>Ga0209698_10005447_pt1 | contig 13759 bp, 15 predicted proteins | sample LitLauG_LLR_2012_FD_187203 | JGI IMG/M metagenome (GOLD analysis project Ga0209698, IMG submission 187203) | Freshwater sediment microbial communities from Pennsylvania, USA - Little Laurel Run_MetaG_LLR_2012 (SPAdes) (version 2) | ecosystem: Environmental > Aquatic > Freshwater > Creek >... | reverse complement strand
TTGGCGGGTACTGCGGCCGCCTGCCGTTGTCGCCGCTGCCGGCCGGGCGCTCCGGCATCACCGGTGCCCGCGGCGCCGGCCGCGAGCGCCAGCAGGTTGCCGACGGCGATCACCGGACGGCCGGCGCCCATGGCAAGTCCCTGGACGATGGTGCAGGCCACGCGCAGCCCGGTAAAGGAGCCCGGACCGCTGGCATAGGCAAAGGCATCGCACTGCCCCGGCGTGACGCCGTGCCGGGCAAAGAGCGCTTCGATCATCGGCATTACGTGCTCGATGTGGTTGTGGCCCGCCGGACCGCGGACAACGTCCATGCTGCCGTCACGGACCAGCGCCAGCGAGCAGTAGTCGCCCGCTGTGTCGATGACGAATAGCGTTGTCACGAATGGACCGTCAGGGCCGCTTGGCCCCGCCGGAGCGCAGACCGCGGCGCTCGTGTTCCTCGCGAATCTGCTCGCGAAGCTGGCGCCGCTCCTCTATCGACAGGCGTCCGCCCTGCGGCGCCCCTTCGCCATTGGGGTTACGGGCCCGGCCGGCCATCGCCTGGCGCTCTTCCTGGCTAAGGCGCCGAATGGCATCGCGCTGCTCGGGCGAAAGGTTGCGCCAGTTGCCGCGGCGGTTGTCTGCATAACCGTACCGCGGCGCGTCCGCTGCGCCGGGCGCAATGTATGCCGGCGGTGGCGGTGGTGGTGGTGGCAGCGCCGACTGCGCTGCCGCGGCCGCCAGCAGGCCGCCGTAAAGGGCGGCAGGCAAAATGAACGGGGACAAGCGTCTTTTCATCGGGCGTAGCGAAACCTTGGCTGCGGAGCGCAATGGCGGATTTGCCGCGGCGGCGGGCCCGGCATGACCACGACAGTTCCGCGCCTACATGTTAGGCAAGGCGCGGTCTGGCCGCCATCGTACTGCCCCCAAAAGGGCTGCCCGGCAGGCCTAAATTCTGTAACACTTTGTGCGCGCGCGGGGAACGCAGCTGCCAAAAAAGTACCATCGCTGGCGCTAACGGCGCATCCGCGCTGGCAATTGGCCCGAAATGAAGGGGCGACAGGCCCGATTGCCCGCTGCGCGCGGTGTTCCCAGGAGATCTTCCATGACCAAGGCCTCGCCACAAAAAGTACTCGTCGTCGACGATGACCAGCGCCTGCGGGACCTGTTGCGCCGTTACCTCAGCGACAATGGCTTCTCGGTGTTTGCGGCCGAATCGCCGCAGGCCATGAACAAGCTGTGGCTGCGCGAGCGTTTCGATGTCCTGATCCTGGACCTGATGATGCCCGGCGAAGACGGGCTGTCGGTGCTGCGCCGGCTGCGGGCTGCCAATGACCCCACGCCGGTCATCATGCTCACGGCCAAGGGCGGCGATGTCGACCGCATCGTCGGGCTCGAAATGGGCGCGGACGACTACCTCGCGAAACCGTTCAATCCCCGCGAGTTGCTGGCGCGCATCAATGCGGTGTTGCGCCGCAAGGCGCCGGCGGAAATTCCCGGTGCGCCTTCGCAGGAGCCGGCCAGCGTGAGTTTCGGCGAGTTTTCGCTGGAACTGGCCACTCGCACGCTGACCAAGGCCGGCGAAGCGATGCCGCTGACAACCGGCGAATTCGCGGTGCTCAAGGTGTTTGCCCGCTACCCGAAGGTACCGCTGTCGCGCGAAAAACTCATGGAGATGGCGCGCGGCCGCGAATACGAGGCCTTCGACCGCAGCCTCGACGTGCAGATCTCCCGCCTGCGCAAGCTGATCGAGCCAGACCCGGCCAAGCCGCGTTACATCCAGACCGTGTGGGGACTGGGGTACGTTTTCGTGCCGGACGGTACGAACTGAGCGAAGCGCCTGCTGCGCAGCCATTCCAATTCCACGTGCGGGCGTTACCCTGAAATCGTTCAATCTGGCGTTGCGCTCGCCCTCGCTGTTCTGGCGGACTTTCCTCCTCATCGTCGCCCTGGCCGCGGCCAGCCTGCTGGCGTGGGTGCCGACGGTGCAGGTTTTCGAGCGCGAACCCCGCGCGCACCGGCTCGCCGACCAGGTCGCGTCCATCATCCACGCCACGCGCATTGCGCTCGTGTATTCGGACCCGGGCCGCCGCCACGAATTGCTGGCCGACCTGCTCGCCGACGAAAGCGTGCGCGTGGTGCCCCTGGAGCCCAGCGATTCCGTCGAACCGCTGGAGGATTCGCCGTTTTTGCGGCTCGTCGAGCGGGACGTGCGCCAGCGGCTCGGCGCCAGCACGCGCCTGGCCTCGCAGGTGAACGGCGTGGCGGGATTCTGGGTAAGTTTTTCCATCGACGACGACGCCTACTGGGTTTTCATCGACCGCGACCTGCTGCGCCGCGACGTTGGCCAAGGCTGGATTGCCTGGGCCATACTGGCCACCGCCCTGTCACTGCTCGTGGCCATCGCCATCGCGCGGGTCGTCAACCGCCCGCTGGCCGAGCTGTCGCGCGCCACGAGCGACCTGGGCGCCGGCCGCGTTCCGGCGCCGCTGCCCGATGCCGGGCCCATCGAGATACGCAGCGTGAACCAGAGCTTCAACCGCATGGTCTCCGACCTCGAGAAGCTCGACAACGATCGCGCCCTGCTGCTGGCCGGCGTCTCGCACGACCTGCGCACGCCGCTGGCGCGCTTGCGCCTGGAACTCGAGATGAACGATATTCCCGAAGCCAGCCGAGACGCGATGATCGGCGACCTGGAACAGATGGACCTGATCGTGCGCCAGTTCCTCGACTACGCACGCCCCGTTGCGCAACGCGAGCGCGAGACCGTCGACCTGGCGCAACTGCTGCGCGAGGCATTGGTGCGCAATCGCCTGCTGGTGCCCGGCAGTTCGGGTACCGAGTCCGACATGGTTGCCGCACAAAACGTGCAACTGGACGAACAACTGGAGGAAGGCCTGCTGGTGCCGGGCTATCGTACGGAACTGGCACGAACGCTCGACAATCTCCTGGCAAATTCCCAGCGCTACGGGCGCTGCCCGGGTGACCGCCTGGAAATCGCCGTGACCTTGCGGCGGGCCGCAGGGGAAGCCGTGCTGGAAATTGCCGACCGCGGCGCCGGCATCGCGCCGGCGGATATTGCACGCCTGGTGCGGCCCTTCGAGCGCGGCGATCCGTCGCGCTCGGGGACGGGTGGCGCCGGGCTGGGACTTGCCATCGTCGAGCGTGTGGTCCGCCTGCATGGAGGCCAGGTGCAATACGGGGCAAACGCGCCCTCGGGCCTGCGTATCGAGATACGCCTGCCGCTGGGCGCGCCAAATCCGCCAGCCGGCAGTGCTGCGCGCGCCTGAGTTGCGGTCCGGCTGTCGGACCGGCCGGGCAAGGCGCGGCGCGGCGCAGGTACCCGTGGTCTGGCAAAATGGCGGGTGCGACCGGAACAGGCAGGGGATCCGGTCTTCCCTTGCGGTAGAAGAAGCCTCGTCATGAAACCCCGTTACGCGCTCGGATCGGCTGCCCTGATGATCGGCAGTGCGGTCAATTACTTTGGCGACCGGCTGCTCGGCTTCAAGATCGAGCTGTGGACCGGGCTGTCGTATTTCGGCGGCCTGCTGCTGGTCGACGTGTTCCTGGTGCCGTTGCTATCGGGCCTGGCCGTGGCGTGGGTTTTCGGCCAGGGCGGCAAGTGGCTGTGCTATTTCCCGCCGTTGATCGTTCGGGCGCTCGCGTACGCCCAACTGGCCATCATGGGGCCCATTCCACCCGGCACCTCGCAAATCAATTTCATCTTCTGGTGTTTCTTCGTCATCCTGGCCGTGGAAGCGGCGGCCTTCGGCGGCATCCTCGGCGAGGTATTCCTCAAGCGCATCTACTCGCGGCCGGCGGCAGCGCGGCTGGCCGACCAGGTGGCGCCGCCGCGCGCGAGCGCCGCCCGGCGCACCCGCGAGGAACACGAACCATGAGCCGGCACGTCATTCCAGACGCGCGGGAGCGCGAGCGGCGTTCGCGTTACCTGGCGGCCACGCTGGTGACCTGCATAGCACTGGTCGTGATCGGCGGCAGCCTGCACGTGGTCAAGCTCGGTGCCATCCGCATGGGTGAAATGCGCGACAAGGCCACCTATGACCTCAAGGAAGAACCCGCGCACGAGCGCGCCGCCGGGGAAGACATCGCGTTGCACGCCCGCAATGAGCATGGCAAGGCAGCGGCGGCCGCCGCCACCGGCTACACGATCGAGGAGGCCCAGTCCCTGCTCAGCAAGGCGCAGTGGGAAGAACTCGATTCCACGGTGCTCATTGCCGCCGGTCCTTTTCTCATGGGCACGAACTTCGATCGGGCCGATCCGCAAGACCGTCCGCAGCACACCGTGCGGCTGCCTCAATACCGGATCGACAAGTACCTGGTAACCAACGCCCAGTACGCGCGCTTCCTCGCCGAATCCGGCCATCGGCCGCCATCGACGTGGAAGGGGGGCCGCATTCCGGATGGCCAGTTGCTTTATCCGGTCACGCTCGTGAACTGGTATGACGCCCGTTCGTACGCGCAGTGGGCCGGAAAGCGGCTGCCCACCGAGGCAGAGTGGGAGAAGGCGGCGCGCGGCGAGGACGGCCGGCGCTGGCCCTGGGGCAACACGATGGATCCCAAGCGCCTGAACACCTACTACAATGTGGGCTCGGCCACGAATGTCGACACGTACCGCAATGGGGTAAGCCCCTTCGGCGTTTTCGACATGGCGGGCAACGTAAGCCAGTGGGTGGAAGACGATTTCCTCCCCTACGAGGGCACCGACGCACCCGCGGAAATTTTCCAGGGCAAGGTAGCCAAGGTCGTAACCGCGGAAGATCGTGCGTTGAAGCTATCCGAACAGATCCCGGTCAAGCAGCATTACAAGGTCCTGCGTGGCGGGTCCTGGAAGAGCGATCCATTTTCCACGGCCACCTATCACCGCAGCTATGACTGGCCGAACTACGCATCCGATTTCTTCGGGTTCCGCTGCGCCGCCGATGCCGGCGGCCCGGCCGTCAAGGCGCCATGAAACCCCGGCGGCTGCGCCTGTTGCCGGTCATGGCGGCCGCGTTGTCTGCGCTGGCCGTACCGGCCCACGCTTCGGTCAACAGCTACCGGTTCCTCCATGTAACGATCGATACCCCTTGGCACATCTTCTTGTTTCTCATGATGGGGATATTCGCTCCGTTCATCCTCATGGTGGTTCTTATGTGGCGCAATTCCACGCGCAAGCGCGAACTCGCGCGCGACCTGGCCTCCGGCAAGCCCGGCGGCGCCGCAACACCGCCGTCATCCCCACAACCACCGCCAGCCTGAGATTGCCATGTTCCCAATGGACCTGATAGCCGGCGCCTGCGGGCTTGCGCGGCAATGGCAGGCGCCACTGCGCCGACTGCTGGCCATCGGCGGCATGGCCGTGCTGTGCGGCCTGTGCGTGCTCGGCCCGGCAAGCGCCGCCGATCCCGCGCCGGCCAATGACGGCGCGCAGGTGCTGCAATCCTTCGAAAAAGCCGCGCCGGCCCGCGAAGCGGCAGACACCGGTGACCAGACGCGCCGCTGGGTCATGTTCTTCCTGGGCGCACCCTTGCTCATCCTGCTGCTGATCACGGGCGGCCTGGGCATCGCCATGGGCGTATACGGCAAGCCGGTATACCTTGCGCACATGATCTGCGCCGGACTGAGCATCACCCTGGCCATCGTCCACGCCATCGTCGGCATCGTCTGGTTCCGGCCTTTTTGAGCGGTCCGGATCCAGGGCGGGGCATGGGCGACACGGCGCAGGAGCCGGCCCCGCCGGAAACTGCGCCGGCGACAGTGCCCTGGCTGTTCCTGTTGTATTTCCTGAGTGGCGCCACCGGGCTGGCATATGAAGTCCTGTGGGCGCGCATGCTGACCGCGCAATTTGGCCTGAGCATCTTTGGCGTTGCCGCCACGGTTGCTGCTTTCCTTCTGGGATTGGGCGGCGGTGCCCTCCTGGCACAGGTGATCCTGGGGAAGCGCGCGGGCCGCGACGCGCACAGGTGGCCGCCGCAGCGCGCGCTGGCCGGCTATGCCGTCGTGGAACTGCTCGTAGCGATCTATGCGCTGGCTCTGCCGTGGATCAATGCAGCGGCGTCGCCACTGCTCGATGCAGCGGCCGCGCACCTGGCCTGGTCAGGCTGGTGCACCCTGCAAGGCCTGATCGCCGTGTTCCTGCTGAGCCTGCCGGCAGCCGCCATCGGTGCAAGCTTCCCGCTGGTGCTGCACGCCTTGTCCTGGTCCACCGCACTGACCGGACGCGTATACGCGGCCAATACCGCCGGCGCGGCAGCCGGCGCCCTGCTCTGCCTGGCACTGCTGGCCGCACTGGGCTGGTCGGGTGCACTGCGTGTCGTCGCGCTTACCGGTGCCGGCGCCGCAGCTTTTGCGTATGTGCTCAGCCGTACCGCCATCGCGTTGCCCGATGGCCGGCCCCGCGGCGCACCGGCCCTAGGAGCAGAGGTTTCGGCGCGGCTGCTGGTGGCCTACGGTGGCGCCGGCGCCTGCGCGCTCATGCTCGAGATCGGCTGGACGCGCCTGTATGGCATGGTGCTGCTGCGCACGGAATACGTGCTGGCCGTCATCCTGTCCGTATACCTGCTCGGCACGGCACTGGGAAGCGCACTGGCGGCGCGCACGCAACGGCCTTTGGGGCTTGCCGTGCCGCTGACCGCCTGCGCCTGCACATTGGCCGGTCTTTGGGCGCTTGCGCCGTTCTCGCGGTGGCTGCAGCAGCAAAGCTTCGAATCGCTGGCCGGGGCGCTGGCCTTCCAGGCCCTGGCGCTGGGTGCCTGCACCCTGCCAGCCACGGCGGCACTGGGTGCATGGCTGCCCGCGCTCGCGCGGCGGTTGCAAGGAGACGGGCAGCCCGCCGCGGCCGCTGCGCTGCTTTACGGCGCCAATTGTCTCGGTGGTGCCCTGGGGGCCGTTTTCACGGTGACGCTTGCCATTCCACTTTTCGGCACCGCTGGCTGCATCGGCCTGGCGGCGGTGCTGATCCTGGCGCTGGGCCTTGCGCTGGCGCCGCAATCGCGTCCGGGCGATGCGCCGCAAAGCCCGCGCGCCGACGCGTGGACCAGGCGCACCCTGCTGGCCGCCTTGCCCCTGGCGCTTGCCGCGGCCTGGATGCTGCACACGCTGCCTGCTCCGGCGCAGCTGGGCGCAGGCATGGCGGGGGGCAGCAGCGTGCTGTTCGCCTACGAAGACGCATTGACGCTCAACCACGTCATTGCCACACCCGATGGCCAGCGCACGCTGCTCACCGACCTGCAGCACATGGATGCGTCCTCCGACCCCGGTGCGGTTGCGCTACAGGCCGACCAGGCGCGACTGCCGCTGTTGCTGCACCCGGGCCCGCGCAGCGTGCTCTTCCTGGGCCTGGGTACCGGCATCTCGGCGAGCGGATCGCTGCCGTGGCCGCAACTGCAGCGCACCGCGGTCGAGATTTCACCCGGAGCCGTCCGTGCGGCGGCCATCTGGTTCGCACCGGTCAATGGTGGCGTTATGGGCCGGCTGCGCGTCGTCCACGACGATGCGCGCCATTTCCTGGCGGCGACCGCAGATCGCTACGATGTGATCATCGGTGATCTTTTCCATCCGGATCTTGCCGGGATGAGCAATCTGCTTTCGGTCGAGCAGTTCCGGCGTGCGCGCGCACGCCTGACCGATTCGGGCATCTTCGCGCAATGGCTGGCGCTCAACCAGTTTGATCGCGAATCACTGCATATCGTGCTGCGCAGCTTTCAGCAGGTCTTTCCCGATGCGCAGATCTTTCTCGACGGCGCACATATGGCGATGGTGGGTTCGCCGCAGGCAATTTCCGCCGCTGCGGCCCTGCGCGCCGCGCCCACGAAGGACGATGCGGCAACCGGCGGCGAGGGCACCGCCACTTGGCTAGGGCGCTACTGGGGCCCCGTCGCTGCAGGCGTTGGCGCGGTACAGAGCGAGACCCGCCCGGTGATCGAATTCCGGCTGCCGCAGCTGCGATACGCGGGCGCCGGCACGGCCGCTGCCGACCAGACGGCATCGCCCCTGGCCGACATCCTTCTGGAACTTTTGCGCCAGCGTCCCGACGCGGCGCAAGCGGCCAGGGCGCTGGGCGTGAGTGCCTCGGAGCAGCCGGCGTTTGCGGGGGCCTATGCCGCGAGCGAATTGGCCGTGCAATCGTGGCTGGCAGAACTGGCCGCCGACACGCCGCGCGCACGCCAGCTCGTCCGGCTCGGATATGAAGCCAATCCGCGCGACCGCTGGATCGCCAGCGATCTTGCCGACGATCTGTACGAGGTCGCCCGCGCCGCGGGCAACCTGCCGCAACCCGGCGCGCTTGAGCGCATCCTGCGCATCTACCCCGATCATGTCGGTGCGCTGCGGGCCCTTTGGCAACGCGAACGCGCTGCAGGGCGGCCGGACGCGCCGGCGGCCCTGCAGCGCCTGAGAATGGCTGCGCCCCTGGACAACGAGGCCGGCGCGATTGGGGTACGCTTGCCCTGATGTCGAGCTCCACACAAAATCGCCTGCGCAGCATTCCGGTCCGGGTGATCGGCGCGCCGCCTGCGGCCCCGGCAAGCGGGCCGCAGGCCGCGGTTTATCATCGCCGGCGGCGCATCGTGCAGCTGCTCGCGCTGGCGCTCATAATTGCCGTTCCGCTCAGCGGACTTTTCCGCATCGACGCCATTGCCGGCGCCATGGTGGTTCTGGACCGGCAAATCTGGTTTGCCGACTTCTTCCTGGTATTTGGCCTCTGGATCTTCCTTGCCACCCTGATGGTCTTTCTGTATTCGGTGGCTGGAACGGTTTTCTGCGGCTGGGTTTGTCCGCAGAACTCCGTCGCGGAGTGGGCCAATTTCATGACGCGCAAATTCCTGGGCAAGCGCGCCGAGGTGAGCCTCGACGGCGCGCCCGTGCGCGTGACAGCGTCCAAGGACCGTGCGCTCAACTGGCTCGTGCTTGGCCTGTGCTTCACGGGCGCTGCCATGGTGGTGGCGCTGGTACCGATGCTGTATTTCTACCCAGCCGGTGCCGTGGCTTCCTTCATCGCCCTGCGCGCCGACCCGCAACTGGCCGGGTCGCTCTACTGGATCTACGGGGTCTTCGTCCTCATCGTGCTGCTCGACATCACCGTGCTGCGGCATTTCTGGTGCCGGTTCATCTGCGTGTACCGCGTTTGGCAGCATTCCTTCAAGACCCGCCAGACCCTGCACATCGCCTACGACAGCAGCCGCGCGTCGGACTGCGAAGGCTGCAACTACTGCGTCACGCAGTGCTTCATCGACCTGGATCCGCGCAGCACCGATGTCTTTGACAGCTGCATCAACTGCGGAGAATGCGTGGATGCCTGCCATCGCATGCACCAGAAGGAAGGCACGCCCGGACTGTTGCGCTTCGAGTTCGGCGCACGCGCCCCCGCAACCGATGCACCGCGCCGCCGCAACAACGAGTACTCCCTGCTGGGCCGCTCGCGCTGGGCCCTGCCTTTCACCGCTCTGGGGCTGGCCATGTTCTGCTGGGGCTTGTGGAGCTACGAGCCCTACCACCTGTCGGTTGATCACGGCAGCGGCGCGCCGGGCCAGGCGGTCACCGACTATCAGATCTCGATCGCCAACAAGCTGTACCAAGACGCAACGCTGCGCGTGCGGGTCAGCGGACTGGACCCCGCCGACTACCGGCTCAGCACGGACACGGTGACGCTGGGCGCGGTGCAGCGCCAATCGCTCAGCCTGTCCATAGCGCCGCAGGTTCGCCACGGCATCCACCCGGTGCAGGTGGAAGTACTGGCGCAGGACGGTTGGGTCGGGCGCTTTCAGTTTCAACACTTTGCCGATTAGGGGCCGGGCCACGCCGCATCGTGCGTGTGCGCTGCGCCAACGCATTCCAGGGGGAGCACCATGAGCAAAATTGCAAAGGACGATGGCTCCTTGAAAACTGCCGCCGGTACCGCACCGGGGTCTGCGGCGCAGTCCCGCGCGCCGACAGGTTATGAGCACCTGGGTCTGGAAAGCGAGCCGGTCAATTCGCCGGTGCAGGCGCAATGGGGCAGCAACCCCTCGGACCATTTCGGCTATGCGTCCGACGAGGAACGCCTGGCGCGCCGCGGCATGGAGGATTGGGAACTGGTCACGAAGATTCCCGCGTCACAGCGGCGCGTACCCTACTGGTTCCTCGCCGTGGTGGTGATCGTCCTTCTGGTCGCCGTCGGGCTGGGTTTCCCGTTCTGGGGGCAGCGGCCCGGCGCGAAGGTGGAATGGTTCAACTGGGGATTCGTGGCGGCCATCTTCTATGTCGCCGGTGCCGGCGCGTTTGTGTATTTCATGACCAACCTGTATGGATCCGAACGCGCCGGCCGCCTCGACAGCGATCCGCAGAGCGAGAACCACCGTCCGGGCGCCGATGGCGGCGCATCCGGCAAGCGCGAATAGCCCGGCCGAAGAAGGTTCAATGCTTATGCGCCCCTCAGCAGCAAGCACGCCATTGGTGAAGGCGCCGGGATCGCGCGCGTCCGCTGCACTGCGGGCTGGCGCGCTGGCAGCTGCCGCCCTAGCGGCCTGCAACAGCGGTCACGACGCCTCGCAGATCGGGGTGCGCCCCTGGGGAGCGTTCGAGGTTGCCGTTGAAGTCCGGCCTGCGCCGCCACGCCGGGGACACAATGAAGTTGTCGTAATAATCAGCGGCGAGCATCACCGGCCGGTATTCGACGCGCTGGTCGCGGTGCGCGCCGATCCCGAGCAGCCCTGGGTGCAGGCCATAGAGGACGGGCATGTCGGGGTGTATCGGCGTGCCGTGTATTTCGGCCATGGTCCCGCCGCGTCATTGCAGGTACGGGTGCAGCGGGCAGATACGCAATCCGTGCTGGAATTTCCCCTTACCCTCGCGCCCTGATCACGCATTGACAGCCGCGCCGCAGTGCGGGACGGCACTGCGCCGCTTGATGGCCGCGGTAGAGCCACGGTACGCAGCTGGGAGATTTGTGGGGTTTTTCGGTGCGGTGGCCGCTTATGCGGGCAATACCTCGCTATAATGAAGCGGTTTGACAGGCGTGCGGGAAAATAGCGGGATAGTCGGCTTTTCTTGTCGGCCAATCCTCGGGTCCATGCGTTGGATACATGGCGTTCCCGCGTCGGACAGTTCGCCGGATCAACGAATTCCGGAAGCGGTTCAGCCGGTGGCGCCGCCGCCTGCAGCGAGCCTTTCGCGTTGGACCGAGCTGATTAAGAAACATTGAAAATAGCAAAATGGAGACACCTGAATGACCAATCGTCGCGATTTCGTATTGAAGTTTGTTCCCATGGCAGGTGCGGCAGTCGTGCTGCCGCGCGTAGCCCTCGGCGCGGAGGTCGAACCCCTCACCGAAGACAACAAGATGGCCGTTGCCATGGGCTTTCGCCTGCACACGGAAAAGGCCGACCAGGCCAAGTACCCGAAGCACAGCAATGACCAGATGTGCGCCAAGTGCCTGCACTTCACGGTGCCCGGATCCGAAACCGCCAAGTGCGACCTGTTCAACAAGCTCGTGCCCAAGGGCGGCTGGTGCAGCGGCTTCTCCAAGCGTCCCTAAGCTCGCCTGAACCGTTTATTCTGGAAGGAAGCGGCCATGCCCATTGAAATCCTGGTTCCAATCGGTATCTTCGTCGTTGGAATGATCATTTCGCACTTCGCCAGTTCGGCGGCAATTGGACTTGTCGAGGAAAACCTGAAGAACAAGTAGCCGCTGCGGTTTGCGCTTCGCGCGTGGGAAAGGCCCGAGATTCTTCGGGCCTTTTTTCTACACAGTGAAGTGCATGCATGCGCGCCCTGCGGGGCAAGGAGCATCAGACTTGAAACCTCGTCAAAGCAGCACGGGAAGTCCACTCACGAAGTTCCTCGTGCTATCCGTCGTGTCGTTCTGCATCGGCACCCTGCACGGCATGCTGCAGGTCATGCCGCCGGTTCGCCACTGGCTCGACACCATCGGCAGCCCCTATGGCGGCCCCGGGCACATGATCGATCCGCTGGCCCACGCGCACATGAACCTCGTGGGCGGCGTTGTGCTGCTGGCAATGGGGGTCACGTACTACCTGCTGCCACTGCTCAATGGCAAGCCCATTCATTCGCGCCGGATGATCGACCTCACCTTCTGGCTAACGGCGGCGGGCTCTTATGGCTTCTACCTGACGCAGATGGGTTTTGGCATTTCGGAGGGCCTTCTCTGGAACTCCGACCGCGACCAGATCAGCGCCATCCACCACTACTACGGTCCCACGGTGGCCCTGTGCGGCACTGTAATGGCCGCGGGCTTCTTCTGCTACCTCGTCAATATCGGGCTGACGCTGCGCGGAGCGCGGTCACAACCGGCTCCCGCGCGGGATATGGCCTCGGGACCATCCCGCTAGTTCAACTGCCGGGGGGCGCATGTGGCCGTCCTCCGCACGGCAGCGCGCGCCCGGCGCGGCTACTTGCGCGATATGAAGAAGATCGCCGTCAGTAGTAGCAATCCCAGGATGATTTCGAGCATTTCCCTCTGCTTCCTTTGCGGGCCCCGGCACGGACGGGATTCAGGCTGCCTGCACCCGGGTGGTGGCAAGCGGATCCTTGGTCACGCCGTTGCGGCCCAGTGAACGGCGCAGCAGCAGGACGACGGCCGCAAAAATAACCACCACCACCACGACGTCAAAGGCGCTGGTAAGCGGATAGTGTGCCCGCTCGAAGGGGCCGGTGGGCACCGATCCGGCTATCCAGGTGAAGCGCTCTATCCAAGTTCCGACGATGATCACCACCGCGATCCGGAAGATGGAAACCGGGCTGTGGCGGAAATAGGTGAAGATGAGGAAAAGGAATGGCGTGAGGAACTTCATGCCGAAGAAGGTCCACCACAACCAGGAATAGTCGCCGGTCACCATGCTGTCGATGCGGTTGCGTTCCTCCGGGATGTTGCCGTACCAGATGGTCAGGTACTGGGCGAAGAACAGGTAGGTCCAGAGGATGGTGAAAGCCAGCATCATCTGGGCAAAGTAGTTGAATATGTAGTCCGGCACGCGCACGCGAAGGCTGCCCGCGCGGTTGAGCGTGTAGCACAAGACCACCATGGTGGAGAGCATCATGCCGAAATTGCTGACGAAGTGGTACATGCCGTAGACCGAACTTTCCCACATCGGGACCATCGTCATTTCAAAATCCCAGGCCACCATGGTTCCGTAAAGCACGTGGGCTACTGGAATGAAATTGGCCGTCATCTTGAAACGCTCCCAGTCGGCCTCGCTGCGCTCGCTGATGGCCTGCAAGCGGATGAAGCGGCTGTAGAGCCAGCCGATGATGGCCATGCCGCCTACCTCGCGCGCCGCCAGGAAGATAGGGTTATGCCAGGCGTTGAGCGGGTGTTCCTCATTCGCGGCTTCCACACCCATCCAGGCGAAGACGTTGTGCTGCGCGAGCAGCAGGATGATCAGCAGCGCGAATGCCAGCGGGTAGAGGCCGAACAGCGACACGGCGATGTCGCGAACCTTGTAGCGCCACTTGGCGCTGGCCAGGTGCAATATGGCCGCCAGCGTCACGCCGCCGATCGTCAGGTGCAGCACCAGCAGGAAGCTGGCCGTGAGCACCGACCAGTTCGCGAAGGACGAGGGTAGGATGGAATTCATTTGGAGGCGCTCTTTATGGTCTGCGCGGCCGTGGCTGCAGCGGCGGCGCTGGCGGTCTTGACGGCAGGCGCCGGCGGATTGGCCGGTGCCGGCGCTGAGGTGACGGTCGGACGGCCGCCAAACTGCACCCGAACGTAATTGACCACATGCCAGCGTTCGGTGGGCGAGAGGTCATTTCCATAGATGGGCATGACGGCGCCGCCGAAGGT
>Ga0209698_10005446_pt1 | contig 13761 bp, 16 predicted proteins | sample LitLauG_LLR_2012_FD_187203 | JGI IMG/M metagenome (GOLD analysis project Ga0209698, IMG submission 187203) | Freshwater sediment microbial communities from Pennsylvania, USA - Little Laurel Run_MetaG_LLR_2012 (SPAdes) (version 2) | ecosystem: Environmental > Aquatic > Freshwater > Creek >... | reverse complement strand
CTTTCACAAGTTCCACCGCCCGAGGTCTGGCTGCACGAGCGCGGTGGCAAATACGCCGATCTGCTGGTCAGCGACCTGATGATGGCCACCGAGAACCTCGACGTCATCGACATCCGGGACGTTCTGCACGCCGAGGTCGGAGACATCGTGGCGACCTTGAAGGCGAGCGGACGCCAGCACGCGCTGGTAGCGGAGCGGGATCCGGTCAGCGGCTCCACTCACATCCGCGGCATATTTTCGGCAACCCAGATCGGGCGCCAGCTGGGCTGCGCCGTGCAGGCGTTCGACGTCGCCAACACGTTCGCCGAGATCGAGCGGACGCTCGTTCGCTGATCGTCGGGTCTAGGCGGACCCCTTCGCCGCCACCATCACGGCATAGGCCTTGAAAACGGCCGAGGCCGCGGCTCCCGGCTTCAATCCGAGCTCGTCGATCGCGTCGTTGGTGACGCTGGCGGTGAACTTGATGCCACCGGCCATCGACAGGATCACGAGTGAAGTGACCGCGCCGCGCTCGATGCGCGATACGGTGCCGGCGAACTGGTTGCGCGCGCTCAGGGCATAGCCTTCGAAATCGGTGACCAGCACGATCGCCGATGCCTTGATCAGCGCGACGGCCGGCATGCCGACTTTCAGTTGCAAGCGCTCCACGGCGGCTCGGGTCAGGGTCGCGACGATCTCCGGGCCGGCGCCCAGCGCGATTACCACCTGGGCGCTCACCGGCGCCAAATCGACGCTCTTGACGATGCCGGGGAACTGGTTGCGCGCTGTGGTCCTCATCGGTGGTTCTCCGCTCGGGCAGGAATCAGAACTTTCGCACTTCGATCTGGTACTTCTGCAGCGCATAGCCCATCTGCCTCGGCGTGATGTTCAGCAGGCGCGCGGCCTTGGCCTGAACCCAGCCGCTGCGCTCCATCGCCCACACCAGGCGCTCGCGCTCGCCCTGCGGCTTTTCCGCCTCGCCCTGCGGTTGCGACGCGTGTGCCCTCGGCGCATGCGGCAGCGGCGGCGCGATGGCGACCTCGGTCATCGGCGTGCGGGCCGGCGCCACCGCGTCGTCCTTGTCCACCCCGTGCAGCATCTGCGTCAGGCAGGTGCTGCTGCGGCAAGGAAAGCTCAAGGCTTCTATGACCGATCCGGTGGTCATGGTCGCTGTGCGCTCGATGCAGTTCTCCAGCTCACGCACGTTGCCCGGCCAATAGCAGTTGTACATCACGCTCATCGCATCGGAAGACAGCTGCAGCTCGCGGCCGTTTTCGCGATTGAACCGCTCCAGGAAATGCTTCGCCAGGGCCGGGATGTCTTCGCGCCGCTCGCGCAGCGCCGGCAACGCAATGCTGACCACGTTGATCCGGTAGTACAGATCCGCCCGGAACGTACCGGCAGCGACCATCTTTTCCAGGTTGCGATTGGTCGCGAAGATCAGCCGCACGTCGACCTTGACCGGCCGGTTGCCGCCGACCCGCTCGAATTCGCGCTCCTGCAGCACGCGCAGCAGCTTGGCCTGGAACGCGGCCGAGATGTCTCCGATCTCGTCCAGGAACAGCGTGCCCCCGTTCGCCATCTCGAAGCGCCCCTTGCGCTCGCCCACCGCGCCGGTGAACGCGCCCTTTTCGTGGCCGAACAGTTCCGACTCCAGCAGGGATTCGGACAGCGCCGCGCAGTTCACCTTCACGAAAGACGCCGAGCTGCGCGGCGACAGCTCGTGGATCGCGCGCGCGATCGCCTCCTTGCCGGTTCCGCTCTCGCCCCGCAGCAGCACCGTGCTGCGCGACGGCCCGACCTGATGGACGTGCGCAAAGACCGCCTGCATGCGCCGCGAGGTGCCGACCACGTTGTCGATCCGGAAGCGTCCCTTGGTCTCGCGCTTGGCCAGGCGCGTCTCGTGCAGCCACTGTTCGCGTTCCGCAGACACGGTCCGACTCAGGACCAGCGCCTGGCTCATCAAGGTGGCGACCATCGCCAGCAGCGGCAGATCGTCCCGGAATCCACCGGCGCTGCCGGCGGGCCGCGCAATCGCAAGCACGCCAAGGGTCTGCGCACCCGACTTGATCGGAACCGCCACGAAACCGATGCGCTCTTCGCCCTGGTCGGCCTTCAAGGTCCGATTCAGGAAAAGCGGCTCGCCGGCGATATCCGGCACGACGATCGGTGTGCCGCCCGAGAATACGCGGCCGATCACGCCCTCGCCGGCCTGATAACGCGCGGATTCGCGCTCCTCGATCGTCAGTCCGATCGACGACGCGAGTTTCAAGCCGCCGTCGGGGTCCTCCAGAACCACCATGCCGCGCAGGAACTCCATATGCATGATCAGCACATTCAGCGCTTCGCGAAATGTCCGGGAGGTGTCCAGCGATCCGCTCAGCACGCGGCTGATCGCATACACGGTCACCAGTTCGACCTGCGCACGAGAATGAGGTCTTGCATCGACGAGCATCGTCATCTTCTGGCCGCCCTGCGGCCCGCTGCACACCGGCCGCTTCGCCGAATCCGCGAACGGGTGTCGATCCTCTTCCTCCTTCAGTCCCTTTCTCTTCTGGTCTTCTTATAACGCCAATATTCAAGCAAGAGTCACGCCACGCAAGATCGCTTTGATGCGGCGCAATGAATGATTGAGACGCAGCCGCTTCACGGGGGCGGCATTGTTCAACGCGCGACAAACCGGACAAGGCCTGCATCGATCAGCGTTCAATGCAGCCGGCGCGGAACCGCTCTTGATCGCCAACTCGTTGATTCGATGATTGATTGACGAAGTCGAGCAGGCTGGCACAGCGGTTGCAATCCTTGGTGGAGCAGCTTGCTCAACTTTTGGACGGAACTCGACGATGGCCGACGGACCGATCTATCTTGATTTCGCAGCGACGACGCCGGTCGACCCTCGCGTGGCCGCGAGAATGATTCCCTTTCTCGCCGAGACGTACGGCAATCCCGCCTCGCGCAGTCATTCGTTCGGCTGGGCGGCCGAGCAAGCGGTCGAAGCGGCGCGCGGACAGGTCGCGGAGCTGGTCGGCGCGGATGCGCGCGAGATCGTCTGGACCTCGGGCGCCACCGAGTCCAACAACCTGGCGATCAAGGGCGCGGCGCAGTTTCACCGGGGTCGCGCAAAGCACCTGGTCACGGTACGCACCGAGCACAAGTCGGTGCTGGATACGATGCGCGAACTGGAGCGCGCGGGCTTCGAGATCACCGTCCTGGACGTCGGAAGCGACGGCCTGCTCGATGCTGGAGCGTTCGAGGCGGCGCTGCGCCCCAGCACGGTGCTCGCCTCGGTCATGCTGGTGAACAACGAAATCGGCGTGATCCAGGACGTCGAGCGCCTGGGCGCGCTATGCCGCGAGCGCGGCGTGCTGTTTCACGTCGACGCAGCCCAGGCCACCGGCAAGATCCAGATCGATCTGCAGGCCTGGCCGGTCGACCTGATGTCGCTGTCCGCGCACAAAACCTACGGCCCCAAGGGCATCGGCGCCCTGTACGTGCGGCGCAAGCCGCGCGTGCGGATCGAAGCGCAGATTCACGGCGGGGGCCACGAGCGCGCAATGCGGTCGGGCACGCTGCCGGTCCACCAGATCGTCGGCATGGGCGAGGCCTACCGGATCGCCGGGCTCGAGATGAAATCCGACAACGAGCGCATCCGCGCACTGAGCGAGCGGTTGTGGGCCGGTCTGTCGCGTATCGACGAGGTCTACCTGAACGGCGATGCGACCCGGCGCGTTCCGCACAACTTGAACGTCAGCTTCAATTTCGTCGAGGGCGAGTCCTTGATGATGGGGCTGGACGGAATCGCGGTGTCGTCCGGGTCGGCCTGCACCTCCTCCAGCCTGGAGCCGTCGTACGTGCTGCGCGCGCTCGGGCGCAGCGACGAGCTCGCCCACAGCTCGATCCGGTTCTCGGTGGGACGGTTCACGACGCGGGAACAGATCGACCGGGCGACCGCGCATGTGACGCGCGCCGTCGGGAAGCTGCGCGCGTTGAGTCCCTTGTGGGACATGCACCGCGACGGAGTCGACCTGTCGACCGTGCAGTGGTCGGCACACTGATATGCAGAACGCACCCTCACCCCGGCCCTCTCCCGCAAGCGGGAGAGGGGGGACTCATGAGGACATCATGGGAGAACGTTGATGGCCTACAGCGACAAACTGATCGATCACTACGACAATCCGCGCAACGTCGGGTCGATGGACCCGGGCGAATCCGGCGTCGGCACCGGGATGGTGGGCGCGCCGGCCTGCGGCGACGTGATGAAGCTGCAGATCCGCGTCAACGAGCAGGGCGTGATCGAGGACGCCCGATTCAAGACCTACGGCTGCGGCTCCGCGATCGCGTCCAGCTCGCTGGTGACCGAATGGGTCAAGGGCAAGACGCTCGACCAGGCCTTGAAAATCAGGAACACCCAGATCGCGGAAGAACTGGCCCTGCCGCCGGTCAAGATCCACTGCTCGATCCTGGCCGAGGACGCGATCAAGGCGGCGGTCGCCGACTACCGCGCCAAGACCCGCCCGGCCGCGCATGCGGCGGACCTCGAGGAGATCTCGACATGATGGAAGCGCCGACCGACACGGGCGAGTTGCTCATCGTCAGCCAGGGTGCCGCCTCCAAGATCGCCGAACTTCTGGCCGAGGACGACAGCGCGAGCCGCTACCTGCGCGTGTATGTCAGCGGCGGCGGCTGCTCGGGCTTTCAGTACGGGTTCGCGTTCGAGCAGAACGCGCAGGAAGACGACGCCTGCGTGCTCAAGAGCGGGGTGGCCTTGCTGGTCGATCCGATCAGCCTGCAGTACCTGAGCGGGGCCGCGATCGATTACGAAGACGGCCTGGAAGGCGCGCGCTTCGTCATCCGCAACCCGAATGCGACTTCAACCTGCGGGTGCGGCAGTTCTTTTTCTGTCTGAGAGGGGTTTGCCATGAGCATCACCGTCACTGAGAAGGCCGCGCGCCACATCACCCGGTCGCTCGAGCGTCGCGGCAAGGGCATCGGCCTGAGGCTTGCGGTCAAGACCAGCGGCTGTTCCGGCTATGCGTACGCGCTGGAGTTCGTCGACGAGGCGCAGCCGTCCGATCAGCTGTTCGACAGCCGGGGCGTGCGCATCGTGGTCGATCCGAAGAGCCTGGCCCTGCTGGACGGCACCGAGCTCGATTTCGTGCGCGAGGGACTGAACGAAGGCTTCAAGTTCAATAATCCCATGGCCAAGGCGAGCTGCGGCTGCGGGGAGAGCTTCGCGGTCTGAGCCGGACCTATTGAGGTTTTGCGCAATGATTGACATCTTCCCCCTCACCCCTTCCCCCTCTCCCTCGAGGGAGAGGGGGAATTTCGAGCGGGAAATGCTTGCCAAGCATTTCCCGAAAGCTCGGTAGTCAGCAAGCCGTGGCCCTGCTGCAGATCGCCGAACCCGGGTTGAGCACCGCGCCGCACCAGCACCGGCGGGCGATCGGCATCGACCTGGGGACCACTCACTCGCTGGTCGCCTCGGTGTTGAGCGGCACGCCGACCGTGCTGCCGGACGCCGCGGGCGAAGCGCTGCTGCCGTCGGTGGTCCGCTACCTCGAGCGCGGGGCGAGCGCAGGCGCCGGCGAGCTTGTAGTGGGTCTGCCCGCGCGAGCGGCGCAGGACGGCGATCCGCTCAATACGATCGCTTCGGTCAAGCGTCTGATGGGACGGCGGCTGACGGATCTGTCGGCAGCCGAGTCGGCCGCCTATCAACTCGCCGACACGCCCGGCATGGTCAGCATCGAGACCGCGGCCGGCCGCAAGAGCCCGGTGCAGGTGTCGGCCGATATCCTGAAGGTCCTGCGCGACCGCGCCGAGGCCGCGCTGGGCGGCGAAGTTTCGGGCGCGGTGATCACCGTTCCGGCCTATTTCGACGATGCGCAGCGCCAGGCCACCAAGGACGCCGCGCAGATGGCGGGCCTGAACGTGCTGCGGCTGCTGAACGAACCGACTGCCGCGGCCATCGCGTACGGATTGGATCGCGGCTCCGAAGGGATTTTCGCGGTGTACGACCTGGGCGGGGGCACCTTCGACATTTCTATCCTTCGCTTTTCGCGCGGCATCTTCGAAGTGCTTGCGACCGGCGGCGATTCGACCCTGGGAGGCGACGATTTCGACCGGGCGATCGTCGGCTGGCTGGCCGAGCGGTGTGCCGACGACGCGCAGGCGCCGCGCGACCGGCGGCTGCTGCTCACCCAGGCGCGCGCCGCCAAGGAGCGGCTGTCGCTGGCCGATTCGACACGGGTCGAATGCACGCTGTGCAGCGGCTGCCGGGTCGACCGGCGCATCGCGCGCGCCGATTTTGAGGCCCTGGCGGCCCCGCTGGTCGACCGGACCCTCGGACCCGTGCGCGCTGCGCTGCGCGACGCCGGCGTGGCGGCCGCGAGTCTGGACGGCGTGATCCTGGTCGGAGGCTCGACCCGGATGCCGATCGTGCGCCGTGCGGTGGCCGAGTTCTTCGGTCAGACGCCGCGAACCGATCTGGATCCGGACCAGGTGGTGGCGCTGGGCGCGGCGATGCAGGCCGACGTGCTGGCGGGCAACCGGGCCGGGGATCCGTGGCTGCTGCTCGACGTATGCCCGCTGTCGCTCGGCCTGGAAACCATGGGCGGCCTGGTCGAGCGAATCATCCCGCGCAACTCGGTGCTGCCGACCGCGCGCGCGCAGGAGTTCACCACGTTCAAGGACGGCCAGATCGCAATGCAGCTGCACGTGGTGCAGGGCGAGCGCGAGCTCGCCGCCGAAAGCCGGTCGCTCGCGCAGTTCACGCTGCGGTCGATCCCACCCATGCCCGCCGGCGCGGCACGCGTGCGCGTCACGTTCCAGATCGACGCCGACGGCCTGCTGTCGGTCAGCGCAGTCGAGCAGTCGAGCGGCGCCCAGGCGCAGGTCGAGGTGCGGCCAACGTACGGACTGGGCGACCAGGAGGTGGCGCGCATGCTGGCCGACGGCATCGGAAAGTCGCAATCCGATGCGCAGGCGCGCATGCTCAGGGAAGCGCAGGTCGATGCCCGCCGCCTGCTGGATGCGACCGAAGCGGCGTTGGCCGCCGATGGCCACGAGTTGCTCAGCCCGCCCGAGCGGGCTGAGATCGCCTCGGCGCTCGGCGATCTGGTCGAGGCCTTGAACGATCCGGTCGATGCCGCGACCCTGCGGCTGTTCAGCGACCGCTTGAACGGCGCCACCACGGAATTCGCGGCGCGCCGGATGAACGCCGGGATCCAGCGCGCGCTGGCCGGCGTCTCGGTTGACGCGATCTGACGGACGCGCTGGCGCCCATGCCGACCCTACGCGTGCTGCCACATCCCTTGTGCCCCGGCGGGCTGAGTTTCGAGGCGTCGCAGGGCGCCTCGCTGGTGGATGCGTTGCTCGCGCAAGGGATCGCGGTGGAGCACGCATGCGAAAAGGTGTGCGCCTGCTCGACCTGCCACGTCCATGTGCGGCGGGGCCTGAAGTCGCTCGCTGTCGCGCGCGATATCGAGGAAGATCAGCTCGACCAGGCCTGGGGCGTCGACGCCGAGTCGAGGCTTTCCTGCCAGGTGCGGGTCGGCCAGGCCGACCTCGTGATCGAGCTGCCCCGCCATTCGCGCAACCACGCGCGCGAGCACACGGCGTAAGCCGTCGCTGCGCCTGTTCCATACGCGACAAACTCGACAGGGCCGCCGGCCGCGGCCCAGGCGTGGTCTGGCTCTTCTTTTAAAACAACAGGTTAGGGGTGGGCCTCGACCTGGCACGTTGATTGCGGGCGTAGTCGTTCAAAAGGCCCACCCATGAAGCCCATCATCAACGACACCACGCTGCGCGATGGCGAACAAAGCGCCGGCGTGGCTTTCACGCCGGAAGAGAAGCGCTCGATCGCGCGCGCCCTGGACGCGGCGGGCGTGCCCGAGCTCGAAATCGGCATTCCCGCCATGGGCGAGGTCGAGATCGAGGGCATCGCCTCGATCGCCTCGCTTGGCCTGTCGGCCCGATTGATGGTCTGGGCGCGCATGTGCGAATCCGACCTGCGCGCCGCGCTGCGCTGCCCGGTCGACGTCATTCACCTGTCGATTCCGGTGTCCGACATCCAGATCGAGCACAAGCTTCGGCAGACGCGCCGCTGGGCGCTCGAGCAGGTCAGGCGCTTCGTCGCCGGCGCGCGCGACCGCGGCTTCGAGGTCAGCGTCGGCTGCGAGGATGCTTCGCGCGCCGATCCGCTGTTCGTGATCCAGATCGGCGAAGCCGCCCAGGCGGCCGGTGCACGCCGGCTGCGCATCGCCGACACGCTCGGGCTGCTCGATCCCTTCTCGACCTTCGATCGGATCAAGCAGCTGCGCCAGGCGCTGGACCTGGAGATCGAGATGCACGCCCACAACGACCTGGGCCTGGCCACCGCCAACACGGTCGCCGCGCTGCTGGCCGGGGCCAGCCACGCCAATACGACCGTCAACGGCCTGGGTGAGCGCGCCGGCAATGCCGCGCTCGAAGAGGTCGTGATGGCGCTGCGGCACCTGTATGCGATCGACAGCGGGGTCGACACGACGCGCCTGCCGGGAATATCGGCCCTGGTCGCACAGGCCTCCGGCCGCCCGGTCGCGGCCAACAAGTGCATCGTGGGCGAGAAGGTGTTCACGCACGAGTCCGGCATCCACGTCGACGGACTGCTGAAGGATCGCCGCAACTACGAGGGCTTCGATCCGGCCGAGGTGGGCCGCGAGCACCGCACCGTCCTGGGCAAGCACTCGGGCTCCAGCGCCGTGGCCGGCGCTTATGCCCGGCTGGGTCTGCTGATCACGACCGAGGAAGCCCGGGACCTGCTGGTGCGCATCCGGCGGCACGTGATGCAGACCAAGCGCGAGCCGGACCGTGAAGACCTGCAACGCTTTTACCTGGAGGCCGCGCCCTGCGCGGGAATTCGTCATGAGACCTGACACCCAGACTCGCGAACTGGCGCATCGGCTGACGCAGCTTTCCGCCGCGGAAGACTTTCTCGCCTTCTTCGGCGTCCCGTACGAGCAGCCTGTGGTCAACGTGACCCGGCTGCACATCCTGAAGCGCTTCCAGCAATACCTGCGCGCCGAGTCCGGACTGGCAGGGCTGGACGACCTCGCGAAGTTCCGGCGCTACCGGGAGCTGCTGAGCCGCGCTTACGGCGACTTCGTGCGCTCCACGCCCGCGCAGGAAAAGGTGTTCAAGATCTTCCAGCATGCCGACGGGCAGCGCGTGACCGTAGCTGCCCTGCGCGCAACGATGCCGGCGCGGCACGAAGCCGCGGCGGCGAACGGCCGGGCCGGCGCCTGAAGCCGAGCATCTGCCATGCACGTCGTCGTCTGCATCAAGCAGGTTCCGGATTCGGCGCAAATCCGGGTCCACCCGGTCACCAACACGATCATGCGCCAGGGCGTGCCGGCGATCGTCAATCCGTACGATCTGTTCGCCCTGGAGGAAGCGCTGCGCCTGAAGGACCGCCACGGCGGCCGGGTCACGGTGCTGTGCATGGGCCCGCCGCAGGCCGAGGAGGCCTTGCGCAAGTGCGTGTCGTTCGGCGCGGACGACGCGGTCCTGGTCACCGACCGCGCGTTCGCCGGCGCCGACACCCTGGCCACTTCCTATGCGCTCGCGTCGGCCATCCGCACCATCGGCCTGGACCAGGCGGTGGACGTCGTGTTCACCGGAAAGCAGACGATCGACGGCGACACCGCGCAGGTCGGCCCGGGCATCGCCAAGCGCCTCGGCTTGCAGTTGCTCACCTACGTATCGCGCATCGTCGAGCTGGACCTGGGGAGCGCGCACATCACGGTCGAGCGCCGGGCCGAGGGCGGGGTGCAGGTGCTGCACACCGCGCTGCCGTGCCTGATCACGATGCTGGAAAATACCAACGAGCTGCGCTTCGCCGACATGGACAGCATGGTGCGGGCGGCCCGCTTCGAGGTGCGCAAGTGGAACAAGGACGCGGCTGGCGTGCAGGATGCCTCGAAGATCGGCCTGAAGGGTTCGCCGACGGTGGTCAGCAAGGTGTTCGGGCCGACCCCGCGCGCCGAAAAGGCGGAGATGTTCTCGGTCGAGCAATCCTCCGCGCGCGACGCCGCGGTCACCGTGGTCGAGAAGATTTTCACGCGCAATCCGGCGCTCAGGCAGGACCTGCTCGAGCGTCAGGGCGCCTGAGGCCGGTCGACTGGAGACTCGCGATGAGCGAACCGCAAGCCCCGAAGAAACCCGCCGCGCGCGCCGGGCGCAGCTTCGAACTGCCGGAGCATCTGAAGTCGTACAAGGGCGTGTGGGTGTTCGTCGAGCACGACCGCGGCGCCGTGCATCCGGTTTCCTGGGAGCTGATCGGCGAAGGGCGCAAGCTCGCCGACACGTTGAATGCGCAACTGGCCGGCGTGCTGCTGGGCGGCCCCGACGACCCCCTCGACAGGTTCGCGTCCGAGGCGTTCGGCTTCGGAGCGGACCTGTGCTACATGATTCGCGACCCGGTTCTGAAAGGCTACCGCAACGAGCCGTACACGCGCGGCCTCACGAGGCTGGTGAACGAACATCAGCCCGAGATCGTGCTGCTGGGCGCGACCTCGATGGGGCGCGACCTGGCCGGATCGGTGGCGACCACGCTTGCGACCGGGCTCACCGCCGACTGCACCGAGTTGAAGATCGACGGTGCCAGCCGGGCGCTGGCGGCGACGCGACCGACCTTCGGCGGGTCGCTCCTGTGCACCATCATGACGCTCGCGTACCGGCCGCAGATGGCGACGGTGCGCCCGCGCGTGATGTCGATGCCGCGCGCGGATGCGGGCCGCACCGGCCTGATCGTCGAGTCCTGGCTCGGTTTGCTCGAGACCGAAGTGGTCACCAAGCTGATCGATTTCATCGCGGACGCGGACAGCGACGCGAACCACCTGGCGTACGCCGACGTGGTCGTGTCCGGCGGCAAGGGTTTAAAGAACCCCGAGAATTTCCGCCTGGTGCGGGAGCTCGCGCGCGTGCTCGGCGGCGAGGTCGGCGCCTCGCGCCCCGTGGTCCAGGCAGGCTGGGTCGAGGCCGCGCGCCAGGTCGGCCAGACCGGCAAGACGGTCCGTCCCAGGCTGTACATCGCAGCCGGAATCTCCGGCGCCATCCAGCACCGGGTCGGGATGGAAGGATCGGACGTGATCGTCGCGATCAACACCGATCCGAACGCGCCGATCTTCGAGTTCGCGCACTTCGGAATCGTCGGCAACGCAATGCAGGTCCTGCCGGCGCTGACCGAGGCGTTCCATTCGCACCTGCCAGTGCGCGAGCGCCAGGCCGCATGAACCAGGAGGCCCGCGGGAGAGCACGATGAGAGAGCGATTCGATGCGATCGTGGTGGGGGCCGGCCCGGCCGGCAACGCAGCCGCCTACACCATGGCCAAGGCCGGGTTGAAGGTGCTGCAGATCGAGCGCGGCGAGTATCCGGGCTCCAAGAACGTGCAGGGAGCGATCCTGTATTCCGACGCCCTGGAACGGATCATCCCGGATTTTCGCGAGGACGCGCCGCTGGAGCGGCACATCATCGAGCAGAGACTGTGGGTGCTGGACGACCGGTCGTTCGTCGGAACGCACTTCCGTTCGGACGACTACAACAAGCCCCCGTTCAATCGCTACACGATCATCCGGGCCCAGTTCGACCGGTGGTTCTCGCAGAAAGTGCGGGAAGCGGGCGCCATGCTGATCTGCGAGACCACGGTCGAACATCTGCTGATGGACGGCCAGCGCGTGGTCGGCGTGCGCTGCGACCGCGCAGGCGGCGACGTCATGGCCGACGTGGTCGTGCTGGCCGACGGCGTGAATTCCACCCTGGCGCGCAAGGCGGGCTTTCACCCGGAAATCCAGGCCCAGAACGTGGCGCTCGCCGTCAAGGAAATCCTGTTCCTGCCGGAGGAGACGATTCGCAGCCGCTTCAACGTCGGCGAGGACGAAGGCGTCGTGATCGAGATGGTCGGCAAGATCACCGACGGCCTGGTCGGCACGGGGTTCCTGTACACGAACAAGGAATCGCTGACGATCGGGGTCGGCTGCATCCTGGACGACTTCAAGAACAATCCGAAGCGCACCGCGCCCTACGCGATGCTCGATCGGATGAAACAGCACCCGTCGATCGCCCCCCTGATCGAGGGCGGCGAAATGAAGGAGTACTGCGCGCACTTGATCCCGGAAGGCGGATTCTTCGCCGTTCCGAGGGTCCATGGCGACGGCTGGCTGATCGTTGGCGATTCGGGCGGGTTCGTCAACGCGGCGCACCGGGAAGGCTCGAATCTGGCGATGACCACCGGGCGCCTGGCGGCCGAAACGATCATCGAGGCGCGCGCCGCCGGCAAACCGATGAACGCGGCGACCTTGAAGTCCTACAAGGCGCGCATCGACGACAGTTTCGTGATGAAGGACCTGCACAAGTACCGCCACCTGCCACAGGCGCTGGAGAGGAGTCCCCAGTTCTTCTCGGCCTACCCGGAACTGGTGAACCGGGCCGCCCAGACGCTGTTCACGGTCGACGGCGTCGACAAGCAAAGCAAGGAGCGCGAAATCCGCTCCAGCTTCCGTGCGAGCCGATCGCTGACCGGCTTGATGACCGATGCCTTTCGCCTCTGGAGAGCCACCCGATGAACGTCGAGGTCAACGTCGAAGAGAAGCTCTACCAGAACCGCTACCGGATCGACGCCGGGCGCCCGCACATCCGGATCAAGCAACCGGATCTGTGCAAGAACGACTGCAAGTCCCAGGCCTGCACCTTCGTGTGCCCGGCCGGCTGCTACAAGGCGGAGGGCAACCGAGCGGTCACCTTGATCACCGACGGATGCCTCGAGTGCGGCAGCTGCCGCATCATCTGCCACGACCACGCGAACGTGGACTGGGAGTACCCGCGCGGAGGGCACGGCGTGCTGTTCAAGTTCGGATAAGCTGCGCGATCCCACAAGGGTCCCCCCGGCGCTTGGAAGCCCTCGCAGTCTCCACGTTCTCAATCGCGGTCGGCGAACTCGGCGACAAGACTCAGCTGCTCTCGTTGATCCTCGCGGCCCGCTTGCGCAAGCCGGCCCCGATCATTCTGGGCATCCTCGTGGCCACCCTCGCGAACCATGCGATGGCGTGCTCGGTCGGGCGCTGGGCGGCCACGCTGATCCATCCTGAAACGCTCAGGTGGGTCCTGGGTATTTCGTTTCTGGCGGTCGCGGCCTGGGCGCTCTTCCCGGATCGGGCCGAGGACGATCTGGCGACGCGGGGCAACTACGGCATATTCGCCTTCACGGCGACGACGTTCTTTCTGGCCGAAATGGGCGACAAGACCCAGATCGCGGCGCTCGCGCTGGCGGCCAGGTATGACGATCTGGTGTCCGTGATCGCCGGCACCACGCTCGGAATGATGATCGTGAACGTGCCGACCGTCCTGTTCGCGCAACGGGTGGCGTCCCGGATTCCGATCAGGCCGATCCGCATCGTCGCGGCCGCCGTCTACGCCCTGCTGGGAGTCCTGACCATGATCCGGGGTATTGCATGACCCGGGCGACGGGGCCCCATCCGAGCGATTCGCACGACAATGGGGCACCCGCGCTCGGATCCGGATCGGCGTGGTTCACTCCGGCAGCACGCGACGCCGTTCTGGATTAGCCAGGGATTCGAATGAGTGAAACACCGCCTTGCCCTGACGGTGGGCGCGGTGCAGACTCGTTGCGTGCTCCAAGTTTGAACCCGCGCGCGATTTCGAGTGTCATACCGTGTCATGGACGCACCGGCCAGACCATCCCTGCTGCGGCGGCTGCTCGGCTCGATCGCGAGCCTTCGCGCCGGCGC
>Ga0209698_10005444_pt1 | contig 13763 bp, 6 predicted proteins | sample LitLauG_LLR_2012_FD_187203 | JGI IMG/M metagenome (GOLD analysis project Ga0209698, IMG submission 187203) | Freshwater sediment microbial communities from Pennsylvania, USA - Little Laurel Run_MetaG_LLR_2012 (SPAdes) (version 2) | ecosystem: Environmental > Aquatic > Freshwater > Creek >... | reverse complement strand
GTATTCCCCTGAGGGGCCGAACTCCTGGACGCGGTAATGGCCGAGGTCTGAGACGTAGAGGTCGCCGGAGGCGTTCGTGGCGATGCCGCCGATGCCCTGGAAACTGGCTTCACCTTCTTCGCCGAGCTGCCTGACGTATTTGCGTTCGGCGTTGTACTCGGCGACCCGGTTGCGGTCCGTAGGGCCGAGGCCGCCTTCCAGATGGCGGACGTCGCTGGTCACCGCATCCAGAATGCTGCGCTCCTGCTGAATACGTTCCAGCCGTTCCTCGGCCGTGGCTCCATCGCCGAACAGGCGATCGAAAACCACGCGGGGATTGATTTCCATGGGCAGCGGTGTGGTCGGCGTGCGCCAGGAAATGGTATTCATGTAGGAACAACTGAACCCCACGTCGCAGGAACCGACCAACCCGCTAAAATCTTCGATTGCCAGTTCCAGGGAGGGCAGAGGCGTGTCCTGGCCGATCTTCTGGGCCGCGATCTGATCGATGGTGGTTCCGGCACGGATATCCGCGCCATCGGTGCGCTTGGGATGAACGCCGTTCAGGTAGACGGCGGGAGAACGCGTGTGGTCGCCGCCGTTATCTCCGGGGCCGGCCGGCGCGGCATTGCGGTGCGCCAGGTTGCTGATGACGACCAGTTGGTTTCGGAACGGCTCCAGCGGCATGAGAGTGCGGGACATCTCAAAATCCGCGCCGTCGCCGATGGGCGTCCAGTTAGGAATGACCGCGCCGTGAGGGATGAAGCAAAGTCCCAGCCGGATTTGCGGCTTCGCCGCGGTTTTCGCGAGCGGCGTCTGAGCGGGGATCATGGAGTCCAGCAGGGGAAGCGACAAGGTGACACCCAACCCGCGAAGGAAGGTGCGGCGCGGAAGGTGCTTCCTGGTGATGAGCCTCATGCGTTGATCTCCTCAGTTCGGACGTCCGCCGGCCAAAGACGCGCTCTGGTTTACGGAGGCTTTCTTCATTTTCATCTGAAACGGGGCGCTGCGTACCACACCCAAGACGAGGGACGAGAAACGGAAATCCCGGTTGGATCCGTCGCGAACGATCTGGCGTACCGCCGGCATATCGTAATACTCCAACCCGCGGCCCAGAGCATAGGTCAGCAGCTTTTCGGTCAGCACGCCTACGAATACTTCGGGGCGGGCGACGAGCGTCTGGCGGAGAGCGGTGGGGCCATCGACGCGCGCGCCATTGAAAAGCGTGCCGGAGGGATCGATGCGGGCGCCGTCATCGGAGGTGCGCCAGTGGCCGACGGCGTCGAAGTTCTCCAGGGCGAATCCGATCGGGTCCATCACCTTGTGGCAGCCTGCGCAGACGGGGTTGCCGCGGTGCGCTTCCATACGCTCGCGCAGCGAGTGCGGCTTGCCGTTATCGGCGTTTTCTTTGAGCTCCGGCACGTTGGGCGGAGGCGGCAGCGGCGGAGACCCCAGGATATTGGTCAGAATCCACTTTCCGCGCTGCACAGGAGAAGTACGCGCCGCATACGAAGTGACGGTGAGGATACTGGCTTGCCCCAGAAGTCCGCGGCGTGTTTCCTCGGTGACCGGAACGCGCCGGAACTGGCTTCCGTAGACGCCGGAGATGCCATAATGCCGCGCCAGGCGCTCATTCAAGAAGGTGTAATCGGCAGTGAGGAGGTCGAGAACCTTTCGGTCCTCGCGGACGACACTATCGAAGAACAACTCGGTCTCCTGTTTCATCGCCTGCCGCAGATTGTCGTCGAAATCCGGAAAGGCATCCAGGTTCGGCGCGACCGTTTTCAAATTGCGCAGGAACAACCACTGTTCGGCGAAGTTCGCGATGAGCGCTTCGGCGCGAGGGTCGGCCAACATGCGCCGGACCTGCTGTTCGAGCACCGCGGGTTCGTGCAGTTTCTTCTGAACGGCCAAACTCAGAAGCTGTTCATCGGGGATGCTGCTCCACAAAAAGAAGGACAGGCGGGAAGCGAGAGCCAGATCGCTGACGCGATAAGCGGACTCCGGCGCAACACCCGCCGGATCGGCCTCGAAACGGAATAGAAACTCCGGGCTGGCCAGAATGTACTGCAAAGCGGACTCGATGCCGGTTTCGAACGTGCCGTTGGCATTGCGGCGGCGCTGGTAGAAACTGAGCAGCGTTTCGAGATCATTGTCGGCGGCCGGCCGGCGGTAAGCCCGCTGGGCCAAGGCCGAGAGGATCCTGCGCGCACAGGGCAATTCCTCCTGCGCATGGGCCGGACGGCAAACAAAGATGCGCCGGCGGGAGGCGGTATCTCCCGCGCCGGTTTCGTTAAAAGGACCTTCCACGGTGAGCCGGTCCACGGAGGGATCGCCGGTAATATCGAGGCCATCCACGCTAGTGCGGAGGAACGGCTTAATGAGGTCGTCTTTGATTGCGTGGCTCCGTAACAAGGTAGTCGCGGAGACTTCGTGCATCCCGGCTTTGACGGGCACGCGAACGGTCAGCCTCTGATCGAGAGTTGCGCCGAAGGACCCGGGGTTTTGAGCCATGCTCACAAAATCCTCGTGGCCGCCCACGGTGACCAGGGTGAGACGCGCGCCATCCAGGCTGATTTCGATCTGGTGGGGATCTTCCATGCCGCGCATCAGGTCGAAGGTATTCCGCCAAAGCCGGACCTTGATGACATACTCGCCGTCCAGGGGGAAATTGTGGCGCACGAGCATGCCGCCGCGGGTTCCCAGCGGCAACCCTTCGATGTGTTCATCTTGCGACAGGTCCGGGCGGGCGCGGTAAGTGGCCGTGGAAGGCACGATCCGGGTATCGCCGGCGGCCACGCGGCTGATGTTCCACGAGGCGGAAAGGTAGCGCTCCATGAGGGACGGCGATACTTTCAAGACATCGGCAATATTGTCGAAGCCGCTGCTTTCGTCATCGGGCGGCAGGAGTGCGGTGGCGTCGATCTCGAGCGCCAGCACGTCGCGGATCGCATTGGCGTACTCGGCCCGGTTCAGCCGGTGCATGGTGGCGCGTCCGGGATTTGGATGGGCAGCGTAGGCGCGATCGAGCGCGGCTTCCAGGTACATGGCGAGTCCATCGAGGGAGGCGGCATCGGGACGCGGCATGCCCTGCGGCGGCATGGCGCCGACACGCAGCTTGCGAATCACCTTCTCCCAAGTCTCCGATGCCGGGGGAATGTCGCCGAGGTCGGCTTTTTCGAGGGACAGCCCGCCCGTCCGGAGCTTCTCGTTATGGCAGGTGACGCAGTATCGGTCGAGGAGCGCTTTTTGCGGTGCCGGTTGTGCGTGAAGAGCGCCGGCGGAGAGCGCGAGGAGCGTCGCGATCGAACCCAGGAGATTGCGGGGAGGCCGCATTAGCCATGCATGCATTCGGACCGACGTGTAACAGTATATAGTTCGCGAACACCCCTGTCAATTCTGCCACGCTGCGGGTTCGCTCTCCTAAATGCATGCATTTTCGAAGGAGTACGCTGGCTTCGGACAACGGGCCGGAGCCGCCGGCGCCCGTACGGCCGTTCCACTGGGCCGCCATTTGCTCAACCCAAGAACACCGGCTCGATGTGATTCCGCCACAGATTCCCGGTCACATTGCGCGTGATCGAGGGCTCGCACTCTACCAGCAGGTGCAGATATCGTCCCCCCATTTTCGCCGCGATTTTGTAACCCACGTGCAGTAGTTGCCGGACGTTGCGGTCGTAACACGGGGATGCAAGGTCGTGGCGTACCGCGCCCGCATACTCCTCCGCGCTCCAGCTCTCCACAACCCGCGGCGGCGGCAGCCTGGCGAAATCGATATCGATTACAGCGGTGTAAGGCTCGCAAAGCGCTTCGCGGTGTGCATACGCCTGCGTGTACACCTCCTTCGCAAGGGCCAGACCTTCCCCACCACCTTCGGCCAGCCCGATCAATTCCGCGAGCCAAGTGGTTCCCGCTGTCTTCAAGTGCACTCCGGCATCGAACTTACGAAGCGCGCAGCGGATCGAAGGGTAGATCGAGAACTTGTCGCTTCCGGAATGCACGCTCAGTTTCAGGTTGCCCGGAAGCTCGTATCGCCGGACGGCGTGTGCGATCACCGCGACATCGCGTTCCAACTCCCTGGCGAATTGCCGGACGTCGCCAACGTAATCCACCCCCTTGTTGAAGCGGCCTGTGAACTTGGGCGCGATGGTCTGCACGGGAATTCTTTCGTCCGCGATCGCGGCCAGGATGATCAGCAGCTCGGGCGGGGTTTGCGGCGAGCCGGTCTCGTCCATCGACACCTCCGCGATAAAAGCCCCGGCGCCTTTGCGTGCTTCGATGTGGCGGTAAATGCGTCCCGCTTCCTGTACCGCCGCGAGGTACTGGACCGCCACGGACGCGATCGATTCCCGCGTAATACCCAGGTCCTCTTCCAAGCCGGCGATCGGCAGCCGTCCCAGCAACTCGGGGTGGCGCGCAACAAACGCGTCCCGATCGGTGGAAGGCGCGGGGCGGCCGATGAAGTCAGCCACGTCGATGGTGAAGAAGTCACTCGGTTCCAGGAACCGCTCCACCGTGTCCCGATTGATGTGATCGGCATCCACGTGATAGGGCCTGTTCCAGCCAAGCTGGCGGACCGCGTCGTCTGCCGCCGCGCGCACGCCCGTGGGTTCCGATCCGATAATCGAATGCTCGCGATTGGACTTGTTCCACACCGGGGTGACTTCCAGCTCCCGTTCCGCCGCCCTCATACACGCGCACAACTGCGCCTTGGCCTGATGGGCAAACCGGTCGCCAACGCCGATCGAATACTTTCCGAGTCTCAGCATGGACCTCCTATTGGTTCACTCCCGAGGCCAGAAAGCCGCCATCTACCACCAGGCACTGGCCCGTGATGAAACTCGAAGCGGCGGAAGCCAGCAGCAGGGCCGCCCCCGCGAGCTCGCAGGTTTTGCCGAAACGGCGCATGGGCGTCCGCAGCAGCAGTTCTTTGCCGCGTTCGGTTCCGTCCAACAGCGCCGAATTGATATCCGTGCGGAACACACCGGGAGCAATGGCATTGACACAGATGTTCTGCGCCGCCCACTCCACAGCCAGGCTGCGCGTCAGTGCGAGAACCGCACCCTTGGAAGCGGCATAGGCTGTCACTTCCAAGAGAGAAACGAACGAATTCAGGGACGCGATATTGACGATCCGCCCCTGCCCGCTGGCCGCCAGCGGAGCATAAAAGCTCTGGCAGGCCCGCAGCATGCCGGTAACGTTGACGTCCATCAACTGGCTCCATTCGCCTTCCTCCACCAGGAGGGTTGGCTTACGGAAGATCTGGCCGGCGGCATTCAACAGGATGTCGACGCGGCCCAGCCGCTCGAGCACGGCATCGCGCAGGCGATCGATGGACTCGCGATTCTGTGCATCGGCAGTGCGGCGCAACGTCTGCCGCCCGCGGTTCTCGATCTCCGTGGCGACCTCGTCGACCATGGCTTCCCGCCGGCCGGTGGCCACCACGTCGGCGCCGGCATCCGCCAGCGCCAGGGCGAGGACGCGCCCAATGCCCGAGGTGCCGCCCATCACGACCGCCACGCGTCCGGGCAAATCGAAAATTCCCGCTGCCATCGACCCTCACTATAGGTGGTGGCAGCACCAGGATCAACACGGAATCCCGAAATGGCGGGTTTAGAAATACTAAACGATCTTCGCGACCGCCAGGGAGCGCCCCATGGCCTGGTGTCGCTTGCTTACGCGCGCGGTTCGGTGCGGGGATGGGCCGCGACCGCCAGGGAGCGGCCTTCCCGACGCCACGAACAGTTACACCGTGAGGTAGACTAACGGTTTTCCCGGAGGTTTTATGTGCCGAGTGAAGCGAATGTCGTGGATGCGCCTGATGCTCGCGGCGGGTGGTTTGCCGCTCGCAGCGCAGGTCACCGTTTTCGAAGGCGCCCGGCTCATCACCGGCGATGGAACCGTGCCCATTGAGAACTCCGCATTTCTCGTCGACGGCGACCACTTCACCCGGGTCGGCCGGCGCGGCCAGGTGGCGGTACCAGCCGGGGCGGCGCACGTCAACCTGGCTGGTAAGACGGTCATGCCCGCGAAGGTCGATCTCCACGGCCACATCGGTTTCCAGCACGATGTCGATGGGACGATGGCGAAGGAATACTTCACCCGCGAGAACCTGGTTGACCATCTGCAGCGCCTCGCCTACTACGGGTTCAGCGCGATCATCGGGATCGGCGACCTGGTGGACCGTTCGGACCTGCACGGCGGAAGGACCAACTGGGGCGACGTACCGCTCCGCGTGCGGGATGAGATTATCCCCGGCGCCGCGCTGTTTCGCACCGCCGGCACGGGCATCGCCTGGCCGTTATCGGGGGCTAACGGCCACCCCTCGCGCATGGATGTGCCGTATCCGGTCACCACCGTCGAGGAGGCTCGCGCGGCCGTTCAGGACAATATCCGGATCAAGCCCGAGTTCATCAAAATCTGGGTGGACGACCGGGGCGGGCGCACCCAGAAACTCACACCGCCGCTCTACCTGGCGATTATCGAAGAGGCGCACAAGTACAACGTGCCAGTGGCCGCCCATAACGTGACGCTGGCGGATGCCAAACTGCTCATGCGGGCGGGAGTGGAAGGATGGCTGCATCTTCCGGTGCGCAACGGCGAGGCGCCGGACGACGAATTGCTCGCGATCATCAAAGAGCGCATTGCCAAAAAGGACCGGCCAAATATGTGGTTCAACCCCGGGGCGGGGTGGACGGCATCGAGCCGGCAGGACTGGGACGATCCGATCTTGCGGGAGACCGTTTCTCCGCAGCAGATCCAGGAGCATTGGGGAGACTACCTGGCGAAGCTGACGCCTGAATCGGTCCAACGCGCGCGAGCGAATCTGAAGCAGATCGGCGCCACCAATGCGCTGAAGCTCAGGGCCGCCGGGATGAAGATCGTGCTGGGAAGCGACACCGGGCAGACCCGTTTCTTCATCGGGTGGATGGGACAAATAGAGATGGAGAACTGGGTGTGGATGGGATTGACGCCGATGGAAGCGATTGTGGCCGCGACCCGCGATTCGGCCGAAGCCGCACACCTCAACACGGGGATGGTGGCCGCGGGGAGGAACGCCGATTTCATCGTGCTGGATGCCAATCCGCTGGAGAACATCGGCAATACGCGGCGAATTAGTAGCGTCTACCTGCGGGGAAAAGAAGTGGACCGTGCGGCGTTGCGCGCCAAATGGCAGGCCGCGTGGCGGCCCCGCGCGGCCCAACAGCCGCCTGCGGCGCCGGTGCCGGCGGTGCTCCGCAATTACCGGCCGGTGACCGCGGAGCGGCTCCAGAACCCCGAAGACTCGAACTGGCTGATGATCCGGCGCACGTACGACGGCTGGGGATACAGCCCGCTGGAAGAGATCACGCCGGACAACGCGCAGCGGCTGCGGCCGGTCTGGGTATTTGCGACTGGTGAAATGAGGGGCCACGAGGCAGCGCCGATCGTCAACAACGGGGTGATGTTCGTCACGTCGCCGAACAACCAGGTGATCGCCATCGATGCGAAGACCGGAAACGTTCTGTGGCGCTATCGAAGGCCGCGGCCAGCGGGGGCCTCGGTGCCGCACGAGACGAACCGGGGGGTGGCGCTCTACGGCGACAAGGTGTACTATGCCGCCGGCGAAGCGGTGCTGGTGGCCTTGGACGCGAAGACCGGAAAAGAGGTCTGGACGGCCACCGTCGCAGATAACCAATCGAGCTACTACCTCACGCTGGCTCCGCTGGTGGCCGGCGGCAAGGTCATGGTGGGCGCTTCCGGCGGAGAGTTCGGAATTCGCGGTTTCGTGGCGGCCTTCGATCCCGATACGGGTAAGGAGATGTGGCGGACATATACCGTGCCGGCGCCCGGAGAGCCCGGCAGCGAGACGTGGCCCGCAGGCGGACAGTGGAAGACCGGCGGGGCCCCGGTGTGGGTCACCGGCAATTACGATCCCGAGACCAACCTGGCCTACTGGGGAACGGGAAACGGGGGTCCGACCGTGGGCGATTCGCGCCCGGGCGACAATCTCTACACGACTTCCACTCTCGCGCTGGACGTCGGCACAGGCGCTATCAAAGGCCACTTCCAATACCACCCGAACGATTCGTGGGACTGGGACGAGGTCTCCCCGCCGATCCTGGTGGACTACCGGCGCAGCGGACGCACCATCAAAGGGCTGATCGACGTGGCACGCGACGGCTACCTGTGGTTTCTGGAGCGCAGCAGCGGACCGATCCACTTTATCGAAGGCAAACCATACGTCTACCAGAACGTTTTCCGGGGCCTCAACGCGGAAACCGGACGGCCGGATATCGACCCGGAACATAAGCCCGGCACCGGGAAACGCGCCGACTTCTGTCCCGGCTCGCATGGCGGTAAGACGTGGCCGCCGATTGCGTTCAGCCCCAAGACGCGGATGATTTATGTCCCGGCCAACAACAACCTGTGCAGCTCGAACATGGGCGTGGAAGTGAAATACACGCCGGGCAAGGCCTTTGTGGGCATCGGAGGAAGCCGGCCCTTCGCGGCGCCGGGCGCCGATCACTTCGGTGAAGTGCAGGCGTGGAACGTGGACACCGGCCAACGCGTGTGGACCCACAATTACGCCACGTCGCCTAACTGGGGAGCGATGCTAGCCACGGCCGGCGGCGTGGTGTTTAGCGGCGGGACCAATGACCGCAAGCTCCATGCGTTCGACGCGTCGACGGGCAAGCTGCTCTGGGGGTTCCCGACGAACTCCGGGATTCTGGCGCCACCGACGTCTTTTGCGATCGACGGTAAACAGTACCTCGCGGTGCTTTCGGGTTGGGGCGGCGACTCACGCGGCGACCAGGCGACCCTCAACCGGCTCTTTCCGGGAGAATACCCCGAGGTCCCCGAGGGTGGCGCTGTCTGGGTGTTCGCACTGGAGTAAAGGAGGCGGGCCGGGGCTACATCTGGTTTTCAAAACCCGCCCGTTGCCAAGTCTGACCAGTGCGTGCGTAGCTCGTCATATTCCTTCTCGTCAAACTGAAAACTCTTCGACAGCAGCTCCTGAGCGGTGTAGTAGGGCTTGCCGACGCCGTGGGAGCCGTGGCGCGTGGTGTTGGCGAAAATGTGATACAGCTCGTGTGCCAGGACGCGGCCGATCGCACGGCCGAAGGCTTCGTCGCGGTCTTCTTTCGGCTCGGCGAGCAAATCGATTCGGAGGAACGCCTGTATGCGGTCGCAATCGATATCGCTGTACGGCAAAATGGCGCCATCGGTCATATAAGTCCAACCCAGCGCTCCGGGGTGCGCGTTCGGCGGCGCCAGATTGGCCACGTCGCAGCGGCCCGTAAAGTGGATGACCGCCAGCCGCGCGGAGATCTCATTGCCTCTGTTTTCGCGCAACGAACTCCACTGGAATGCCAGGCCCATTGGCGACATGACTCTTGCCAACTCGTCCCGGACGAAGCCCATTACTGCATCGGGCGGAGCTTGCTCAAAATGAGTGTAAAGACGGATCGGAACTACTTCATCGCCGCCAAGCACGGGTATAGCAACCAGCACGAGGCTGAGCAGAACTTTTCTCATTAAACCGAACCTCGATCTTCCGATGTGTCACCGCCCCAGTCTCAGGCAGAGGCGATTACTTTAAAATTTTGCGGGTATCCGCTACCCCAAGCGTGCAGCCAACTTGGGCTGGCAGAATGTAGGCAGGCCCGTGTTCTTGTATCCTTGCGCAGGTGTGGGCTAGAAGGCCAACACAAACATTCTATCGTGCTGATTGACTTTCTGGATACTGCAGAAAGTCAGGGTACGCGCGGCTAACTGTATGTAGTACAGCCGCCGGGACTTCGCGGACAAATATCGCTTTGAGTCAGTGAAGTCAGTTCTTCAAACCCGGGCTGGTAGCCCTTTGGGGCCACTGCGAGGGCGTGGGTTGCTGCGAATCTCTTGCTATTGCGCCGAGCGGGCGGATCCTGCACCCGGCAAACTTTCCGCAGGTGATCAAAAGGTGAACTTCAACCCCAGTTGAATGTCGCGGCTGCTTCCCGAACCGATGAGGGGATTGCCGGCCGTGACGTCAGGTGTGCCGCACCCGCAGCCGAACGTGCCGGGAGTACCCATGTCATTCGATCCACCACCAGAACCGCCAAAGCCAGTCGATGCGCCGTACGGATTGGAGATGATGGGGTGATTGAATAAGTTAAAGATCTCGACCCGGAACTGGGCGTTGTAGCGCTCCTTGAACGTGAAATTCTTGAATACGGAGAAATCCACGTTCTTGAAGGCCGTGTCGCGGAACATGTTCCGGCCCATTGTGCCGAAGGTCCCGTTCATGGGAGGAACCAACACCGATTTGCCTTTCACGTAGCAGCCGCCGGCCTGCAGTGTGCTCGGGTCAGGTGCGGCCGCCACGCACTGCTGCCACATCGCGGCGGCAACCGAGGGAGCAAAGTTGCTCTGGATGCCGGAGACGCCACTGGCTAAACTGCAATCGCTAGGGCCGGTGCAGTAGGGAATCGAGCTCGAGCCGCTCTTGAAGTCGGCGGGATTTCCGAAGAAGTCCCAGCGGTCGGAGTTATCACCGCTCCCGCTGAAATTGTTCGCGGCGTCGAACGCGATCCACGGCTGAGCGGTCTGAAGGTTCAGGATGGAGTTGATCTTCCAGCCTTCCAACAACTGGCCGAAGCCTTTTTTCCCGGGAATGTCGTAAGTGGCGGTGAGAGTGAAGCGGTGACGGATGTCAAAGTCGCTACTGGCGTACTCCAACCCCGGATTCAGGCTGTTCTGCGGGAGCGTTCCGAAACGATTCAGGGAACCATTGTCGAGGCCATGACCGTAAGTGTAGCCGGCCAGGAAAGAAAGCCCGTGAGAGAGCCGCTTGGTCAGGGTCGCCTGCAGGCTGTTGTAGTTGGAATAGGCGCCGTTCGAGGCCTGGTTAATAAACTTCAAGTAGGGGAATTGGGCGGCGTAGGGACGGACTCCCGTAGCGGGATTGACCTGATTGATGTCCCGAAAAAGAACCAGTCTTTCGCCGACATTGCCGACATAGCCAAGCTCCAACGAGAGGTTGTTGGCGAGGGCATGCTGGACACCGAAGTTCCAACTCGCGACGTAGGGGGCTTTGAGATTCGGGTCGATCGCCATCAGGTTGCACGGTACTCCCTTGGTGCAACTGAGGCCGCCGCCTTGCGGAAAAACAACGCCGTTCCAGTTGAGACTGGAGCCAGGGTAACTGGCGTTGGCGAGCAGGTTGGTCCCTCCAAAGGTTTTCGGACAAGGTACTCCGATGGCAACCGCCGTTTGGCAAGCGCCGGCTGGGTCGGCGGCGATGCTGGTTCCGGTGCTGTTTTGGAGCGCGAGTTGTGTGGTAAACGTGCCTACGGGGATCGCCGAGTAAATGACACTGGCCCCAGCCCGGACTACGGTTGTCCCCTTGCCCGTTACATCCCAGGCAATACCCAGGCGGGGCGAGAAGTTTTTGCGGTCGGGCCGTATCAGAGTATCCCCAACCGATGGTTGACCCTGCTGAACCATTCCCAGAGCCGGATCGAAGTTTCCAAAAAGACTGTTGACCTCTTGGAACGGCGATATGTAGGAGTAGCGCAGGCCCAGATTAAGCATGAGTCTGGGTAGGACGCGCCAGTCATCCTGAACGAACGCCTCAAACGCCTTTTGCAACGCCGTGCGATACTTTTGGCCGGCGAGGAGAAACCCTCTGGATGGATTTCCGGCGAAGAAGTCCTCGAGTGGCGTGGAATTGGGGATTTGAGGAGTCTGGCCACCCAGGAAGTCGATCCGGCCCCGGCTGGTGTTTCCCGAGATGGTATTGACCTCGATGTGCGTGAACCCACCGCCGAACTTGAGGGTGTGTTTGCCCCGCAAATAGGAAAGACTGTCCTGAAGATCGTAATACGGGTTGGAGAAGCCACCGGGACGGTTTGGCCACTCGCCGATATAAGTGTAAGGGTTAATGCTGATATCCGGCAATCCACCCACAGACGTGATGCCTGTGTTGATCGGATAGCCCTTGCCACCGGTGAGCCCACTACCATCTGCGAGAGTGCTACCGTCGCCGACGCCTTGATAGAAGTTCACGACGTTCCAGCCGAACCGGGCATCGTTTACCAGGCTGGAAGTGGCGGTCCAAATCCAGTTACCGACGACCGACCGTGTCTGAATCGGAATGGGGATTTCGAAAATTTGATTCACCTGGGCGTGATCTTCTCCGAGGCCGGTGTAGTTGCCGTTCCAGAACATGCCATTGATCGTGTGCTTGGCGTTGATGTGGTAGTCGAGTTTCGCTATCCCGTTGTCGCTTACATTGTTGTTGGGGAAACTACTGGTATAGCTGATCGTGTTCGGAGAGGCCCCCTGGATGAGGCCACCGGAACAGGAGACTGCGGAACCCGCGGTGCAGCCCAGCAATTTCAGGCTGACGGGACTAAGCGGCACGCCTTTAGCCTGCAGCGTGCTGATCGCGTCCACCATGCTGAACCGCGGACCTAGCCCGCTCCCGATGGCGGGAACGGAAGACGGAAGGGCGTTGCCGACGGTGGAACGCAGACCCTCATAGCCGGCGAAGAAAAAAAGCTTGTCCTTCTTGATGGGCCCTCCCACCACGCCGCCGAACTGCTTCAACGCTACTGGCAGCGCCGGTTGGGGAGGAGGATTGAAGAAGTTGCGGGCGTCCCAGGAGCCATCGCGCCCAAACGCGTACGCCGAGCCGTGATAAGAGTTGGTCCCGGACCGGATTCCCACGTTCACCACGGCGCCGGGCTTCCAGCCGTACTCTGCTTTAGCGTTTTCCTCGAGGTTGAATTCCTGGATGGCGTCGACCGGCAGGATCACTGCCGCATCGGTGAGCGGACTCGGCATATTGGCCACGGGGCGGGCATCCGCGAAATTGGCATTGATTACCCCGTCCAGCATCCAGGCGGTTTCATCGGGCCGAATGTTGTTGGTGCTCTGGGTCCAGGGCGAGCCGCCCGGCTGGATCACTACACCCGGCCGCAGATTCAGGAGATTCTGGTAGTTGCGGCCATTCAACGGCATATCGTTGATTTCCGCGTTGTTGATTGTGCCGCCCAGGGTGGCGCTCGCGGTGTCGACCAGCGGCGGAGCCGCTTCCACCGTGACCGTTTGGGTCTGTTGGCCGGGTTCAAGGGTCAAGTCGACTCGAACCTCCCTGCCCACCTCTATTAAAACGTTCTGCCGGTCCAGCGTCTTGAACCCCGGCACCTGAACACGCACCGTATAGGTACTGGGAATCAGGTTGGGAGCGTTATACTCTCCAGCTTGATCGGTGATCAGCGCACGCGCGACGCCTCGCTGCGTGTCTATGATGGTCACCGCAGCGCCCGGTACGACAGCGCCACTTTGGTCTGTAACGGAGCCGAGAATACGGCCGAAATTGGCCTGCGCAAACAACGCGAAAGAAAACAGCAACACACCCAGAGTCGTACCGAGCAGGCACACACTCTTTCTAGTCCTGGTCGTCGTGAATGTTACGGATTGCATGGGCGCCCCCTCTTCGACACGCGAAAAGATAGCCACTCCTTGGGGGGAAGGGCCTCCAAGGGAAGCGGAAGCCTACGACTGTCGCTGTCGGTGCTGGCTCTTCAACCCGGTTAGGGTTCCCCGTTCCAAGAATTCCGACAGTTCACCCTCTAGAACCCGCCGCACGGCGGGCCTTGATCTCCTGGGCGGCAGTATATAGTTAGCCATTCGGGATGTCAAGGAATATTGTCGTCCATTGTCAAGCCTCTTTAGAAATGTCCCCGTTCTTACCTCGATAGAAGTGTCCCCTTTTTTAGGCCGTCGGAGACGGCCCGGTTTTTCTTCCTTGCTGC
>Ga0209698_10005443_pt1 | contig 13763 bp, 13 predicted proteins | sample LitLauG_LLR_2012_FD_187203 | JGI IMG/M metagenome (GOLD analysis project Ga0209698, IMG submission 187203) | Freshwater sediment microbial communities from Pennsylvania, USA - Little Laurel Run_MetaG_LLR_2012 (SPAdes) (version 2) | ecosystem: Environmental > Aquatic > Freshwater > Creek >... | reverse complement strand
GCACTAAGCCCGGATGACCGGCGCAACAAGCTGGCCGAGTGGCTGGACAAAGTTCATCGCGCGTTGGCCAGCCAACCGACGGACGATCCCGTGCTACTGGCGCTGGCCGACGCACAACGCTGCTACCAGATTCCGCTGGGGCTGCTGGACCAGCTCGCCTATGGCACAGCCGCGGACCTGGACCAGGACCCGCCGCAAGTGGGCCCCTATCCACCGCTGGTGCCGCGGTACCAGCGGTTCGAGGAGTTGCGCCAGTATTGCTATGGTGTGGCTTCGGTCGTCGGTCTAGTGTGCATTCGAATCTTTGGCTACCGCGATCCTGCAGCCGAACCCCTGGCCGAGCGATGCGGACTCGCGTTTCAGCTGACGAACATCATCCGGGACATCAAAGAAGATGTAGCCATGGGCCGTGTGTATCTGCCGGTGGAGGACATGACGGAGTTCGGGCTTTCGGCCGCTGACCTGGCCTATCCGGACCTGGCGCGAATCCGGCCGCTTCTGGCGATGGAGGCCGAGCGCGCGCGGGAGTACTATCGCGCCGGTGAAGACCTGATGCCGCTGGTGAATGAGGACAGCCAGCCGGCGCTGTGGGTGCTGATCACAATCTATCGGCGGTTGCTGGAAAAAATGGCGCTGCGCCAGTTTGACGTTTTCAGCGAGCGAGTGCAGCTCACCGCGCGCGAGAAGGTCAGCATCCTGGGAAAGGGATTCGTGCGGCGAATGCTGTGATGATCCAGTCTTTGGGACAATCTTCCACCGTCGCGATCGCGGGCGGCGGGCTGGCCGGCCTGGCTGCGGCGTGTGCCCTGGCCGAGGCTGGGTTTCGCGTGACCTTGTTCGAGCGCCGTCCATTTCTGGGCGGACGCGCCTCCTCCTATCAACATCCCGGCACAGGCGAAATCGTGGACAACTGCCAGCACGTTTTGTTCGGCTGCTGTACCAACCTCATCGACTTCTACCGGCGGATTGACATGGAGAAGAACATCCGGTGGTACGACCGAATGACGTTCGTGGAGCCAGGCGGACGCAGTTCGGTGCTGGAGAGATCGTTTCTGCCCGCTCCGCTTCACACGACTCCGTCGTTCCTGTCGCTGCCGTTTCTGGATGCGTCGGACAAACTGGCGATCTCGGGCGCCATGGCTGCCCTGATTCCGCTGCCGCTGCGCGACCGGGGAGAAGCGTTCCTGGACTGGCTGCACCGGTACAAGCAAACTGAAAACTCGATTCAGCGCTTCTGGAAGCCGGTGCTGGTGAGCGCGCTGAGCGAGGATCTGGAACTGGTTTCGGTTGCCTATGCGGCACAAGTGGTGCGGGAATCGATGAAATCGGAACGTGCGCGGGAGATGGGAATCCCCACCATTCCGCTGACCGAACTGTATGCGTCGGCAGCCGATCATGTCGCGGCGCGCGGAGGTGAGATCCAGCTTCGCACGAGCGTAGAGTCGTTTCGCGCACAGACATCTGAGGTCCGCGTGACTGCCAACGGCGAAGAGCAGGGATTCGATTACCTGGTGCTGGCTGTCCCCTTCGATGTGCTGGCGCGCGTGCTGCCGGATACGCCCGCGGCTGCGCCTCTGGCCGCCATGCTCGGGCAGTTCCGGACATCTCCGATTACGGGGATTCATCTGTGGTTTGACCGGCAGATCTGCGATTTGGATCACGCAGTTTTGCTCGATCGGACCGTGCAATGGATGTTCCACAAGTCGCGGCTCATCCAGGCCCGGGAGAGCGGCAGCGGAAGCTATGTGGAACTGGTGGTAAGCAGTTCGAAGAGCCTGGTGGAGAAATCGAAGACGGAGATTGTTGACCTGGCGCTGAAGGAGCTGCGTGAATTCTTCCCGGCTGCGCGCGCAGCGAACCTGGTGAAGGCGACGGTGATCAAGGAAGTCAATGCGACGTACTCGCCCCGCCCGGGAATTGACGAGTACCGGCCGCGATCTGAGACTTCATGGCCGCGCGTATTTCTGGCCGGTGATTGGACAGCGACCGGTTGGCCAGCCACCATGGAGGGCGCGGTTCGCAGCGGTTATCAGGCGGCCGAGTCGATCACGCAAGTGGCCGGTCGAGGGGCGGTTCGCTTTCTGGTGCCCGATCTCCCGGCGAGTGGCTTCATGCGGCTGTTTGGGTGAGTGGACTTGTTGTCTCGACTTCAGGCGGCCATCAGTAGTACACCACCCGCCACTAGAAACGCAGCAATCCAGCGCCGGCGTCCTACCTGTTCGTGAAGGAAGATGCGGGCGGCGACGGCATTGGCGACGAAGGTGAGAGAGGCGGAGGCGGGTACGACGAGACTGAGGTTTCCCCAGGAGAGCCCGAAAAGCAGGCTGTAGAAAGCGACTGCCATGGCACCCAGGCCGAGGAAGAATGTGGGCGTTCTGAGCACGCGCGCGATCACGCCCAGCAACCCGCGGCGCTCCATGAGTTCGTGGACGTCGCCGACGCGCTTCATGGAATATGCCAGCAGCAGGTCGCCCGTGGTCGCGGCCAGCGTGATGAGGCCGATCGCGAGCCAGGCGTAGGCGTCCCTCACAATTCCGCCTCCTGCGAGACTGGGTCATGGTGAACGCGATGGGGGTGTGACGTCGTCACGGAAGGACCTGCAGCCACAAAGCCGACTCCAGCGGTGATCAAGGCAATGCCGAGCCAACGCGTGAGCGCAATCGCCTCGTGGAACCCAAAGTGGGCGATCAGGGCGACCAGCACATAGCCCAGCGAGGTCGCTGGCAGTACGTAGGTCAGGTCAGCCCACGACAACGCGGACATGTAGGATGCGAAGAACGCCAGGAGCAGGACGATCCCGCCCGCTACCCAGGGGTTGAGAATGGCCAGAATCAGGCTATGGAGGTTGTGCAGCGAGATGCTGCCAACCTCTTTCATGCCACGGGCGAGCAGTGCATCACCGGTGGGGCTCAATACGGTGATGCCCGCGAGCACGAGGTATTTTCGAAGCGTCACTGCGGATCGGACTCCGGGAAAATGTGTAGCGCGGACACTCTTGTCCGCGCCGCATACTGCGCTGGTGCTGCAGGCACGCGGACAAGAGTGTCCGCGCCAGACCTTTTAAGCCTTGGCAGGTGCGACCGCGGGAGTCTCTTCGTCCTTGCGGTGTTCTTCTACCCACTTGTGGCGTTGGGCACGCAACTTGAGGAAGGTGCGAGCTTCCTTGTACAAGCGCTTGCGCTCAGAGCTGTTAAAGATCGCCTTCCTCACAATGCGGTACGCGGCCTTGGGGCGGAAGTAATACTCGTCGTAAAAGCGATGCACAGAGTCGAGAACTTCGGCGGCGGGTAATCCCGGGTATTCAATCTGCACCATCTGATGGCCGGCGTCGTCCACCATCTTGCTGGCCGCGGTCATGAAGCCATTCTTGGTGGCGAATTCGTGCAGTTCGGTTCCCGGGTAGGCGTGCGCCACCGAGACCTGGACGGTTTCGACGTCAAGTTCCTTGGCGAACTTGATGGTGTTCTTGATGGTCTCGCGAGTTTCTCCCGGCAAGCCGAGGATGAAATCTCCGTGAACAACCAGGCCGAGCTTGTGGCAATCCTTGGTGAACTGGCGGGCGCGCTCGACGGTGGCGCCCTTCTTGATGTTCTTGAGGATCTGCGGGTCACCGGATTCATAGCCCACAATCAGCAGACGGCATCCGGCTTCCTTCATGGCCTTGAGAGTTTCGTAGTCGGTGGTGACGCGTGATGTACACGACCAGGTGAGGCCCAGCGGCTTTAGCTTGCCGCACAATTCGATGGTGCGCGCTTTTTGAATGTTGAAGGTATCGTCGTCGAAGAAGAATTCCTTGACGTAGGGCCAGTATTCCTTGGCCTTGGCCATTTCCCGGGCTACGTCATCGGTGGAACGTTTGCGCCACGGATGTCCCATGAGGGTCTGGGGCCACAGGCAGAACGTGCACTGCGCCGGACAGCCGCGCGTGCTATACAGAGCCACAAACGGGTGGAGCAGGAACGGTACGTTGTAGCGCCGGACGTCGAGATCGCGGCGATAGACATCGGTGACGTGCGGCAGGGCGTCAAGATTCTCGATCTGGGGCCGGTCGGGATTGTGCACGATCTGCCCATTCTTGCGATAGGAGATGCCTAGAATTTCTTCGAGCGGCTTACCCTGGGCGTATTCGACAATCGTGTAATCGAATTCCTTGCGGCAGACGAGATCGATCACTTTGTGGTCCTGCAGCACCTTTTCCGGCAGCACGCTGACATGAGGCCCGACGAAGGCGATCTTGATGTGCGGATTGCTGTCTTTGATGGCTTCGGACAGTCGGATGTCGCCGGGGAAGCCGGGCGTACTGGTGAACAGCACGAGCAGTTCGTAGTCCTTGCAGGTGCGGATGGTTTCTTCCGCTGTTACGTGATGCGGAGGGGCGTCGAGCAGGCGCGCACCCTCCAACATGCCGGTGGGATAGGCAAGCCAGACCGGATACCAGTAGGACTCGATTTCGCGCGTAGCGGGCCAGCGCGAACCCGCGCCTCCATCGAAATTTTCAAACGAGGGCGGATTCAGAAACAGTGTTTTCAAAGGCATATGGTTGGTTCTCTATTTTAGCATTCCACACGCGCCGACACCTCGGCCGAGGCTGGCATCCCAGGTACGTCCCCAATTGTGTTAGTGGCTAGGAAATGATTGTATAAGCATGCCTTAGAGAGGGGGCAAATCTCAAAGTTTCTACGCCAAACGTCGCTTTCCGGCATTAAACCGCAGGAATCTGATGCTGTATGGCGCGGACATTCCTGTCCGAGTGCATGCAGCGCGGGGATTGCCTGCGCGGACAAGAATGTCCGCGCCGCACGATTCCAAGCGCCTTATTTTCCGGCCGTTTGCAGAGCCCACTTCTCCAGATCGCCGGTGGCTCGCAGCAGGGTCAGGCGCACACGCTGGTACTCAAAATCGGCGTCCTGAAATGCCAGATAGCGCTCGTTGGCTTGCGCGCGCGCGTCCGCTAGTTCGTGCAGGTTACCGGTCTTGGCATCGACCCTGATTTGCGCAGCGTCGAGGGTGGACTGGGCGAGTTGATATTCCAGTTGTGCCACTTCCCGCGCCGCCTCGAGTTGTTCGGCCGCTCGCTGGAGTTTCAGCGTTTCCTGCCGGACTTTGTTGCGGGAGTCCTCCGCTTGTTTTCTTGCTTTGAGGGCCTCCGCATCGGCTGCCTGGGCGCGTGCTCGCTGCGGTGCATTAAACACGGGAAAGCGAAACGACATTCCGATGGTGATATTGTTCGGCTGAAAGTGGTTGAAGTACAGGTCATAGTTGTTGTAAGTGGAGAGGCGGGCATACTGCGCGGCGAAATCAAAAGACGGCAACAGAGCGCGATGCTCGGCAGACGCACGCATGGATTCCGCCATCGCGTGTTGGTCGGCGAACCGAACGGTCGGGCTCAGAGTTACGGCTTGGCTGCCAAGGTCGTCTTCGGAGGAGACCGGCGGCAGGGCGGGAATCGTTTCTGGGGCGATTACGATGGAGGAAAGCGGCATGCCGGTCAGATCGGCGAGATGGCGGCGCAGCAGGTCAGCGGAGCCGCGGGCTTCCGCCATGTGGAGACGCACGCGGGCGCTGGTTAGCTTGGCTTTGTTGAGATCGATGGCGCTGTCGACGCCTTCCTGCACGCGCTGAGTTACGGCCTTTTCCATTTGCTGGCCTTGGGCTTCGTCGGACTGTAAACGGGAAAGGCGCCGCTCCCACTTGGCGAGTTCGACGTAACTGAGCGCCACATCCTGGATCACGGCGTTATGCTGGTCCTGGCTCTGAGCTTGCGACGCGCGCCAGTCTGTTTTCGCGGCCTTCATAAACTGGCTTTGCGCCGGATTGAACACTGTGCTTTGCGCGACAACATTCACCAGGGCCGGAGCCGAACCTTCGAGACTGAGCGGAAAGCCGTAGGAATATCCCAGGCCTGAGCCCACCATAAGCTGGGGCGCGTAGTTGTTGCGGATTTCGCGGTACGAGGCGTAGGTCCGCTGGAGATCGGCGCCGGCAATCGCCGAGGTGGTGCTATGTGCCAGCGCCAGATCGATGGCCCGTTGCAGAGGCAAGGACTCCGCGAGCGCTGGTTGTGAACTCAACAGCGCGGCCAGCGAGAGAATCAGCGGATGGGTAAGACGCAACCAGCGTGGCAATGAGACTTTCATCGTGTCACCCTTGATCAGGCCGCGGCTCGTCCGCGACGCACAAATTGTAGTGTGCCCCGGACGGGCAGTGGCAGAACCTTGATAGAAATCGGTCGTTTTTGGGCGAGGAAGGATGCGCCACTCCTCAGTGGGCGACCCGGTTGAGTGCCTGCTGAGCCAGACCGAAGTTTCGGGCCAAGGCGAGGGAGGCGCGATATTGCCGCGCAGCGCTCGCCTTGTCGCCTTGCTTTTCGAGCAACACGCCGAGCAGGTAATGGGCCTTGAACGCCGGGGCTTCTTCGACCGGGCCAGTTGCCAGATAACGCTGCAGCAATTCGACCGCAAATGGAAAGCTTCGTCCGGAACGGAACAAGATCTGTGCCGCATCGACCAGCACGTCCAGTTTCGTCATGGGAGCTTGACTGGTTTTGACAATGGCTTGTTCCATTTCATCCAGCCGTTTCTGGCGGCTGAGAAAGCGCGCCAGATCCATCCACGCTTCCGCATCGCCGTTGCTCAGGTCGATGTATTGGCGATATTCGAATTCGGCACTCCGGGCGTCTTTTTTCTTCTCGGCGATACGTGCGTACACCCAGTGACAGCGCGGGGAATGGAGGGTTTCAATGGTTCTTGCCTGCTCCCGGGCCTTCTCTTCGCCGCCACCGACAATGCCGGGCGCTTCCAGATAGAACTCCGCCAGATCGAGGCGGGCATCCACGTCTTTGGGATCGAGTTGAACGGCGCGCTGGAATTCGTCCCGAACCTTTCCAGCCAGACTCGCGGCGCTCAAAAAGTTTGCGCGGTCTGCCTTCTCACCGTACACGCGCCCCAACCAGAGGTGAAAGCGGCTATTGCTCGAGTCCAGGGCGACGGCTCGCCGGCAGGCGGACTCGGCCCGATCCCAGTCGTCCATGGCGAAGTAAGAGCGGCAGAGCAGGTTGGAGGATTCGGCGTCGCGGGGCGCCGAGGTGAGCCGGCCGTTCAGGGTGGTGATGGCCTCGTCGATGCGGCCTGCCGCCAGCATGTCCTTGGGCGAGTCAGCGGCCGCGGCGAGCGACGGGGAAAGTAACAAGATGACTGCGCATAGGGCTGGGAAAATCCGATTCATCATCTAGAACTTGACCTGTGTTCCGTCGCCGATCGGTTTGCCGTTCGACGAGTTAATCGCGATGATGTCGTGCGCTGAAAGGCCGCGCATGACTTCGACTTGTGTGAGATTGGAAAGGGAAGTCTCCACATCGCGACGCTTGAGTTGGTGACCGAGAACCTGCAGAACGTAGGGCCGCGTGTCGTCCATGCGGACGGCCTCGCGCGGCACGACCAGCACATGGTCGTGCGCGGCGGTCAGGATGGTGACTCCGACGTCGACGTTCGGCAGAAGCTTCAAATCCTTGTTCTCTACGATGCAGGTTGTCTCCCCGACGTTGCGGGCGCCGCGCAGCCGTACGGTGGAAGGAATCGCAGTTACCCGGGCCTGCCATACGCGCCCGGGCATCGCGTCCCACGTAATTTCGATGAGTTGCCCCAGGGCGAGGCGGCCCACTTCAGGTTCATCCACGAAGGCTCGAACCAGCACTTGCGTGAGATCGGCGACCTGCAGCAGGAGATCCCCAGCCGAGACAAATCCGCCTGCCTTGACGGGCAGGGAATAGACGATGCCGTCAAAGGGGGCGCGCACGTTGGATTTGGCGACGACTGCCTGCGCCGCGTCGAGGGTCGCCTGAGCCTCGGTTCTTTGCGCCTCGACTCGCGCAACTTCCGGCTTCGAATATCGTTTGGTTTGCTTCTTCTGGAGGAGGCTCAACTGCGCGTCGGCGCGCGCGAGGGCGTTTTCCGCCTCCCGCACTTCTCCGTCCGAGGCCGCGCCCTGTTGCGCAAGGCGTTTGAGGGCATCCAAGGTGCGCTGAGCGGAATCGCGGTCCGTGCGCGCCTTTACTAATTGTGCTTCCAGGTTGAGGACCTCTTCCTGATTCCCGCCTCGCTCGATGGCGCTTAAGTCCGCTTGGGCCGCCTTGATCAGGGTCTGGGCGCGTGCTGCCTGGGCTCGAACCTCGGTGTCGTCCAGTACCAGCAGAAGCTGTCCCTTCTTGACGAAGTCGCCTTCTTTGACGAGCACTTGGCGCACACTGGTTGCGGCGGGTGCGTGAGCCTCAAAATTGTTCACCGGCTCGATTTTCCCGTTGGTCGAAATCAGACTGCGAATCGAAGCTTGCTCCACGACCGCCGTTCGCACCGGCACTGGGTCATCACGCCGCCAGACAGCGGCCAACACGAGCACGGCCACCAGAATTGGCAGGGCCGTGACCCACCAGCGCCGCGAACTGCGCTCCGAACTGTTTCCATTCAATGGCATGCAAGGGAAAGCGTAAGTATCAATGTATCACTCAGGCACTGCCAGTATGCAGGCAAAACTAGCGGTCTCTACTTACTGAATTGGATGCGTGGTTACCGCCGTTGGCACCGCCACGAGCGCGGAATTTCAGCGGCTGGGGCGGGATAGGTACAATATCCGCATGCCGAAATCTCCCCGGTACACCGCCGAGCACGCCAGCGCCGGACTGGACCACAACTTTCCGGAAATTGAGACCTGGCCGAACCAGTTCCCCGGGTATGAAATCGTAGTGGACGACCCCGAATTCACTTCGGTGTGTCCCAAGACGGGACTCCCGGACTTCGGGACAATCACGATTCGGTACGTGCCGGACAAGAATTGCTTGGAGTTGAAATCGCTGAAGGAGTACTTGCAGGCATATCGGAATCTGGGAATCTTCCAGGAAAATGCGGTCAACCAGATTCTCGAGGACGTGGTGCGCTGGGCAAAGCCGGTGTGGGCCGAAGTGAAAGGAGACTTCCGGCCGCGGGGTGGGATCTCGAACGTGGTGATTGCCAAGTGGCCGCGGGGGAAGAGAAGTCAGAAGTGAGAAGTCAGATTGAGGAAGTGAACCTGATTAAACCTCGTGCGCTTTCACTTCTGAAGTCTTCCTTCTGACTTCAATTGGCCCATGCTATATTCGCTCGACTCGTGACCCAGCAGAACCTCCACGCCCGCACCGCGTTGCTCGTGCTGACCGGCCTCAACCTGGTCAACTACATCGACCGCTCCGTGTTGAACGCAGTGCAACCGTTGGTGCAGTCGGAATTCCAGCTGACGAAGACGCAGCTCGGTTATCTCACAAGTGCGTTCCTGATTTTCTATACGTTGGCCGCACCGTTTGTGGGACCGCTGGCGGACCGCTACTCGCGCAAGCGCATCATCGCGCTGGGCGGGATTTTCTGGAGCGGCCTCACCCTGCTCACCGCGGTGACGCACACGTACACACAATTGCTGGTCCGGCACACATTGGTCGGAATCGGCGAAGCGACCTTCGTGACGATCGCCCCCACTTTTGTCGCGGATCTTTTCGCGGAAGACAAGCGAGGCCGCATCTTAGGCGTGTTTTACCTAGCAATCCCGGTGGGATTTGCGGCCGGCTACTTGCTGGGTGGCTACCTCGCGCCGCACCATGGTTGGCGGTTCCCGTTCTACATGGCAGCGGGTCCTGGGTTCTTGCTGGCGGTCAGCGTTCTGTTTCTCAAGGAGCCGGAGCGAGGGCAATTTGATTCGCTGAAAGAGACTCCGGAACGAGGAACGCTTTTTGGCCTGGCACGCAATCCAGCGTTCTTGACCGCCACGTTGGGCATGGCGGCCATGACATTTTCCCTAGGTGGCATCCTGGTATGGATCCCTCAGTTCTTGTACAGCGAACGCCACTATTCGCTGGAATCGGCGAATTTCCTATTTGGCATCATCGTCGTCGTGGACGGCATCGTGGCGTCACTTGCTGGCGGCTGGTTGGGCGATTTCCTGCTGCGGCGGATGAAGAGTTCCTACTACCTGATTTCGGCGGCCAGTATGGCGCTCGGGGTTCCCGTGATGATTGTGGCTCTCTTCGCGCGAGGACGCGCCATGGTGCCGGCCATCGCGGTGGCAGCCTTCTTTCTGTTGCTGAACACCTCGCCATTAAATGCGGCATTGATCAACTCGGTGGGCGCTCATATTCGAGCCACCGCCATCGCGGTGAACATTTTCGTCATCCACTTCCTGGGTGATGTGCCCTCTCCCACCATGATGGGCTGGGTAGCGGACCGACACTCGTTGCAAGCCGCGTTTGTGTTGCCCGTGATTGCCATGGTGATTTCTTCGGCGATCTTGTTTTACGGCATGCGATTTGCGCCCGCTCTCAGAGTGGATGGGGGTCCGGCAGCATCCTCAGAACTCTCCGGAGTATCTTCCTAAGCAGAATGACTTGGCATATTGTGAATTGGATTGCGGGCAGCATTCTGGCGCTGGCCTGGTTTTCGCGTATTGTGGAGGCTGCGTTTGGCATGCCGAGGATCGCGGATATCGCGCTGCCCGAGTGGGACTGCCGGCCTGCGACTTCGAACGGCGAGCCGCGTGTCACCATCATCGTTCCCGCTCGCAACGAAGAAGAGCACATCCGTGAGACGCTGACACGGTTGCTGGCGCTCGACTATTCCAACTACGAGATTATTGCGGTCAATGACCGGTCCACCGAGCGCACCGGGCAGATCATGGATGAGGTTCAGTGTGGCGCGGGCGCCCGCGCCACAAGATTAAAGGTGATCCACATTTCGAAACTTCCGTCAGGTTGGCTGGGCAAAACTCACGCCATGTGGAGCGCAACCCAGCAAGCCACAGGAGACTGGTTGCTCTTTACCGATGCCGACGTGCTGTTCAAGCCAGATTCCGTGCGTCGGGCTGTCGCTTACGCGGAGGCCGAGAAAGCCGATCACGTCGTATTGTTTCCCCGCATGATCATGAAGCGTCCGGGCGAGCGGATGATGATCGCGTTCTTTCAGGCGCTGTTTGTTTTTGGGCACCGTCCGTGGAAGGTGGCGGATCCCGATGCCCGCGATCATATGGGCGTGGGCGCGTTCAACATGGTACGGCGTTCGGTGTATGACGCGGTCGGCACGTACAAGGCGTTACGCATGGAAGTGCTCGATGACATGAAGCTGGGAAAAGTCGTGAAGAACGCCGGTTACGCGCAGCGCAACGTGTTCGGAGAAGACCTGATCTCGATTCACTGGGCGAAGGGCGCGTTTGGCATCGTTAACAATCTCACGAAGAATTTTTTTGCCGTGCTTTCGTTTCAGTGGTGGCGGACCGTGGCGTCCCTGGTTGGATTGGGATTTCTGAATCTTGGGCCGTTTCTGGGAGTCTGGCTGGCGCATGGCTGGGTGCGCGCCTTGTATGGAATCGCCTTGGGCTCGATTTTCCTCATCTATTGCGGCATGTCGGCCCGTTCTGCCGTTCCGCCGTATTACTTCCTTTTGCACCCGATCAGCACCAGCCTGTTCATGTACACGCTGTTGTGGTCTATGTTCGTTACGATTCGGAATGATGGCATTGTGTGGCGGGGGACAAAGTATGCGCTGGAAGACCTACGAAACGGCATGGTGTAGCGCGGACATTCTCTTCGACTTCGCTCAGTGCTCTGTCCGCGCAACACGGGCCTATGGTTGGTTCGGGTCTCCAACGGATACCGGGGCGCCCTGCTTCTTCGGCGCCGCAGCTTTTACTTTCTTGGGACGCTTGAACTTCCCTGCGCTGTAGTTCCCCCGGCGTTCCACGTCGTAATCTCCGGGCAACGACGGTGCGAGAGCTGCGTCCCTGGACAGCGGTGTGAGCATGGAAGCACTGTCGCCTAATTGCTGGGGGTGGCGCAGGATAATTTCTGCTCTTCCGTCGTACTCTTCGACCGTGCCCTTGATTTCAATCGCGTGCCCGCTGAGCTGGCGAACGTCGCCTAGTCTTCGCCGGTCACCTTGGAATACGACCACGACGAACGGACATGTTTCGTAGTTCTCACAGAAGTCGAGGAACGTCACGCCGCTATTGCCCTCCTTGACTTGCACCACAGTTCCAGTGACGCACTTAGTTTTGCCCAGGTGGTGGTGAGCTTCCGCGAAGGGCACGCAGTCGGCAGCGAAGACGTGGCTTGCGCAGGTAAGTACGCTAGCAACTAAGCCTGATCTCAGCAGTAGCCGTAGACAAAGGAGATGCATCCGACAAAAGCGCAGAGTCAAAAGCGCCTTCCATCTTCATTGTACGGATGCAGGGTTGGTTCGGGGACAAACCGAATTGAAATTCGTCGAAGCGGTTTCCCGTAACGGGAAGAGGCGGGCCGGAGCTACACCCCGGCCGTGAAACGAGTCTTCCAGTCGAAAGAGTGCCGCGCTGTTACTTGCCGAACGCTTTCACGGCGCCTGCTTCATCGTCTTTTACGTCGAAGACGGTGTAGAGCTTGGTGATCTGAAGCAGGTCGTGCACTTTCTTGGTCAGGTTCAGCAGTTTGAGTTCGCCGCCCTGGTTCTTGGCCGTGGTATAGGCGCTGACGAGTTCTCCGATACCGGAGCTGTCAATGTAGTTGACGTCGCCGAGGTTCAAAAGAATCTTCTTTTGCCCCTTGGAAAGCAGATCGCGCACGGTATCGCGCAGCACGACGCTGCCTTCGCCGAGTGTGATTCGGCCGCTGAGGTCAACGATGGTGACGCCATCGACCTGACGAGTGCTGGACTTCATGGTCACTGGGAAGCCTCCTTAGGAATCCACGGCGCTGCCGTGGACGTGCTTAATCATTCTAAGTTCAGTGCCCGTCTTGGAGGGGTGAATTTCCACCACATCCATGAACGAGCGCATCAGGAAAATGCCCCGGCCCGAGGTTTTCAGCAGGTTCTCGGGGGCCAGAGGGTCCGGAATCCGGCTGGCGTCGAGCCCCTTGCCTTGATCGCGAATCACGATAATCAAGTCGCGGGCGGTGCGTTCAAACGCGAGCATAACTTTCTTGGCCGGGTCATACGCATTCCCGTGCAAAACGGCATTGACCGCGGCTTCTCGAACCGCCATGGAGATCTTCATGACCTCCTCGTCGTCGAAGCCGGCCTCGGCCGCGATGCGGCCAGCAGTCTCTTCGGCGCTGTTTACCGTCTCCAGCGTCGAATCGAGTGTATAGGAGACCCGGTTTGCGGACATAGGGCGAACGGTTCCTGAGCCAGCTATCGCCTGCCTGCGACGGTGACCACGGGAGCTATCCTGTTGGCCGAGGGACGGTTAGCAGGCGAATTGAGCAGTTTGCCTGTAGGTGGGGCAAAAGTCAACGCGCTTGCTCAGGGACGGGTCGATAAAGGACGTCTTGCACACCGTTTCCGCTCGTGGACATGCTGATGATTCGGGTTTGCGCTTCGAAGCGCGACTAAAATCTGGATTCCACGCGGACCCTTGAGTATTCTCATGACAATGGCCACTTTCTCGCTGAGCGAACTGCTGGGCTCGATCGTCTATGACGCGACCGGGTCGGTTTGCGGCCGCGTGCGTGAGGTGGCTTTGGCTCCGCAAGAGGATCGCTCCCGGGTTGCTTCCTTGATCGTGAAGACTCGATCGGGGAACCGCGTGCTGCCGTTCAGTTCGGTTTCGCAGATGGTGAGTGGCATTCGGGCGTCGACCACCGCTGCCGAGTGGAATCCGGCTAACGGCGCCGAGGGGCTCTTCCTGCTCGGCCGCGATCTGCTCGACCAGCAGGTCATCGATGTTCATGGGCGCAAAGTCGTCCGGGTGAATGACGTCGATTTTTACCAGGAGACCGC
>Ga0209698_10005442_pt1 | contig 13766 bp, 9 predicted proteins | sample LitLauG_LLR_2012_FD_187203 | JGI IMG/M metagenome (GOLD analysis project Ga0209698, IMG submission 187203) | Freshwater sediment microbial communities from Pennsylvania, USA - Little Laurel Run_MetaG_LLR_2012 (SPAdes) (version 2) | ecosystem: Environmental > Aquatic > Freshwater > Creek >... | reverse complement strand
ACGCTGGCCGCCGCCCGCCAGTGCGGATACGGCAAGGTCCACGTCATTTTCCAGCCCCACCGCTACACCCGCACCCGCGATCTGATGGAAGAATTCACCACCGCGTTCGCCGACGCCGACTCGCTGTTCCTGCTCGACATCTACGCCGCCAGCGAGAAGCCGATAGAAGGCATCACCGCCGAGATGCTGGCGCAGCGCATCCGTGAGAAAAGTAACGGCAGCGTGAACTACGCAGGCTCGTTCGATGACGCAGTCGCCGCAGCCGCAAGCGCAGCCCACGAAGGCGACTTGATCTTGACTCTGGGCGCAGGCAGCGTCTCGCAACTAGGCCCGATGCTTCTCGACAAGCTCAAGGAGAGGGAAGCAGTGGCCCGGAGCTAGCAGGACCGTGCTCACCGATCAAAAGCTCCCAAGATCGAATGCGCCATCCTCGCCCGAAAGGTGTATAGTTCGCCGCGTAAGCCAAAACCCTCGGAAATTTCAACTCAGGCCGAAGCCTCGGGCGGGCCGTCCTCCATAAGTAAGAACCCTCTTCGGTCCAGCGAACCTTCCGAGACTCAATCCACAGCCGTGACCGAGGAGGTCAACAATGAACAGATTTAAGGGATGTATTCTCGCCGTATTTGTTCTGCTGGCTGTTGGTGGATCTGTGATCGCCGCTGCCCAGGAGATGTCCAAACACATGCCACCGAAAGTGCTCGTCGTGACCCGCGAGTACACCAAGCCGGGAAAATCGGGCGCCGCGCACGAAAAGACGGAGAGCGCGTTTGTGCAAGCCATGAAGCGCGCGAAATGGCCGACTCACTATCTGGCCGTCGAGTCGGTTTCGGGCAAGTCGCGCGCGTTGTTTCTCACCGGATACGAATCGTTTGATGCGTGGGAGAAGGATGTACACGCGCAGCAGAAAAACGCCACGTTGTCGGCTGACCTGGATCGTGCCTGGGCCGGGGACGGTGAACTGTTAAGCGATACCGACGGCGGCATTCTTACCTTCAACTCGGACTATAGTCTTCGCCCCGAGGTCGACATCGTCCACACGCGCTATTTTGAAATCGCGCGTTTCCAAATCAAGCCGGGACACGACAAGGAATGGGATGACGGCATGAAGATGGTCCTTGCCGCCTACGAGAAGATTCCCGATATGCACTGGGCTTGCTACACATCGGTCTACGGAAATCCCGACACCACGTACATTTTCTTCACCGCGATGAAGTCGGCTTCGGAGATTGACCAGGAAATAGGTCACGGCAAGGACTTTGAAGCGGCTATGGGCGCGGACGGCATGAAGCGGCTGGCCGAGTTGTCGGCCGCGTCCATTCAGGAGAGTCAGGCCAATCTGTTCGTCTTCAATCCGCGCATGAGCTATCCCGCGGACGAATGGGTCAAGGCCGATCCGGATTTCTGGAGTCCGAAAGCAGCCGCAGCACCGGCCGCTAAGAAGCCAGCCGACAAACCAGCGAATTGATTTTTCCCTAGCAGAGGCGGGCGCCCAGCTTTCGCGGTTTTCGAAGGCTGGGCATCCGTGAAGATTGCACCACAAGATTACGAACGGATTTGGGGCGAACGCTCTACTGAATCGCGAACACCGCTCCGTAAATGTAGTCCGATACCGTTCCACCCTCGCCGGTCGTGCCGTACATCGTCTTGCCGGAAAGCAGCAACGCAGCCGATGGATAGAAGCCATCCGTCGTCGGACCCTGGAAGCGATAGAGCACCTGCTCGCTCCAGCCACTCGATCCGTGCGTCAGTTTGAAGACCGTGCCGCAACCGTTCCAGTAGGAGCAGTAAATCGAAGTATTGCCTCCACCGACGGTTGTGCCGTACAGGTTGCCTGCGTTGTCGAGTGTCATCCGTCCCAGCGGCGCGTATCCGTCGCTGCCGCCTTGAAACGAATACAGAACGCTCTCGGTCCAGGATGATCCCTTTTGCGACAGCTCGAAGGCCATACCCGACCCGGCCGTGCCGCCATTTTGCGTTGTGCCGTAGAGATTCCCCTTCGCGTCGTGAATCAGGCCTCCGGACGGGCTGCCGTCACTGGTCTGGAAATTGTAGAGAGTAGTTCCGGTCCACGTGCCTCCGGAAGTGGCTGGCGGGATCAGCTGAAAGATCGTCGCTGGAATCGATGTCCCATACGCGCCGGTCGTTCCGTAAAGAACTCCCTTGCGATCGATCGTCAGTCCGCCCGCCGGGTAAAGCCCGCCACCGAGGTTTTGGGTGAAGGACTCGGTCCACGCTCCGCCTGCACTCGCAGGAGGGGACAGTTCGAAAACGCCACCCGTGCTGTATCCCTTGGGAGCGTTTGAACTGGCCAAGGCTCCGCCAAACTCCGATGGCCCGTAAATATTGCCTTTGGCATCGGAGACCAACCTCCCCATCGGTTCGCAAGCATCGTTATTCACATAGCCTTGAAAGGTATAGAGAATCGTTTCCGTCCACGCGCCACCCTGCTGCGACGGCGGTGATAGCTCGTAGAACGTCCCACAACCGGTCCCACTCTGGCTGTCCGCACCGCTATAAAAAGTCACCCCATACAAATTGCCTTTGTTGTCCCGCACCAGATTGCCCACGGGGTTGGAACCGTCGGCGAGATTGGTGCCAAATTCATATAGCACCGTCTCGGTCCACGCCCCACCGGTGGTCGTCGGCGGCGACAATTCGAAAACCGTCCCACAGGGATACGACTGGTAGTGCGGAAGCAGGCAAATTCCGCCGCCCCAGGTCACTCCGTAGAGATTGCCGTGTGCGTCGGAGATCAACTCGTTCGGCGCTTCTCCATCCTGCCCGTTCGGCGCGTACGGCCCCTGAAACGAATACAAGACTTTCTCCTGCGGGCCGGAAGCGAAAGTTGTTCCGGCAAGCGCAAGCGTCGCGGCAACCACCGCCAAGAGACGAATCGAGTGTGAGAGGTAACGAGAGGTCATACGGACAGCTCCTTAATTCATTCGAAAAACTTATTGTGAACCGGGGGCCGGAGCGAATTGCTCGGGGGAGAGCAGGCACAGGATTGTAACACGACTCAGGGAAAGCCTGCCGTCAGCTCATGGACTAGCCCAGGAGTTGATTCTGCGCTGCTGGATTTTGCACACAAACGATCGCGGGCCGCTAAAGCGGAAGTCCGCTGTGTGCGTTCCTGGCCACGGGTGAAGGCACGCCTGATACGGACCCATGTTCGCAAACCGCACCACTGCCCAGCGGCCAGTTGCGTTTACGGCGCCAACACCGCCTTCACTTGTGTTTCGTTGTCGGTTGCTCCGTTACCCGTTCTTGCGTAAATCACAACCACGCAATCTCCGGCGTTCACCGTCACTGGAACGGCGAAAATTCTCTCTACCGGTTTCTGCAGCGTAGCCTTACCCGTCTCTCCCGGAGGAATCTTGTATTCCATGGGCACGCCTTCAAGGTGCAGGGCATCGCTCGGCAGCCAGCTGTATAGCGTCGCAACCGGCACTGGATTCGGGAAGCCCTGGCTGTTGAGGTTCGTCCCATATTGTCCGCAGCCTCCGGGAAGCAGGTAAAAATCATTGATAGCGCCCCACGCCTTGCCCGTCGGAAGCGGCCCGAAGTTCTGTGTCCCATCAAACGTGCTGTCGGAGATGTTTCCGTCCAACTCCACTAGATGCCCGACCGGCATCGTGATCGGAACCGCGAATCCCATGGTGTCGTCGACCGTTGCATTCTGGCAGCCCCAGTTCTGACCAAAGCAGTATTCGCCGGCCAGATCGATCACCGTGTTCGCGTTTGAACTCGCCGGTTCGTACGTCAGACTCAGGTCGGCCGACATCGTAACCTCGCCCGCGACCAACGGCCCTCCGCCGAAAACAAACCCAACGCACCCCGTCATCGGCAACGGATGGGGAAAATTGAGGTTCACTGGAAAATTGGAGCTCGACTGCGCGGCGTTCTTCAGAATGTCGCTCCAAATAAAATTCGCCCCCTCCAAACTGTGATCATCGACCGGGCATTTCCCCTGCCAGTAAGCGAGCAGCCACAGGACTTCGCTGAAATTCGAACTATAGTTCTTGAGCGTAATATTCCCCGTAAGCGCCATCGCCTCCGCCGGCGAGTTCGCCCCATCCAGCACGTGATATATGTAGAGAAACTGCGGAAAGCCCGGTTTCGAGACGGTCTCAGAATGCTGAATATGCAGCCCGGAAGGTTGTCCGGCCTTTTCCTGCCCCCACAAGTCGCACTTTCCCCCTCCAATCGAAATAAGAAGGCCCGCGAGAATAACCCTCTTCCAGTAACCACTCATACATCCCCCGTTTTGCATAGATTGTCGAATAACCGATCTGCTCGATGCCACCGCGTCCGGGCAAGGGTACGTCGTTGGCTTCGAGCAATGGGTGAAAAATCGACGTCCCACTCATGAACCCGCAAAATCCGGGAACCTCTCGCGCCGGTGCTCATTTCTTGCTAACCGATTGAATCGCCACTCGTCTATTGACCATAAGGGGTTAAGGTGATGAAACGGAATCACGCGTGGGGATGGCTGGTGGCCGCGGTGATGGCCGCCGGATTGAATGCAAGCTATCACAATGGCGACCTGCAGTGGGTGCACCGCGTTGCCGAACAGGCGAAGCACAGAACTGTAGCGGTGCTGGCCCTGGCCTCTGGACGGGCCGACCTGTTTCTGGCCCAGGCGCAGGTTTTGGCTGCCCACGAGCAGGCTGATTCGCGCCTCGCCGTGGCCATGACGCCGCTTCAGGCCGAAACCGCCATTAGCGAAGCGTCTGCTGGCCGCGTTGAAGCAATCGCCGAGTGCAAAGAACTTCAGCGCGCCCGCATGGAAATACAGAAGGCTCGCCTGCAAGCCCGGATCGATGCCAATGTCGCACACTTTCAAGTAACACGGGCAAAGCTGAATCGTGCCTTCAACCCGATGCCCGTCGCGTTCAATCCGATGAAGACGCCGGCTTGTCCCAGGATCCGCGTGGTGATCCCACAAATTCCAGGCGTGCGGATTCCCGCGATTCATGTCAATACGGCGAGCGCGGATCCGGTTTAAGAGTTCTCCTTGTGTAGTTAGCGACGTGTAGCAAACGACGTGCAGTGAGCGAATGAAGTCTCGACGGTTGCCTCCTGAAAGTGGGTGCGGCGAATCTGCCGCGCCTACTTTTTTTCACTCCCGCTTACACCAATCCACTGATTCCTACTTCGGTTCCCGTCTGTGCAAATCCCTGCATTTTCCATCTATCCCCGCATTAGAAATCCGGCTATAGTGAAAAGGCTCAAGCGATTCCCTGTCGACAACTGACCTGATTTGATGGCGCGGAAAGAGAGTCCCACCATCGCGCAGGAGGATTTGTATCCGCCTGAGGTCGAACGTGTGCGTGCCCAACGCAACGGAGACCCGCGCGAGCACATCGATGACGCCCGCCTCGTTGACCTTGACGTAAACGAGCAGTCGCCTTTCCTCCGCGCTCAGAAGCGCGTCTCCGCCCGCAGAAGCACCCTGCCCAAAAAGACTGCCAGCCGCCTGCTTTGGGCCGCGCTGGCCATTGTGATTCTCGGTGTCGCAGCCGTGGCCGCAACTTTCCTCTACAACTACGGCGAACATTCGTGGCGCTTTCGCGTCGAGTCCAGCGACAACATTGAAGTCACCGGCATGCAGAACGTGACCAAAGCACAAATCATGGAAGTGATGGGCGCCGACATCGGCCGCAACATTTTCTTCATCCCGCTCGCACAGCAGAAGGCGCAGCTCGAGCAGATTCCTTGGGTCGAGTCCGCCAGCGTCATGCGCTTCGTGCCCAATCGCATCAAGGTCGAAGTTCATGAGCGCACCCCCGTTGCTTTTGCCCGCGTCGGCCCGCGCATTTTCCTGATCGACGCGGCGGGCACGCTGATGGACCTGCCCCACAACCACAAATATTCCTTCCCCGTAATTCTCGGGATGAATCCCGGCGAGCCGCTCTCCACCCGCGCCCCGCGCATGAAGGCTTACAACGATCTCGTCCGCCAACTCGATTCCGACGGCGCCCACTACTCGCAGGACTTGAGCGAAGTGGATCTTTCCGATCTGGATGATCTGAAAGTGCGGGTCAACGATCCCGCCGGCGACGTGCTGGTCGAACTCGGATCGTCCGACTACCTCAAGCGCTTCAAGACCTACACCAGCCACGTCCAGGATTGGCGCCAGCAATTTCAGAAGCTCGAGTCGGTCAACCTGCGCTACGACAACCAGGTCATCGTCAATCCAGAGATCGAAGGGAAGCCGGAAGGGAAGCCAAAGCCGCCTGCTATCTCCGCATCCGCCGCCAAGGCTGCCGCGGCAGCCGGCGTGAAGCCAGCATCGCTCATTACGCCCTTGCCGGCGCACGACAAGACTTTGCCCAAGCCGGTGTTCGAACTCTCGCCGCAGACCCTGCAGCCGAAGGCCGCGGCCGCAACAAAAACGGCAGGAGCGAAAAATGCCGCGGCCAAGCCTGCTGGACCCGTCGTCCCGAAGAAGGCTGTTGCGAAGAGGCCCGCTTCGAAACCAAAGCTGAAGAAGGCAGCCGCAAAGGGCAAGGCAGCCAAGTCGCTGCATGCCTCCGCTGCAAAGCCGGCAGCTTCAACAAAGGCGGAGATGCAACCAAGGAAGCCCGCGGCGGCCACAACCAGTCCTAAGCCGAGTGCCGCAATTGCAAAACAGCAAGCCAACCCAAGCTCCAGTGATTGAGGAATAGAGAACTCATACGACATGGCGAACCCGCAGCAAAATTTTCTTACCGCAATTGATGTTGGCAGCGCCAAGACCTGCGCCCTCATGGCTGAAGTCACCGACTCCGGCCTGCGCTATCGCGGACACGGCATGGCCGAATCCCGCGGCTCGCGCAAGGGCGTGATCTTCGAACTCGACAAGGCAGTCGCCTCGATTCAGAAGGCAGTAGAAGCCGCGGAAGACGTCGCCGGAGCGCCTGTCGAGCACGCCATCGTCGGAATCGGCGGATCGCATGTGCGCGGCGTCAACAGCCATGGCGGCATCAGTCTGGGCACCCGCCCTCGCGAGATCGGGCGCGACGAAATCAAGCAAGCGGTTGAACGCGCCCGCGCGATTCCCCTGCCTGCCGATCGGGAAATCCTGCACCTTCTGCCGCGGGAATTTATTCTCGACGATCAAGCCGGAGTGCACGACCCGCTCGGCATGATGGCCGCGCGCCTCGAAGTGCGCGTGCACCTGGTCACGGCCGCATCGAGCGCCACGCAAAACGTCATCACCGCCGTCAACAAAGCTGGAGTTCACGTCGACGACACCGTCTTCGAACCGCTCGCCGCCGCTGACTCGGTTCTGCGCGCCGACGAGCGCGAACTCGGAGTCTGCCTCGCCGACATCGGCGCCGGCTCAACCGAACTCATCGTCTTTCAGCAAGGCGCTGTGGCTTATACGGGAGTTATTCCAGTCGGCGGCGATCATTTCACTAGCGACCTGTCCGTAGGATTGTGCACGGCGTTGGCCGAAGCAGAAAAAATTAAAAAGATCTTCGGCAACGTTGTAGTCACGCTGATCCCCGAAGGCAACGAGGTAGAAGTTCCGTCGGTCGGCGATCGTCCCTCGCGGTTGTTGCCGCAGCGGCTCGTCGGTGAAATCCTCGAACCCCGAGCCCGCGAGCTTTTTGAGATGATGCGCGAAACCCTACGCCAGAGCGGCATGTACGACCTCTGCATCGCAGGCATTGTTCTCACCGGAGGCGCCTCGCGACTGCCCGGCATCTTCGACGTTTCGGAATCGGTGCTGCGTCGTTCAGTGCGCCTGTCATGGCCCGCGCCGCTGGCCAAGATGCCCTCGACGCTCTCCGAGCCCGAGTTCGCGACGGTGCTCGGTATGGTCCATTACGGACAGCGCGCCCGTGTAGCTCGCGGCCTGCAAGAGAGTCGCTGGGGAACAAGATTGAAAGCCATGTTGGTGGGAGCGTGAGAACAGTTGCGAGAAAGAATGGGCAAGTTTCTCTCCGCGATCTCCGCGGCCGTTCTCAGCGAACTCAGTGGTTAGAAGCTTTTCTGTCGAAGCAAGCAGAAAAGGCCTTAACCGCAGAGTGCGCAGAGAAAATCCGCGAAGGGCGCGAAGAAAGAAAAATCACAAGCAGGTGACACAATGAAAAACAATTCCGGTATTCGCATCAGCTTCAACGAAGAGGCCCGCAACGACGCCAAGATTAAAGTCATCGGCGTGGGAGGAGGCGGCGGCAACGCGGTCAACCGCATGATTGACGCCGGTCTGGAAGGCATCGAGTTCATCGTCGCCAACACCGACCTGCAGGCTCTGCGCATGTCGCACGCCCCGGTGAAGCTGCAACTCGGCGTGAAGTTGACCAACGGCCTCGGCGCGGGTGCGAATCCGGAGGTCGGCCGCAAAGCCGCGCTCGAAGACTCCGACAAAATCATCGAAGCGCTCGAAGGCGCCGACATGGTGTTCGTCACCACCGGTCTCGGCGGAGGCACCGGTACCGGCGCCGCCCCCATCATCGCCTCGCTGGCCAGCGAAATGGGTGCGCTCACCGTGGCTGTCGTCACCAAGCCGTTTTCCTTCGAAGGCAAGCGCCGCATGCAGCAAGCCGAGCGCGGCATCTCCGAACTGATGGAGTCGGTCGACACCACCATCGTCATCCCCAACGAAAAGCTGCTGGCCGTCGCCGAAGACGCCGGTTTCTTCGAATCCTTCCGCATCGCCGACGACATTCTCCGCCAGGGCGTGCAAGGCATCTCCGACATCATCACCATCCCGGGCATCATCAATCGCGACTTCGCCGATGTGAAGACCATCATGTCTGGCATGGGATACGCCGTGATGGGCACAGCCTCCGCCAGCGGTGCCAAGCGCACCATCGAAGCCGCGCAGAAAGCGATCGCCTCGCCGCTGCTCGAAGCCGGAGCCATCGATGGCGCCCGCGGCATTCTCATCAATATCACCGGATCATCGTCCCTCAAGCTTGCCGAAGTGCAGCAGGCGTGCTCGATCATTCAGAACGCCGCTCACGAAGACGCCACCATCATCTTTGGCGCCGTCATGGACGAGAAGATGAAGGACGCAGTGAAGATCACAGTCATCGCCACTGGATTCCGCGAAGTCCGCTCAGCCCTGCCTCGGCAACACGAGACCCGCCTGTCGTTTTCTGCAACCCATGCCGCCGCGCTGGACGACGCGATGGACTTCGACGACACGCCGACGTCGCACGACGAAATGTCTGATCCGCCCCGCCACATCATGTCCGAGCCCAGAGCGCAACAAAGCATGACCGACGATTGCGCGTTCGCGGACGAATCTGACCCGCTGCCCGCAGCACACGCGGAGGGTTCGTCGGACGAAGTCATCTCGGTCGAAAGCCATTCTCTGGAAAGCATGCGCAACAGCGTCCTGACCAGCATGCCGTCGAATTTCCAGCAGGACGATCTCGACGTGCCAGCATTCTTGCGCAAACGCAACGAAGTGATGTGAATTGTGGAAGGGCCCGACTCTAGTCGTGCCGTAAGGACTTTTAAGAATTAGGAGCTTTTAGCCCCTGGGGGAGAAGAAGGAAAACCTTTTCACCCTTGGGAAGTACCTTTCCAGTAATCAGTAACGAATTACCGAAAGCTCTAGTACCGAAGTAATTCCGCCGTATGTATCTGTTTCCACAATGGGTTAAACGAAAACTTATGTTGCATGCGATCGAAACTTTGTCATTGCCAGAACTGCGCTAAGTCTCTTACTATCGCAGAGTTGAGCGATAATGGGCGGGGTTACCGCCAGCTGGCACCGCGCGTGCATCGTAGTACCTAGATTCTGGGGAGTGATTCGATTGATGTCCAAGGGAACGAGCCTTCTTCGTCTATTTTCCAGCGTTTTCACAGCCTCGCTCGCGTGCCTGCTTTTTGCGGATGTGAGCTGGGCCGCCCATATCGCCACCCACGCTCCTGTCAAGAAGCCGTCCCAGAAGATCAGCGAGAGCCAGCACACGCGCCATCGCCTGCATCATCTCGCCCACAGCCGCACGACGCACGTCACGCACGTGAGCGTCAGCACGCGGCGGCGCTGGCATGAGCGCTTCTCCATGAGTTCGTTCGCCGACGGTCTTACCGCGGGCGACATCACCGCCGGCGAAGATTTGGTTGTGCGCCAGGCCGCCATCGACGCCCTCGGCAACATGAACGGCACGGTGGTTGCCGTCGAGCCCACCAGCGGACGTGTACTCGCCATGGTGAATCAGCGCCTGGCGCTCTCGAGCGGCGCTCAGCCTTGCTCGACCATCAAACTTTCCGTCGCACTGGCCGGGCTCAGCGAAGGCCTCATCTCCAAAGAAACCCAGGTCCCGCTCGGCAGCCACTACCGCATGAATCTCACCACCGCGCTGGCTCATTCCAACAACGCCTACTTCGAAGCGCTGGGACGCAAGCTCGGTTTTGAGAAAGTTGCCTACTACGCTCATCAATACGGCCTCGGTGAGCTTGCCGGATACGGCATCCCGGGCGAAGAGCTTGGAGCCTATCCCGAGGAAGTCATTCCTGAAAAACTCGGTGGCGTCGGCAAGATGTGCTCTTTCGGCGAAGGCGTTTCCATGACGCCCCTGCAGCTGGGCGCGATGGTCTCCGCCATCGCCAACGGCGGTACGCTCTACTACCTGCAGCATCCGACCACTCCTGAAGAAGTCGCGAACTTTGAGCCGCGCGTGAAGCGCCAGCTCGACATCGGTCCGATCATCCCCGAACTCTCTGACGGCATGGCGGGCGCCGTGCAGTACGGCACCGCGCGCAGCCTGCGCGTGAACTTCAACGAAGAAGAGATCCTCGGCAAGACCGGAACCTGTTCTCACGCCGGCACGCGCTATGGATGGTTTGCTTCGTACGCCAACACCAGCGTTGGCCGCGTCGTGGTGGTGATCTTTCTCGAAGGCGGACGTCCCACCTTCGGCCCCAAGGCCGCCGAAATCGCCGGCCGCATGTATCGCAACCTGTACGACCACAATTTCTTCTTAGCCGGCCCCACCGGCACGCGCGACCAAGCCGCAGTGAAGACGGTCACCACCACGCCGTAATCCCCACAAGAAATCTGTCGGTAGAGACGTAGCTCTGCTACGTCTCTTTGATTTGTGGGCCCGAAAATTGTCCGTCATTCGAGCGCCCGTGGCCGCACGCCATTCTGAGCGAAATCCAATCCAAATGTGCTTGCCAAATTGCCGATGTTCCTCTTGGCGATGTGCGCACCGGAAATTCTCCGCCATCGCTTGAGGAGACTCCTACGGTGGACGGGCCCGTGCTTCAGGGTACCTACGATTACCGCTTGGTCGAGCTTTCCGTCGTGTTCGCCATGTTCGCAGCCTATGCGGCGCTGGACTTCGCGGGCCGCGTCACCGCAGCCCGCGGCTGGTGGCGGGCATTCTGGCTTGCCAGTGGCGCGACATCAATGGGCCTCGGCATCTGGGCCATGCACTACATCGGCATGCTGGCCTTCACCTTGCCGGTTCCGGTTCTTTATCACTATCCCACGGTGATCGTATCGCTGCTGGCCGCCGTCGCCGCCTCGATGGTGGCGCTGTTCACCGTCAGCCGCGAGCGCATCGGTGCCCTTTCCTGGACCCTCGGCAGCCTCATCATGGGCGCTGGAATCGTGGCCATGCACTACGCCGGCATGATGGCGATGCGGCTGCCCGCCATGATGGAATATCGCTGGAATCTGGTGGCCCTGTCCGTTCTGCTGGCGGTCGTGATCTCGTTCGTTGCTCTGCGGTTGGCCTTCCGCGCCCGCCAGGAGACCAGGTCCACGCGCCAGAAGTTCATCAGCGCAGTGGTCATGGGCGCGGCTGTTCCTCTGGTGCATTACATCGGCATGTGGGCGGTGCGCTTCCACCCAGACATGATGGCGTTCAATACGGACAGGTGCGTGCGCATTAGCCCGTTGGGACTTGCCGCCATCAGCATCACGACCTTCCTCGTGCTGGGGTTTGGCTTCGCCACCGCCTTTCTAGACCGCTTGCTGGATGCGCAACGGGCCGTCCGCGACGCCGCCCGCAGCGGCGAAGAACAGTTTCGCACCCTTGCCGAAGCGATTCCGCAAATTGTCTGGACCGCCGGAGCCGACGGCCTCACCACTTACATCAACCGCCGTTGGTATGAAATGACCGGGATGACGCCGGGGGGAGCCCTCGGTACCGGCTGGCTGGAGATGGTCCATCCCGACGATCGCGAGATTTGCCAGCAAAAGTGGCAGGAGACGCTGCGCTCCGGCAGCGCCTTCGAGATCGAATACCGGCTGCACGACGCGGCCCAAGGATATCGCTGGTACCTCGACCGCGCCATCCCCCTGCGTAACACCTCCGGCGCGATCCGCCAGTGGTTCGGCACCTGCACCGATATTGAAGAGCAGAAGCACAATCAGACCATCCTGGAACGCCACATCCAGGAGCGCACCGAGGAGTTGGCGGACGCCAATGCCAAACTGCAAGAGGAACTGCACGAGAAAGATGTCGTCCGCCGCGAATTCGATCAGAAGAACGAAATCATCCTGCAGGAACTCACCGAGCGCTCGCAGCGCGCGACGCTGCTGGCTCGCATGGGACAGCTCCTGCAAAGTTGCCTCACGCGGGACGAAGCCCTCGCGGCCGCCATCGGTTTCGCGCCCAGAATCTTTCCCCAGCGCGGTGGCGCCCTCATTTTGCTGAATGCTGGAGGAAAACTCGCCGAAGTCGTCGGCGCCTGGCACGATTGCCAGTTGCCCGTCCCGGTGTTCGAGCCCTCCGATTGCTGGGCCCTGCGCACCGCGCAGCCCCACATCGTGCTCGCGGGTGACACCACCTCGCCTTGTGCGCATGCCGCCGGAGTCCATCATTCGTACATTTGTGTTCCGGTTCTTGCCCAGGGACAAACCCTGGGCATTCTGCACATCCAGGCTACGGAGCAGGACCCTCACCTGGAGCAGGCGGAGGTTTCTTTCAAGACCACCTTCGCCGGACAACTCGGCCTCTCCATCGCCAACATCCGCTTGCGCGAAGCCCTGCGCACGCAATCCATCCGCGACCCTCTCACCGGACTCTACAACCGACGCTATCTGGAAGAAGTGCTGGAGCGCGAAATTCGCCGGGCCGTCCGCGCTGTCCAGCCCCTCGGTATCCTCATGCTCGATCTGGATCACTTCAAGCAGGTCAACGATACCTACGGCCATGAGGCTGGGGATACGGTGCTCCGCGAGACCGCCGGACTGCTCACCCGGAGCATTCGTGCCGAAGACGTAGTCTGCCGCTATGGCGGGGAAGAGTTCGTCATCATTCTCCCGACCGCCGACCTGAATTCCGCACGCCTTCGCGGCGAGCGCATCCGTGCCCGGCTGCGCGAGTTGTCGGTTCTACACGACGGTCATGCGCTCGGAATGATCACCGTCTCCGTGGGCGTAGCGGCGCTCCCGGAGCACGGCACCTCGATCCATGAACTGCTCTCCGCCGCCGATGCCGCCCTCTACCAGGCCAAGCGCGAGGGCAGAGACCGCGTCGTCGCCGCTTCGCCACCCAAGCCGACCGACCCCCAAAGCAATGCTGCTACCGCCGGCTGATTCCCCTCCGCAAAACAAAACGCCCAGCCGGTAAGGCTGGGCGCGTCGGGCATTCAAATGAAGAAATCAGTTCCGGTGGCCGGGTCCCTTGCTCTCATCGCTGGCAATCACGCCATCCTTGATGTGGATCACGCGATGCGCGTACTCCGCGATATCCCCCTCGTGCGTCACCAGAATGATCGTATTCCCTTCGGCGTGTAGGCGATCGAACAGCGCCATAATTTCAACGCCCGTCTGCGAATCAAGATTTCCCGTCGGCTCGTCGGCC
>Ga0209698_10005441_pt1 | contig 13767 bp, 9 predicted proteins | sample LitLauG_LLR_2012_FD_187203 | JGI IMG/M metagenome (GOLD analysis project Ga0209698, IMG submission 187203) | Freshwater sediment microbial communities from Pennsylvania, USA - Little Laurel Run_MetaG_LLR_2012 (SPAdes) (version 2) | ecosystem: Environmental > Aquatic > Freshwater > Creek >... | reverse complement strand
CTATTTCCGCCACGGTGGCCACCCGGAGGCCTTCGCCGCGGTCGACCGGGTCGCGGACGCGCTCGGGGTAACAGAAACCGTCACCCTCCCCCTGGCCGCCGAGGCACGCGCCGCCGCCTACCTAATCACCATGTCCGAGGGAGCCGCGCTGCACCACGTCCGCTTGCGCGACAGGCTCGACGATTTCGATCCCGACGTGCGCGACCGCCTGGTGGCGGGCGCCATGATTCCCGCGTCCTGGGTGGCCAAGGCGCAGAAGGTTCGCCGGACTTTCCATGACCAGATGCTCGCCGTGTTCGAGAAGGCGGACGTTCTGCTCGCCCCGGCCACCCCTTGTCGCGCCCCCAGGATCGGCCAGAAAACGATGCTGATCGATGGCCGGGAGATGCCGGTGCGTCCCAATCTCGGCGTTTTCACCCAGCCGATATCGTGCGGCGGCCTGCCGGTCGTCGCGGTACCGGTCTGGACCGAGGGTGAGGCGCTACCGATTGGCGTGCAGGTGATCGCGGCGCCTTGGCGCGAGGACCATTGCATGAGGGTCGCGGCTGAGTTGCAGCAACGTGGTATTGCCTCCGCACCCGTTGCGCCCGAATAATTTGTCACGTGACAATACATATTGATTGCGCGCTTGGAGGAACCAGACTGTGAACATCAACGATCCCTCAGCGCTCGCCGAAATGCGGGCCGCGTTCGCTCGCTACGAAGCCGCGCTCGTCGGCAACGACGTGGCGACGCTCGATGAGCTGTTCTGGCAGGACGAGCGGGCGATCCGCTATGGCACCGCGGAAAACCTTTATGGCGTATCGCAAATCCTGGCCTTTCGCCGGCAGCGAACGCCCGCCGGCCTGGCGCGCGACCTCGCCGGCACCACCATCACGACCTTCGGCCGTGACTTTGCCACCGCCTCGACCTTGTTCTCCCGACGCACGGCGCCAGGTAAGATTGGCCGGCAGATGCAAACCTGGGTTAGGATGGACGGGGGGTGGCGGATCGTTGCTGCCCACATCAGCCTCATCGAGGCGTGTGGCGCATTGACCGCTCGATGACATGGCCCACCCCTGGCAAACGCATAACTGTTCTCGGGGGGAGGCTTGGGGATGACAATATCGCTGAATATTGACGCGCTTTCGAGCGCCTACGCCAGCGGCGGGCTGACGCCCTCCGAGGTGATCGCCGACATCTACCAGCGGATCGAGGAAAGAGGGGTGCGCCCCGTATGGATCACGCTCGTTCCGCAAGCCGAGGCAACCGCCAAGGCCAAGGCCGCTCAAAAAGGGCCGCTCTTTGGCATTCCATTCGCGGTCAAGGACAACATCGATGTCGCTGGACTTCCGACCACCTGCGCGTGTCCCGAGTTCGCCTATGTGCCGACGCGCTCGGCAACGGTGGTCGAGCGCCTGGAAGCAGCCGGCGCGATCCTCATTGGCAAGACCAATATGGATCAGTTCGCGACCGGTCTCGTCGGCACGCGGTCGCCCTACGGCATTCCGACGAGCGTGTTCAACCCCGACTATGTGTCGGGCGGATCGAGTTCCGGCTCGGCGGTCGCCGTGGCGGCCGGCTTGGTGTCGTTTTCGCTCGGCACCGATACGGCGGGCTCGGGTCGTGTGCCGGCCGCCTTCAACAACATCGTCGGCCTCAAGCCGACCAAGGGCCTCATCAGCACACGCGGCGTCGTGCCTGCCTGCCGAACCCAGGACGTGGTTTCGATCTTCGGCCTGACCGTCGCCGATGCCGCAAGCGTGCTTTCGGTCGCCGCCGCTCCTGACGCCAAGGACGTTTACGCGCGCGAGGCGCCCGCCGGCGGTACCGGCGGCGCACCATCGCCATCGGTCATGCGGATCGGCGTGCCGAACGGCCCGCTCGACTTTTTCGGCGACCGCGACGCCAAGGCTCTTTACCACGCCGCGGTCGAGCGCTTGGCAAAACTTGGCGCACGGATCGTTGAAATCAACCTTGCACCGTTCCGCGAGGTGGCGGGCCTGCTTTATTCCGGCCCCTGGGTCGCCGAGCGTTTCGCAGCGATAAAGGACTTCGCGGAAGCACGGCCCGAGGCGATCCATGAGGTCGTGCGCGGCATCATCCTCGGGTCAGCGAAAATCTCGGCCGTCGATGCGTTCCAAGACTTCTACCGACTGGCCGAACTCACCCGCGCGGCCGAAGCGCAGTGGGCTTGCATGGATGCGCTGATCCTGCCGACCACTGGCACCACTTACAAAATCGCCGACGTGATCGCCGATCCCGTGCGCCTCAACACAAATTTGGGCGCCTACACCAATTTCGTCAATCTCATGGATCTTTCCGCCCTGGCGGTGCCGGCCGGCTTCCGGCCCAACGGCTTGCCGTTCGGGGTGACGCTGATCGGCCGCGCCTTCGCGGACCGTGCCATCGCCGAGATCGGCGATAAGCTGCACCGATCGCTGGAGAACGCCCAGATCGGAGGCACCACCACGCTCCTTCACCACACACCCACGCTGCCGGCCCTGGCGCCCGCAAAACGGCACATCACGCTCGCCGTCGTCGGCGCGCATCTCTCGCGCCAGCCGCTCAACCGTCAGCTAACGGATCGGTCGGCGCGGCTTTTGGAAACCACGCGCACGGCGGGCGGATACAGTCTCTATTCGCTGGCCGGCTCCGTCCCCCCAAAGCCCGGTCTGGTCTTTGATGGTCGCGGCGCGGGCGGGATCGAGGTCGAGCTGTGGGAACTTGACGAGGCGGGCTTTGGCTCGTTCGTCTCACTCGTGCCCGCCCCGCTCAGCATCGGCACCGTGAGGCTCGCCGACGGCCGAACGGTCCACGGCTTCCTCTGCGAGGCGTATGCAGTGCAGGGAGCATGTGATATCACCGGATTCGGAGGCTGGCGCGCCTTCGTCGATGCTCGCACTAAGTTGGCGACGACCTGAAAAAGGGGCCGGATGGATGGCAATGCGAGGCCGGACGATCGCCGCGCTCGCCGTCGTTCTCAATCTGCAGATCGGCATTGGGCCAGCCAAGGCGGCGGAGCCCGTCGACCTGGCATTGGTGCTCGCGGTCGACTGCTCATTCAGCGTCAGCGAGGACGAATATCACTTTCAGTTGCAGGCCATCGCCGACGCCTTGCGGAGCAAGGACGTGGCATCGGAGATCAGCTCGGGAAGCAACGGCGGCATCGCCGTCGTGATGATGGAGTGGGCGGGCGAGGGCGAGCAGAAGGCAGCGACGCCCTGGACGCGGCTGGCAAGCGCGAGCGACATCGAAGCGTATGCGGAGGCGCTGACGCACGCGCCGCGGTATGAAACGGGATACACCTCGATCAGCGGCGCCATCGCCGGCGGGCTCACGCTCTTAACGCACGCCCCATTCGTTGCCGGGCGCCGCGTCATCGATATCTCGACCGATGGCGACAACAATGACGGCCCCCGCCCGGAAGTCGTGCGCGACCGTGCCGCCCGGCTCGGCGTGACGATCAACGGGCTGGCGATCACCCACAACCTTCCCTATCTCGATCTCTACTTCCAACATCACGTGATAGCTGGACCGGGTAGCTTCGTGCTCAAGGCGGATGACGACGCCGCCTTCCACGCGGCCATGAAGCGTAAGCTGCTGCTCGAGATTCAACCTGTTTCGTGACCTGGTGAACATGCGGGCACCAGCTGATTGCTTTCACCGATCGGTTCGAAGCCCACGCGGCATTTGCGGCGCACATGGCGGGCGGTTGCGCGTGTGACGGGGTCGGCATCCAGCGCGAGGTCACAAGGCAAAGAAATGAGTTGTGCCTGCAGCTATCGAATGACTAAATCTACGGCACGGATCGTTGTCATCGGGAGTTCAAGGAACGGTCCTATCGGGTCGCGGGCGACCTTAGAGCGTTGGTCGGGCCAAACCCGGTTTGATTGGGGGAGTAGTCATGATCACCTTGACCTCGAGCGCCTTCGACGCCGTCGCGCCCCGACCCAAAACAACGCGACCAGCCGCGATCTGGGATGGCTATGTGGGGGCGCTGTCGAGTCCCGAGGGAACGGAAATCCTTCGCGCCCACAAATTATACGACAACGATTATCGCCTGCTGACGCTCCTTGCGAATATGATCCAGGAGTCGATGTTTCTCACTGCCTTGAGGGAAGATCTGAGATACGGCGTCAAGGCCCTCCTAGGCGCTGGCCTCAGTCCAGATGAGGCCGAGGCGATCGCCTTGAATGACAAGGCTGTCGGCGAGCGTCTTTACGGATTGGGCAATCCTTCAAAGGCCAGGGAATTGGGCAACACGCAGCCTGGCGATGGCTGGCGCTATCGCGGCGGCGGACTTTTGCAAATCACCGGACGCGACAACTACACACGCCTTGGAAGCGCGATCGGCGTTGACTTGGCCAACCAGCCCGAGCTGGTCGAGAACCCGCTGGTCTCGCTGAAGGTCGGCTGCCAATATTGGACCAACTACCGCCTCAACGACTATGCCGATCGCAGCGATTTCAAGGGGTGCTGCAACGGCGTCAACTTCGGCGCCCCCAATCGCAAGGGTAAACCCAAGGGGTACCCCGATCGGTTGCGCGCCTTTCGGCAGCTGAACAGGCATTTCGGTATCGACTTGGATCGCGGATTAGAGCGGCCCTTCGGGTACACCGACGCGCCCGAGGGGCAATGGCAGATCGGCGAGCGCAACGACGATATCCGGGACATGCAACAAACCCTGCAGGACCTCGGCTATCAGGGATTCAACGTCGACGGCGTATTCGACCATCGCACATTCGATGCGCTGAGGGCCTTCCAGCGTGATCACCAGCTCTTGGATACCGGTTGGTTGGACGATCCGACGTGGGTCGAACTCAATCGAAGCGCGCCGCCGAGCCCGGATCCCGCGGATTTCGCCTATGGTGAGGCGTCGGCGTTCAGCGACCTAACCCCGCAAGACATCGACGACCTTCTGGCCGACCGCGAGCGCGAACTCAACGAGTTCGCGCTGCGCAATTCGGGCGACGGCGAGCTGGAGGCGGCCACCCGCGTGCTGACGCCACAAGAAGCCCGCGCGATGATCTCCGACAAGGGCTACGACATGATGATCCGCTACGAGACGGGCGGACGCGCATACTATGAGAACGTCATCAAATCGCGCCCAGTGGTGCCCGGCTTTGCCTCCGGCGTCACGATCGGCTTTGGCTATGATCTGGGCTATTGCACGCCGCGTGAGTTCCAAGCGGCCTGGGGCCAGTTGCTGCCGCCGGCGGACTTCGAGCGGCTCGCGGCGGCGGTGGGCCTGACCAAGGGGCCGGCGCAAGATCTGCTGCGCAGCCTTGGCGATATCCGCGTCAGCTGGGAGTTGGGCGAGGCGGTGTTCCGCAGCGATACCCTGCCCCGCTATGTCGGCCAGACGATCGGCGTGCTCCAACACACCGACGAACTCAATCCGAACAGCCTCGCCGCACTGGTCTCGCTGGTCTTCAACCGAGGCGCCGCCTTCTCCAATCCGGGCGACAAGTGCCGGGAGATGCGTGCCATCCGCGATGACATGGCGAGCCGGACCTTCGCCGACATCCCCGGCCAGTTCCGCTCGATGGAGCGGCTGTGGAACAGTCGGGGCTTGAAGGCAAGGCGGGAGGAGGAAGCCGCGTTGTTCGAACTCGGGCTTGCCGCGCGACCGGTCGCACCGCCGGTGGTGGCGGCTGCCGGAGGCGCTGCCGCGGCCGCGCAGTCAGAGGCCGTCGCCGAGGCGCCGAGCCTGGAACAGGACTCCTACGACTTCGACCAGCGCAGCATCGACGTCATCGAAGGCGCCGCTCAGGAAGAAGTTGGAGGAGCCGAGTTCCGCGTCGCCGATGTGAGCTGGCCAAAGGAGGATGCAGACGCGCCGGACTATCGACATATCGTCGGCATTGCTGGCGCCACGGCGCAACACCCCAACGAATTCACCTTTACCGCCCGGCACCTCACAGCTCTCATCGAGCTCAACCGCTTCAAGCCTCAACCGGTCGGCGGCAAGATCCTATTTGGATTGCGAGGCGCCGAACTTTCTGGAGGGCCAGCGCAATCGTTCCGTGATGGCTTGGTACTGAAATTGGCTCGTCCAGACCACCGGAGTTTTCGCTGCGTGATCGGTGTTTGCGACCTCACGGCGATGACGATTGCCGGGTATATCGGCTCCACCGTGCCAAACCCGGCGGCGGTTTGGACCAATTGGCATCTGGCCAAGATCCACGGTAAGCCCGATGGCAACATGCTGCCTACGGGCTGCTATACCCACCAGGTCGGCACTCATCACGGCTCGATGGTCATTCAGGGGGCGCTGCTTCTGCTCACCAGTGTTGCCGTGCTGCGCAGCGTCGATGACGTGACATACACGATCCACGACATTTTTGATGTGTGCACACCTTACGATGATATCCATCCGTCGTTTCGTGCGGCGAGCGCGCCGTTCTCGTCTTTTGGATGCCAGACGGTTCGGGGCACCTATGAGAATGGCGCGCATCTTGGCGAGTGGGGCCTATTCCATCAAGCCGCTGGCCTCGCGGATGGGGGCACCGGAGATGACGGCAAGCAGTTCGCGTATGTGCTCCTCACCGGCCTGGAAGCCAGCTTTATTGCTGGCAAGGGGACACTCAGCGAGCAGGATCGCCAGCAGCTTGCTCGGATACGTCAGGGCTCGCAGGGCGACGAGGTAAAGGCTCTGCAAACCGCGTTGCGTCGCACTCCGACCGGCAAATTTGGCGCCGAGGACGTTGCGGCACTCGCCCGGTTGCAGCAGGACAAGCTCGGCTACAACGATGCTATCTACACGCCGGAACTGGACTCAGCTCTCGGCTTCTCGGTATTCACCCCACCCTCCGCCGCAGTGGCGAGAGCGACGGTTGGCAATGGCGCACAACCGCCCGTCGCTGTCGCCGCGGTGGCCTCCACGACCCAGCTGGAGAGCGTTCCCCCGAGCAACGCCAGTGCCAGCCGGCATGCCGAAGCCCTGCTCGCCGAAGACCCCGAGATGCTCTATCGCAGGCTTGGCTATTTCAGCGAGCGCATGCGGGCGACCCCGAAAACGGCCGGCGATCTGGAACTGGTGCAGGAAAGCATTCCCGAATTGGAGAGCGTCTCGGATGTCACCGATGCGCTTGGCAAACGCATCTATCTGCGGCTCGAGGATGAGCTCTTCCAAGTTGTCTGCGGCTCGGACGAGGCCGATCAACGCGATCGGACCAGCATTTCCCGGGCACTTTCCGAATCGATCACCGGCAGCAAGTCCAACGTCGTTCTGACCGCTGCCGGCATCCTCATGACGACCGGCGCGGCCTGGTACGCGCCAGCGCTCGTGGTCGGCGCCATATTTGCCCAGCGGATCGCCAAGGGCACGATCGCGGCGACCTGCGAGGTCTGGCGCGAGGATCGGCAGAAGCGCCTGACCGCACCACCACAGGGCGCGCCACAACAGGCCTAGCTGATCGAGGGACAGAGTCGCACTCGGAGGCGTCACGGCAGGAAAGCGGGACATGGAGCAACCGGAAGAGCTTTGGGCCAGACGCGTGGCCGCGGTCTGGCACGATCGGCGAAACGGCGCGGGCCTCGAAAGCATCGGCCAAAGCGATGCCGCCGACCGGTTGGCCAAGGCCGGGCTGCGCAAGCGCGCGCGCGACGAGGCCGAATTCGCTACCGCCATGGAGGCGCTCGATCGCGCCAAGTCGGGTGAGCCGCTCGACACCGACCACGCGTTTGCACTCGAATCCATCGTCCAGCCCGACAACCGGCCGGTCATCGACATCGTGCACGGAACATACACCGACGTCCCCGAGCACTGGTCGGTCCTCAGCGAACCAGAGGTGCGCGGCAAGGTCGAGCGGGCGATTGCCTCGGTCGGACGCCTCGACATCGACGGTCATCCTGGCCTGGCCTACGGCGGTACGGCGTTTTGCGTCGGCGACGGCCTGATGATGACCAACCGACACGTCGCCGAGATTTTCGCCAACGGGCTTGGGCGCACCGGCATCACCTTCAAGCCGGGCCAGGGCTCGCGGGTGGACCTCAGGCAGGAGGTCATTGCCTCGCCGGAGCAGCACAAGCTCGCCGTCACCCGCGTGGTGATGATCCACCCCTATTGGGATTGCGCCATCGTCGAGGTCACCGGCGCCGATCATCTCCAGCCGCTGCGACTGCTGGAGCGCGAGCCGCAGGATTTGGCCGACCGGCTGGTGGTGATCGTCGGTTACCCCGCGCTCGATCCGCGCGATGACATCGATCTGCAACAGCGCATCTTCCGCGTCTTCGAGAAAAAGCGCCTGCAACCGGGACAACTGATCAGCCTCGACCACGTTCAGAGTTTTGGCGAGGAGGTCGTCGCCCTCACCCACGATATCTCGACGCTCGGGGGCAATTCCGGCTCGGCGGTCATCGATATGTACACGGGCGATGTGCTCGGCCTGCATTTCCAAGGCAAGCGACGGGTGGCCAACTACGCCGTGCCGGCCTGGGAGCTGGCAAGGGATTACCGCGTCGCCGACGTCGGAGTGACGTTCGTCCACCCACCGGCGCGGACGCGGGAGGTGCCGTGGGACGACAAATGGCGCGCGCTCGAGGGGAGCGGCCAGGCAAATGGCGGCAGCGCAAATCGGATGTCCTGAGGGCGAGGGAGCGGATTGGAACATGGCCAAACAACGCCGAACCCGCCGAAAATTTGTTGCATTAGGAGTACCGTCATGACCAACGAGGCTGTGGATCTGATCAAAAAGATCGGGCAAAGCGCCAAGAATTCCGATCACCCCACACTGCGCGACCATTGGCGTGAGCTGCATGATCGGCTCCGCGCAGGCCACCCATTGCGCGATCACGAGAGCTTCGAGCTGGTGAAGGCGATCGATGAGTCGGGCGTGCTCGACCATCTGGCCAACGATGGCAGTGGTCCGGCCAAGGACGCCGTCAAGACGATCGCGGCGGCGTGCCAAAGCAATGACGCCGATGCCCGTGGCAAGGCCGTGCAGAACCTCCTCGGTCTGCTCGGCGGCACCGGCGCCCAGCTTTCGCGGCCCGATGCCGTCGCGGTGCTGAAGGACCTCATGCGGGTGCGCGACTATGAGCACGCCGCGCTCCTGGCCGAGCGTCTCATCGCCCGCGGCATCGATCTCCCCACCATCCGGCGGATTTATGCCCAAGCCCTGATAGAACGGAAACAAATCGTCGCCGCCACCCAACTCTTGGAGGGTCTGGCGGCAAATCCGGCGACCCCGGCAGACGTGAAGGCCGAGGCCATCGGGCTCATTGGCCGCGCCAACAAGCAGCTGTTCATCGATGGCTCGGAGGACAAGACGCCAGCTCCCGTCCGGCAAGAGTCGCTGAGGCGGGCCATCGAGGCCTACCGCAAGGGGGTGAACTCGCAGGATCTGCAGGCGACCCATTGGCCCGCCGTCAATCTCATCGCGCTGGTCAAGCGAGCCGGCCGGGAGGGCATCGTGGTACCGGGCAAGGACGAGGCTGATCGCCTCGCCCAGCGGATCGTCACGGAGGTCAAGGATAGCAATGGCGATCCATGGACCGAGGCGAGCCTGGGCGAAGCCTACCTGGCGCTCGGCAATGTCGAAGAGGCGGCGCGCTGGTTCGGCCGCTATGCCAAGCAGGGCGACGCCTTCATGCTCGCCAGCACCATCCGGCAGTTGGAGGAAGTCTGGCAACTGAAGGTGGACGGATCACCCGAGGGCGAGATGCTGGCGGCGTTGAAGACCTCCTTGCTCCGCAAACCCGGCGGACAAATCGGGATCACCGCCCAGGAGAGCAAGCATTTCGCGGTTTCATCCTCACTCCCCGGCTCGCCGGTCACCCAGAGCATTCTCGGCGCCGACGGTCCCATACGGATCGAGTGGGTGAGGCAGGGACTGGTTCGCGCGCAAGGCATTGGCCGGATCGTGCGTGGCCCGGGATTGGCGGAGGGGACAGGCTTTCTGGTCGATCCGAACGACCTTCTGGCCAAGCGCGGCGGATTGCTGGGCTCACGCCGTGCCAACGAGCTGGTGCTGCTCACCAACTATCATCTGGTCAACAAAACCGGCGCTCTCGGCGCGATGCGCCCGGAAGAAGCGGTGGTCGAGTTCGAAATGACCGGTGCGGACGGTGCCAGCAGCCACCAGTGCCGTTGGCTATGGGAATCGCCGCTCGATGACCTCGATGCGACGCTACTGAGGTTGGACCCACCGGTGCGGTTGGGCGGAGCCTACACCGCCTGCCCGCTGGCCGACGATGAAACCCTCAAAAGCCTCAGATGCGCCGATGCGGCCGCGGCCGACGGCGGGGCCCCATCAAAGCCATCCAACGTCTATGTCATCGGACACGCCGAGGGCCAGTCGATGAGCATATCGCTCCATGACGCCACCCTGCTCGACAAGGGCCAGCGCCCTGGCAAAAGCATCCAGTTGTTCCACTATCGCACGCCAACACTTCCGGGGAACTCAGGCAGTCCGGTCTTCAACGAAGCCGATTGGCAAGTGGTCGCGCTTCATCACGCCGGCGGCGACGGCAAACCCATCCGTACGTTGAGCGACCCGAACAAGCGGCACATTGCCAACGAAGGCATATCGATCGGTTCCATTCGCGCCAAGATCCGGCGGGACCAGGTGCGCCTGGCCTAGCAGCCATGGGCCCACGGAACGTGCGGCGTGAGCGCCCGGCAAGGTGATCGACGTCCGGGCCTGGCAGGCCATCCGTCGGATTGCGGCCGCGGGAGCTGGCCGCGGTTGCACGACTCTCGATGGCCCCGTGGCCGTGAAAGCCGATTGCCTCCGCGACCGGTCGCCCACGTCGGATAATCCCTGAGCTGACATTATCCGCTGATGCCGGTCGCGGATGGTCCGTCGTTTCATGAGCTGAAAAGTATCAGAATCAGGAGAGTGGATGACACGATTGATACAATCGCGCGCGACGGGACCGACAGAACTTGATCTCAATCAACACAGCCTGCCATAGAAGAAAAAGCTGGAGTTGACCCGTGGACGACACAACCCTTGGAACACGCAACAAGCGAGGCGATTGGGCGCCCAACGCGCCCGCGGAAATCGCGCCGCTTTTCGTGTTTCCGCCAAGGCCGCTCGCATTTTTGAAGTGGCTGCCTGGCTACTTCTTCCCATTCAATGCCTTCTACGCCCTGACGGCGGTCATCTGGTGGAACTGGATCATCCCCGACGTCCAGACGATGAAGACGCTCGCCCCCGGTTGGATCCTTTGGTTGTTCGTCGTCAACTCCATCGCGCTCTTTGCCTTCTTCGGCGTCTTCGAGCTGCGGCTCTACATCCAGCGCGCTCAGAGCACCCGCTTCAAGTACAACGGCAGGTGGCCATCGGAGCACAAGAGCCCGGCCTTCTGGTTCCATAGCCAGAACATCGACAACATGCTGCGCACACTGCTTCTGGCCATGCCCATCTGGACGGCTCTGGAAGTGGGCATCCTCCATGCCTTCGCCAACGGCTATGTGCCGTGGCTGACGTTCGCCCAGCACCCGTTGTATCTGGCGATTCTGGCGCTCCTTGTGCCAATCATTCACGAGACCCATTTCTTCGTGCTGCACCGGGCGCTGCACTGGGAGCCGCTCTACAAGCTCGCCCATTCGGTGCACCACAACTCGGTGAACCCCTCGCCCTACTCCTCCCTCTCGATGCACCCAATCGAGTTGATCGGCTACCTGGGCGTGGCGCTATGGCACTTGGTGATCCCATCCAATCCGCTGCTTGCGCTCTACCAGCTGCATTATGCCGGGTTCGGCGCGATCCCTGGCCACATCGGCTTCGACAAGATCGAGTTGCCCGGGGAAGCCAGCATGGAAAGCCACGCTTATATCCACTACTTGCACCACAAGCACTTCGAGGTGAACTACGGCGACGGGCTGATTCCGTTCGACAAATGGTTCGGCACCTTCCACGACGGTAGCAACTAAGGCGGGGCCCTCATGCAAACCCGCTATCAGAAGAAAAAGGCGCTGGCGCCAAAGGTGTGATCCGCGAAGCCCTGAGTTAACAACGAGGTCATGACATCATGAAGAGCCCCTTCACCTTGGCCGCCTGCGCCGAAATGCTGTGGTTGGACAAGCCCATCGAGTGGCGCCTGAAGCGCCTGACGGAGCTTGGCTATCAGTGCGGCATCTGGAACTGGGGCAACCACGACCTGAAGGCGCTGGAACGCTCCGGCGCCACGTTCTCCTCCATGACCGGCTACGTGCGCGGCCGCCTCGCCGACGATGCGGGGGCGGACGAACTTCTTGCCACCGCCAAGGAGGCCATTCAGGTCGGCAAGCGGCTGAAGGTTGCCCGGCTCAACTTGCACGGAACCGGCCTCGGCGATCGGGGGCTGCCGGTGACGCCGTGCGAAACGGTCACCGGCGCCATGTGGCTGAAGGCCCACGACACACTGCGGCGCGTGGCCGATCTCGCCGACGAGCACGGCGTCGTCTTCATGCTTGAGAACCTGAACCTGGCCGTCGATCACCCGGGCGTGCCGTTCGCCAAGATCGAGGACACTCTCGCTCTCGTCTCATCGCTCAATCGCAAGAATGTGTCGCTCAACCTCGACCTCTATCACGTGCAGATCGGCGAAGGTAATCTCATCGAGTGGTGCCGGAAATGCCTTTCCTGGATTGGCGAGGTTCAGGTCGCCGACGTGCCCGGCCGCAAGGAGCCCGGCACGGGCGAGATCAACTATCCGGGCGTTGCCAAGGCGCTCAGCGCCATGGGTTATCGCGGCCCCGTCTGCCTCGAGGCCTTAGCCTCCGGCGACCCGGAAAAGGCGCTGGAGGCCTTCCGCGGCGCATTCACGGTTTAGGCAACTGGATGACCACGACGGCTCGTATCGGCATCATCGGCGGCAACGGTTGGCTTGGCGGTGCGTTGATCCGCGCGGCGGTCTCGACCGGGACCGTTGACCCGGCCAGACTGACGATCTCCTGCCGGTCGGGCGGCAAGGGATCCATCGCCGACATCGCTGCGCACTGGACACAGGACAATTCCGAGCTGGTGGCGCGATCCGACGTCGTTGTTCTATCGGTGAGGCCGTCTCAATTTCGCGAATTGAAGGTCAATCTGCGGGAGAAGCTCGTGCTGTCGGTAATGGCGGGCATACCCTGCAAAGCCATCGCCGAGCTGACCCGAGCCACGAATATAGTTCGCTCGATGCCAAATGCCGCGGCGGCGATCGGCCAGTCGTTCACCCCGTGGTTTGCCACACCGGCCGTAAGCGGTACCGACAAGGCCCTGGTGCATGCGTTCTTCCAGGCCAGCGGCGAAGCCGTGGAGGTTTCCGAGGAAGGCCATGTCGACTACTGCACGGGGATGACTGGCTCGGGCGCCGCCTTTCCTGCGCTGCTCACCGAAGCGCTGATTGCTCATGCCGTGTCAAAAGGCATTCCACGCGACTTCGCCCAAAAGGCAGCCAAGAAAGTCGTCGCCGGGGCGAGCCAGCTGTTCGCGGACCCCAGCGTCGACACCGGCGCCATCATCAAAGAGATGATCGACTATCGCGGGGTGGTTGCCGCGGCTCTGCAGGCGATGCTTGATCGAGGATTCCGAGAAGCCGTCGCCGCCGGTCTGGATGCCGCCTCCGCAAGGACCACAACCATCGCCTCGTCGTGAAGGAGCCCCGCCATGGCAGCTCGAAGCAGTGATTTGCAGGAGTTCCTCGACCGGCTCCGGGAGGCCTTCGCAAGCGCCAACAGCCAGCCGCCGGTTTCCTCCGTCGTCGCAGCGCTCTACCACGCCGTCGAGCAGCCGGCCATGGCGGGAACTCCACCCCCCAGCGCGCTGTCCGTGTGCGGGTACCTGCCGACGGCATTGGGCATCGCGAGGT
>Ga0209698_10005439_pt1 | contig 13769 bp, 17 predicted proteins | sample LitLauG_LLR_2012_FD_187203 | JGI IMG/M metagenome (GOLD analysis project Ga0209698, IMG submission 187203) | Freshwater sediment microbial communities from Pennsylvania, USA - Little Laurel Run_MetaG_LLR_2012 (SPAdes) (version 2) | ecosystem: Environmental > Aquatic > Freshwater > Creek >... | reverse complement strand
CCCGTGTGAACCGTCTTCGAGACAATCCCATGACTCATTTTCTCCATTCCATGGATTTTGTCTCTTAACCGGTTGTCTCATTTTTGGGGGCAAGTCCACGTAGCCCCCAGACGGAATCTTGAACGTGGTTGGCTTTGAGTTTTGCTAAGGCGTCATACAAGGGTTGGTAGTTGAAGTCTGGCTTGCGGAGATCATACGAAATCAAGAACACCATTTATTGGCCTCGCTTTTCTACCCCCTCTGTGGTGTGAACTATTACTGCCAAGAGAATTATTGGGCAGACCCGTCCGTTATAAGAAGGATTTATTAAGGCAAAGCCATTTTGCAACAGCTATGAGATTTTGCGCACTGTCGAACGCGTTGCCCAAGCCCCGCTCGTGGACTGTGCATATCTCGTTATCGTTGCCCGCTGTTCGCAGAGTAGACACATAGCCGCCTTGTACCTCAGGCAGCGAGAGGACATTGGCTATCGGCATAGGCCAGGAGGATCATCACTTCGTGGAGGGTCGCAATCTCGAAGTTCCGAATTGAGCTGTGATGCTCCAGTCCGTCCACTACCGATCTGGTGGGACTAAACAGCTTTAATCTAATATCGTGGTCACAAGCCCATCGCTGCAGAAACATGAGCATCCCCACACCCCCACCCCCAATTGCTCTCACTTCCGAGAGATCCAGTACAATCATGCGAGCGGCTGCTTGCGACATCACAGCATCACGAAGCTTGAAAACAGTCTCACTGCGTACAATTCTGCCTTCTAACTCAACCACTGCCAGGTCACCCAGGGTTTCAATGTGTACGGTGAGCATGGTTCCCTCCTGACTGATTCAGCTACTGTGAAAGCAAGCCCCATGCCAAAGCGCGGTGGGCCTTATTTTTCTGCTTGATTCGCATGAAAGGAGGCGAGCAATGAGAACTTTCGGGAGGGTGTCATGGAAATCTGTACCTCCGGGAGAACGCTTTCATCACTGCTGCCACCTGGATAATTCGACACCGCATTCCGTCCGTCTCGTGATGCCACAGCCAGGTTGGAAGGACTGTTTCAAGCCGGTCCTTCTCCTTTCTCGAACCGCAGACCCACTCCGAAGACTCCCTCTGCTAGCGGCTGGCAGTAAACCACTCGAGCCGGGATCGGTCTGTCACTGCCGATTAGCGAAGTGAGCAGCAGCCGCTCTTGCGGCGGTAAGGCGCGTCTGGTCAAGACCCGGACACCATGAGCGCTGACGTTTTCGGTGGTCGTCTTCTCAGAGAGGTCAGTAAAGCCTGGCTTTTGTAAGCCGGAAATTTGCATTGGCACTTCTCGGTCGATTCTCTTCTCAACACGTCCGGTTCGCGTGGCCATTTCAAGATGCTCCCCCGAGGTCATTCCGTAGCAAACCGCGGTGTGCGTGACATTCGAACAAGCAAGAAAGCGTTTGCTCTGCTGACCTTCGATGGTGTCTCTTGGCTTCGTACATGGCCCGGTCCGCTTGGAGCATCAATTCTGCGATGGAGCTTGTAGTTCGGGGGTCGAACCGAACGACTCCCAAACTAAGAGAAAGTAGGTACCGAGATTCGTTTGTGTTCACTGTTTCCAGGTTTTGCCGAAGGCGGGCCGTAATGGTGCCTTCACTATGGCCGGAGGCCTCAATGGCGAGCGCAGCGAACTCATCGCCTCCAAGGCGTGAAAAAACGTCCGAGTCTCGAAACGTTTTTCCCAGGACTTCTGCTGTGTGGGTCAGTGCCAGATCGCCTTCGGAATGGCCGAAGGAGTCGTTGATCCGCTTTAAGCCATCCACGTCGATGAAAAACAGCAAAATCTCCCGACCCGATCGGCGGCCCAACTTCAATTGCCGTTCCGCAAGGGAAAGAAAGCCGCGCCGGTTATACAAGCGGGTGAGTTCGTCGGTGAGCGCCAGGTTGCTGAGTTCCGCCCGCAGCATGTATTGCTTCACCGCACACTCGACCGCGCGCATCAGAAGCTCACTGATCGGCTGACTCGGCTGCGCACTTGCCGGCGCAGCGTCAGACTTGATGCCGACCTCTCGCAACAGAGTTGCGAGTTCCTGATTAGCTTCGGAAAGCAGAGTCTGGTAAGTCTCATCAAAGGCTCCCTTTTCTGCCCTGAAAAGGTTCAAGGGCGAACCTTCACCGCGGAAGAGGGACCCAGACTCCAACGCCCACCTCCACGCCGCGGGGTCCAGCGACCGAGTTGAGGTTAAGCTGTTGCGCTCCATAGATCGATCCCTATCACGCCTAATTTACGGTTGTTTTCTCACCCTGCCCCGCTAAACGGGTTGGGTATTGCTGCCTGGCTGCATTCAACTCGGGCCACCTCCGTGAACAGGCTTCCTCCCCCAAAGTCACCTTCCACGGAGGCGGCACACGGTTGTTTTCTTACTGTCCGCTAAAGGCATCGGACATTACTGCCGGACTGCATGCAAATCGGGTCGCCTCCGTGAGCCCGAAGCCTCCCCCCGGAAGTCACGTTCCCCGGAGGCGTTAGCCCGAATCGCTAGGTTGCAGCATAGACCTCTAGGAAAAACAAACAAGCCGGTGAATCATCCATTTGGATTGAGTGAAATGACGGAGAAACAGCTAGGGGAAAACCCTCTCGGAAGATTCCTATGGCTGGACCAGACCGCGCCGGATCGCGTAGCGAACTAAGCTGGCTGTTTCATGGATATCGAGTTTCTGCATCAGCCGCGTCCGATGAGACTCAGCGGTCTTTATGCTGACTCCCAGAAGTGTGGCAACTTCCTTAGTAGACTTTCCTTCGCCCACGAGTTGAAGAACCTGGCGCTCACGGGACGTAAGGGGATCCGCCGGCAGCTCCGCTTTGGACAGCAACGCCTCCACCACCGTGCGGGAAATACTCGGGCTGAGATAAATCCCACCGCGGCAAACCTCCTGAATGGCATGGACTAAGTCAGTGGCCGCTTGACTCTTCAATACGTATCCCTTCACTCCGGCCCGAAGTGCCTCGGTCACGTACTGATCCTCGTCGTGGCGTGTCAGCAAGATGGTCTTGGTTCTTTGAGAAGACTTTTGCAGTTCGCGGGCGGCATCAATCCCATTCAAGATCGGCATGCTGATGTCAAGGAGGGCGATGTCAGGGCGGAGGTTGGGGATCAACCGGACGACCTCCTGGCCGTCGGATGCCTCCCCGACCACTTGGAAGCCCTCTCGTTCCAGTAGTGCTTTCAAACCCTGGCGGACAAGCGCGTGATTGTCCGCCAGAACTACTCGAATAGGCATTTCACTTCTCCACGGGAATCTTGACGAGCAATTCTGTTCCTCGACCGACCACGGAGTCGATTTGCAACGTTCCCCCGACTGCAATCAGGCGTTCGCGAATTCCGACCAGCCCCAGGCCTCTTCCCTCCTTGCTCGAAAGGACATAGGGGGCGTCAAAGCCCACTCCATCGTCATGAACCAGACAATGTAGATTCTTTGCGACGTGGGTGAGCCGAATCTCCACGTTCTTAGCGCGTGCATGCTTGGTGACGTTGGTGAGAGCCTCTTGAATGATGCGATATAGCACTGTTTCAACCTTCGGGGCATACCTGCTTTCCAGGGCACTGTGGATCCGGATCGACAGTTCCGCTCTCCTCGAGATACCGTCGGTAAGGAATTGCAGCGCCGGCACCAAACCCAGGTCGTCTAGAATCGTGGGCCGGAGCTCATGGGAGAGCCTGCGCAACTGCTTTTCCACTTGATCGAGAATCGTACCCACTTCTTGAAGGCGCCCTTGGAGAGAGGGACTAAGGTCGCGAGCCACACCTGACATGGCAAGGCGCGCAGCAACGAGGAGTTGTCCAGCCTCGTCGTGGACGGCGTGGGCGATGCGCTGGATCTCCTGTTCCAGTGTTTCATTCAGCCGGTGAAGAGCCGAAATGGCGTCCCGGAATCCGCGATGGGCCATTTCATAAGGAGAAAGGCCCTCGCCAAAGAATTCTTGAGCCCGGTCAAGGTCCTGCTTAAGGGACGCGGGGCGGCTTATGTGCTGTAAGACCTGAGTCAGGGCAGCATGGTGCATGGCAGCCATCTCGAGTACGCCCAAGCCATCGGCGAGAGCGGTGCGTCCGATTTCGTATGCGCTTTGCAAGGCGTCCTCGCCGCCACTCGACATATAATCCTCAAGAGCCCGGGTGTACGCTTGCTCCAGATCGCGTGTCTGATCTTTTTGAATGTTCTGACTCACATTCATGGGTGATCCCGCAAGTATCGTGTAACCAGCACGAGAGCATCGTCGGTTGTCTTGCCATGCCGGGCCAGAATGCCTTCGGCAGCCTTCTGCGGTGGGTGGTTTCGGGCCAGTCTCCGATCAAAGTCACTACTGATGCCGTCGGTGGTGAAGATGAGCGTGTCCCCTGCGGATAGAGGGAGAACCGAGACTCGGAGTGAAGGTAACTGAACCCCTACCACACCGGCGCGCAATAACAACGACTCCTCCTTCACAGAACCTGATAAACCGCGACGAAGCAAGACACCCTGGACATTCCCCACGCCCAGCCAGGTTATCAATCCTTGGGACACATTGAACGATGCGACGCTCATGGCGACGCCGCGCGTAGCGCGGAGTACTTCGTGACACCGCCCAATCAGCGCAATCACAGGCTCACCCGCGTGTGCCTCCAGAATCGATCTGGCGACCGCGGCCGCGGCCGCGGCCTTTTCCCCATGCCCGACGCCGTCCAAGGCAGCTACCAGCACGCCATTAGGGAACGACTTCACGAGGTCCAAGTCGCCGGAACTGGGCTGCCCCGGTAGTGCGCGAGCGGCAACACCCCATTCGATCGTTGATGACGCTAGGGTTTCCATTTCTTGGCCGTCACAGTCGTGCCGCGGTTTTCCTCGGACACAATCTCAAACTCGTCCACAAGCCGCACCACGCCGGGCAACCCGAGGCCCAAGCTTCCCGATGTCGAAAACCCATCGCGGAGGGCTTGTTGGACATCGGGGATGCCGGGCCCTTGATCGTGAGCGACCAGCTGAATGCCCTGCCGAGCTGAACCGTTAATTACTGTCAGCCGGATTTCACCGGATTTGGCGTAGGTAATGATGTTTCGCGCCAACTCCGAGATGGCGGTAGCAATTAGGGTGGCGTCTCCCGAGGAGAAACCCAGCGCCGCCGCCAGCGAGCGGCCTTTCTGACGGGCAGCCACAATATCTTGGTCCGAGTTGATCGGAACTTGGATTTCATTTTCCACGAATTGAAAGCTCTCACGCAGTGCTCTCGGACTTTTGTAGCAAATGGGCTAAGCCTTCTTCCAAGTCCAGTGCGGTAGCCACGTCCTCCAACTTCAATCCCAATTGCACCATAGCGAAAGCAACTTCCGGCTGGATTCCCACGATCACGGTTTCGGCTCCACGCAACCGGATCATCTGCGCGATCTCACGCAGAGTACGTGAGGCAAAGGAGTCCATCACGTCCAGTGAAGTAACGTCCACGATGACCCCCCGCGACCGGCAGCGTACCACTTGCTGGATCAACGCGGTGCGCAAGTGAAGGAGATCCGCGTCCGTGAGTGCCGCCTGCACAGTAGCAATCAAGAAATCTCCCTGTTTGAGAATCGGGACTTCCACGACCGGCCTCCGCGCGGTGATTTACGAAGCTTCGGCAAACGGTACAACTTTGTATCCCAACAGGCGCTCAGCTTGCTCGATGCCGCCCTGGAGGTCGCCGACAGTGTTCATCTTCCCTAGGTCAACTCCGATGTTCACGATAGTTTGTGCAATCTCGGGCGAAAGGCCGGTCACGATGACCGTGGCGCCCAGCAGCCGCGACGCTTCAACCGTTTGCACCAGGTGATTGGCAACGGTGGCGTCCATCGCCGCCACGCCGGTAATGTCAATCACGACCACTTTGGCGCGGTTCGTACGAATGCCGCGCAACAACTGTTCCGTCAACTGGCGGGCCCGCTGGGGGTCAATCACTCCGATGATCGGGAGGATGAGCAGCCGCTCGCGGACCTGCAGCACGGGAGTCGAGAGTTCGCGAATGGCTTCCTGCTGCTCACGGATGATGCGCTCTCGCTCTTGCACGAAGCCGACCGCCACCGTATTCGCGATACGGTTTGCAGCCGGTTCGTAGGCGTCGAGGATGCGGTTCAGCTTAGTAAAGTCTGTTTGATACTTGGCAAACAGTGAGCGGGCGAGGACGTCACGGAGCAGGAGCACGATCCCGACGACTTCGTGGGTTTCGACGCCTCGCGGAATGATGCGCTCGGACAAGTTGCGCGCATAGGCCTGCAAGGCTTCGAAGGTACCAGTCTCCAAGGCCTCGACGTAGTTGTCGTAGACCGATGTGGCCTCGGCGAAAATTTCGTCCTTGGTCATCGCCGTCAACAATTGCGCTTCCGTGATACGCCGTGCCCACTCTTCCCGGAGTTGGGTGCGGTTGTCCCGCAAGTGCGCCACCAATTCACGGAGCAGGACGGAGGCTGGCCTAGTATGTGCCGCGCCCCCACTGTATTCCTCGTGGACTTGTGTGCTACTTGGATTAGTATCGATTCGAGCCATGGGACTTCACTCCTGTCCGGTGATATTGATGGTGAACCCTCAGGCCCACGATGGAACAGACTGATCTAAAATGCTATCTGAGCCCAGGGTGCGCCATCAGGTGAATCCTCTATTCGTTGGGCGGGTAACCCCCTAGGCCTCGCCCCCCCTTTTTTTAGTATCAACGGCTGGGTAACGTCAAGGGACAGCCGGAGCCGCCGCGCAAGCCTGAGGGTCGAGGGCTCGCGATCAACGAGCCGAGTCCCAAGAGACCATTAGCATCTGCCCTGACCGTCACGAAGCTCGGCGATTTCTTTGATCGCCAGTGCCCGCCGTTCGTCCTCTGCGGCCGCCTTCACGTCCCTTCCCCCCGGCTCGCGGTGTTTGACCGTTGCCGATTAGGGTCTTTGCCTCAAACGGGATTCAGGGAACTCTCCTCAGGCAATCCAGGTACAGTCCCGATTCCTTGTGAACCTCCGTCAGGATAGCTTGGTGCGGTCAAGCACCGCGTGTTTGATGGCAGAGGAGTGTTTCATGGCAGAGGAATCGACCGTGACGGTCCCAGCGGCGCCTCAAGTCTGTCGTCGCGACGATGCCCGCGAGAGTCGGAACCAAAAGATCATGATCACAAATGCAGGCATCTTCAGCACGCCGACCATTGATCGCGACCCTCAACGTGAACAATTGACAGAAACCATCCGCGTCTTGCTCGTCGGGATGCGAGTGTACACCCAATTGCTCGCCCGAGCGCTGAGACAAGATCAGACCTTCGACGCGGTTGAAGCTGGTTGCGAAGAAGTGGCCGCGGCATTGTTAAATTATCGACCTCACGTTGCTGTAATCGATGCCGGATCGGATAGAGAACCATCGAAGGGCTCTGATATCGTGCGACAACTGCGTGTCCTGCGTCCGCAAACCCAGGTAGTCCTCTTGCTTGAATTTAACCGGCGCCAATTAGTACTGGAAGCATTTCGAGCCGGCGCCAACGGCGTGCTTTCTCGGGGTGAATCGCTAGATATTCTCAAAAAGTGCATTTGCAGCGTACATAGAGGTCAGGTCTGGGCCAGCAGTGGTGAACTGCGCCTGGTGCTCGAAACGCTGCGAAGTGCATTGCCGTTGCAACTGGTCGATTTCGGCGGCAAGCCTCTGCTGTCCAAGCGGGAACAGGATGTGGTTCGTGGGATAGCTGAAGGAATGACTAATCGGGAAATTGCCGAGCATTTAAAACTGAGCGTGCACACCGTAAAGAACTACGTCTTTAGGATTTTCGACAGACTCGGAGTGTCCAGCCGCGTGGAAGTGGTTCTGTACGCCGTGAGCCAAGCCTCAAAGAGCCAAGGTCTCCATTCACCTCAGCCTAGCAGGGCAGTACTTCGTCTCAGCCCGTGACCTCAAGCCCAGCGGGGGCAAAGGAAGGAGTCGCGGGCAAAATTTACACCGCGCGTTTCGCTCGCGAGATACCTTAGCGGCCCATTATTCAGTCGCTTACGACTTTGGCACGCTTGATGCTAGGTACGGTACAGAACAAACGATACCAATGCTTGGTAGCGGTGACTGCGACGACTCAACCAAGCGTCTGCAGCGGGCCCCTGTCGATGGTGTGGGAATCGCGCTGTTCTAACTTCGTGTTGTGACTCCGCGATTTCCCCCCCGTTATCCGTAAAAACAAATACCTCTACAGGAGAGCAATATGCGAGATGTCTACGAGGTTCTTCGAGAAAAAGAAGAAGCTGTTGAGCGAGTCGATCGGGAGATCCAAGTTCTGCGGTTGGCGGTTCCTTTGCTGACCGACGGCACAGATATCGGACTGCTACCCGCAGCCGCGCCTGGTGTTCAGGGGACGGCGGACGCACAGGAGGTCTTCCATAGCAGGCCCCCTCGCGCAGCACGCACTGTCACTGACGACCCGGAGCGCAATGGGACAGACGCTACAGATGATGTCAAGTTAGGAGCTGCGAAGAAAATCTCCGCTCGACTGAAGCGCCTGGCGACCCCGTTGATGAATGCCGGAGGGTTGGCCAGCTGACTCTCCGTGGTAATACGGCATTGGTGGTGGTGTAGCGTCTAGGTCCTGCGCTTTGAGTTGGCACATTTTCCCGATCACGTGGGGATCAGCCCTTGCGCGCCACTTCGTAGGGTGACGATACGACCAAAACTATTCTGTACAAAGGAGCAACGATGAAACGACATCTGGTTCTGGTGGTACTCAGTTTGGCAGCACTGTTGGGAAATCTTGCCTGGGCTGGGTCTGCCCAGGAGGACTCAACCGAGCGGCTGCAGAATTCAGCCAACGTCCTCAAGGAAATCGCAGCCGCTCCCGATAAGGGCATCCCTGAAGAAGTCTTGAATGGCGCCAAGTGCGTCGTGGTGGTTCCACATCTGATTAAAGGTGGCTTCATCGTCGGTGGCAAGCACGGGCGTGGAGTCGCTGTGTGCCGCACCAGTAACGGATGGAGCGCGCCTGCCTTCATTAGCGTGGGCGGAGGAAGCTGGGGCCTCCAGATTGGCGCGGAGGGTGTGGACCTGGTCATGCTAGTCATGAATGACAAAGGCCTGCAACATTTGCTTTCGAGCAAGTTTGAGGTCACCGGCGAAGGATCCGCTGCCGCCGGCCCGGTGGGGCGCCATGCTTCCGCCGGAACGGACTGGAAGCTCAACAGCGAATTGCTGACCTACTCTCGTTCCCGGGGGATCTTCGCCGGTCTGACTCTGGAAGGCGCGGTAGTGGAGCAGGACGCCGACTCCACTGTGGCGATCTACGGTAGCGATGTTCCATTCAAGAAGATCTTGCTGGGCGATGTTGGGGCACCAGCCCCGGCAGCGCCGTTCTTGCGAGCGGTGGCAGAGATCAGTCATCAAGCTGCAGCGCAAGAAGCCAGAGAACAATCTCCAGAGGATCAGAAGAAGGAAAATCAGAAATAGTTCGGTTTCTTTTGGCGCGGCCGGTCTCGATGGTTTCGATCCCGACCGGTCGTGATCAAACCCTGCAGGATGGTCTGTTGTCGTGCCCTGGACGTGAGATCAACTTCTACGGGACAGACGCTTCAAAGTTGACCTCAACGTTGCCAGGCCCTGCAATCTCGCCCCTCAATCCACGAAACCCGCAGCAGCAGAGCAACACCGGGTAACCGAGGGATGGTGGGCCCGAGGAATCACCATGTATATCCGTTCCCTTCGTACGCTGCTGTTCGCGCTCGTCGTGTTGTGCATGTCGGCGGCATCGTTTGCACAAATCGGCGTGGGCGTCGTCGTTGCCTTTGCCCCGCCCCCGCTGCCTGTCTATGAGCAGCCGCTCTGTCCGGGCGAAGGTTATATTTGGACTCCCGGCTATTGGGCTTACGCCGACGACTTCGACGATTACTACTGGGTGCCGGGCACGTGGGTGCTGGCTCCGGAAATCGGTTTCCTGTGGACTCCAGGCTACTGGGGCTGGGGTGGATCGGGATTTGTTTTCTATGAAGGCTATTGGGGGCCGATCGTCGGTTTCTATGGCGGAATCAATTATGGTTTCGGGTACTTCGGTCAAGGTTATGAAGGCGGACGTTGGGACCACGACCGCTTTTTCTACAACCGTTCAGTGAACAACATTAACGTCACCGAAATTCACAACGTTTACAACACCACGGTGATCAATAATACGGTGACCCGCGTCAGCTACAACGGTGGCAACGGTGGAATCGACCGGCGTCCGAGGCCTGAAGAAGAGGCTGCGGCGCGTGAGCGCCATATCCCGCCGGTAGCGGTTCAAGCGCAACATGCGCAGGCAGCCCGAGTCAACCCGCAACAACGTGCGTCGGTGAACATGGGCAAGCCGCCAGTCGCAGCAACACCAAGGGCAGGAGATTTTAGAGACCGCGCCGTCGTGCCCGCCAAAGAGGCAGGGGCACCCTATACTCCACCGGCCAATCGCGGCGGAAATGAACTGCGTCCGGAAGGCCGTCCCGAGAACAACGTTCCTCGGCCGCCCATCCATGTTCGCGACCTGCCGCCTGCGCCACGGCCTGGTGTCCCCACTACAGGGAACCAGAAGCTGGACCAAAAGTACCAGCAGCAACAGGAAAAACAATTCGCAAAGCAAGAACAGGAACGGCAGAAGCTCCAGCAGAAGCAGGAGCAGGAACACCAACGACTCGCGCAACAGAAAGCCAATGAAGCAAGAATGCAGCAGGTGGAGCAGCGGCATCAGCAACAGACCCAGCAATTGCAGCAAAAGCACGAACAACAACGGCAGCAATTACAACAAAAACAGCAGCCAGCGAATCGGTCCAAGCCGCCGAAGTAGAACGTCCTTCCGCTCATACTCAGGCCGGTCGCTGTCTGGCCGGCTTTTCTTCAGCACCACGCGAAGGGTGGGAGCGGAAATTGTCGTAAACACGTCGCTTTGCAGCACTCCCGATCCCTGTTGGTATGGATGCCTACAGGTGCGCGCGTCCTGATTTCTGCTCGGATGATCGCTCCGAGTCTGGCTATGTTGTCCGACCTGCGCGTGAACCAGTGGATTGCGCATTTGCCCGAAGATCACCCCTTGGCACAACAGCACACGTCGCTTTTACAAGCGACTAATTCGATCACATGGACTTCAGCTCACAGCCGCCAGTTGGCGGGATGTAGGCGAAACACGGCTCACTCCGAGGGAGTTCGAATTCCCGCAGCAAGGCAATCCGGGCACAGGAAGTTCGGGCGTCGGCGGGATACAAACCGTAGTGCTCAAGGGTGACCCGAATGAAGCTGGCGTCTATACCATCATGCTGCGCGTGCCCGCGCATACGCAGATCGCCGCGCATTCGCACCGCGATGATCGTGTGGCAACTGTTGTCTCCGGTACTTGGCGGATAGGCTACGGAGACAAGTTCGATGAATCGAAACTCAAGGCTCTCCCTCCGGGGAGCTTCTATACCGAGCCGCCCGGACAAAATCACTTTGCAGAAGCGGGTTATGAACCCGTAGTAGTCCAGATCACAGGTTTTGGTCCCTCTTCAACGGCAGGGGTGCGTTTCCGCTTTCCAGATTCTCGTGCTGTCCAAGTACGGCTCGGATGACACTTCCATGATGCCTACCCACCGGGACACGCGGCTCAAGTAGCAGAGCAGGTAGTCGCCCGGTTTGAGGCTCCTAACGAAACCCCACCGATTCTCATGAAAACTTGAGACCTTATCTCCTGCGTTCAAGAACTGATTCCATGCTTCAACCGTGAAGACCTGCACCCAGTGTCTGCGAACTGTAGTAAGAGTGGCGGGCTTCATATGGAGCTTGCCGAACGGATTCGACTAAAGTCTTCTCGGACGCGAGTCGAAGCAATTCTGGCGTTACCGAAACCAGTTTCGGCTGTGTGCGAGTTTTCCGCCAGAAGCAGCTCTAGTATTTTGACCCATCGCAAATGGCCTTCATTATGTTTTGGTCGTCCAGTCTGATTGATGAAATCGGCAACGAGGCCACGAGCAATGAAAATGCCCACAAGAATCAGCACGCCTTTTAATAGAGTTGGCACGTGACCCGTCCCCGTAATCTGAAAATGAATTTCAATTTCAACGAGACAGGATAGGCTGCTCGCAAAATGCACGTCAACTCTTTGGCAAGGACGCTGCGACGCGTGGTCGAGTTGACAAGGATGTTTGAGCACAACGAACTGGCCGATGCAGGTTGAAATCGACGATGGCAGTAGCTTGCGGCTTGACGTGACGATCATTATTCCGAAGGGAGTGATTGAATTTGCAGACCTCCCCTATATCATTAGCGAGAGCAAAAGAGCTCGACACCACACGCCCGAGCGATGTTGTGCGATGGAAGAAGGCATCTGTGCGAAGACCTACTAGAATTGCGCAATCTGTTAGCAGATGCCTCTGTCGTGTCCCGCACTTAGCTAGATTGCTGGCGGGTCTATTCCTAGCTGTCGCAATGATTTCCATTGGGTCCGCGGATACCACCACAGACCGGATGTTATTACCGGTCGAGGTCTTGGGTGCGGACAGCACTACGGCGAGTCGGGCCGTCGTGCTGCAGGATGGACAGGCTGAGGCTGTGAAATCGCTGTGGCTGCAGATCCATGGACTGCGATATGCGGACCAAGCCAGCGTCCAAGTCAATGCGAGCGTTTGGATACCCCTCAACAACAACACGGTCACAGTCGCGGAGCCCGGCAGAAGTTTCGGCGGAATCGGCGGAGGCTTCTCCACCCTCGTGATGACTATCCCGCTTCCCAACGGCACGGCCGTCGGTGGTACAAACACCATCCGCTTCCGGTTCAACCAGACCGACGGGGTCGTTAGCGGCTATCGCGTCCTTGCGTGGAATTTCCTAACAATCGAGGGAAGCAAGGTGCTCCCGCCAGACGATTTTAGGGAGGATGCACCCGAAACTTGGACACCACCCTTGCGCGATGCGGCGTCGATCATGGCCGGGCGGGAAGTCTGGGAGAGTGCCTCCCTGTTAGCAAGCAGCCTCCCACATAGTCCGATTATTCAGGCGCACTGCGCGGACTGTCATGCCCGGGATGGGCGAGACTTGAAATATTTCAACTTCTCTAACAACAGCATTGTCACCCGCGCACGCTTCCATGGCTTGTCCACACTGCAGGGCGAGCAGATCGCAAGCTACATTCGCAGCTTGCCATTTCCCAATCCTGGGCGCCCTTGGAATCCTCCGTACCAACCTGGACCAGGACTAGACGAACAACCGGTCTCAAGCTGGGCGGCGGGTGCGGGACTTGCCTGGGTTCTCGACCAGGATACGGACGCCTTACCGTATCTGCTTCGTCAGCACAATGCCCAGACGAGCACAGCAGCCCCAATTCCACCGGGAAATGCTCCCAATCTCCGTGGACTCGTGGGGCAGATTACCCCGGACATCTTTCGTCCCGACGGCAGCCTCAATCCCCGTCAGATTCCCATCGCGTTGCAACTCCCGGATTGGAGCCAGTGGCTGCCTCGCGTGCATCCCAAGGATGCGTGGGGGGCAGCTTTTACGCAGAGCGAATTTGCAGCACTATACGGTGGAGAGACAGCTCCTGAGACCAACAGCAAGATTGGCGCGAAGCCGCCACTGCGCGTACTTCTGGCGGCCACACAGACAACGGACCACAGCATTCGTCCCGTCGTCGCCGCCTTCGCCCAGTGGTCTCAGGACCGACGCGCCTTCTTCAGACGGCTTGTCAAAACCAAGACGATCTGGTCCCCGGTATTGACCAGCAACATTTACTCGACCCAGCTTTGGCAGCTCGTGAAAACCTGGGAAATGATGCAGGAGTTTGGGCTCGAAGGTCGCGGGCGCGACCTATTTGGTATGACTGCGG
>Ga0209698_10005437_pt1 | contig 13775 bp, 12 predicted proteins | sample LitLauG_LLR_2012_FD_187203 | JGI IMG/M metagenome (GOLD analysis project Ga0209698, IMG submission 187203) | Freshwater sediment microbial communities from Pennsylvania, USA - Little Laurel Run_MetaG_LLR_2012 (SPAdes) (version 2) | ecosystem: Environmental > Aquatic > Freshwater > Creek >... | reverse complement strand
TCAGCTGCTTTTGAATTGATCTCAACAACCCACATAACGAAGTTTATCGCTTCGTACCCGCCGGAGATCCGCCACCAGCTGGGACTAGATGAGATGATCGGTCGGCCCTGGTGGACTGACATTTTTGTGCTAGGATGCGGCTCGTTGGCACGCAACCTAAACCTCGTTCTTGCCTTGATGCTGCTTTTCGGAGTCTGCCTTGCCTGTTATCTCCATCCGGTAGCCGGTTACTTCGATCGTTTTATGTATGAAACCATCGTCCTGGGGAAATCAAAGCCAATTGAGGTTGTGTACGATATCGTGAGGCACGAGAATCCGCGTGCCGAAGCCAGCTCCATACTGGACAGCCCTCAGCATCTGCGCGAAGTGGAGCCTTTATACGCGATTCGGCCTCTCTATCTGGAACTCGTGCGGTGCCTGACCTTCGTCCTACCCGTTGGAAAAGCGATTGATCTTGTCTCGGCAGGCCTGATTCTTTGCCGCCGGCATCGTAGCAATCGCGTGGACGGGCCGGCCACTGCTGGCGGCCCTTCTGATGTCCGCGTATCCCTTGCTGGTATTAGCCCGGATCGGAGGGCCGGACGCTTTGTCTGCCTTGTTCCTGATTGCCGGACTTTGGCTGATCAATCACTCTCATCGAACAACGATAGGATTGTTGCTCCTGAATTCGCGCTCTCGTATCGGACCTCCCGTCTCCCGGGGTTGAGATGCAGTCTGTCTGACGGTCTCCTGATAGTATTCTTCCTTTGCCAACCGGATAAAACGAATCTCTTGGACCCGAATCACTTTGTTGCCGAGGTGTACCGCCGCATGTCGCTGCGCCATGCGGCTCGGAAATCGCGCCCCAACTGGGAGGAGACCGAACGCGACCAGACCGTACTCACGGCAGCCCATCAGTACGCGCCTTACCTGCCCGTCGACAAGATGGCGCGCATCCTGGACATTGGATTCGGCTCCGGTTGGTTCCTCGCGGCCTGCCTGAAACTGGGCTATCAAAATTTGTTTGGCGCCGATTTTGGGATTCAACACAAAGACTACATCCGGGATTGGGCTTCCGATCGCATCGCGATCAGCGAGATCCGCAGTAACGTTGGAGAGTTCCTCAGCGACAAGAAGGAACAGTTCGATTTCATTCACATGTCGCACGTGATCGAACATATCCCCAAACACTCGCTTTTCTGGGTGGTGGATAGCCTCTTCTGGGCCCTCAGGCGTGGTGGCACGCTGCTGCTGCGCACGCCAAACATGGAAGGACCTTGCGCCAACTCGAGTCTTTACGTGACTCTGGCGCACGAGTACGGCTTTGCCGGATCGAACCTGGTCTCCTTGCTCGACATTTGCGGCTTCGACGAAGTTCGACTCCTCAATTTCCAGGAACATAGCCCAACCTTCAAGCAGCGCTTCGGGAGTCTCCTGCGCTGGCCCTTTCTGAAAGAAGCGCGGATACGACATCGGCTCTTTGGCGTGAACCATGGAGGCGAGTTCGGGCCCGAGCTGATCGTTATCGGCAAGCGCGGGGAATGGCCGCCTTATTTCGACCCGCAATACCGCTAGGCGTTTCTGCCCGGTTTTGTCATGGAAAGCCGTCGCTCGCCCCGGGGGGAATCTAGTTGCTACCGGTAACTAGCGGGTTATCAGGCTTTTACGCAGATGACTTTCATGATATAACCGCCCCTGAGTGCAAATGCGGGCTCTGGCCCGCCAGGAGCTAGGTTTGACGACGTTGGCCTCACTCATTGACGAAAGATCAGGCCAGCACATCAGAGGAGGCCCCGTGGGCGAAGAAGCACGGACGGGAAAAAGATTTCCCCTCGAATTACCGATCAAGATCCACAAGGGCGAATCTGGCGGCGATGCCGAGGGGACGACGGGCAATCTCAGCGCGGCGGGGGTCTACATCCGCGCCGATGCGTCACTGGACATCGGTTCGCCGGTGGAATTTGAAATCACGTTGCCCCCGGAGATGACCGGCGGGCAAGAGAACGTAACCATTCAATGCAAAGGCCGCGTAGTCCGCTCCGATGAAACGGGAGAGGGCGGCGAAGGACGAGGCGTGGCCTGCGTGATCGACTCATACGAGTTCGTGCGGAACTCTTAAACTTTTTGGAGCGCTCAAAAAATGCTCAAACTGATTCTGGCCGATAACCAGGCGATCTTCCGAGCGGGCATCGCCAAAGTGCTTGCGGTCGAAGATGAGATGCGCATCGTGGCCCAGGCGCAGACGCCCGAACAGATGTTCATGGCCATCGACAAATTCCGCGCCGCGGTTCTAGTGGTGGCGGCGGGATTTCACGGTGACTTCGCCGCAATCGTAGCAGCGGCCAACAAGGCCAAGACGCGCGTCATCGTGCTGGCCGATACGGGCGAAAGTGCGCAGCGGCACATGTCCAACGGAGCCCATGGTGTCGTCTACCGCAACGTGACCAGCGCCGCGCTGGTCGATTGCGTGCGCAAGGTTGCCCGCGGCGAAACCTGGGTTCAGGACGTGGCTGTGCCTAGCGAATTGACCGAAAACGATATGGTTGGCCTGCGCGTCCGCGACCGGCTTACCGCCAAAGAATTGCGCATCGTGGCCCTGATTGTGCAGGGCTACAAGAACAAGGAAATCGCGACCCAGCTCGGCACCACCGAGCAGGTGATCAAGAATTACCTGCGCAACGTCTACGACAAGATTGGCGTTTCCGACCGGCTGGAACTGGCGCTGTTCACCATCCACCACCGCATTCTGAACGAGGCCGCAGCCGCCACCGCCGCCGGCACGGTTCCGCAACCGCCCGCAGGAGTTTCGCCGTAAGCCTGAGTTATGATGTCTACGAAACAGGGCCGCCGTCCCGGGCGGCCTTTTCGCTGGGCTGGCAAGAAATCAAAACCGCCGAGGACGCCTAGGACGCAGGGGAATCCGGAAGTATGTCATCGAAGAGCCAGTAGCGAAGAGATTTTGCCAGCCTTCCACCCTCAGCTTCCTCGGCGGTGTTCCTCTCTCGCCGAATCATTCCTGATTTCGAGGGCATCTATCGTCTATGGAATATCGACAGCTTGGCCATTCTGGATTGAAAGTCCCGGCCCTCAGTTTTGGCACGGGAACCTTTGGTGGCGGGAACGAGTTCTTCAAAGCCTGGGGATCTAGCGATGTCGCCGAGGCGACGCGCTTGGTCGACGTGTGTCTCGAGGCCGGAGTCAATCTGTTCGACACGGCCGACATTTACTCTGACGGCCTGTCGGAAACGATCCTGGGAAAGGCGATTGCCGGACGCCGCCAGCAAGTTCTGATTTCGACCAAGACGGCATTCCGCTTCGGCTCCGGACCGAACGACGTGGGATCTTCGCGGTACCACATGATTCAGGCGTGCGAGGCCAGCCTGCGGCGCCTGGGGACGGATTACATCGACATCTATCACCTGCACGGCTTCGACGCGTTGACTCCGGTCGAGGAAGTCCTGAGTACGCTCAACACTCTGCTGACGAGCGGGAAAATTCGGTACATCGCCTGTTCGAACTTCTCCGGCTGGCATCTGATGAAATCGCTCGATGTCTCCGAGCGCTACGGATGGGCGCGGTATGTGGGCCACCAGGTCTACTACTCGCTGATCGGTCGTGAGTATGAATGGGAATTGATGCCGCTTGGACTCGATGAGGGTGTCGGGGCGCTGATCTGGAGCCCACTCGGATGGGGGCGTTTGACCGGCAAGATCCGGCGTGGCCGGCCCCTGCCCGACCAGAGCCGTCTACACAAGACCGCCGGCATGGGCCCGCAGATGACGGACGACTATCTCCACACCGTCGTCGATGCGCTGGACGAAGTCGCGACAGAAACCGGCAAGACGGTTCCGCAGATTGCACTGAATTGGCTGTTGCAGCGCCCCACGGTCTCGACTGTGATCGTCGGTGCCCGCAATGAGCAGCAACTCCGCCAGAACCTCGGCGCGGCGGGATGGAACTTGACGGCGGAGCAGATCAAGAAGCTCGACCGGGCCAGCGATGTCACGCCGATCTACCCCTATTGGCACCAGCGAGGTTTTGTGGAGCGCAACCCGGCTGCGGCTCCGCCCACGCCGAAATGACCGGGAATGCAACAGTCTACTTGCTGCCGGTGAAATGCAGTATCAGCGCCGCGGCCGCAGCGTCGCAGGCCTCGAATGTGTCACCCTGGTTGGTGGCCACGAGCACGGCGAAGTCTTTCAGCGGCGCCATCCAGACGATGGCGAAATTCTGCGTGTTGCTGCCGGCGTGATTCAGGGCGCGCCCGCCCGCCCAGGGACGATCGACCACCAGCCATCCGAAGGCGTAGTTTCCTCCCAAGGCCGGCGCGTGCAGACGCTTGAACGTTTCCGGCTTCAAAATGCCTGACTCGCCCTGTTCGCCCCGGAGATGCGCGGTTACGAACTTGCCCCAGTCCACGATGGAGCAATGGACCGTGCCGGCCGGAGCGATGGCGGGCGGATTGTCGGCTCTCGGGCCGGGTTCAATCGGGCGGTGCCAGGTGAGAAGCAGCTTGTGTTGCCAGGGCTGGTCGATCTGGCCGGGAGAGCCCATCGCTCCGAATCCGCAAGTTTGCATGCCGAGCGGCTGGAAGATGCGCTTCCGCAAGAGGCTCTCCCAGGGATCGTTGGCGATCTTCTCGGCGATCGCGCCCGCGACCGCGTAACTGCGATTCGAATAAAGGTACTGGGAACCGGGCTCGTTAGCTGGCGCTTCGCTCAGCACCATTGCGAGGTAAGCGGCGCGCTGCTCGCGGGGCGTGCCTGCCAGGCTGTGGACGTCCGAGAAAGTCATTCCTTTCGGCCAACTGTCTTCGGTGAAACCTGCACGGTGGGCGAGCATTTGCTCGAGGGTAACTCTGCGGTAGGCGGGGTTCATCTTCGGCGCGAGATCAGGAAGGGCTTGCGCAAGAGTTGTGTTCCACGAGAGCTTGCCTTCTTCGACCAGCATGGCCAGAAGGGTTGCGGTCATGGCTTTGGTGTCGGAGCCGAGGTGGAATTGATCGTCGATGGTGACCGGAGTCTTGGTTCCGTACTTGCGCACTCCGACGGTGCCGACCGCGATCAGGCCTTGGCTGGTGACGATCGCTCCCGCGAGCGCGGGCAGATCGTACTTGTGGCGGATCGGTTCGAGTAATGAGTTCAGGTTCTCAGGGGCTGGCGCAGTTTGCGGATCAGCAGCACTCGGCGTGTTTGCCAGGGCGGACAAAATAACGCCGAGAGCGATCACGCCGATGTCTGCGATCGTAATGACCAGACTCTCCTGACCTCAGGGGCTAAAGCCCCGATGCTCGTGTGGCCTGACCGGCGCGGCTTGAATCCGCACCCGTTCAAAGCATCCAGCTCGTGCCCGCCAAGACTTGCCAACCGGGAGCGCTAAATGATCTTCTCTCCCACGGCCTTGGCCTGCGTGAACAGGTACAGGTAATCCGGGCCACCCGATTTGGAATCTGTTCCTGACATGTTGAAGCCGCCGAAGGGATGGGCGCCCACCATTGCGCCGGTGCACTTGCGGTTGATGTAGAGGTTGCCGACGTGGAACTCGTGTATGGCGCGCTCGATCTTGTCGCGCGACTTGGTGTAGACGGCGCCGGTCAGACCGAATTCGGTGTCGTTGGCGATTTCGAGCGCGTGGTCGAAGCCGCGGGCTTTGATGACGGCGAGCACCGGGCCGAAGATTTCTTCCTGCTCGAGTTTCGATTTCGGTGGAATGTCGGCAATCACGGTGGGACGCAGGAAATAGCCTTCGCCGGCCTCTGCGACGCGCTCGCCGCCGGTGAGGAGGCGTCCGTCTTTCTTGCCCTGCTCGATGTATTCGAGGATTGTCTTCATCGAGCCTTCGTTGATGACCGCGCCCATGTTGGCGTTCTCGGCGGGATCGCCGACGTGAATCTGCTCGACGCGGGCTTTGAGTTGCTCGAGGAACTTGTCGTAGACGCGTTCGTCGACAATGGCGCGCGAGCAGGCCGAACACTTCTGGCCCTGGAACCCGAAGGCGGATTGCGCGACGCCTTCGACGGCGGAGTCGATGTCGGCGTCGGCGTCGACGATGATGGCGTCTTTGCCGCCCATCTCGAGGATGGTGCGCTTGATCCAAACTTGTCCGGGCGCCTGAGTGGCAGCTACCTTGTTGATGTGCAGTCCGACTTCGCGCGAGCCGGTGAAGGCGATGTAGCGGGTCCTGGGATGCGCGACGACGGCATCGCCGAAACTGGCTCCGGCGCCGGGGCAGAAGTTAACCACTCCTTCGGGCATGCCGGCTTCTTCCAGCAGTTCGACAAACTTCGCGGCGATGGTGGGCGAATCGCTCGAGGGCTTGAGGATCACGGTGTTGCCGCTGACGATCGAGGCCAGCGTCATCCCGGCCATTATGGCGCAGGGGAAATTCCACGGAGGAATCACCGCGCCCACGCCCAGCGGAATGTACATGAGCGTGTCGCGCTCGCCGGGCAACTGGATCGGCGTCTGAGCTTTGGCAAAGCGCAAGGCTTCGCGGGCGTAGAACTCGCAGAAGTCGATGGTCTCGGAAATGTCGGCGTCGGCCTCGGCCCAGTTCTTGCTGACTTCGAAGACCAGCCATGCCATGTATTCCATCTTGCGCTGGCGCATCAGGTCGCCGACGCGGAAGACCAGGCTGGCGCGCTCCTCGACCGAAGTGCGGCTCCAGGACTCGAAGGCATCGAGCGCGGCCGTCATCGCCGGCTCGACGTGGTCCTTGCCAGCCTTCTGGTGGATGCCGACGACTTGCGACGGCTTGGACGGGTTCAGGGACTTGATCTTGTCGGCGGTCTTGATGCGCTTGCCGCCGATGATGAGGTCATACTCGCGGCCGAGTTGGGCGCGGACCTTGGTGATCGCGGAACGCATGCGGCGCGCGTTCTCTTCATGGCGGAAATCGTAAAAGGGCTCAGTGACAAACGGGCCGGCATGCAGGCCCGAGCGCGGCCGGACGGGGGCTTCCAACGTTGCCATGGGAGGAATCCTTTCGAAGCTTGGGAGATGATCGGCTAGGGATTGCTTTGCTATTTTACACCTTACGTCGAGGGGTGAGCTGACGGCGGTGACCCATGCCGCAGCGTCGGTTGGGCGGGGGTCCGGCTGTCCGAACGCGGGCCGCGGGCCTTCGTTTTTCGTAGCGTGTGCGGGCAAAATCCTGTTCTTACGGGACATGCTGGCTTTGCATCGGGTGATCCCGGCAAAATCTCGTTACCTTTCTCCAAGTAACGGGCGCGGAGAATCCGACGCTCCTCATCTGCGTCGCGAACTCGCACGTTAATTGCCTGATGCAGAAAATACCTGTTGACTCAGGGGCAACCCCGGAGGTTATGCGGATACTCTGGACCGCCTCTTGGCGGGACTGTTTCAAAACGACCTGAAGATTGTTGATCTTGTTGGCCGTGAAGGGACGAAGCCGGTCCCGGTGGCTGGCCGTCATCACAACGCTTTCACCGGTCGGTCAGCGATTTTGATCGATAGCGAGTCGGCCTCCGCGTCTGCGGTGCTGGCACGTGTGGTGCAACTCGAGAACAGGGGCTTCATTGTTGGAGATCGGAGTTCGGGCACCGTGATGGAAGCGAGGCTTTATCCTCACGAAATCGCCTTGGATTCGGAGGTCTCTTATGCCATCTCTGTTACAGAGTTACAGACGCTGATCTGGTGATGAGGGACGGTAAGCGCCTTGAACATGTCGGCGTAGAACCAGACATAGTGGTGCTGCCGACCAGTCAAGATCTGGCGAACAAGCGGGATCCCGCACTGGCCAAGGCTGCCGGGTTGGTGGGAGCGAAACTCTCCCCAGAAGAGGCTGGGACAATACTTCCCTACGTCGAATGCAGCCAGTTTCAGGCGACCTTGTCTTTGAATGATTGACGTAACCAGGCCCATCTTCCCCTCGGGCAGGGGTTTTGAGCATACTTGAGCGATGTCACGTCAACCGCTCCAGACCTATCCTGTCTGCATCGGTTCCGACTTCCTGCAATTCGGCAAACGCGCCGCCCAGAAGACTCAAAGCGGCTGAGATCAGAAAGGCTTGCGCTGCCAGACTCGGACGTAGTCAACGAGCATCTCGGCGGGGAAAAGGGTGTTCCTATCTGGGAAGGAAATCCAGCCGCCAACGGCGAGGTTAACGATAACGTACATCGGCTTGTGCGGAATCAAAGCAGCTTTGCTGAACGTCTTGACGGGATGTCGGTCGAAGTACCACGTAATGATATTCGACTCCCAATCGACGCCATAGGAATGGAATCCCGTTGAAAGGTCAGTGCTCGTGTCATACTTCGTCTCGTCCTCGTTGTCTTCCCTTCGCTCGTCTCGCCAATGGACGGAAAGGTAGTCAGTCGAAGGCGTCTCACCTTGCCCCTCGACTACGTCAATCTCTGGAGGCCAAGTCCCGTCAGTGGGCAACGCCCAAAACGCTGGCCACATGCCTTTGCCGGGAGGGAGTTTGGCACGCATCTCCATGTATCCATACTTAAACGCAAATAAGGGTGGCTTCAGCCGCCCGCCCGTAGAAATCAGCCCTGAAGTGTACCGAAATCTTGGTTTGGTCTCTTGTTCACGCGCAACGAGATGCAAGAGTCCGCCTGAGACTGTCACATTTCCCGGCTGATACCATTCCAGTTCCTTTCCGGGATTGTTAGAACATCCGACCTTCTCGTCTGTATCAGCGTAACAGCGATACCATTTTTTCAAGTTCAGGCGCGATCCCTCAAACTCATCGACAAACAAGACTGGTACCGTCGATGTCGGCGTCGCCGTTTTTTGGGCTGAGGTATTCGGGAGCGAGTCAAGCAGACCGATAGCAATAGCAATCGTGCTGATTGCGTACCCAACCTTCCAACGCATCGTCGTACACATCATCAGCTGAATCATAGTTGACGGAACCAGGGATGTTACACCAACCCCGACAGCCGTATGGAGCATTACAATGGCGATAGAGAGAAGGCGGTGACGACGCACTCGAGCAGTTCCGCTATGGCAAATGGACAGCAGTATCCGAAGCTGCTGACGAAATTGGGCTGCTCGATCTGGAGGTCACGGAGAGAAGTCTACGGCGATGTTTCGGGGTGGTTGGATGGCGGTCACATCCAAGAATGCGAGGACGCGCATGAACTCACTGGTGCATACAACTTGACGGGTAAATCCCAATCGCGAAATCCGACCAGTGTTGCTAACAGCAGGCCTACTACACATTTTGACCTGCGTGATCGCCAAGCATGGGAAGTGGAAGTACCATGGAAAGCGCCAAATGTGTGGTCGGCCGAAAAGTGTGAGGTGTTCGGATGGCTAAACTAGTTTCCATCGTGCTTTTCGCGGGGAGTGCCGTCTTCCTGATACTCGCGCTCGTTCTGGCGTTCACGAAAGGTGCGCTAGATGTGGCCGTTCTTGATTTTTATTTTGTTGTGCTGCCTCGCTACCTGTTGCTGGTGGCGGCGATTCTGTTCACTGCTGGCGGGATGGTAAGGCGACTGGTCTTGACTCATCCATAACCCCTAGCAACGCAAGATGAGCGTAATCCGGAGGTTTTCACCACTTAGAGGCCGGATACATTTACCAGGACTGTCTCTTCGCTCAACTTCAACCCTGTTGCAGTCCGGCGGCGGACCATACCTTTTCGTCAACTGAGGAGATTGGGAGTGTCGGTGTATCGCTGAATTTAGTGAGCGTGATGCAGTTGCTTCCGCATGGTTTCTACCATCAGACCGACGAACCCAAAGGTGATGGCATTTGCGACCAGAACCTCATAGAGGCTAATCGCGTGATGCATGCCGGCGATCGCAATGGGGCAGGTTAAGCAGACCAGAGGCCAAACACTGTGCATGCGCTCGCTGGTAGTGGGGAATGTGGCTGCGGCGAAAAACGCCCAAAAGCCCGCGAGCAGAAAGCCTACCAGCGCCCACAGCGCAATTCGGTATTTCATGGCCACCCCAGACAAAGATGATTCTACGCTCTCCAGCCTCCAAAAGCTCTGGCGTTCATAGGCTGAGCAAGAGGAGAAAGGTTCTGACTTTGGCCAGATGATGACTGTGATCCGGGATGTTATGCCAACTATTCAGATGGCCGTTAGAATGACTACGTGGGCGCATGCAGCAATCTGAGTCCGGTTGAGAAATGCCTCGCATTCATCGCGCACGGTGCGGATGCATTGCAGGATGGCAACCTTAGCTCGGCCGAGGCCGCATTTGGCGTGGGTCTCGCTATCGCGAAAGGTGCGGCTGCTGAGCAGGGGCGCGATCTAGTTCCATTGATACTTTTGAAGACGAGTCGGCTTCGCCAAAAACAGAGTCGCGAGGAGGATGCTCGGCAATTGCGGGAACAGGCTACCGCGCAACTCGAACAAAACCCGCCCAGCTTGTTGAAGGCCTTCTTTCATTTTTCGATGGCAGCCGTGCTGATGGAGATTGGCGAGTATCGTCGTGCGATCCCGTTCTGGGAGCAGGCTATCCAATTAGATGATGTTAAGGACCCGATCGACACGGCGCACATGCTGGCTCGGGTTGGAGAATGCTACAACCGCAGTGGTTTGAAGGACCACGCCACGATTCCGTTGCGGGCCGCCGTCAAAATCTTTCGCAAACATCCCGAGGACCCTCGCCTGTCCGCCGTTTTGACAACTCTGGGGAACGCGTTGCGCAAGAGCGCTCCAGCAGAAGCAGAGTCTTGCTACCGCGAAGCAGCCGATTGGCATGTCGGGAGGGGACAGTTCTTGTCTGCAACTCCCGCCTGGGGAAACCTTGGGATTCTCTGCTCCGAGCAAGGTCGCTATGCCGAGGCGTTGGAGTACCTTGAGAACGTCCGAAAAATAAGGGAACAGTCTCCCGGCATACCCACCCCCGCAATTGCGATTACGCTGAACAACATCGCGAATTGCTACCGGCGAATGGGGAAGTTTGAGGAGGCGTTCCTGGCTGTGTCTCGGGCAATCGATCTTGTGCAGGACAAAGCGGGATCGGAGCTGGCGTCAGCTTACGGAACTCGCGGTTTGATCTTCCTGGATCAGGGAAAGGACACGGAAGCGGTTGAGTGGCTCAGAAGAGCGAACGAGCATCATCAGACATTGCCAAGCCCGAACTTGGATATTATCGCTGACGACTTGAAACGCGAGATTGCTGCCCTGCAAAGGCTCGGCAGAGCGGACGAATTGAACGAGGCCGAAGCCAGGTTGGCATCGGTGCATGCCGCCATGAAAGCTGTTCCCCAGGTCAATCGTGACTTGAGCGCCCTCGACGGGCCCATGCAGTGTGCGGTCTTTGTCGAACTGAATATTGGCATTCGGGAACGCAGTCGCGATGGAAAGCGCGAAGATGTGCAATTGGGGAAGCGGCTATCAGAAGTTCTCGAAATCAAGAATCTCGAAGACAAGGACATCGGGTGGTACGCTGGTCACTTAACAATGCCCGAGAGCAGTACGATGATTTTCTACGGAGCCGATGCGGAGAAATTATTCCGAGTACTCGAACCGACCCTAGCCAGCGAACCAATCTGTGCTGGAGCAAGAATTACAATCCGGCAAACGTGATGGTCAAAGAGGGATAGTTATTCCTAGTCGCCTGACGTAATCCCGTCAGGCAATTCCGTAATTTTGCGCGTGCCGCAGCTCTTGCTTGGGCGACTGCCGGTTCCACGCCGTCGGTTACGAACGTGAAGGTCAGGTGCTCGTCCTGTTTCGGTGCGTCGCACGGCGGGTGATGGGTCAGCGCGAAAATCGGAACTTGGAATTCGTCGTTGCCGACGTACGCGTCGGGGTCCGCCGTCTCGAAGGTCCTTCTCCCCATGAGGATGGCACCAGTCTGCTCGATAACGTCGTTCATGTAAGCGGTGAGTCGGAGCGCCGTCAAGTCGGGAGAGAGGCGACCTGGGTTGCCATTTCGGTCGGCTACAAACCCGTCAGCGAGATGGTCATCCCGACGATTACTCTTGCCAACAGTTCCTCCCTGTCCGATTATGTCGATCCGTCATCTCGGGATGATCTCCGAAATGGGTGACGGCGTATTCCGCTGAAAAGGCCCGAAGTTTTTAAACTGGTGTATCTCAATTGCCGAAATCGCGCCTTTGAGCTGAAAATCCGCCGCGCAGGGTCGACGCGTGGCTACTCCTTCGTGACCAGGCCGTCATCTTGCCATTTGTGGCCGCACGAGTCGCAGGTCCACTGGAATTTCGGCGAGAGTTTCGAGTTTTCCGGCGCTCGGTCCAGATCCTCAAACACAACTTCCGTCGAACGACACCTAGGGCAACGAATCGCGAGGTTGTCCCGTTGGCCGAACTTCTCTGCGGGCGGTTCGTCCGCAGGAAAATATTGCTGCAACGCTTGCTGCGCCCAGGAAAAACCGACTTTCATAATTTGAACGGTCAGTCCGTCCGCGAAATTCGAGGTCACCGCTTCGACGTCCGTAGCTTTTTCCGGCCCGATGTAAAACGGGATGGCCGCTGCGTCGAGCAGGCCCTGCACTTTCAGCGCGTCTGCCGAACTCCACACCGTGCAGAGGGCAATCAATTCGCGATCTTCCGCGTAAGGCGATTTAGCATCGTCCGCCGGGTCCGGCGGCTGGGGACGCGGCGGAGCCGCCGACTTATTCGGAGGGATCTTTAACCCGCGATTGGCGATTTCCTGAGCCAGGGCCTGCTGCGCGCCATCGGTCAGCTCCGAAGCCTGCCACGCCAGGCCTACTAGTTCGTCATCCGTCAGCCGCCGATAATGGGCGGAGAGACGCAGGGTCTCCCCTGCGGGGTCGAGAAGTGGCATGGAGAATGCCCTGAAACGTCAGCAACACGCTACACGGGAGCGGCGAATCCAGGCAAGGACTCGTTTCGACCAGTCCATTGACGGAGGCTAACGTGAGCACGGCATCGAACACGCTGAGAATCCCCGCCCTACGTCGCAAAATACACGACGTTAGGAGGGGGCACCGGCACTCGGCATGGGGGCACCCGGGGAGATGTTTCTGCAAATGTTTTACACCTGGGATCTGCGGGAAATCATCCTTAAGGCTAAATTGGAACGAGGTGAGATGAGCACAATTCTGGTGACTGGAGGCTCGGGGTTTGCGGGGAGCCATTTGATCCTGCAGCTAATGGCTGCGGGACACACGGTGCGCACCACGGTACGGAGCCTGCATCGCGAAGCAGCGGTGCGCGCAATGCTGGCGGAAGGCGGGGCCGAGGCGGGCGACCGGTTGTCCTGCTTCGCCGCCGATCTGGAAAACGACGCGGGGTGGCCGGAGGCCGTGGCCGGCTGCGAGTACGTGCACCATGTGGCTTCACCATTTCCGTCAAATGTCCCCAAGCACGAGGATGAACTGATCATTCCCGCGCGGGAAGGCACCCTGCGGGTTTTGCGAGCAGCGCGGGCGGCCGGGGTCAAGCGCGTCGTCCTGACGTCGTCGTTTGCGGCGATCGGTTATGGCCACGAGCCGCAGAGCGCATCCTTCACGGAGACGGATTGGACCGATCCAAATGCTGAGGGCGTGCTGCCCTATCAGAAATCAAAAACCATCGCGGAGCGCGCCGCGTGGCAGTTCGTGGCCGAGCAGGGCGGCGGGGTAGAACTGGCCGTGGTCAACCCGGTAGGCATCTTCGGACCGGTGCTGGGAGCCGACTACTCGACGTCGATCCTGCTGGTGCAGCGGCTGATGGAAGGAGCCATGCCGGGCGTCCCTCGACTTTATTTCGGGGCCGTGGATGTGCGCGACGTTGCCGACTTGCATATCCGCGCCATGAGCCATCCCGAAGCCAAGGGGGAAAGATTCCTGGCGGTCGCGGGAAGTTTTTTGTCGTTGCTGGAGATGGCCAGTGTACTGA
>Ga0209698_10005436_pt1 | contig 13776 bp, 7 predicted proteins | sample LitLauG_LLR_2012_FD_187203 | JGI IMG/M metagenome (GOLD analysis project Ga0209698, IMG submission 187203) | Freshwater sediment microbial communities from Pennsylvania, USA - Little Laurel Run_MetaG_LLR_2012 (SPAdes) (version 2) | ecosystem: Environmental > Aquatic > Freshwater > Creek >... | reverse complement strand
CCTGGAAACAAATTGCCTCCCATGTAACGTTTGCCCATCGTCGCCCGTCTGCACCCCGCCGCACCCGCGAACGAGCCACGATGAACGACGACCCCAGCTTCCAGGCCGACGCCTCCGGCGACGATCCGGAGCGCGACATCCGCCTCATGGAAAAGGTGCGGGCCGGCGACATGGATGCATTCCGCGAACTCGTCGAACTGCATCAGCAGCGCGTCATCGGTACTGTCGCGCGGATGATCGGCGATCCAAACGACGCTGAGGATCTCTCGCAGCAGATTTTTGTCCGCGTATGGAAAAGCGCGCCGCGCTGGGAACCGACGGCGAAATTCACAACGTGGCTCTACACCATTCTTCGCAACCTCGTCTTCAACGAGTGCCGCCGCCGCGCGCGGCACAAGACGACCTCGCTAGATGCCGCGACGGATGACGAGGATCACCCGCAACAGTTCGCCGACGGAAACGTGAAGCCGCCCGACACGACGATTCTCGACGCGGAAATGCAGGACGCCATCGAGCGCGCCATTCAGGAACTCCCCGAGGCGCAGCGCATGGCCGTCATCATGCGCCGCTACCAGGACGTGAGCTACGAGGAGATCGGTGAAGTGCTCGACCTCACCGTGCCCGCCGTGAAGAGCCTCCTCTTCCGCGCCCGCACCGACCTGCGCGAAAAGCTGCGAAAGTATCTCGGAGAGTGACCGCAGCGGGGTCTTGGACTTCAGTCCCCGATCATGCGCGCCCTCACCCTCCTGCTCGCCACTGCGCTCACGGCTTTTGCCGTGGACGGAAACCGCCTCACGTATCTCGATGACAACACGCCGTTCTGGCCATCTGCGAAGTCGGCAAAATTCATCACGCCGCAATGGATCGGCGAGCCGGGCGTGGATGCCGTCGTCATCCTTGCGATTGACGACATGCGCAACTCGCCCAACACGCCGGAGGGTGCGCCGGGCACCGCGAAATACGAAACTTTTCTGCGGCCAATCCTCGACCGGCTGAAGCGCGTGGACGGACGCGCGCCGGTGAGCATCATGACGAACACCGTGCAGCCCGGCGATCCGCAGTTGCAGTCGTGGCTGAAAGAGGGCGTCTCGCTCGAAGTCCACACGCTCACGCATCCGTGCCCGCTGCTCGGCAAGGCGACATTCGAGGAGGCGCAGCGCTCTTACCACGGTGGCGTGGACATGCTCGCGAGCATCCCGAACAACAGGCCCGTCGCGTTCCGCATGCCCTGCTGCGACTCGATGAACTCCGCGAGTCCGCGCTTCTTCGCGGAGATTTTCAACCGCCCGAGCGAGCAGCACCACTGGCTCTCGGTGGATTCATCCATCTTCGTCCGCCCGAGCGGAAAAGACGGCGAGCGCTTCGCAAAATATTTTCCGAGCGAGCTAAAGCCGCCGATGAAAATCTCGATGCGCGACTACGCGGGCTTCATCGAGGACTACCCGTATCCGTATGTCGTTGGCAAAGTGTGCTGGGAATTCCCGTGCATTACACCGAGCGACTTTCAGGCATCGAACGCCATTGGTCCAAAAAATCCCGAAGCACTCGCCGACTGGAAAGCCGCGCTCGACTGGGTCGTCGGCAAGCAGGGAGTGATGACGACCGTCTTCCATCCGCACGGCTGGAGTTCGCCAGAGCAGTGGGTGGAGTTCATCGGCTACGCGCAGGAAAAATACGGCAAGCGAGTGAAGTTCCTCACCTTCCGCGAGGCGCTGGAGAGGATTGAAAAAAATGCGCTACTCGATTCCTCGATTTCCCTTTCTCAAGGCAGCGATGATCTCGGCGGTCGCATTCTCGATCTGGATGGTGACGGCTTCATGGACGTCATCACCCCGCAACAAGCCTGGATTGCGGGACGTACGATCCCGGAAAAAAAACGGGCAACGAGGCTTTGGCTTCCGAAAGAAAATCGCTGGCACGAAGCGACAACTCCGTTCGACGGCATCGGCCTGAGTGCCGTGCAAACAGAGCCATCGAAAGCCGAGTGGCATACCGGTCCTCGCTACGGTGTGATGCGCAGCACGGGAGCCGCGTCCGCATTTGACTTCAATTCGCATCATGTTTGGACATGGAGCGGCAATGCGTGGAAGCGCGACGAAGCGCTTGAGTCTGGTCTCCCGATCACACCGGCCACGCCACAAAATGCTCCGGACAATGGGTGGCGCCTCCGCGACTTCGACAACGACGGCGTGTGCGAATTGCTCGTGAACCACGACATTTTTTCGTGGAACGAAAAGGAGAAGCAGTGGAAGCCTGCGGGCTATTCGCTGCCCGAAGGCTGCACGGTCGTGGACGACAAGGGCCGCGACAACGGCCTGCGTTTTGTGGATCTCAACGGCGACGGCTACGACGATGTCTTCCAGTCGAACGACGCAGGCTACGCGATTTACCTGTGGGCCGGCGCGGTGAAAGAAAAGCTCGGCTGGAAGCGCGGCTGGCCGCATCTCGTCCGCACTTCCGCTGTCGCGCACTCACCGCAGGCGCCGGTCACGGGCACTTCGATCCTCCCGTTCGTGAAAGACGGGCGCGACTACGGCGCGTGGTTTCGCGACGGGCACGTGGTCTGGCAAAACGAGGACACGGTGAAACTCGATGCGCACACGCTGCGCCGTCCGTTCAAGGACATCATCGCATTCGATGTCCCGCCGCCGATGTCGCCGGAGGATTCGCTCGCCGCGATGCGTCCGCGTCCGGGCTTCAGTGTCGAACTCGTCGCTGCGGAGCCGCTGCTTTCATCACCCGTTGCATTCGAGTGGGACGCGCGCGGCCGGTTGTGGGTCGTGGAGATGCGCGACTACCCGCTTGGCATGGACGGCAAAGGGAAGCCCGGCGGGAGAATCAAGGTGCTCACCGATTCGCGTGGCGATGGCCACTACGACAAGACGACAATTTTCGCCGAGGACATCCCCTACCCAACCGGAATTTTCCCGTGGCGCGACGGCGTGATCGTCGCAGCCGCGCCGAACATTCTTTTCCTCGAGGACAAGAGCGGCAGCGGCAAGGCCGACACGCGCACGGTGCTCTTCACCGGATTCACCGAGGGAAACCAGCAGCATCGCATCAATGGATTCGACTGGGGACTCGACGGCTGGCTCTACGGCGCGAACGGCGACAGCGGCGGCACGATTTTTCCCGGCGGTGTGAAAGTGCGTGCCGATCAAAAGGGAGTGAGCATCTCGGGACGTGATTTTCGTTTTCATCCCGACAGCGGTGAATTTGAAGCGGAGAGCGGAAGCACACAGTTTGGCCGCCACCGCGACGACTGGGGAAACTGGTTCGGCAACAACAATCCGAAGTGGCTCTGGCATTACACGCTCGAGGATCGCTACATTCGCCGGAACCTGCGGCTCGCGGTGAAGACGACGAAGCAGATGCTCGCGAACTATCCCGACAGCCTGCGCGTCTTCACCGCGTATCCGAAGGAATCCGCGCCCATCCGCTTCAACGATCCGCAGGCGCTCGGCTACGTGACGAGCGGCAACAGCGCGGTGCCGTATCGCGACGAATTGTTCGGGCCGGGTTTTGCCAGCACCGTTTTCGCGAGCGAGCCCGTACACAACGTCGTGCACCGTGAAGTGCTGAGTGCCGATGGCGCAAGCTTCACGAGCAAGCGCGCGGACGACGAGCAGGACCGCGAATTCCTCGCGAGCCTCGACGTGTGGTTCCGCCCAGTGATGACGAAGACGGGGCCCGACGGCGCGCTCTACGTCGTGGATGTCCACCGCTTCGTGCTCGAACATCCCGAGTGGATCGCGCCCGAGACGCAGAGCCGGCTCGACTTGCGCGCAGGCGCGGAAACAGGCCGCATCTTCCGCGTGCTGCCGACCGGCGCAAAGCTGTGTCCCGTCCCGAATCTCGCAAAGCTCGACAACGCCGCGCTCGCCGCCGCGCTCGATTCGCCAAACGGCTGGCAGCGCGACACCGTGCAGCGAGTTCTCATGGAACGCGGCGCAAAGGACACTGCGCCGATCATCCGCAAGCTCGTCGCGTCCGCGAAAAATCCGAAAGTCCGCCTACAGGCACTCGCGACGCTCGGCACTTTGAACAGCACGGACGCCGCGACTGTCCACATGGCGCTGCGCGACGCGCACCCGCAGGTGCGCGTGCAGGCGCTGCGCGCGAGCGAGGCGCTTGCCACGAGTGAAAGCACGCTGCTGCCAAGCCTTCTCGCGTGCGCGGACGATCCGGAATTCATCGTGCGCCACCAGCTCGCGCTCACACTCGGCGAGTGGCACGACGAGCGCGCGCAGGCCGCGCTGCAAAAGCTCGCCGACCGCGAGGGCGAAATCGCGCAGATGCGGTTCGCGATCCTTTCCTCACTCACACCGGAGAGTCCGCTTTTCAAAAAATTGAACGCGACCGCGGCATCACCCGGCCCTGTGCCGACGCTCCCGAAGGCGAGCACCGCCGACCGCGCGAAGGTCGTGGCAAATTATGCCTCGGTCTCCACGCTGAAAGGCGACGCGCAACGCGGCCACAATTTTTTTCTCCAGCAATGCTCGATCTGCCACCGGCTGAAAAACGAGGGCAAGGAGGTCGGCCCCGATCTCGCGATGGTCAGCGACAAGCCGGACGACTGGCTGCTGACGGCTATCCTCGATCCGAACGCCGCCGTCGAGCCACGCTACCAGGCGCTGCTGTTGAAATTGAAAAATGGAACCGAGATCAGCGGCGTCGTCGCAGACGAGACAGCCAACAACCTCACGCTGCGACTGCCGGGCGGCGCGGAATTTCCCGTGCTGCGCGCAGACATCGTGGAGGAAAAACCGACGGGGCGTTCACTGATGCCCGAGGGACTTGAGACCGTGCTCAAGCCGCAGGACGTGGCCGATGTGATTGCGTGGCTGCGCGCGAAATGACTTACTCGGCGAGTGCCCAACGCTCCGATTGAATTTACCCGAAGTTTCCAACCCCGCGCCGTCCGCCACGTGCTGATGGATTGGGACGGCACGACTTCACTCAGCCGCGGCGGTTGGGCGGACATCATGGCCTCGCTGTATGCCGAGCATCTGCCGCCGGTTGCCGGGGAAAATGACACGGTGCGGCGGGAGTTTGCGCGCGCGGAGCTGATGACGCTGAACGGCAAGCCGAGCATTCACCAGATGGCGCATCTCGCGGAACTCGTCGCACGCCGCGGGGGCACGCCGGAGTCGGCGGAAAAATATCACGACGAGTTTCAACGGCGGCTCGGCGAGGCGGTGCGAACTCGGCTCAACCGCGTGCGCCGCGAGCCGCCCGGCACGGATTCGCTGCTCGTGCGCGGAGTGCGCTCGCTTTTTGAGGCACTGCGCGCACGTGGCATCACGCTCACGCTCGCGACCGGCTCCGTGCTGCACGAAGTCCGGCACGAAACGGAACTGCTCGATGTGGCGCGTTACTTCGACAGCACGCACGGGCCGGGCAGTCTCGATGATCGGACTTTTTCAAAACGTGCCGTCATCGCGAGCCTTGTGCGCAATCGCGGAGTGGACGGTGTGACGCTGCTCGCATTTGGCGACGGGCCGGTTGAGATCGTCGAGACCAAGGCCGTCGGCGGAATCGCCATCGCGGTGGCGAGTGACGAGGAGAATCACGGCTCGGGCCGCATGGATCCCGCGAAGCGCGAGACGCTGCTCGCGGCAGGTGCGGATGGCGTGATTGCGGACTTCCATCACGCACAGCAAATCGTGGAGGCTCTCATCGCACCATGAACCGATATGATCCCTCGGAAATCCGCGCGCACCCGCTTTCCGAACGGCGCAGTCTGCTGTCTACAGACAAGATTATGGTGGATCCAAATTCCACACCGGCGACGAGTGATGCAGCAGCGACAATCGCCGAGGCTGCGGGGAAAATCCGCGCAGCACGTTCGCGCAATGCCTCGGTGATTTTGATGTATGGCGCGCACCTTTTGCGGAACGGCGCGGCGCACATCATCACGGAGCTGATGGAGCGCGGGTGGATCACTCACATTGCAACGAACGGAGCGGGAACGATTCACGACTGGGAATTCGCGTGGCTCGGGCGCTCGTGCGAGAGCGTCGAGGAAAACGTTGCGACCGGAACATTCGGCGCGTGGGAAGAGACTGGACGCAACATCCACCTCGCACTGCTCGCTGGCGGACTGCGCGGAGAAGGCTACGGTGCGGCACTTGGGCGCTTCATTCACGAAGACGGCTGCATATTTCCTCCACCGGATGAATTGCGCGAAGCGCTCACGCGTCCCTGTGCCGACGCTCCGGCACAGGCCGAACTGCTGACGGTATTCAAACGCCACTCCATTGCTTCAGGCCGACACGAGGTCATTCACAAATGGAAGCACGCGTCCATCCTCGCGCAGGCGTTCCGACTCAGCGTGCCTGCGACAGTGCATCCGGGCATCGGCTACGACATCGTTTCGTGTCATCCGCTTTTCAATGGTGCGGCAATCGGTCGCGCGGCGACGACGGATTTTCATTCGATCTGTGCGAGTGTGGATCGGCTCGACGACGGCGTGCTGCTCGCCGTCGGATCGGCGATCATGGCTCCGCAGGTTTTTGAAAAGAGCCTGAGTTGCGTCCACAATGTGCGCTTTCAAAATGACCGGCCTGCCGTGACCGGACACAGCATTTACGTCGTGGATTTGCAGGATGGCGGGAATTGGGACTGGACGCAGGGCGAGCCGCCGAGGACTTCCGCCGCGTATTATCTGCGGTTCTGCAAGAGCTTCTCACGCATGGGCGGCGCGATGCATTACGCGCAGTGCGACAACGTCGCGTTCGTCCACGGACTCCTGCACGCATTGCGGGGCTGAACCATGACACCGGAACGATTCATCCAATTGTCGGAACGCTATGCGAAACTGCGCATCGTTCTGCTCGGAGACTTCTGCCTGGACCGCTACCTCGACATTGACCCTGCGAAAAGCGAAACCTCCATCGAAACTGGGCTGACCGTCCACAATGTCACGAACGTCCGTTCGCAACCCGGTGCCGCCGGGACGATCCTAGCGAACCTCACCGCGCTCGGCGCGGGCACGGTGTTTCCGATCGGCTTTTGCGGCGAGGATGGCGAGGGCTACGAGTTGCAGCGTGCGCTGCAAAAGATCCCGCGCGTGGACTGCGAGGGCTTTCTCCAAACGCCGGAGCGCCGCACTTTCACCTACACGAAGCCGCTGCTGCACAGAGCCGGGCGCGCTCCTGAAGAACTCAGCCGTCTCGATTTGAAAAACTGGACGCCCACGCCCTCGACGGTGGAGGAACAGTTGCTCGCTGAACTGCGCAAGCTGGCCGCAAGCGCCGATGCGATCATCGTGATGGATCAAGTGGACGTTGCGGAAACCGGAGTCGTCACCACGCGCATCCGCGAAGCCGTCGGTGAAATCTCACGCAGGCATCCTTCGCTACCCGTGCTTGCCGACTGCCGACGAGGCCTGCGCGACTGGCCACTGTGCATTTGGAAAATGAACGCCCGCGAGTTGTCGCTGCTCGAAGGTGTTTCAGAATCCGATCCCGCAGCGATGCGTAATGCAATCGCAAGACGCGCGCGGAACAACAGACGCGCGGTATTTGTCAGTCAGGCGGGCGACGGAATCCTCGGAGCGGAGGCATCCGGTGCGACGCGGCACGTCCCGGCATTCCCAATCCGCGGACCGATTGATATCGTGGGAGCAGGCGATTCCGTTTCCGCAAACCTCTCGATGGCCCTCGCTGCCGAAGCCGATGTACGCGAAGCGATGGAAATTGCGATGGCCGCGGCGAATACTGTGATCCATCAACTCGGCACCACTGGCACCGCGAGTTTGACGCAGATCCGCGAACTTCTCCTCCGGCCAAAGGGCAAATAACTGCGCAACGACAAAAGATTCGGGTTGACGCGTTGCGCGACATCTGCTTACTTATCAATGTTCGATTTGCGTCAGTGGTTTCGGTCTCCCCGACTGAACGGGCCAGTCTTCAGCGACGTCTGCAAACCCCCACGACCGCGGCGCAATCTTCCTTTTTTCCACATCACATGATGGCTGGGCACAACCAGTGATCCAACGTGCCGCGCTTGATGGCTGCTCCACACACAGCGGGCAGAACTCCGGCGCACTCTCCAAGGCAACCCACCTTGCGGCGGGGAATGGCGGGGACAACCCCAATGCCAGTCTCCGTCTGTCTCACGTCGTTCATGCCGATCGGAAAATTCGGAAACCCCGCAGCGCTCCGAACAGAGCGCCACACGCATCCATTTCCATGAGTAAAAACAAAGACCCGGAACTGCTCGACGAGCAGGCCCCGAAAAAGAAGACGACCGCAAAGAAGGCAGCCACCACTGGCACGGCCAAGAAAAAGGCAGCGCCGAAAGCGGCAACCACGACGGCCGCAAAACGCGCCCCGCGCAAGAAGGCCGCTGCGGCGAACGATGAGGCTGCGCCTGCGGTTGAAAATACGCCTGTCTGCGAAGTCACGCCCACTGCGGAGCCGACGCCCGCGCCATTGGAAATGATCGCCGCTCCCGTGCCGGTTGATCCGCCAGCGGCAGCGATTCCAGCGCCTGCTTCAACTGATGCCCCGAAGCCGAGGCCGCTCTACATTCCACGCGAAGTCGAGGCATTCCTGCGCGCGGCGAACATCCCAATCCCAACTGAAAAAATGCAGCTTGATGCCATCATGGCGGCGATGCATGGCGCGAAAATGGCTGCGCAACAGGCCACCGCAGCACCCGCTCCCGCGACTGCACCACAAGCCGAATCGGGCACGCCTGCTGCTCCGGTCGTCGCCGCACCCGCGCAGCAGCAGCGCGGACGCGAACGTCAGGAACGCCAGCAACGTCCCGATCACCGCCAGCAGCGTCGCGAACAAAATCAACAACAGCACCCGCAACGCGAACAAAACCGCGAGCAGCAGGAAAGTGCACCGCCGACATCGCAAGCAGAACCCGAACTGGAGGAGATCGTGGATGTTGAAGGCTACTGCGAAATCTCCGGCAAGGGCTTCGGTTTCCTGCGCGATCCGAAGCGGTTTTTCCAGCCGCACCCGAGCGATGTTTTTGTTACTCCCGAAGCCGTGAAAAAGTACGGCCTGCGCGACGGACAATGGCTTAAGGCCGAGGCGCGCAAGAGCCATCGCGGACTGCAAATCCACCGCATCCTCGCCATCAATGACGCAGACCCCGAGGCGGCCAAGGCGTGGCCGTCATTCGACGACCTCACCACGATCAGCCCGCTTGAACGTATGAAGCTCGAAACGGTGCCCGACCGTTTCACCACACGCATCATTGACCTCGTCACGCCCGTGGGCAAAGGGCAGCGTGGCCTCATCGTCGCGCCACCGCGCACCGGCAAGACAACGTTGCTGCACCACATGGCGCAGGCCGTCGTGAAAAATCATCCCGACGTGAAGCTGATGATCCTGCTCGTGGACGAACGACCCGAGGAAGTCACCGACTTCAAGCGCAATATCCCGGAAGCGGAATTGTGGGCCAGCTCGAACGACATGGACGTGAAATCCCACACGCGCATCGCACAGCTCTGCATCGAGCGCGCAAAACGCCTCGTGGAAAGCGGGCGCGACGTGTTCATCCTGCTCGACTCGATCACGCGCCTCGGCCGCGCGTTCAACAATGCCATCGCCGGCGGCGGACGCACCATGTCCGGTGGTGTGGACAGCCGCGCGCTGGAAATCCCGCGCAAGATTTTCGCCGCGGCGCGCAACACCGAGGAAGCCGGCTCGCTCACCATCGTCGCGACCGCGCTCATTGATACCGGCAGCCGCATGGATGAACTCATCTTCCAAGAATTCAAGGGCACCGGAAACATGGAGATCGTGCTCGACCGCAAGATCAGCGATCAGCGCGTGTATCCCGCAATTGACATCTTCCAGAGCGGTACGCGCCGCGACGAACTGCTCATCCCGAGCGACGACCTGCACAAGATCAGCGTCATCCGCCGCGGCCTCGCCGGACACAAGCCGTACGAAGCGATCGAACGCCTGCTGTCTTTCGTGAAAAAATTCCCGACAAACTCGCAACTGCTCCGCGAGATTCCGGGCTAAGTGCCACGACTCACGCCAATGCTACGAATTCGGCAGCCGCAGCCGGATCATCGTTCCCTTGCCGAAGGTGCTCTCCGCCTCGACTGTGCCACCGTGCGCGCGGGCGATGTGCTTCACGATGCTGAGCCCGAGTCCAGTGCCCCCCAATTCGCGACTGCGGCCTTTGTCCACTCGGTAAAAACGCTCGAAAATGTGCGGCAGATGGCTCGACAGAATTCCGTGCCCTGTGTCGCTCACCCACAGCAACGTCTCGTTGCCGGAGGCCGTGGCACCGAGCGTGACTGAGCCGCCCTCGGAGGTAAATTTCAACGCGTTGTCCACGAGATTTGTGAAGACCTGTTCCATACGAAGCCGGTCGGCATTTAGCGGTGCTATTTCCGCAGGCACATCCACGCGCAGCTTTACTCCTGTCTTTCCCGCACGGATTTCAAAGTCGCGCGCCAGTTCCGCGAGGAATGACGGGATTTTGATTTCCTCGCGCAGCAGTTCGTCCGGCCTCGATTCCATCCGCGCAAGTACCAACAGATCTTCGACCAATGCCGTAAGCCGCTTAGTGTGCCGGTAAAGCACCTCGAAAATCTCACCCTGCTCCTTGCGCGCCATATCCGGTGTATCGAGCAGGTATTCGACGTAGCCCCGAAAAATCGAGAGCGGCTGGCGCAATTCATGGGACACATTCGCGACAAACTCCCGACGCACATCCTCGAGGCGCTTGAGATGCCCGACATCTCGGAACATCGCGAGCGCCGCGGGTTGGCCGGACGCATCCCGCATCGGCGCCACGCGCGCCGTAAGCACCATTGGCGGTTTACGCGCGGAAAGAGTCAACTCAGCATCGCCAGCTTCCGCGCGTTCGAGCGCGGCCAGCACCATGTCATCCACCGCCGGTTCACGGAGCAATGTGATCACCGGACGGCCTGCGAATTCCTCCGGAAGATTGAACAACTTCTGCGCAGCCGGATTTGCGAGCCGTACCGTGCGACGCTTGTCGAGCACGAGCACGCCCTCCTGCATCGAGGACAAAATGATCTCCAAGTTAGCCTCGGCGAGACCGCGCTGATTGCGGAGCAGTTCGTGTTCGCGCCGGAGTTCCTCCACGCGCTTCGCATGTTGCCTTTCACGCTGCCGATGCAGCGATTCGCGGGACATCCATGCATAAATTGTGATCGGCAGCAGTAATCCAAGAATCCAAGACATCGGCCTGCAAAATTAGCAGGGCATTTCCGCGATGCCCGCCAATATTTTTGACAACCTTGCGACACACCCGGCGTTCAACTCGCCGGCATGATTTCCTCAATCGGCGAACCAAACGGAAGAATCGGCATCGGACGGCCCTGATGATCCGGATAGCTGTCGTCGTAATCGATCCCGAGGTGGCGGTAGACAGTAGCCCATAGATCATTCGGCGAAAGCTGGCGTTCGACGGGATATTCGCCGTGCGGATTGGTCGCGCCGATGATCTGGCCGGTTCTCATGCCACCACCGGCCACAAGCATGGACATCGCATTCGGCCAGTGGTCGCGACCCGGTTGGGTAACTTTCGTCTGCGTGCCGATCTGCGTGTTAATCTTCGGCGTGCGGCCAAATTCACCGGTCGCGATCACCATCACGTCCTTATCGAGACCGCGCTCGTAGATGTCCTCGATGAGCGCGGTTAGCGCTTGATCATAGACTGGCATCCGCCAGCGCGCGTCGTCGAACATGTGGCAATTCACGGCGTGCGAGTCCCAATTGTAACAGCAGTTCTGCGGAATCTTCTCGCTCGGGAAAGGATTCTCCCAGACCATCGTGACGAAACGGCTGCCCGCTTCCACGAGGCGTCGCGCCATGAGCCCGCGCTGGCCGTAGGCGCTGCGCCCGTAGCGCTCCCGCAGTTTTTCCGGCTCGCGGCTGAGATCAAATGCAGCCTGCACTTTCGGAGACGTGAGCATGTGAAACGCACGCTGGCTAAACTCATCCATCGCGGCCACGAGCCCGCTCGCGTCCGCATCGCGCCGCAGCCGATCGATTCCGCCGAGCAGATGCACGCGGTCGTCGAGCCGTGTCTGCATATCGGGCGTAAGAGCGATGTTCTGCACCTTGAAATCCGGCGCGCTCGGATCGCCCGCGACGACGAACGGCGTTGTGCCCGGCCCAAGATACGCGGCACCGAATGAAAATACATCAATCCCGCTGCGGCTCGCGTCCACACCGAGCACGGTCGCGGGCATCGCCTGCTCAGGACGCGTGAGCTTTTTGCTGATGATCGAGGTAACAGCCGGTGCGTCGTTCACGAAACCCGTCGGCGCTGCCGGCATCCGTCCGGTGAGGAAGCGCTTGTGGCCACCGCCGTGATCGGCGAACTCGTGGCAGACGGAGCGGATGATATTGAACTTGTCCGCGATCTTCGCCTGCCGCGGAAAAAGTTCGCATATCTCCATGCCGGGAACGTTCGTTTTGATCGGGCTGAAAATGCCGCGGTATTCCGAAGGCGCTTCGGGCTTCATGTCGTAGCTTTCGAGATGCGACATGCCGCCGGGCAGCCAGATGAAAATGACGGATTTCTCGCGCATCTTGCGGCCTGCAGCCTTTGCGATCGTTTCCGCACGGAGCACATCGCTCATGCCCAGCCCAAGCAGGCTCAGCGCACCCGCTTCGAGGAAGCTGCGCCGCGAGATCGGCCCGCGACAGCGATGAGCGTGCGATGGAAAAAAGTTTGAGGACTCGGACATGGACGATGGAAATAGCGGAACGCGCATGGTTTCTTAGCCAATCAACTCTCGCAACGCCTCCCCATTGTCGGTGAGCCTGCGAGGACGCCCGATGGGATCCACGAATTCGCTTGAAGGGTCGAGGCCGAGCAGGTGGAAGATCGTCGCTGCGAGATCCGGCGGGCGCACGGGGCGCGACTGAGGGAACGCGCCGTTGCGATCACTCGCGCCGATGATCTGTCCTCCGACGTCCACGCCGGCGAGCACGACGGAAAAACACGAACCCCAATGATCTCGCCCACCCGCGCCGTTGATCTTTGGCGAGCGTCCGAACTCGCTCATCACCACGACGAGTGTTTCATCGAGCAGTCCGCGCGACTGCATGTCGGCGATAAACGTGGCGAAGGTGCGATCAAATTTCGGGCAGAGGGAATCGCGCACACGGCCCGCGTTGTTCTGATGCGTGTCCCACATCGGGTTGCCGGCGTTTTCATCGCCGGGATCGCGCGGCCAGTTCACCTGCACGAGACGCACGCCCGCTTCTACAAGACGCCGCGAAAGAAGCAGGCTTTGGCCGAATTTGTGCCGCCCGTAGTTTTCTCGCAAGGCGGCGGGCTCACTCTCGATCTCGAACGCTCGGCGACTCGCATCAGAATGAAGAAGATCGAACGCCTTCTGCCGAATGTGGCCGAGTTCTGCGAGCGCGCCGCCGCGGGCTGCGGACTGGAATTGCGCGTCCATCTGCGTGAGCAGATCGAACCGCTCGGACAAGCGTGTACTTGTCACACCGTCGGCGAGGCTCATGCCTTCGATGCGCATTGGCTGCTGGTTCGGGTCGCACTTCATCACCATCGGATGCCACGCCGCGCCCATGAAGCCGCCGTTCTGACCGGGCCATGTGATGTTGCCGTTATTGTGGATGAGTTCCGGCAGCACGACAGACGAAAGCGGCGAGCGCTCGCTCGGCTTCATCGCACCGACGACCGATGCGATGCTCGGCCAGTCCTGCGAGTTCGCGGGCACATTCTCCGCTTTCGTCGGCGGCACATAGCCGGTAAGCATGAATGCACCGCTTGTGGAGTGCGCGTTGA
>Ga0209698_10005435_pt1 | contig 13781 bp, 12 predicted proteins | sample LitLauG_LLR_2012_FD_187203 | JGI IMG/M metagenome (GOLD analysis project Ga0209698, IMG submission 187203) | Freshwater sediment microbial communities from Pennsylvania, USA - Little Laurel Run_MetaG_LLR_2012 (SPAdes) (version 2) | ecosystem: Environmental > Aquatic > Freshwater > Creek >... | reverse complement strand
CTTCCATCTTCTGCATCCTTTCGATGGCTGATTTGTCGGCGCGCGGAAACACGGCTTGCACCTCGCCCAGCTTCGTGCCCAGATGCAGTTGTCCCCACTGTAACTGCGATAGGTCGAATTTCTTGATGTCTCCCAGGCCCAACTGTCCCCAGATTTTGGCTGTCGCATCCGGCATAACTGGGTGAGCCAGTGCGGTCACAATGCGCAAAGCCTCCGCGCTGGTGTAGAGCACCGTTGCCAGCCGCTGGCGACTTTCTTCGTCCTGCTTTTCACCGAGCGACCATGGCTCGTTTTCGACGATGTATTTGTCGACCGCCGCGACCAGTCCCCACGCTGTTTCCAGTGCCCGCGAGAACTGGTATTGGTCGAACAGAGTGGCGTACTCAGCAATGGCGCTTTTGGCCGCATGGGCAATCGCCGCATCGGCCGCAGTGTGTGCCGTGTGCGAGGGATAAGGAACCTCGCCCTTGAAGTAGCGCGTAATCATCGTGAGCGTGCGGCTGGCCAGATTTCCTAGTCCGTTCGCCAGGTCGGCGTTGTAGCGCTGCACCAGTGCGTCGAAACTGAACGAGCCGTCCTGCCCGAAGACAATCTCGCGCAGCAGAAAGTAGCGCAGCGCGTCTATGCCCAGCACATCGACGATGGTCTCGGCGCGCACGATGTTGCCGCGCGACTTCGACATCTTGTTTTCTTCAAACAGCAGCCAACCATGCGCAGTGATGCCCTTAGGCAGCGGCAGGTCCGCGGCCATCAGGAACGCCGGCCAGTAGACGCAGTGGAAGCGGACGATCTCCTTGCCGATCATGTGCACGTCGGCGGGCCAGTATTTGTCGAACTTGCTGGTGTCGTTCGAGCCGAAGCCGAGCGCGGTGATGTAGTTGGCGAGAGCATCCAGCCAGACGTAGGTCACATGCTTGGGGTCGTCGGGTACGGGGATGCCCCAGGAAAACGTCGAGCGACTGATGGAAAGATCTCGCAGGCCCGACCGCACGAACGACAGCACTTCATTCCGGCGCGTTTCCGGGCGAACGAAATCGGGCTGTTCGGTGTAAAGCTGAATCAGTTTGTCCTGGAAGAGGGAAAGCTTGAAGTAGTAGTTTTCTTCGTGAACGGTTTCAGTCGGTCGCCCACAATCGGGGCAGGGAGCGCCCGGGCCGACCACGTCCACGTACAGTTCATCGAAAACGCAGTACTGACCTGTGTAGGTTCCCTTGTAGATGTAACCGTTGTCGCGAATCTTCCGCCACAGCGCCTGCACGCCTTGCTTGTGACGCTCGGAAGTGGTGCGAATGAAATCGTCATACGAGAGTCCGAGCCTGTCCCAGCTGGTGCGGAAGGCATTCGATACCTCATCGGCAAACTGTTGCGGAGTTTTTTCAGCCGCCTGGGCCGCGCGTTCGATCTTCTGCCCGTGCTCGTCCGTTCCAGTGAGAAACCAGGTGTCGTCGCCGAGCATGCGATGGCGGCGGGCGATCGTGTCGCAGGCAATGGTGGTGTAGGCGTGTCCAATGTGCGGGCGCGCATTCACGTAGTAAATCGGGGTTGTGATGTAGAACTTTTTACTCATCCAAATAAATTCCTAACCACAGAGTACACAGAGGGCCACAGAGGATTCGGTTTCCTCTGTGCTCCTTCGTGACCTCTGTGGTTCATGTTCTTTGCCTGCTCCGTAGAAACTGCTGAAGCGCTTCCTGGAGAACCGACTTCAATGGGACGTGATTTTCTTCGGCCAACTGCCGGCAGTCTTCATATTCCGGCGCGTAGTTCGAGACGGTGCCATTCATGCTGGCGATCTTGATGCGCACCGGTCCCCAATGCGTCTGTACGTTTTCCCAGCGCCGTGCCAGCGTGTGGCGCCGCTCCTCGCGCCGGCGGACTCCCAAGGTGGTGGTCTCCGCAAAAATCACCTTGGCCAGTCTCTCGGCATCTTCCGGTTTCGCGAGCACGGTCAGCAGGGCACCTGGACGATTCTTCTTCATCTGTACCGGTGCGCTGAAGACATCGAGGGCGCCCTCGGTCAGCAAACGTTCCATCGCGTAGGCGAGCACCTGCGGGCTGAGATCGTCAAGATTCGCCTCGAGCACGGTGATGGTGTCGGCCAGAGCTGCGTTCGTTGCCGCCGCTTCGCCGATCGTCAGCCGCAGCAGATTGGGATGATCAGAAAAATCACGGCTGCCTGCGCCGTAACCTGCTTTTTCGATCTTCATCGAGGGGAAAGAGTCAAACCGCCTAGCCAACTCTTTCACGATTGCGGCCCCGGTGGGCGTTACCAGTTCTACCTTAGGTCCGGACGAATACACGGGCGCATTCTTCAGCAACTTCAGTGTCGCTGGAGCAGGTACTGGAAGCGTTCCATGGGCACACTCTACCGTTCCTCCGCCCACGTTCAGCGGTGAGCACACCCACTCCTCCACTCCAAGCGCCTCGGCGCCCACCGCCGCACAGACGATGTCAGCCATTGCATCCACGGCGCCGATTTCGTGAAAGTGAACCTTCTCGACAGAAGTATTGTGGACCTCGGCCTCGGCAGCGCCCAGCGCCTCAAATATGCGAGTCGCAGTGGCTTTCGCAGTGCTGCTGATCGCACTATTCGCGATGATCCCACGAATCTCGCTGAGTCCACGTCCATGCTCGTGTAGCGCGGGCACTCCTGCCCGCGCAGACTGACGGCGTCGTTCCTGCTGCCGCGCGCCAGCCTCATGGTGCGCATGCAGATGATCATGCCCGTGCGGATGATCGTACGCAGCCTGCTGCTCCCAGAACACCTCGCGCGGCAAATCCTTCTCGCCGTGGGAATACACATCGACTTTCGTCGCGGAAATGCCCCCTCGCACCACGCGCGAGACTTCCAGCCGTGCCCCAATGTCGAGCGCCGCCACCGTGCCTTCGAGCAATTTCGGAGACACCCCGGCATCCACCAGCGCGCCCAGGAACATGTCGCCGCTTATGCCGGAGAAGCAATCGAGGTAGGCAATGCGCATAGGGTCAGAATCCTGAAACCACAGAGGACACAGAGAAGCACAGAGGAAAACCCCTGAAAGCAATGACTCGGTGTACCTCTGTGCCCTCTGTAGTTAAGGATTTACGTCGACGCCGCGTGAAACTTTCATCATAGGGAACGCTTTCCTCTCCGTCAAACGCACCGCCTACTGCAAGTTTGTTAGAATCGCTGTTTATTCAATAGCTTAGAGGGACTCTTTGTACCGACACTTGGAAAGCCGGCTGACTGAATCCGTGCGCAATTTTCTGCGTCGGGCTTATCAACTCGAAGTCGCGAACATCGTCATCGAGCAGCCTCCGAGAATTGAGTTCGGGGAGTACGCGCTCCCGATTGCCTTCGAGCTTGCCCGCAAGCTGCGCAAGGCGCCGCGCAAGATTGCCGAAGAGATCGTTACTGGAATCGGGCCGGTCGCGGGAATCGAGAAGTTCGAGATCGCCGGCGCGGGCTACATCAATGCTCGGGTGAAGCGCGCCGAGATGGCTGCGGCGCTCGCTGCCGATCAAGCCCCGGCTGCCGCCATCCCGCCGGGCAAAGTGCTGGTCGAGCACTCCAGCATCAATCCCAACAAAGCCGCCCACATCGGACATCTGCGCAACGCGATCCTGGGCGACACCTTCGTCCGCCTGCTGCGTTTCGCCGGCAGGGAAGTGGACATCCAGAATTACATCGACAACACGGGCGTGCAGGTGGCCGATGTGGTGGTGGGATTTCTCCATCTGGAAGAGAAGACACGTGGACAGATTGAAGCACTCGCGGGCGCTCCACGGTTTGATTTCTACTGCTGGGACCTGTACGCGCGCGTTTCGCAATGGTACGAGCAGGACAAGCAGAATCTGCAGGCCCGGGCAGCTGTGCTCCATGCCATCGAGGAAGGGAACAACGAAACCGCCGCGATTGCCGACCTGATTTCGACAGCCGTGCTGAAACGTCACCTCGAAACCATGGATCGGCTGGACATTGAGTACGACTTTCTGCCGCGCGAGAGCGAAATCCTCCATCTGCATTTCTGGGAGGCGGCCTTCAGCAAACTGAAGGAAGCCGGTGTGCTTATTTTCGAAACAGAAGGGAAGAATAAGGGCTGCTGGGTGATGCGGCGCGCGGGAACGGCAAAACCCGTAACCACAGAGGGCACGGAGGACACAGGGGAAGACAGGATCACCGAGGGAGATCAGAAAGTAATCGTGCGCTCCAACGGTACCGTTGGCTACGTCGGCAAAGATATCGCCTACCACATGTGGAAGTTTGGCCTGCTCGGACGCGACTTCGGCTATCGCAGGTTTTTCCGCTATCCCAACCAGCATGATTGCTGGATTTCGACTACCGATGGAGAGAAAGAGCATCCGCATTTTGGCGATGTGGCCGAGATCTACAACGTGATTGACGCCCGTCAAGCGGAAGCGCAAAACACGGTGATCGAAGCGCTGCGCGGGCTCGGGCACGGAGAAGCCGCCGACCGCTACACGCATTTTTCCTATGAAATGGTTGCCCTCACACCCCGGTGTGCAGCGGAACTGGGCTATGACCTGAGCGAAGACGACAAGGCGCGGCCTTGGATCGAGGTCTCCGGTCGGAAGGGTTTCGGGGTGAAGGCGGACGATCTGCTCGACTCACTGATTGCATCCGCCCGCAAGGAAGTCGATTCCCGGCATCCGGAACTGAGCGAAGCGGAGCGGGCATCCACGGCGTCACAAATCGCGATCGGCGCCCTGCGTTACTTCATGCTGAAATTCACCAAGCCCTCCGTCATCGCGTTCGATTTCAAAGACGCACTCAGCTTCGAGGGGGAAACCGGACCCTATACCCAGTACGCCGTGGTTCGCGCCACCAATATTTTTCGCAAGGGTGGGTTCGATCCAGAGAGCTTTTGCGGAGACGTGCTTGCAAGCGGCGACGCTGGTGGTGGACGGGTGGGGACACTCGTCGCTCCACTAACCGACGATTTTGCGAAGTATCTCGCCGGGCCGGAGGGGGACGAGATCTGGGAACTCTGGATCGCTGCCGCAAAGACTTCCCACGTCGTCGGGCAATGTATTGCGACCACCGAGCCTGCCTATCTGGCCAAGCACGCCTTCCAGTTGGCCCAGCTTTTCAATACTTTCTACCATCGCTTTCCCATCCTGAGTGAAGCCAATGAGGGGAGGAAGAGATTTTTGTTAGCCACGGTGGCCGTAGTGCGCCGCGAGTTGATCCGCAGCTTGGCGGCGATGGGGATCACCGTGCCGTCGGTTATGTAAACGCTGAAAATCACCCCCTACTACCCTGCCAGGTTTTTTCGGGGCCGCTGACCCGGTAGCAACCCCGGTCAGCGTCTATAATCGGGTGCGGGAACCCGGACCATATAAAATTTCTACGATCGATATCGCGATTTGCCTAGGAGAGGGCCGGTGCATTTCCAGGGGCAACTCCCATGGTATTGAAATTAAAGCAGTTATGTTAATTTCCTGCAGGAATCGAATGGCATCCCCCGTGCTTGAGTAACTGGCGGACGCAGTCTTAAGAATCTCCCGAATAGGATTTAGGAAATAGAAAGCTTTATTGGGGAAGGAGCCCTCAAGATAATGAATCGCACTTCGTTGACCCTGATGCTGGCGGCCCTGCTCGTAGCCACGATTGGCTGTTCGAGCAAGAACTACGTGCGCCAGCAAACCACCCCTCTCATCAACAAGACGAATGAACTCGACGACCTGACCGCGAAGAATTCGCGCGACATCAAGGACGTTGATCAGCGCGCTCAGGCCGGAATTCAGGCCGTGCAAGCCCGCGCTGCCGAGATCGACCAAAAAGCCCTCGCCGCCGGAAGCAGCGCCGACAAGGCGCAGCTGGCGGCCAACAGCGCCACGCAACGAGTGGATACCCTGACGAATACGGTCGTCAATCTGGATAACTATCGGCCGGTCGTGGAAACCTCGGTGCATTTTGGATTCAACAAAGACAACCTGACCAAGCAGGCACGGGAAGCGATCGATCAACTCGCGGCCAGCGTTGCCGGTACCAGGGGATACATCATCACCGTTGAAGGCGGCACCGACTCGGTGGGCAGCGAAGACTACAACTACGATCTCAGCCAGCGGCGTGCCAATGCGGTCATTCAGTACCTGGCATCGGAGAAAAACGTCCCGGCCCACAAGATCTACCTGATTGGGCTCGGCAAGGATAAGCCGGTTGAGTCGAACAAGACCTCGGAAGGCCGCGCGAAGAACCGTCGCGTGGACATTCGCCTGATGACCAACACGGGCACGGGAGCGACTCCCGCCCAAACGACTCCGAGCACGACTACTCCGACAGCGAATGCGAATCCGCCGTCGATGTAAGAGTTTTCCCTCCTCCCCGGAGGACTTCGCCAAACCAGGCCGTCCCAATTGTGGGCGGCCTGTTTTTTTGGGCGCGCTCGCCCCCGCCATGGTCCGAGGGACATTCTTGAACGGAACTTCGATCCTTTCCGCGCTAAAATAGCGTTGTGCGAGTCGCGGCAATCATTTTCGGCGCATTTCTGCTCACCCCCGCGCTTTGGGCGCAGGATTCTTCCGACAAGACCTCCGAACGCAACCGCGAGGCGCAGGAAAGCTCCAGCCGCGATACGCGAGTGGACATCAGTCCTCCCAAGGGCGATGCCAAGAATCACCCCGATAGCAAGGGAGCCATCTCCGACCTTGCACCCTCCGACAATTCGTCGGACGTGCAGGAGTTCCATCCCTGGAACCCGATGAGAGCCCTGAAAGACATTGAGGTGGGGGATTACTACTTCAAGCGCAAGAACTATCGGGCCGCGCTCGATCGCTACAAGGAAGCGCTGTACTGGAAAGACAACGATGCCGTCGCCACCTTCCGGTTGGCAGTGTGCCAGGAGAAACTAGGGGACAAAGCTGAAGCGAAGAAGTATTACGACCAGTATCTGAAAATCCTGCCGGAAGGCCCGCTCGCAAAAGACGCCCACGCGTCGATCGATCGCCTCGCAAAGAACCAGTAGTTGGCCTTCAGCCATCAGCCATCAGGTAGAGCAAAACACTCAAGTTGTGAATCGCGGCGGAGATGTGAGCACCAAAGCTATTGTTGCCGCTTCTGCAACTCGAAGGTAACTGATGGCTGACGGCTAATTCATTTCTCCACCCGCAGAAACTCTCCCGTTGACGCATTCACGGCGACCCGTAGTTTGGCGCTGTCGCGGTCGGTGCCGTAGATCACGTGCCAGGTGAGTTCGTTGGTTTGCCGGTTCCAGTCCAGCAGGTAAAGGATGGGCGTGTCGGGTTCCTTTTCCAGAAGCTTGCTGCCGCCGTGCTTTTGCGCGGTTTCCAGCATCTTGTCGGTATCCACCTTGAGGAACTGAATGTTGAAAATCTGCGTGCTGGCATTGTTGGGACTGTAGGTATCCTCGACGCCTGGGGAAACCTCGCCGTTTTCCCACGTATACGGTTTCGTGCCATGTTGCGCTGAGGAAGCGAATCCGACCCGCCACGATCCGGCCTTGCCGTCATGACCTTTGAAATCTCCCGCAACCTGCGACTCGACCCGGAAGGGTTGGGCATCCGGAGCCCATCCGCGGGCCGGGACGTAGCATTTGTAGAGGGCGCTTTCTCCGGTGATCGCCTCCGGCGGCTTCGGTGCCGGCTTTTCTGCCGTTGACGGCTTGCTGGACTCGGAAGAGCATGCCGCCAAGAATACGAGCGCGAGAATCGCGACAAATAGTTTCTTCATCGAGTTTTCCTGTAGTAATTTTGTGGGACGAATTCGCGATGCCATTGTACTGAACCTCGACCATGGATTCCTATCTCGAACGTCTTCAGCAGGAACTTGAAAGTGCAACAGCAGGGGTGACGGCCTCTGGTCTCGAGCAAGGTCCCTCGGGCAAATGGAGCGCCGCCCAGGTTCTGGAGCACCTCTTGCTGACCTACAAGAACACAAATAAAGGAATCAGCAAGTGCCTGGAAAAGGGAGTGCCGCTGGCGACCGGCGCCACGTTCCGGCACAGGATCGCGACACTGCTAGTGGTCGCGTTCGGTTATCTTCCAGGCGGGAGGAAAGCGCCGGAGCGCGCGACTCCGCGCGGAATGGCGGCGGAGGAAGTGCGGCAGGCCATCGTTCCTGAGATTCAGAGGATGGAGTCAGGCCTTCGCGACTGCGAGGATAAGTTCGGAGTGGAAAACAAAATCATGGACCACCCGTTCCTCGGCCCTCTGACGGCGGCTGAATGGCGGAAATTTCATTGGGTTCATGGACGTCATCACGCGAGGCAGATTCGCCAGCGGGTCGGTAAATCCTGAGAAGAGGTGTTGAGAGGTTGGCGAGAGGGCGCCGTTGGGGGCGCCCTCCTTGCCGGCGTTAACTATTCTTGATCTTTCTGCTTGAGTCCAGCCTTCCGTGCTTCTTCCTGCGCGGCTTCGAGTTGCTGCTTGGCCGTATCGATCTCTTTCTGCTTGTCGGCAATCTGCTGCTGATACTGCGCGTCTTCCTTATCCCATGTGCCCGCGTTCCGCAGACGGTTGCCCGCGTCGGCATACATGGCTGCGGCGCGCAGTTTGTATTCCCGTTGCGTGAGATCCAACTCGTGGGTCAAGGCGTCGACCTTCTGCTTCTGGTCATCGATCTTTTTCTGCAGTTCTTCTGCGGCTTTCTGTCGGTCCGTGGCGGCATCGGCTTTCGGATCCTTGGAAGCGGCCTTGGCGGCGTCGGTTTGCGCGTTGGCTGTGGCCGGTGCCTGCGGATCACTCGCAGTTGCAGGAGCGCTCGGCTCCGGACCCACCACGCTCAGATGCACGTCTTTGGGGAGGTTGTCATTGTCGTAGTGGTGGCTGGCCGAAGCCGTTTGCAGTTTTGCTTTGCGAGCCGTCCGCGCATAGTCTCCCAGGGACTGCGCGGTCGCATTACTCGCTCCCAAAAAGATCAGAAATGCCGCTGCCATGCATGCTGCCCGATTCATGTGATTACCCTTCCGCGAGCCCGTTCCCAAAGGGCCCGCACAACTTGATTTCAAACACCTGCGGCCGCACTCTTTGCGCCCGCCAGAAAATTCACCGTGGTCCGATCTAAACGGGCCGCCTCGCGGGCGATGTCGTCCGCTAACTGGCGCGCCAATTCCGGATCCCGGGTTTGCGCCAACTGTTGCGCGTATCCCGCAATTGTAGTCAGCGAATTTCGGAGTCCAAGCGCCATCTCCGAGGACGTCTCCTGATGCATCTGCCCTTCTTGCCGGATCCGCTCAATCTCGGTTTTATCGTTGATGAGGAAGGTCGTCCCTAGCAAACTCGCGTCTTCGCCGAGAATCGGAGAAGCAGTCAACTCCAGCACCAGCGTCCCACCTTCGCGGGTCGCGAAATCAATCATCAGACCGCGGACGTTCGATTCGCCCGAGAGAGCCGGCGCCAGAGTCTCGGGAACGCTGGCGGCGCCAGCCGCACCCGCGGTTGCAGATCGAACCGTTGCATTCCGAAAAAGGTCGGCGACATTCATGCCGACGGGCGAAGCAAATCCCAGAAGCTTGCGCGCCGCGGCGTTGGCTTGCCGCACCAGGCCGCTGGTGTTGAAAAACAGCACGCCGCAAGAGAGGTTGGCCAGCACCGTGGCACTGAGCGTGTCCGATGCTTTGGCACGTCTGCGGTCCGCGAGTTGCTGCGCGCTCAGTTCGTGTTTCTGCTGCTTCAATTGCTGAATCACGGCGTGATAGGCGTGAACCGGAAGGCCGTCACTTGAGATCGGAACCTTGTTCAGTGATTCGGGCTCGGCCACCAGATCCTTGCGCAAGCGGTGAATCACGAAGGCCCCGAACACGAAGGCTGCGGCGCCCGCTGCAAACAGCATGGCCATGCGGACGACCATCGGGTTCATCAGCAGGTTCACAACGCCCTCCAGTACCAATCCAGGACCTGATCGCCGAAGAAGAACGCCAGCAGAGCCACGCCTCCCAGGAAGACCCCAAACGGCATTTCGTAATAACGCAAAGCCAGGCGCGCCGACTGCCATGCCCGCCGGTGCGCTTCGCCGGAGGTGGCGCCACGGGCGATTCTGCGCCGTGTGCGCTTGATCCAGACCGCGAAGACGGTGCTTAACCCAAACAGCGAACCGGCCATCGAAGCCGCAAAAATCGTGAGTACGGTCAGCTTGGTTCCCATGAAGGCCCCGATCATCGCCATTAGCTTGACGTCGCCGAATCCCATGCCTTCCACACCGCGCGCCCGCAGATAGATCGCGGCGGCGCCGTACAGAAACGAGGCACCCACTGCCGCTCCCAGCAGTGCGTCGGCGAGCGACCACCACCGCCACGAAATCTGGTACCGGAGCGAAACGGACACCAAGCCGGGCATGATGCGGGACGCAAGGTCATTCACCGGAACCATCAGGCTGAACCCGATGCCCAGCAACAGACCGGGCAAGGTCATCGCGTCCGGCAGCAACTTGGTTTCGGCGTCGGTGAAGATAAGCCCTAGGACCAGGTAACCCAGCACGATGCATTTCAGCATCGCCAGGCTCAAGCCAAAGTGCGAGTAGCAGGCAGTGAACAGAACGCCCGTCAGCAGTTCGACCACCAGGTAGCGGGGTGAAATCGGTTGCCGGCAGGCGCGGCACTTTCCCCGCAGAACCAGCCAACTCAGGACGGGCAGATTGTGATACAGCGGGATCAGGTCACCGCAGTGCGGACACGCGGAGCGGGGCGTCACCACCGACTTGTCACGTGGCAGCCGGTAGATACACACATTCAGGAAGCTGCCAAAGCACAGCCCCAGAGCGAAGATCGCTGCTGCAAAAAGTGGGTCCACGTCTCTATGGGTCCACGTCTCTAAGTGTCCAGTTTTTCTGGATTTGGCCGATTATATGACGGCGGGGTGGGGCGCGACTAAGGTACGAAGGTCACTGTCCCTTTGTCCCACGCAAGTCCTTGGGAACAAAGCAGAAAGCTTGTTTCAGGCGACCCGGCTTACGGCATAACCATAAGGCAGAAAGATCACGAACACGGTTCCGGTCGCTTGTCCTTCGGAGCGGCTCCGCACGCGGATCGATCCCCCGTGCTTCTGCACGATACCACGCGATACCCAAAGTCCCAGGCCGGTCCCCGTTTCTTTCTTGGTGGTATAGAAGGGCTCGAAAATTCGCCGGAGGCTTTCCTGCGAGATGCCGCTGCCGTCGTCGGCGACCGTGATCCGAATGCCTTCGCGGCCATCGGACCAGCGCCGGGTTCCCGCGACCCGCACGTGCAGCGAACCGCCTTCGCTCATGGCATCGACCGCATTCACCAGCAAGTTGGCCAGCAACTGCCGCAGTTCTCCTGAATAGCCGCTGATCTGGCTGGTGTTCCGGTAGCGTCGAGTTATGCGGATCCTTCTGCCTGCGAGCTTGCGGGAATACAGTTGCAGGATCTCATCCATGATGACAGCGGGATCCATCGAGCCCGGGGAACTTGTATCTCGAACAAAGCCCAAGGTTTGCTGCGCCAGGCGTGCAATGCGCCCGACTTCCTCCTCGGCCATGGTCAGATACTGAGGAGCATTGGCGGAGTCGTGACGCGCCAGGTAGAGCAGGTTGACAACGGCTTCGAGGGGATTATTGATCTCATGCGCAATCGAGGCGGCCAGTCTGCCTGCCGTCGCCAGTTTCTCGCTGCGTCGAACCGCTTCCTCCGATTGTCTCTGCGCAGAGAGGTCGCGGGTGATGACCGATGCCCCCACAGTCTCTCCCTTGGCGTTGCGCAGGGGCGAGACCGTCAGCACCACCGGGAAGAATGTGCCATCCTTTCGCATGCGTTCCGTCTGGTAGGGCTCGACATGTTCGCCACGGTTGACGACCTGGATGATCCGCTCGACTTCCTCTCGTCTCTCGGGCGGCGCCAGTTGATGCACGGACAGGCCGACCGCCTCCTCGGTGCTATAACCGTACAGGCGTTCTGCGCCGCGATTCCAGCTGGTGATCGTTCCGTCCGGACTCTTGCTGAAGATTGCATCATCGGAGTATTCGACGATGGCTGCCATCTCGCGCGTGATTCGTTCCGCGCGCACTTCCGCGCGCGATTTCTGCCGTGCCATACTGCCGGCAAAGACCGAAATGGCGAGAAACGCTCCCAGTTGCTCCAGGTCTCCATTGCTGACGGCGAAAGTAAAGCGAGGCACAAATACGAAGTAGTCCAGGCAGGCGGTGGACAGCACAGAACAGAACAGGGCCGGGCCGAATCCAAGAAAACGCGCTGTCAGCAACACGGCCGCCAGAAAAAGGGCAAAGGGGTGGCGATGCAAGACGGACGACAGGCTCCACAGGCTGAGGGCCACCCAGACGGCCAGCGCTGCGCCTCCGTAGCGCAGGGAGGTCCAATAGCGCTTGACCGCTGTCCGTGGTTCCTGATTGGCGCCAGGTTCTTGCATGTCTCCAAGGGGCTGAGGAAAGCAACGGCGCGACCCCAATGAGGACTGGCAGAGGGCGGGCCCGACAAGGATCAGCGTCCTTCAAGAACTTTACCAGCAGGCAGGGCGAGCGGCAACCACGGACAGTCAAGCGCGGGAACACGCTCGCTATTTCACGCATCCCCGATGCTCGCGCCCGGTCTTACTTCTTTTGCAGGGACTCGATGTACGTGTTCAGATTGGTGACTCGCTGCTGCACTTCCCCTTCGTGTCCGCCGCTCATCGTGCGGAATAAATGGCCCCAGATCGGCATGTCCTTGCTTCCGTGGGCCGCCAGTACTTCCTCTCCACCGATGATCGCCGAAACCTTCATTGCCGGATACTTGCCTCCGTTTTTGCTGGCCAACGTGGTCAGATCGGGCGGCGGTACCTTCAACGCATTCGCAGCCGGGCCGTTCCCCTTGCCGTCGGTGCCGTGGCAGACGGCGCAGTAGGTCTTGTACATTTCCTCTCCCGATGCGGGTGAAGTGGGTTTGATCGGGACATGTTTGATTTCTTTGTTCGTTTCCTGCGCCGACACCATCATCACCAGGGCGATGATGGCGGCGAGAACGATCCAGAGACTATTGCGAGCACGCATGATTTCCTCCTCGGGATGCAATGCTTCCCTTGACTTGCACTGCGTACAACCAATCAGTGTAGTAGCGCTGCAACCTCCGGGCGGTGAGGACCGTCACATCGCAGGGTGATTAAAAACGCATCGGTGACTCGCAGGCACAGCCAGTCGGATCCTGCAAAAAACAAAGGGCACCAGAGCGGTGCCCTTCCTGCCCTACCGGGCGTTTCTATTGGGAGACTTCCATCTTTTTCCGGCCGGAGTTCGGGCCTTCGTCCACCTGTGTCACAGTCAACGGTGATTGCAGCGTGAAGTTGAGCACGGTCTCGGTGGGTAGCTTGATCTGCTGCCCTTTGGTTGCCGCCTGCACGCCTCCTCCCACTCCGCCGCCGGCGGCCGCGCCAATCCCGGCGCCTTTGCCGCCCCCGGCGATTCCGCCAATGATGGCCCCGATCACAGCGCCGGCACCGACTTTTTCCGCGGTGTTAGTCGACCGCGAGCTGCCCTGCCGCCGGTATTGATCGGTCTGAATGCTGTACGATTTGCCGCCCACCATGATCCGGTCCAACTGCAGCACCAGTTCCGATTTGCCCGCAAACTTTCCCGCACTCTTCACATCCACCACATGCCCTTGCACGTCATATCCGGAGGGGATCGCTACGTCACCCTCGTTTGACAGGGGGGAGTCCAGGGTTGCACGGAAGGTTTGCCCGGGTTGTGCCGTTTCGGAGTTGATTGCATCCACCAGGCGAATGGCCATCGTTGTGCCCGAAGGAATCGTAACTTTCTTCGGCGCCGGAGGAGGCGGAGGAGGCGGTGGAGTGGGTGGTGCGGCGGGCGTGGG
>Ga0209698_10005433_pt1 | contig 13782 bp, 12 predicted proteins | sample LitLauG_LLR_2012_FD_187203 | JGI IMG/M metagenome (GOLD analysis project Ga0209698, IMG submission 187203) | Freshwater sediment microbial communities from Pennsylvania, USA - Little Laurel Run_MetaG_LLR_2012 (SPAdes) (version 2) | ecosystem: Environmental > Aquatic > Freshwater > Creek >... | reverse complement strand
GTCCTCCGCCGGTATTGGCTCCTTCAGCCGCGGCAATCAACTGCAACAATTTTTGCGGGTCATTCAGCCATTGCTTGAACTCGGGGCCGAGGGTCTGGGCTGCGATTTGAGCAGCGATGCTGACATCACCGGTCAGAGGATCGGCGGCCACGAACTTCACTTCGTTAATCTTGATCGTGCTGTGCTGTTTACCTGCACCCAGAGCTTCCTTGATCTGCTTGGCAACATCGGTGGCCTTTGAACCAGCAACGGTGAAAGCACGCACCAGACGCGTGAAGTCTTCGACGGTAACGTCGCGAGAGAAATGCAGGCTGGCCAGTCCGGCGGTCGTGAGCAGAGTGGCAAAACTGCGCTCGGCATTTCCGGTTTCCAGCGGAATGCCATCGAGCAGCAGCTTGTTATCTGAAACGCCGAGCAGGAAGCCCTGGTCGCCGGTCGTGGGCAGGCCATTCTGCAGCTCGTTCCACGTGGTTTCAAACTGTGCCTCAGTGCGCTTGTGGTCGTAGCCATACATCCGTGCGTACTTAATGAGGATGTTCAAGCTGTGCACGAACGCGCGAGCCGAGGCAGCACGGGCACCTTGGGATGTATTCGCGGCAGAGATAGGCAACTCCTCGGAAACACAACTCTGACGCTCCAGCGTAATGCGAAAGGGTAAGGGGTAAAACGTTACGGAGGTAATAGGTCGCGGTCCGGGGTGATCGGCCTTAAGTCTTAGGTGACTTGGGGTGCACTGATGGAGTCTTACTGCTGTTGCGGAGGATTCGTGGGCTGGGATGGCGTGTTGAGGTCGCCCGTTGACGGCGAGGTTGGATTGTTCTGCACGCCATTGGACAACGGATTTCCGCCGGCAAGACCATTCTGAGGTGCAAGCGCGCCGTTGGATTGCCCCATTCCTAGAAGTGGGGGCTGATTCGGGGTCATCAGCAGGCCGCCGCGATCGGTGCCGGGGTCGTAGATAAATTGCCACTCGTTGTATTTCTTCTTGTGGTTGAACTCGCGGATGGTGTCCTTCTTGCTGCTTGAAACGACGCCGACAATGGGACCGCCGCCAAACGTAGTCTTGGAGAGTTGGTCCCCGCCGCTCGACTGCGGATTAGAGGAATCGGACTGACCGTCCGAGTTTGTCGAGGACGGAGTGGATCCGGTGGAATCCGCGGATGAGCCGGAATTGTTGGCACCTTGAGGATTCAATCCAACTGCCGTGGTCTGGTTCGTTCCGTAAGCAGCGTTGCCGGCACCGAAAGTGGAGGTCTGGCCGAAATTGCCGGTAGTCGGGTTCATTCCTGGGGCGCCGTTCATCGGACCCGCGCCCGGAATGGTTCCACCGATCATTCCGCCACTGAAGGTGAGCTTTACGTCTCCGAAGTGCAGGAGTTTGAAATCCTGACCGGTAATCGGATCTTTGTAGCGCTTGCGGAGGAAACGGAGGTTGTTGGCGCTCTCCAGATCCTCGATTTTCATGGGATAGCGCCCGAACTTTTTGTAGTAGGCACGAATGGCGCGGGAATACTGCACCCCGCGGTGAATCATCTCGTCTTCGCGGTCGCGCTTGATGTCGAAGCTGATCGAAGGGACAATGGCGGCTGCGACAATGATCATGAGGGCGATCACGAGCAGCAGAGAGAGCAGAACGTAGCCGGACTCTCTGCTGTGGCGAGTGTTCGGTCGCGAATTTTGGTGCGCAAACATCATTTCACAATTGAGTAATTGGGAAATTGATTCCGACCGGACTCCAATTACTCAGTTACCCAGTTACTCAATCCCTTCATCCTTGGGTCAGCGGAATATTCTGCGGCGGCCCGCTGCCCACCATGTCCTGGATCTCGACGGAGGTCGGGGCAATGCGAATCACCTTGTAGCGGCGGTTCACGATCTCGCCTTCTCCGGCGACGAAAATATCTTCATTCTGCTGCAGAAAGATTTTCTTGGGTTCACCGGGCTTGCTGGCGAAGCCGAAAAACTTGAGTGGAATCGGTGGCGGTGGCGGTGGCGGCGGAGCAACATATGCCTGTTCAACCGCTGCGTCCGTTGCAGCAGAGGCCTTCGGTTGCGGAATGTCCTCGGCGTGCGAGACGAAGATGTTGCGGCCGTTGCCTTCGTAAATCGTCTGCTCACTGGAGGCCAGCAAGTCGAGCTTCAAGGTGGGGTCGAGATTCTCGCCGTAGACTTTCTTGCTCCTGCCGGCCGGAGCATGCGCGGGGGTAGTGCGAGGCGCAGCAACGGGCGCCGCGGCCTCGGCGCTAGAAGAGGAGGCCGCAGGCGAATCCGTGAACATGGGAATGAACTGGTAGGCGAAAATCAGGACGGCGATGGGTCCCAGCACCGCCAGCCATACCATCTTCTTTTTGTTTTCCAGTCCGAGTTTCACTACGATTCCGCCTTCAAATATGTTTCAAGCTTTACATTCAGTTTAATGGGCCCTTGTGGTTCCCCGCCTAAGCTCACACTGTTGATGACGAAAAACATTTGGTCGCGTTCGACGGCGTTGATGAATTTTGCCAGGGACGTGTAGTTGCCGGAGAGGTCCATCTCGATCTCGAAGGGCTGCAGCTTCCCTGGGCCTTCCTCTCCGATCTTGTATTTCGCCTGTTCGATGGTGACGGCGTTTGCATCTTTGAGCTTGCCCAGTTCGGTGTAGACATCCGAGTTGTGTGCAGCGAAACGCTTGGCGTAGAAATCGTTGATCTCATGGCTGGCCAGAACGACCTTTTGCGGCAAATTTTGCAGCGGCGCCACCAACTTGGTTTTGGCAATCGATTCTGTCTTCAACTGGTTCAGTTCCTGCCGGCGTGACTCAGCCGAACCGACCAGGGGTGACAGATACACAACCAAAGCGAGGAGGTCGATTCCGGCCAACACGGCGAGAGCGACTTTCAGCTTTTTTCTGGTTTGTCGCAGGTCGGGCATCAGTGTTTGCTCCGTTTCGCCGTGAGCGCATTCGGCTTGCTCGAATTGCTTTTCGGCTTTGGCGAGGCGGTCTTTGGAGCCGTTCCCTTTTTTGTGTCAGGCGTAGCCTGCGGGGCGGCTGGTCCCACGGGCTCCGGAATGTAGATGGCAATCATCTCGAACTGTTCGTTGTCGCCGTTCTGGGCTTGCGCCATGTGTTCGGAGGTGATGCTGGTCTGAGCAAAGCGGCGAGACTCCTCCATGCGCCGAGCGAGTTCTACGGCGCGTTCGCGGGAATCGCCAGCAACCGTCATTTTGAGCGAGAGCTGGTTGTCTTCATCGAGTCCGGGACTGATCGTGACCAGGTGGACTCGCGGAGGCATTACTTTCTCGAGACTTTCCAGCACGCGGGTCCAGGAGAAAGCCTTGCGCTCGATCAGTTCATTGAGGAATAGCGACTCGTCACGCGTGCTGCGATTCTCGGGGCGATTCAGAAATGCTTCCGCCTCGGCGCGCTTTCGGTCCTGCTCGGCGATGAGCGCCTTCTTCTGGCTGATTTCCGCATGATCGCGCCGCGCATTAAGCCAACCGGAGATCGTGACGGTCAGCAGGACAAGCGTAAGCAGCCCGACGGCGCCCACTGCGGTGCCCCAACGCATCCAGAACTGCGGCGCATCTTCATACGGCTGACTCGCGAGATTGATATCTAAACGCATAAATACAGTTGCCAGTTACCCAGTAACCCTTTACCGAAACATGGAACTAGCTGCTCACTACGAAATCAACGCGCCTACTACTCCGGCCATACGCCAGCGCGGAACCGGGCCATTGGCGCTGGATCCGAGCTGCGACGATGCCACTAATTCTTGAACTTCCGCCCCAGTCTGGGCGTGCAAGGCGGGAGCAGCCCCGCCAGATTCGGGCAAGCCGGCCACATAAATCTTCTCTATATTCAGATGATACGTATCCTGAAAAAATACCACCGAAGGATAGACTTCTTCAGCGAGCTGCTCACCGGTAATGGTCACGCCACGCGAATTTTCCAAGGTTCGGAATAGCTGTAACTGATCGTCATTCAGTATGGCGATACTGGTGGTGTGCGCGTCCACTTTCACGACGAGCGTGGGGCGCTTTCCGTCGGCGCCACCAAGCGCCGCGAGCATGGAGGGCAACACCACGCCGGGGTTGTATCCGGCATCGCGAAATACAGCTTCGTAGTCGTCAATCACATTGGACAGGGCTACGGCAGCGACGACGCGCGTGCCGTCGCTGAACTTTTGCGCGTGGTAGGAGATTTTGGCTTTTTCGACATCGAAGGGCAGCGACTTCTTCAAACGGAAGCGAACGACTCCCAGCGCTTCTTCGGGGTCGGACGGCAGGGTATCGAATTCCAGCAGGATCACGCGCACGGCGGCGTCGGGGATTACGGCGATCACGTCGCGGCTCCGTCCGGCAACACCGCTCAGCGCAGCCTCGATGCCGGAGCGCACGGCTTCGCGCTGCCGCAAATTGTTTTCGACCAAGTCGGGGATGACGATCCCGGGAGCGAGTTCGCGGGCGGCACAGGCGTCGAGACCGCCACCCGCATCATTCAGGTGGCCAGCCAGCACGCGGTCGGCGGCGATTTCGCAGGCCAGCTTGGGCTTGGGGTTATTTGAATTCGAACTCATTGTCCCGAGACGCCTTGTAAGACCTTTCCCTTAAAATCAGAAGCTTTATTGTTCAGAATTGCAATAGCTGAGTGGGCACTTCAAGGTTTCAAAGTTTCAAGGTTTCAAAGTTTTGAGAAATCGACGAAGTTTTCAGAAGGACGTTCGTTTCAGCATCGAAACCTTGAAACTTCGAAACCTTAACCCTTAGCGCATTGCCTCAATGAATGTGACTTTATTGATCTCCTTCAGCGTGGTCATGCCCATCCGAACTTTATCCAGCGCGGACTCGCGCAGGAAGCGCATACCCTCATCGCGCGCGGCGCGGCGAATTTCGGAAGTGGGCTTCTTGGCCAGAATCATTTCGCGGATGCGGTCGCTCAAGTCCAACAATTCGTGAATGGCGCTGCGGCCGCGGAAACCCGTGCCCGCGCACTCGATGCATCCCGGACCTTCGTATAACGGAACCTTGCCCCACTGCGCCGGATCGAGCCCACTGGCTTCCAGAACATCGGGCGAGTAATGCACCTCGGTGCGGCAAGAGTCGCAAATCAAGCGCACGAGGCGCTGGGCCAGGATGCAGTTCAGAGCCGAAACGAAGTTGTAGGGCTCGACGCCCATATTCAGGAAGCGTCCGATGACGTCGACCACGTTGTTCGCGTGGACGGTGGTGAACACCAAGTGACCGGTCAAGGCCGACTGAATGGCGATCTGCGCGGTCTCGGCGTCACGGATTTCGCCCACCATGATCTTGTCGGGGTCGTGACGCAAAATCGAACGCAAGCCACGGGCAAAAGTCAGGCCCTTTTTCTCGTTCACCGGAATCTGGGTGATGCCGCGCAGTTGGTACTCGACCGGATCTTCGATAGTGATGATCTTGTCTTCGTCGGTCTTGATCTCGTTGACGGCAGCGTAGAGCGTGGTCGTCTTACCGCTACCGGTCGGCCCCGTCACCAGCACCATGCCGTAGGGTTCTTTGATGTAGCGGCGGAAGCGACGCAGGTCATCCTCATCAAACCCAACTACGTCCAAGGTCAGCGTGCGGAACTTCTCGCTCATCGACTCTTTGTCGAGCACGCGGAGGACGGCATCTTCGCCGTGAATCGAAGGCATGATGGAGACGCGGAAGTCGATGGCACGGCCGTTGTACTTCACGCGGAAACGGCCGTCCTGCGGGACGCGGCGCTCAGAAATGTCGAGTTCGCTCATGACCTTGATTCGCGAAATCACGGTCGAGTGATGCTCTTTGCCGATGGGCGGCATGGCTTGGGTGAGTACGCCGTCAATGCGGAACTTGATCACGACGGAATCGTCGCGGGTTTCGATGTGAATATCGGAAGCGCGGCGCTGCAGCGCGGTGAAGATCGTGGTGTCAACCAGGCGAATGATCGGGCTGCTATCGGCGGTTGCCGTGAGCTTGTCGATGGTCAGCGTTTCTTCAGCGCCGGTGACCTCGTCTTCGCGGATGATAGTGAAGCCTTCGCTGGCCTCTTCGAGCACGCGCTGCGACTGCTCGGTCTTTTTGAGGATGTCGGAGATCTGCTTGAGCGTGGAAACCTTGGTGACGATGCGCTGCTTCAGCAGCAGGCTGATCTCGTCGATCATCATCAACTGGCTGGGATCGGCGATGGCGATGGCGAGCCGGCCGTCGACGGTCTCTTCCAGTGGCACGAAGTTGTAGCGGAACATCAACTCGACGGGGATCTTCTTGAACAATTCGTGGTGCAGCGAGAAATCAGTCAGGTCGACGAATTCACAGCGATAGCGGCGCGCGACGTCTTGCGCGCGCTCCAGATCGGTGACGGCGTTGCCCGTCGGGCTGATGGGCGCTCCAATGCCGCCACCTACGAAAAGCGATTTTTTATCCGCGGTTGCCATTCACTTACTCCGCCACACTTTGCGATCGTCTCGACTTCAGCGATGAGCGATGAGCTATGAGCAAACCAAGAATCCTACGCCTTTGCTCCTTACTGCCTTGCGCATCGCTCATTGCTCATTGCTCACTGCTCCACGGCTCACTTCACTCCCAATGTAAAGATCGGCAAATACAATGAAATCAGCACTCCGCCGACGAAAATTGCCATCACGATCAGGATCAGAGGCTCGATCAGCGCCATGGATGCTCCGAGCGCGGTTTGCACGTCCTCTTCATAAAATTCCGCTACGGAGTTGAGCATGGCCGGGAGCGCTCCAGTCGATTCGCCGACTTCGATCATCTCGACAGCTAACCCAGGAAAGATCTTCTGCTCTTCCAGGCTGCCGGCCAGTCCCTGCCCTTCCCGGACCCGAACCCCGGCACGCATCACGCCTTTTAAGATGCGCCGGCTGGTCATGGAGGAGCCAGCAGTTTCCATGGCGGGCACTAATGGCAAGCCGCCCTGCAACAAAGTAGAGAGCATGCGGGAAAAGCTGGCAACCTGATGCTTCAATCGGATATCGCCCAGCAAGGGTAGGCTCAGGATCACGCGATCAATTCGATCAGCGCCGCGCTCCGTATCTTTCCAACGCCACATCACAAACCCCGCGATGACCGATCCTATGAGCACGAAGGGCGCATACTTCTGAGCGTTCAATCCCACTCCGAGCATGAACACGGTGATGGCAGGCAACTTGGCATCGAGGCTGCTGAATAATTCGGCAAACTTGGGCACCACGTAGGTGAAGAGGAACGTCACCATGATCAGCACGACGGTGACCAGCAAGGTAGGGTAAATCAGCGAGACGAAGAGTTTCTTGCGGAAGCTCAATGCCATACGCTGGAAGTTCACGTAACGGGTGAGCACTTCGTCGATGTTGCCGCTCTTCTCGCCGGCCATCAATGTGGTCGTATAGATTTTCGGGATAATCCCTTGCGCTGCAAAGGCATCGGAGAGGAGTTCTCCGCCCTTCACGCGATCGCGAACGTTTTCGAGGATTTGCCTGAGTTGCTGATCTTTTTGGCGCTTAATGAGAAGTTCCAGCGAGTTCAGGATGGGCAGACCGGCGCGGACCAGAGTCAGGAACTGCTGGTTGAAGACCAGAAATGTCGCCTGCTTCAGCTTGCGGCGGCGGTGCAGCGAGAACCCGCCCGCCATCATGCCCTGGTTCTTCACCCAATAGACGTGATAGCCCTGCTGAGAGAAGCGGTCGCGCACCTCGGCTTCGGAGATTCCGTTCTCGATATGCTGGTGGACGTTACCGCGTTCGTCCGCGACTTTTATGACAAATTCCGCCATTTTGGGGTTTTTGTGCCGCTGGTCTGGTACGCCTACCGACTCAGTCTAACATCGCCCTTTCTGATTCTATGCTGCCCAATCGTGCCATAGGGACAGTTCGAAGTATCGCAAGTAACCCCTTGCGAGAGAGGGGGCTTGCTGCGATCTTCCTTTCTCGAGACGCCGCGCCACTAACTATTGTTCCAGTCCTCCCTCTACCGTTTCAGTTCCCGGCGGAGGACGGAATTGAAACTTGCCATCGGCGACGGGCACATTCTCTTTCTGATCACTGAATCGGTACTCCGTGGACGACCCATCCAATTGCTCAATCACGATTCGGACGATCCGACGATCTGGAGCCACCTCAAGCAGGATTTGACCCAAGCGATCAGCCAATGCCTCCGGTACACCCCGGAGCACCACATCGCCAGCCTGGAGTGGGGGCACATCCGGGGCGAGCGAGAGACCAGTTAACTCCTTCTCCAGCTTCGTTTTTCCGAGCAAAAATGCAAGTGGAGATCGAACATCCTCCAGCTTCCTGGCTGCCGTCTTACGAGCCTGCCGGTCGGCCGGGACAAAAAACCAGGCGTCCTTGCCGTCGCTGACAAACAGCTTCTCTGTAGGAGAACGGTATTCCCAGCGCATCTTGCCAGGTTTTTTGAGCCATAGGGTCCCGGTCTCGGTGCGCTCCATTCCGGCCCCGCGGTAGACCTCGGTAAACTCGGCCTGCAGGGTTTTCAGATGGTTGTAGTGGGCGTCGACCCCGGCGGCGAGGGAACGGACATCTGGCGCCGCGGCTGCCAGGCAGGCCGCTGCCGAAAAGATCGCACTCAGCAGAAAAATCCGCGCTCGAGTATCCACGAACCGATTCTATCGGGAGTTGTCGATCAGACGCGACGAATGTGAAGCTATCGCGCGCGAGACCCACGAGAGCCTTCGGGGCTGACGCGGAACAAGAAGATCAAGCGAGATCAGGACGACTGCGGAAGTTCGGATGCATCCGGTCAGCCGCGGGCACCATAAGTCTGCCGGTCAGCCGCATCCTAGCCCAGTCGTACTCATAGGCCGCGCCACAGGCGAGACAGATCTGATAGTGACCGCCATTCGCATCGGTGCGGGGCCACGAGAAGCGATGCGAGCAGGGGCGTCGCAGGATCTTTGCCAGGAAGTTCATTGCGTCACCACCGGGTTGCGACTCTTCCAGTGTTCGAGCCAGCGATGAAAGAAGGGCTTGGAACGGACTTCCAGTAAATCGTGCAGGGCCGAGACCAGCCTTCGCGTGCCCTCGGACTTGCAGAGGAAGGCGTCTACGGCGCGGAGTTTCTTCTCCGGCAGCGGACCGTAGGCAGAGAGCAGCAAGATCGGAATGTGCGGCTTGAGGCGTTTCATCATGGCCGCGACTGCATCTCCATTCACGCCAGAGAGTTGGTAATCGAGAATGACGGCATGGACCTTGTGATCGAGAAACAACTGCAGGCTTTCCTCCCAGCCGGTCGCTTCCAGAACCTCAAAACTATTCTTTTCGAGCAATGACTTGCGCTCGATCAGATCTTTCCAGTGCTCGTCGACGCAAAGGATCGTCGCTTTGACACGAGGCATGAGGGCACATCCAGTTTCGGCCAGAGTGGATGGAGATTCAGACGAGCAGTTTCCCGATGGAAACTAACTGCTTACATGAAGTGGCGCGCAGGTTGATTTCACTCGAGAATGCGCCAACGAGCAAATTACGAACGGTCACTCGCGCGGGCAGTTACTGGGTCCGCTCACGAGCGAGGAAGCGCCTGCGTCCTACCTGAGTCGCTCCGACCTGCTATTCCGGCAAGGCCTGGTCGCCACGGATCGTGAGGTGCGTTTCGGCGTGGGCTGCCTTGGTTCCGGGCTGTCCTCCGCCCACCGTAATCGTGTAGTCTCCCGCTCCTACGAAGCGGTCGCCCTTCTCATTCACATAACTTAAGTCGCGAGGTTGTAGCGTGAGGTGGACATGCCGCTGCTCGTTTCCATCGAAATGAACGCGGCTGAACCCACGCAGCGCCCGCAAAGGAACTCCGGGCAGTTTGGGAAAAGTCAGATAGAGTTCCACGACTTCATCGCCAGGCCGCTTGCTCGTGTTCTTCACCTCGACATCGACCTCCAGCGAATTGCCGGCTTGCAGGTCGGTATTTGAGAGCTTAAGTCCGCTGTATTCAAACGTCGAGTAGCTTAATCCATAACCGAACGGGTAGAGCGGCTGACCGCTGAAATAGCGGTAAGTGCGATCCTTCATCGAATAGTCTTCAAAGGGCGGCAACTGCTCAACGCCCTTGTAGAAGGTCACCGGCAAGCGTCCGGCGGGATTGTTCGTGCCTGCCAAGGTCTGCGCGATGGCGGTGCCACCTTCTTCTCCGGAGTACCAGGCATCCAGAATGGCGTTGGCGTGGTCATTGGCCCAATTCACGGCGAGGGCGCTGCCGTTCATCAGAACCACGACGAGCGGCTTGCCGCTGGCTTTCAAGGCGCCCAAGAGAGCGCTTTCTTCTTCGGGCAAGTTGAGGCTGGTACGATCGCCGCCGCGGAACCCGGGGAGATCGACCTTCATTTCTTCGCCCTCGAGTTTCGAGGTGATTCCGACGACGGCTACCACGACATCAGACTCACGCGCTGCGTCGACTGCTTCCCGCAGCGGGTCGGCGCTAACGGGCAGCCACACCATCTTGGTTCCCAAACCTCCTCGGAGGAATTCCACCTTCACGGCGTAGCGGTGTCCTTTGGTGAGTTGGAGCGTAGTAGTCTGCGTGTTGGGGTCGTGAAGATTGGCGTCGTCTACGATCAACTTGCCATCCAGCCACATGCGATTCATGGAACCGACCAGGCCAATTTGGTAGGCGCCGGTTTGCTCCGGAGTGAGGAAGCCGCTCCAGCGCGCCGAAAATTCCTTCATGCCCGGAGGAGCGGTGATTGCTTGCGGCCTTGGGCGCGCCAGTTGCAGATCGAGGATGGGATCGACGCGAACCACTTGCGGTGTGCCAGAGAGGTCGCCAGAAAAGTATTCGCCTTTCAGTCCGGGCTTGCCGTCGTCTGTGGAGAGGGAGGAGTTTGGAATGACGACCGTTTCCCGCAAGAAATCAGTTCCGGGAACGAAGGAAACCTGCGCTGCGCCAAATTGCTTGCGGATTCCCTCCAAAGCTGAAACGGCGTGGGAAGCGGTTCCAGCGTAATTGCCGTGAAGAACCTGAGTGGATTCGGCGAGCGGACCCACGACAAGAATCTTTTTTGCGCTCGGGCCCAGCGGCAGCACGCCGTCGTTTTTCAGCAGCACCATCGATTCGCGTGCAATCTTGAGTGCTAGTTCGCGATGAGCGGGGCTGTCGATCTCTGATTCGGGAGTCTGAGCGTATGGGACTCTCTCAGGCGGATCAAACATGCCGAGGCGCATGCGCGCGGTGAAGAGGCGTCGCAGAGAGTTGTCGAGATCGGCTTCGGTGAGCAGTCCCTGTTTTACGGCGTCGATAAAGGGCCTGTAGTCGTGGTCATCTTTGGTGATGGTGAAGAAGTCAGCACACTCATTATCCATGCCGGTCTTGATGGCAATTGCGGCAGCCTCCGCCTGGCTCTTCACGAAGTGATGACCTTTGAAGAGGTCAACGATGGCATCGCAGTCAGACACAACGTAGCCGTTGAATTTCCAGGCGCCACGGAGTTGGTCTTTCAAGAGGAAGTCGTTGGCGCAGGCCGGTTGTCCGTTGACGCGGTTGTAGGCGCACATCACAGACTCGGCTTTGCCCTCGGTCACGGCAGCGCGGAAGGCTGGGAGGTAGGTGTCCTCCATGTCGTGCTTCGAGACTTGGACATCGATGCTGTGACGCGACGGCTCGGGGCCGCTATGCACTGCGAAATGTTTCGGAGTTGAGATCACCCGGAAATATTTCGGATCATCGCCCTGCAGTCCAGTGACAAAGGCGACGCCCATGCGGCCGGTCAGAAACGGATCTTCGCCATAGGTCTCCTGGCCGCGCCCCCAGCGCGGGTCGCGAAAGATGTTGATGTTGGGGGACCAGAAGTCGAGACCTTCCATGATGTCGCGACGCTCTGCTTTGACAGCTTGATTGTGCTTGGCTCGCGCTTCGATGCCGATGACGACCGCCATCTCGTGAATCAGCGGATCGTCGAAGGTTGCGGCCAGGCCGACGGGCTCGGGAAAAACGGTGGCCGTGCCAGCGTTGGCGACCCCATGAAGCGCTTCACTCCACCAGTCGTAGTTGGGCACATTCAGCCGCGGGATGGCGCGAGCCTGATTGACCAACTGCTGGGCCTTCTCTTCGAGCGTCATTCTGCGAATGAGGTCGTTGACGCGCGCCTCGGTGGGCTGCGACGGGTCCATGTAGAGGGGATTGTCGGCGGTCTGGGCAGATGAAAGAAGCGGGAGCAGGGATGAGAGAAGGATCAAGATGAGAATGGAGATTCGGCTCACGGACAGTTTCCTCCGCAGTTCGCGGTATGCTGCGACTTGATAAAAACGCTCAGAAAATCGATTATGCAGACGGGATGCTTGTAGCACACGGAGAATTGGCAGGTCAAGCGCGCGGCTCACTCGCGAGGGAAGTTGCGCGAAAAAAATCACCTCGCGGCGGAGGTTTCGCGCGAAGGAAACAGGTTGGCTGCTTGATCGATGATGGCTTGGGCAATGGCCAGTGACGCAGTCGCGGCCGGCGATGGAACATTGAGCACGTGCAGCACCTTGCCGGAGGGGACGAACTGGAAATCATCGACCAGAGCACCGTCGGGTTTTAGAGCCTGTGCGCGGACGCCGGAGCCGCCGGGGACAAGATCGTCGTCCTGGATCTCGGGAAGCAAGCGCTGCAGCGCGCGAACAAAAGCAGCCTTGGACAGCGAGCGATGCCACTCGCCCATCCCATTACGCCAATGCTTGCGGGCCATCCGCCAGAAGCCAGGAAACGCCAGCGAAGAGGCGAGGTCACGCAGGTTGACATTGGTGTGACGATATCCTTCACGGGCGAGGGCGAGGACTGCGTTGGGCCCGGCATCAACCTTGCCGGTGATGCGACGCGTGAAATGGACGCCGAGGAACGGGAACTGCGGGTCGGGAACCGGATAGATCAGGGCACGGACTAGCGATGCGCGTTCGGGGATGAGGTCGTAGTATTCGCCGCGAAACGGGACAATCACGATACCGGGATCATCTCCAGCCATGCGGCTGATGCGATCGCTATGAAGACCGGCGCAATTGATCAAGGCGGCGGTCGCAAAAGCTCCGCGCGGGGTCTCGACTACGATTTCATTCGAAGTGCGCCGAACTGCTTTGGCGGGTGCGGAGAGCAGGATTGAGCCCCCTGCCGCAGCGATCAGTTCGGCGTACTTTTCGCAGACGACGGCATAATCCGTGACCCCTGTCGAAGGCACGACCAGCGCTTGAATGCCGGCCGCGTGCGGCTCAATTTCGCGCAATTCTTCGGGGCCGATGACACGAAGGCCGATCAGTCCATTGGCTTCTCCGCGACGACGGAGTTCTTCCAGGCGCGGCAGTTCCTCGACTTGCGTTGCGACAATGACTTTGCCGCACACGTTGTGGGCAATACCGTGCTCGCGACAGAAATCGATCATCGCGGCCGCTCCGGTCACACAGAGGCGCGCCTTCAACGAACCGGGCTTGTAATAGACGCCGGAGTGAATGACGCCGCTGTTATGTCCACTCTGATGGCGCGCGACGCGGTCTTCCTTTTCGAGTAACAAAAGGCGAAGCGCAGGAAGGCGGCAGGTAATTTCCAGGGCAACAGCCAACCCAACGACGCCACCGCCGATGATGATTACGTCATAGCGAGAATCGGTCATTTTGCGGAAACAACTGCAGCGGCGCCAACCATCCTGCGAAGGCGAGACGCCGTCGCGACAGCCGGCGGGACACCGGCGCTGCTGCGAAACACATTAGTTTACGACGAGAGTCACTTGTGTGCTCTGGCCGGCGCCGGCAGCGGCACCAGGGGATGTTCCTGTCACGGTTATGGTGTAGGTCCCAACGGGAGTACCCGAGTGACCTCCCCCTCCCCCTCCTCCTC
>Ga0209698_10005432_pt1 | contig 13783 bp, 9 predicted proteins | sample LitLauG_LLR_2012_FD_187203 | JGI IMG/M metagenome (GOLD analysis project Ga0209698, IMG submission 187203) | Freshwater sediment microbial communities from Pennsylvania, USA - Little Laurel Run_MetaG_LLR_2012 (SPAdes) (version 2) | ecosystem: Environmental > Aquatic > Freshwater > Creek >... | reverse complement strand
ATTCCGGTACGATCGGCTCGATGTCCATCTCGGGAAGCGGGCTCGACAATTCCGGCTCGATCGTCGGCGGCTCGGGAGCTACGTCCGGCGGCGCGGGCGGCGCGGGCGTGTCGAACGCCAACACGATCACGAAGTTGACCAACACCGGCACTGTTGTCGGCGGTCTCGGCGGCTCCGGAGGCGGCATCGGCGGCGCCGGCATATCCAATAGCACCACCCTAACCACGCTCACCAATTCCGGAGCGATCGGAGGCGGCGAGGGCGGTCGTTCGGCCGGCTTGGGAGGCGCGGGTCTGTTGAATGCGACAGGCGCGATGATTGGAACGCTTACGAACAAAGCGGGCGCAACGATCGACGGCGGCAATGGGGGACCCGGTGGTCGCTCCAGTGCGGGCGGTTCGGGCGGCGCGGGCGTGTCAAATGCTGGCACGATCACGTCGCTCGCCAACAACGGCATGATCTGCGGCGGAAATGGCGGACCTGGGGGCTCCGCTGCCGGCGGCGCCGGCGGGGCCGGCGTGTCAAACGTCGGCACGATCACGTCGCTCACCAACAATGGCGAGATCTGCGGCGGAAACGGCGGCGCCGGAACCCCCGGCGGCTTGGGGGGCATGGGGTTGGCGAACAGCGGCACGATCACGACGCTGATCAACACCGGGACAATCAGCAATGGCGGCGTAGGGCTGGACGCGATCCTCAGTGTCGGCCCCGAGGCCTCGATCGGCTTCCTTTACAACAGCGGCTCGATTTCTGGCGCGGTGGAACTGCTGGGCGGATCTGGCGATACGCTCGACAATCTCGGTCAGATATCCGGCAATGTCGACCTCGCTGCTGGCGACATCCTCATGAATAGCGGGCAAGTCTACGGCGATGTGAAGCTCGGCGGCGGCGGCACCTTGATTGACACGGGCGCGATATACGGGTCCGTCACGCTGGGCGCGTCGGACACCTTGGAAGCCAGCCAAGGTCAAATCAGCGGACCGATATCGGTGTCGAGCGGCGATCTGCTCGAATTCGGCGGCGATTTCGGAACCGCGACGATAGAAAACTTCGAGGCAGGAGTCGGCTCGACCCATGATATGATCCAGATATCCTCTCATCTTTTCGGCAGCTATGCGGCCGTTTACCAAGCGATGTCGCAAGTCGGATCTGACGTTGTGATATCGCTTGGCGCGACGGATTCGATCAGACTCGCCAATGTTTCATTGTCAAATCTCGCCGCGGCGGATTTCAAGTTCACATAAGCCGAACGAAGGCGCGCGAAACGAGTTGGATTCTCCGGCCACTCTCGGGGAGCGGCATTATTCAATCCGGGCCGATGTCGGTCATGTGCTCGCCGCGCCCGCGTAGATCATTTCCAGCGGGGCGACGCCCACGAAGTCCCGCTGACCCGCGCGGGCGCGAATGTCGTCCTTGGCATGAAGACGCAAGGAGTGGCTCGGCGGATCGTAGAGCTATGCGTCGTCGGCCATCGCCAGATAGCTGTCGATGACCTTGATATGGCGCCAATAGGGCGCGACGCGGCCGTCGTCCGGGCGATTGACGCCGTTGGCCGCCCACGAGAGATCCGAGAGAACCTGATCGGACAATCCGCGGTTGGAATATTCGCGGATCGATCGGCGCAGCTTCAGCGCCTCCGTGAGCGGTATGCCGCCAGCCCGCTTGCAAGATTGTTCGCCGAACCAGGGTCTCGAACATCGGCAGCCTGTGGGCGTTTCCCGAGAGTGGCGTTGCGCGCGCTATCTTTGCGTGCGCCGCCTCTCTCGCGGCGGCCTCGGCGCCTTCCCTGTTAATGCGACATCAGAACCGGCGCCGCCGTTTGGCGGGCTAGATCGCGACTAACTCCGCCGAACAAACCTTCGAGCAGACGCGAATGGCCATAGGCAGGGGCTGGATGCTCAATATTCCCTGAGCTTGCCAGAAGAGCGCCGACATCGCTGCGCGCACCGCGCGCCGACCATTTCGATCTGACAACAATCAACTAGCGCACTATAGAATCTCTGGCGGCACGCATGGATGTCCACGGCTTTCGATTTTGGGCTTTTGAATTTGGCGCTGTCTTTCAAGGCCGAGGCGCATCTGGCGTCCCGCTACTTAGCCGGGTTGTTGCGACCCGAGCCGATACCCGTCTCCCCCGTTTGCTCTTCAATCCCTTATGCCGGCTTTCTGGCGGCCTGCAGGCCGCCGTTAAGGGGAAGCCGAGGAGGGCCGCCCACTCTCCTTCGAGCAAAATCGACGCGTCCATTCGGCGACCACCTCGGGCCAACGAACGCGCCCAAGGCGGGCAACGCGGAAGCCGCCGCGCCCTCAGTGACGACCGCGCTGAACCGCGGCGCCGCCGCAGCGAGGCGCTGTCAACCAAACGCGCGATCTGACCCGCCGTCGTGTCGCCACCGACGCGCGTGGCGCGGATGGTGATCTGGCCCTCCTCCAGCACAGTCGCTGCGGCGTCCCGCAGCAGCGGGATCATTGCGGCGGATTGACTCATCGGGCTTTTCGGTTGCGTCGCTTCCCGCCGGACCTGATGATATTTGATTGTGACTGCCCAATCCGCTTCTCGTCATCGCGCACAGGATGTCCGGCGCGGCCTGTTAGCAATCACCACGCACTCGGCGTGGACAACGATGTTTTCGACGATAAGGCCAGGCGGCGCCGGTTCTGAGGCTCGATGCGCGCATGGCCCGGTTCTCCTGCCGAATTAAGCCAAATCGATTTCCACAACTCGTAATATCTGAGCCAACCCCCGAATGTAGGAAATATACTAAGGCAACGAGTCAGTCGTACGTGAAGAATATCGCTTCTTAAGTTAAAAATAGGATGGACATTAACTGAGATACTTAGATTAAAAATAATGTATACGCGACAACTTAGAAATCCAAGAGCTCAAAACACATTCAGATAGCGTAAAAAGTTTCGATTAGCGAAAATTCGATCGCAAGAGCGAGGTTTCCTTTATTTCTAAAAATCGCAGTTGCATAAGATTCCGTATGTGTGTTAATATAATGTTGCTGAAATATACCGTAACGGCAGCAAACGGGTTGCTATAATAATCGTTATAATTGTCAAAAATCAATTTGAAAGTCGAAATTGAATTTGCTTGGCCGCGTAAGATGTTGTCTTTTATAAAAAAGATGGCGAAGTTGTGGGGAGGGCCTGGCTATTTGTAGTGTGAATACATCTCTTGGGTAACCCTGAGAAGAAAAAGCACCCATTGAATAGAGTGGATTTGGGGGTAGCAATGCAGTCGGCTGTGGTGAACGTTAATTCCAGTTTTGCAGAGCGTGCTGCTCGAATTTTGGAAAGAGTGAAGCATAGGTGCGCAGTCGATATCGGCGACAAGGAGTTGATATACCGTACCCGCTATATGGCGTATAGGCGTCAGGACATTATCGACTCAAGAATTGATTGTCAGATATATGATGAAATATACGACGAATCGCCAAATCATTGGAACATTATGACATTTTTAGACGGAGAATTCATTAGTACGTTCCGGATTCACGTAGATCAAGGGTTATCAGCGGTTCTACCGTCATTGACGACGTTTCGTGACGTGCTCGATCCTTATTTGCACAAGGGGAACGTAATCATCGACCCTACGCGCATCGCTGCGAAATTGGAGTTTGCCGGAAAAATTCCGGAACTACCATACCTGACCATTCGTGCGGCCTGGTTGGCTGCAGAGCATTTCAATGGGGACGTCATCGTTTCAACATGCACATACGAGCATCAAGCTTTCTATGCGCGGGTGTTTGGGTTTAAGGCTTTATGCTTACCGCGATCTTATCCCCATGTGAATCGGAAGATTTCGTGCTTGGCGCTCGATTACCGAGCCCAAAAGGCGCGCGTCGAATCCCGGTATCCTTTATTCCGATCGACAGAGCATGAAAGAAAACAAATATTTGATCGCGTTCAGTAATTCAATCCATAGATGTCAATACGGCAGTTCGTGATGAGGGTTGGCGGCGATATCATCGTCAGGCTGGCCTCCGGTATATTTGTAAAAATGAATCGCGTAGCGCGCCAGGGCTTTTTCATTGGGTTCAAATCCTGAGGAGGTGCACCAGAGCTTAAATGCGATGAAGTCTAAATTTATCAATATCGCATCGACTCCGGACATCAGGTAGCCTACCTGGATTCCTTCCTGCTTGTCCTGCCAATCATCATAAGAACCGTATCTCGTAAAATCTTCAATAGTCGCTCTCGCGAGGACGAAATTCTGCAACGACATCATCGGAACAAGTGCTGTGGAGTGTGAGATATCAGGCACGATGACGCTCTCGGTTTGTGGCAGAGCTAACCTAGCCTCGCACTTGCTGAGAACATCATAATTTGCGCAGTGGGAGGGGATTAGGTTCGATTCTCGATCTATAGGAAGCGTGCCAGACAGCTAAAATTTTACCGAATGGGCCACCGAGCGCGATTATTGGCGTCCAGAAGGAACGGGAACTGCGCGCGAAGCTGATCGCGGCTCACGTTGCGGTAGCGCTTGAAGGGCCCGATGCTGACGTGTCCGCGGCCGCCGCCAGACTTCCTTGGTGACGTCGTCGATCACGTTGAGGATGCGCAACGCCTGCCGTTCGAGAGCTGATCACGGACGATGTCGAGCGACCTTCGCGCGTTGGGCCGACCCCGACCGGGATCGGCGCTTGCGATCCGGTCGCTCGCTTGCGGCCCGTGTGCTTGCGAACCCAGCCCGGACATCCCCGCGCATCTCAAACGAAATCATCTCCGGCAAATCCGGGCAGGTTCCCGGTGGGATTATCGCTCACCCTTCGTGAGCGTTCGCCGGAGTCCTTAAGGCCAGCCCCGGCAACCTAAACCAATTATTTAGGAAATGCTCCATATCCTTTTCTTATATTCCTTTAATCGTCAGGTGAAGAATGAGGCGCGATCGGGCAGCTTGTCCACCAGGCGAACAGGTGAGTTTCGCGCAAGCGAGATACATCAGTTTCGTCGACGAGCTTCTAGTCGAAGTCAAATGGCTGATCTGCTATGGTTCGGCGGTAACTTTGGCTGGCGTCACTGCCGCGATCGCCGCCAGGAGCGTAGCGCTTTGGATTTACGTCGGCTTAATCATTCTCACAACGGCTCTTCGCTTTGCAATCATGCGATGGCACGAGAAGGGCAGGCCAAGCGCCAACCTGGCCGTCGCCCAAAGGTATGAAGCGGGGTACGCGATCGGCGTCGTCGTTTTTATGGCCGTACTATCGACCTGGACCCTCGTCGCCTTCTGGGTGACCAACGACGCTTTCGTACGTTGTCTTACGTTTTCGTCCACCATAGCCTATGCATTTGGTATGCTGGCCAGAAGCTTCGCCATCAACAAGGGCATAAACGCTCAGATCGTCGTCGGTTTTGTCCCGCTAAGCGCGGCTACTCTGGTCGCCGGTGGCCCTTATCCCGCTCTGATTGTTCTCCTGATAATACCTCTGTTTCTTTCAATAAAGGCGTCGTCCGCGCGACTCAAGCAGGTGTTTGAAGGCGAAACCGACGCGCGGGCGGAAGCGGCGAGTCTGGCGGAAAGACTCGATACGGCGCTCAACAACATGTCGCACGGCCTTTGCATGTTCGACAATGCGGGACGTCTAATATTGGCGAATAACCACATTCCGGAGTTGTTTGGCCTAAGGGGAATCACGATCAAGCCGGGCGCATCGGTTAGCGAATGTCTGAAGGTGTTGGTGGAGTGCGGCGCCGTTGAGGAAAATAAACTTTCGGTTCTCGCCTCCCGGATGCTGCCGCTCGAATCCGACAGCGGCGACTTCGTCGTCCTGGTTGACACACGCGATGGGCGCGCCTTGGAAATCACGGCGCATCGCATGCGGGCCAACGGATCCGTGCTTGTCGTCCAGGATGTGACCGAGCGACGGAACGCCGAATATGCCATCGATCGCATGGCCCGCTTCGATTCCGTGACTGATATTCCGAACCGGAGGAACTTTGAAGAACTTCTGTCGAAGGCGCTGTCCGCCGCTGCAAAGTCCGAGCAAACGATAGTGATGTTCCTGGATCTGGATGACTTCAAGCAGATAAACGATAGTTTGGGTCATAATTTTGGCGACTATGTTCTCAAGCAAATAGCCGCTCGTATTGAGTCTGTCGTTGGGAAATCCGGCAATGTGGCGCGGTGGGGCGGGGATGAATTCGTCGTTCTGCTCCGTCCTTCGTTGATGGATTGCGACATCGAGACGCTCGCCGGCCGTTTGCTTAAGGAGATCGAGCTGCCTGTCGTGAATGGCGACATCAAAATTATTGTGGGCGCGAGTATCGGGAGCGCCGCCGCGCCGCGCGACGGAGTTTCGCCGGATGCGCTCCTTTCGGCCGCAGATATGGCGCTTTATGCCGCAAAGGCTGAGGGTCGAAGAAGATGGCGGCCATTTGAACGATCAATGGATACAAAGGTTCATATCCGGCGTCTCATCGAACTTGATCTTCGCTCGGCGGTTGCCAACGACGAGATAGATGTCTTCTTCCAACCCTTGGTTGACGTTAAAACGGGCAAGGTCACCAGCTTTGAGGCCCTCGCGCGCTGGAACCACCCGCTGCGGGGGAGGATATCTCCGGGCGAGTTTATTCCCGTTGTCGAGGCGCTCGGATTGATGAACGATCTCGGCGCCAACATCTTGCGGCGAGCCTGCTCCGTCTGCAAGACCTGGCCAGCCGACATCACCGTCGCTGTCAATCTGTCGCCATCGCAGGTCAAAGACAGGAAGTTGATGAAGACGATTGAGGGCGCCCTACGCGACGCCAAGCTTGACCCTCATCGTCTGGAAATCGAGATCACGGAGTCGGTGCTGCTGGACGACACCGGCGGCACGAAGGAAATCTTGCAAAGCCTTCGCGCCCTTGGAATTCATATTTCACTCGACGATTTCGGAACCGGTTATTCGAGCCTCAGCTATCTGCTGAGTTTTCCGCTTGATAAAATCAAAATTGATCGATCCTTTACGATTGGACTTGGCGTTCAGGACCGATCTTTGACGATAGTAGACAGCATATCGTCAATGAGTAGCAGGTTGGGGATGAGCGTGGTTGTGGAAGGAGTCGAAACAAATATGCAACTTGATATCATAAGACGCCTGGGATCGATCGCGCAGGTTCAGGGATTTCTGTTCAGCCCCGCGCTGCCCGAACATGAGATCGGCAAATTCTTTGCCGAGAATTGGGGAAGAAGCGCGGCTTGACGCTTCCTCTCGCCTCAGCGTCCGGGAGGCGGACCCGCGACAATATCGGACCCAGCGTCGACCTGCGCTTCGTGAACGGCCAGGGCGCGGACAAGCGCCTCGGGGTCGCAGAATGCCGAGGGTTCAATCAAGACGGCGCGGGCCAGGGATAGCGCGCGAGCCTTGGCGAGCGCCTCGGCATCGCCCAGTGAGAGGAAATCGGCGACCTGCGCAAACCCGAGGATGCGTCGCACGAGTTCTATTCCTAGAAAACCGACGGCGTCGCGCAGAACGTCGTTCACATAAGCCTCCAGCCACATTGCGCGGTCCGGGTCTCGCGCCGGGAAGTGACTCGCGGGCAGGCCGTCTCCCTGCGCTTCCTGCGCGAGTTCGAGGAAACGCCGGCGGAAGCCTCGCCAGAACGTGACGATGTCGGCTTCCAGCCGCGCGCGGAATTTGACGGCGTCGCCATCGCGAAAAGGGGCGGCGATCCATGCGATCACCAGATGCGCGAGGAAATTGCCGACGTCGAAGCCGGTAGGGCCTACCCAGGCGAATTCGCCGTCGATGACGCGGGTGTTGTCGGATGTCGCCATCACGGAACCCGAGTGAAGGTCGCCGTGTAGCAGCGACTGCGCCTTGGTCAGATAGGCGAGCCGAAGGTCCGCGACGGCGCGCTTGATCTGGCTGTCCTCGCGCAGCCTCGCGGCCCAGGGTTCGAGCGCGGGCAGGATTCGGTTGCGCGGGCTATGCGCGTAGGGGTCGATGAAAACGAGATCGACGGTTATGCGTTGCAGCGCGAGATTGCGCGCGAAGATCGCGAGATCTTGCGCCCGCGCCTCGAACGGCGCGGCAAGGTCGCTGGTATGGACGCAGGTTTGCGCGACATATTCCGCAATGTCTGCCGCGACGTTGGGAAAATGCTGGCCTGCGACGAAGGCGGCGCGCAGGATTATGTGCGGCGCGAGCTTTTCCATCGCCAGCGCCCGCAGCGTCGGGTCAAAATCATGCAACGTGGGCGCCAGCGCGCCGACGAACGGCGCGACCCGGCGGATGTAGGCGGCCTCGAACGCCGCACGCTCGACGTCGAGCGGCCAGTCGTCTTTGGCGACGCGCACATAGGGCAACGATTGCTTGACGCAGAGACTTCCGGCGGGGCCGTCCACCAGAAAAACGGAATTCAGGTTGCCGTCCGCCACGTCACGCACGCGCCAGTCGCCGGCCTCGCCGCCCAACCGTTCGGCGAGCAGGCGACGGCCGGCGATCCATTTGCGCACGCCCTCGTCGTCCAGCACATGATATGGCGCCACGTATCCCCCCTGTCGTCCCCCGTCGCGGGAGATTGTTTTATCAGGCTAAAAGGGCGGCGCGAAGATCCCTGGCCCTCGTCGCGCGGTTGGCGTAGCCGCGCGCTGTTGATATGAAGCCCGTAACGTGAACGGGGAGGACAACATGCGTCTCAAGGACAAGGTCGCGCTGGTGACGGGCGGCGCGTCGGGATTTGGCGCCGAGATCGTGCGCCGCTTCGCCGCCGAGGGCGCGAAGGTCATCAATTTCGACCTGAACGGGGAAGGCGCGGAGAAGGTGGCCGCCGAAGCGGGGCCAAACGTGCGCGCCGTGCAGGGCGACGTCACCAACGCCGCCGATATCATGCACGCGGTCGCGGCGGCGCAAGCGCTGGGGCGGCTCGACATCATCGTCAACAACGCGGGCTGGACGCATCGCAACAAGCCGATCCTCGAAGTGACGGAGGAAGAGTTCGACCGCATCTATGCGATCAACGTGAAGGCGATCTTCCTGATGACGCAGATCGCGACGCCGGTGCTGCGCGACGGCGGCGGCGGCTCGATCATCAACATCGGCTCGACGGCGGGGGTGAGGCCGCGCCCCGGCCTCACCTGGTACAATGGCTCCAAGGGATTCGTGAATCTGGTGTCGAAGTCGATGGCGGTGGAACTGGCGCCGATGAAAATTCGCGTCAATTGCATCGCGCCGGTGATCGGCGAGACGGGTCTCCTGGAGGCGTTCATGGGAGTGCCTGACACGCCGGAGAACCGCGCGAAATTCATGGCGACGATCCCGCTCGGGCGGTTCTCCAAGCCGTCCGACATCGCGGCGGCCTGCGTCTATCTGGCCTCCGACGAAGCGGAGTTCATCACCGGCGTGGTATTGCCGGTGGATGGTGGGCGAACAGTCTAGGCGGCGCCGGCGTCGGAGCCGAACGCCGCCTGACGGCGCTGCAACTGGCCGATCACGAACAGGGCGACCGCGATGACGGCGAACGACACCGCCGTCGTCGACGTGCCCAGCGCGTAGATGTCGGGCGTCGTCACTGTCGTCGTCAGCGCCTGAAGCTCCATCGGCAGCGTGTTGTGCTCGCCCATCGTCTGGCTGGAGCGTGCGATCTCGTCCCAGGACAGCGTGAAGCCGAACAGACCCACGCCGACCAGCGACGGCATAATGATCGGCAGAACGACGTGTCGCAGCGTCTGCCACGGCGTCGCGCCAAGGTCGCGTGCGGCTTCCTCGAAGCGGCCGTCGAAACGGTTGAAGATCGCGAACATCACCAGCAACCCGAAGGGCAGCGTCCAGGTGAGATGCGCGCCCAGGCCCGACGTGTAATTGCCCATCGCCGTTGTGTAGCCGTCCGACAGCCAGGCGGGGCCGTAATTCTTCAGCACGTCGTCGAGCACACGGAATTCCAGCGCGATACCGAGCGAGGTCACGATGGAGGGTACGATCAGGCTGGCGATAGTTATGTAGAACAGGGCGCCGTCGCCGACGAATTTCTTGCGGAACGCCAGCCCCGCCATCAGTGACAGCACGACGGTCAGCACCATCACCACAAGACCCAGACCCAACGAGCGCTTGAACGCGCCGGTGATATCGACGATGCCGCCGCCATGCCACAGCCGCTCGAACCAGTGCAGCGAGACGCCGTTCATCGGGAAGGTGAGGCCGCCCGTCGGCCCCTGGAACGACAGCACGAAGATCACGAACATCGGGCCGTAGAGAAACAGCACGTAGAGCGCGAATACAAGCGCCAGCGCGTAGAAGGCCAAGCCGCGATGCTCGTTCATCAAAGCTCCTTGCGGATGTCGACGATGCGGTTGAGGATCGCGATGATCAGCATGGTCGCGCCGAGCAGGATCACCGCGTTCGCCGCTGCGGGCGGGAATTGCAACGCCTGAAGGCGGGTCTCCACCAGCTTGCCGGCGGAGGCGATCTGTTCGCCGCCCATCACGTCGAAGGTGATGAAATCACCCATCACGATGGTGACGACGAAGATCGAGCCGATGGCTATCCCTGGCTTGCACAGCGGGATCACCACGTTGGTCAGCATCTGGAAGCCATTGGCGCCGGCGTCATAGGCGGCTTCCATCAGCCGCCGGTCGATGCGCATCATCGAATTGAAGATCGGCGCGACCATGAAGAACGTGAACAGATGCACGAAGGCGAGCGAAACCGAAAACGGCGAATAGAGCAACCATTCCAGCGGCTGGTTGACGATATGGGTCGACACCAAAGCCTGATTGACGAGGCCGTTGCGACCCAGCAGCGGAATCCACGAGATCATGCGGATCACGTTCGATGTCCAGAACGGGATCGTGCAGACCAGGAACAGCACCATTTGCATCGTCGTGCTGCGGATGTGGAACGCCAGGAAATAGGCGATCGAGAAGCCAAGCACCAGCGTCAGCGCCCAGACGATGGCGCAGAATTTCAGCGTTGAGCCGTAAGTCTTGAGGATCGTGCAGTCGGGAAATTTTGTGAGGCAACCCTCGAAGCTCTCGACGTAGCTGCGCGCGGTGAAAGTCGGCAGCATCTGGTAATCGTTATAGTCCCAGAAGCTGACGATCACCACGAAGATCAATGGCAGTACGAAGAACAGCGCGAAGACGACACCAATCGGCATCGCCTGCACCCAGCCCGGCAAGCCGAAGCGATCAAGCGCCGCCCGTGACGCAAAACGCGTCGCGGGGGCGGACGAAGCCGGGGTTCCCGGCTTCGAAGGGACGACCGAAACGGTCATCGTTTAAACCTCAGGCGGCGATGAACTCGTTCCACTTGCGCACCATATAGTCGTTCTCGTCCATCACGGCGTTCCAGCACGCGACATTGCCCATGCGGTCGTCGTAGGAGCCACCGTCGCGTGAGGCGCCGGCCTTCTCAAGCAGCGAGCCGTCGGGCGCCTTGATGTCCTTCTCGGCAGGCTTGCCTTCCATCCAGTAGGCCCACTCGTAGGGCTCCATGTTGGCTTTAGCCGTCGACAGCACGGCGGAATAATAGCCCTGGCGGTTGAGATAGGCGCCGGCCCAGCCCGACAGATACCAGTTGACGAACTCGTAGATCATTTCCTGCTGCTTGGTTGTCGTACCCTTCGACATGCAGAAGCCCGAGGCCCACGAGCGATAGCCTTCCTTTAGCGGCTGGAATGTGCAGGCGATGCCCTTGGTGCGCACAGCCGTGACGGCAGGCGACCACATCGACTGAATGACGGTCTCGCCCGAGGCCATCAGGTTGACGCTCTCGTTGAAGTCCTTCCAGAACGCGCGGAACTGGCCGGCCTTCTTGGCCTCGGTCAGCACGCCCATCGTCATGTCGATTTCGGCCTTCGTCATATTGCCCTTGTCGGGATATTTGTATTTGCCGAGCGCCTCGACCACCATCGCGGCGTCCATGATACCGATGGAGGGAATGTTGAGGATGGCGGCCTTGCCCTTGAACTCGGGGTTCAGCAACTCCGCCCACGAGTTGATCGGGCGCTTGATGAGGTCGGGGCGGATGCCCAAAGTGTCGGCGTTGTAGACGGTCGGGATCAGGGTGACCCACTCCGTCACACCGGCTGAGAATTTCGACGAATGCTCGCCCTCGACGAACATCACCTTCTTGGGCGCCGTGCCCTGATCGCCGATCTTCTTTCCGTTGGGCAGTTCGCCCTTGGTGAAGACCGGCGTGATATTGTCGAATTCCTTGATCTTCCTGGCGTTCATCGGCAGGATGTTGCCTGACGGCACCAACTTCTTGAGGCTGAAATATTCAGTGTCGAGCACGTCGAAGGAATTGGGCTGCGTGATCACGCGCTTGGTCACGTCGTCGGTGGTGGCGACGATGTTCTGAATCGTGATCCCCGTTTCAGCCTTGATCTTCTTGGTGATGTCGTCGCTCTGGTTGACCGCCGTGCCCAGATAGCGAAGGATCTTGTCCTCCGCTGCGTGGACGGCCGGCATCGGAAAGGTCGAGGCGGCGGCGACGGCCGCAGCGCCCTTCAGCACGGTGCGGCGGGAAACGCCGGAATTCAAAGCTTCATTGTCAGACATCTTTTCCTCCAACCGAGATTACCGGCGCGCTTCAGGCGGCCGGGGAGAGCGGATGAACGTCGTCGTCGCCCCACACGAGGCCGACCTCATCGCCAATCGCCGCGGGACGCGCGGCGAAACGTTTGTCCGGCACGGCGGCGGAGAGATCCGCAGCGCCGCCGCCTTCCAGTGCGATCAGATAATGACCGCCCTGATATTCTACGCCTGTCACGGTCGCTCGCAGCCGCGTCGCGGGATCGGCGGGCGTCGCTAGCGCGATGCGGTCGGTGCGCACCGCAATGGGGCCGCCCGGCGTCGGCAGCACGTTATGGCCGCCCAGGAAGCGTGCAATGAACTCCGTGCGCGGTTTCTCGAAAAGATCGTGCGGCGCGCCCTGCTGCTCAATCTTGCCCTTGTTCATCACCACGGCGAGATCGGCCAGCGCCAGCGCTTCATCCTGTCCGTGGGTGACGTGGACGAACGGGATGCCGAGGCTGCGTTGCAGGCGCCGCAACTCGCCGCGCATCCGTCCGCGCAGGAAAGGGTCAAGCGCGGAAAGCGGCTCGTCGAGCAGCAGCACCTGCGGGTTGGTGATGAGCGCGCGCGCCAGAGCGACGCGCTGCTGCTGGCCGCCGGAGAGCTGCGCGGGGACGCGCATGGCGTAGGTCTCCATCGCCACCAGTTGGAGCAAGTCCATCGCCTTGGCGCGACGAGTTGTTTTGTCGATGCCGCGCATCTTCAGCGAGAAGGCGACGTTGTCCAGGCAAGTGAGGTGCGGAAACAGCGCATAGCTCTGGAACATCATCGCGGTGTTTCGACGCGCGGGCGGCAGGTCGGTGACGTTGGCGGCGCCAATCAGGATGTCGCCCTGCGTTGTGCTCTCGTGGCCGGCGATCATGCGCAGCGTCGAGGTCTTGCCGCAGCCCGACGGCCCCAGCAGGCAGCAATAGGCGCCGGCGGGGACCTTCAGGTCGATGGCGTCGACGGCGGTCGTGACGCCATAACGCTTGGTGACCTTTATGAGTTCGAGCGCGCTGTCGGACATGGAGACTCAGGTGGCGGTACGTTCTCGGACAGCAATCGTCATGCCACGGGGGAAAGCTGACCTTTTGGTCAGGACCAAAGCCGCGTTTAGGCTCCACCAGCCCAATGCAGCGGCGATGATGCCCAAATCTTGGGCGGTCGCGAGTCCGTGGCGAACGCTTCCCGCAGTGTGTTATACCAAGTCTCGTAGAGCTTGACTCGCGGGAGCTTCCCAAGCTTGCGGCGTTTTGATTCAAGGTGGCGAACGTAGGAGGTTCGCCATGCCGGTCCCGC
>Ga0209698_10005431_pt1 | contig 13784 bp, 11 predicted proteins | sample LitLauG_LLR_2012_FD_187203 | JGI IMG/M metagenome (GOLD analysis project Ga0209698, IMG submission 187203) | Freshwater sediment microbial communities from Pennsylvania, USA - Little Laurel Run_MetaG_LLR_2012 (SPAdes) (version 2) | ecosystem: Environmental > Aquatic > Freshwater > Creek >... | reverse complement strand
AGCTTACCCAGCGCGTGGCAAGCTTTGCGCGCCTCTCCTTGTTGTCGGAAAGCGGCGAGACCGCGCCCGGTCCCCAAGGCGCTGGGATCTCCACTCTGCCTGCCCAACGCAGCGCCACCGCTATGCGCGCGAGTTTCGATTTCGGCGCGCTCGGGCTCGATGTAACCTATGGCGTAGTCGACGAAGAGCGCGCTTTGTTGGGGCTGTCGTGGTCTGGCATGATCGGCCCGACGCCATCGGGTCACACACAATTTGCCGGGTTTGGCGGTCACGCTGCTTTTGCGCCTGGCTGGCGGTTGAATTGGGACGCCGAATTCGGCCTCGCCAATTTGCCGGACGCGGGTTGGCTTAGGGTCGCTGCACCCATCCGCACCTCTGCTTATGCGTTGGAAGCCGAGCATAACGTCTTGCCCGCCTGGCTGGCGATGGGGGAGGCGAGCGGGGTGTTGAGCGTGTCGATCTCGCAGCCGCTTAGGGTCGATGGCGGGGCTTTGTCCTTCATGGCGCCAGCGGCCGACAAATACGGGGTCAAAAGTCTGCACTATGAGCTGCACACCATCGATCCAAGCCCCAGTGGTCGGGAGCTCCGCTTTGGGGTCGGGTACCGCTATTTCTTGGGCGAAAGCTTCTCAGCCTTTGCACAGGCGAGCTATGTGCTCGACCCAGGTCATCTCGCAGGCGCTGCGCCGGTGAGCCTGCTCGAACTTGGCGTTCGCATCGCGAACTAGGATTTCTTCTGCGCCAGCGCGCGCAGCAATTTGATGTCCTGGGCGCGGTTGCGTGGGGCAACCAGCACGGCCTCGGGCGTGGCCACCACAATAAGACCTTCGATCCCAGCGACGCAGAGCTTGACGCCTTCGCCGTAAAGCAGATTGCCCCCGCCATCGAGCGCTGCGGCGTCGCCGAAGATGGCGTTGTCGTTGCCGTCGCGCTCCGAGAGCCGCCAGATTTCATCCCAAGAGCCGATGTCGGCCCAGCCAATGTCGCAGGGCGCAACCGCTGCGCGCTTGGTCTTTTCCATCACTGCGATGTCGAATGGCTCGGACGGCGCGCGCGCGAACGCGGTGCGATCAAGACGAATTTCGACGCCAGAGCGTTTGGCGTTCTTCACCGAAGCGAGGGCCGCGTCGCGGATCTCTGGCGCGGCCGCAAATTCCTCGAGCAGGATCTGCGGCGCAAACAAAAACATTCCAGCGTTCCAGGAAAACCCGCCTTGGCTCAGATAGAGGCGCGCTGTTTCCGCGTTAGGCTTTTCACGAAAGCTCTCGATCGCGAACACCTGATCCGCCAATGACGCCCCGCGTTTGATATAGCCGTACTCAGTGGCGGGGCGGGTAGGCGTCACCCCGAAGGTGACAATGCGCTCGTAGGCGTGGGGGCTGGCGCGCGCCACCGCATCGAGAAAAGCGCCTCGATCTTTGATCAGGTGATCAGACGGCAAAAGCAGGACCAACGCCTCGGCGTCGATTGCCCCGGCAATGGCCGCTGAGGCGGCCGCGACCATGGCGGTGTTTCGCGCCTCGGGCTCAAGCACGACAGCTGCGGCGCTAACGCCGATGGCGGCCAAATCTTCTTCGACAAGCTGGCGATGGTTCTCGTTGCACAAGACCATGGGAGCAAGAAACGAAATGCTCCCGTGCTGGCCCTGGGTGCGCCGGACAGTCTCTGCGAACAGGGATCGGGAACCTCCGAGCGCATGAAACTGTTTGGGTCGAGCCTCGGTGGAGAGCGGCCAAAGCCGCGCCCCGGCGCCGCCGGACATGATGGCGGGAATGATACGGTGCATCATGGTTTGAGTGTATCCCCGCCTGCTTGCGTCGTCGAAGTCAAACCGGCAAGGGTAGGTTTGCGTTCCAGAGCGACTGTTGCGAGTCATGAGCGATATTCCATTCCAGCAAGTGCGTGACTGGATGTTCAAGGCAGCGCTGCCGTTTTGGGCGCGCCACGGCGTTGACGAGACCTATGGCGGCTTTCTCGAAGAGCTGGATTTTCAGGGTCACGCGACCGCCGTTGACTTCAAACGCGTGCGCGTCGTGTGCAGGCAGGTCTACGTGTTTTCGCACGCAGCGCTCTTGGGCTGGCCCGAGGGCGCCGCACTTTCCGCGCGCGCCTATGAGTTTCTGATCGTCAAGGCGCGCCGCCAGGACGGCGGCTTTGTGCGCCTGCTGACGCGGGCGGGCGCAGTCAAAGACCCCACACCCGATCTCTATGACATCGCGTTTGCGCTTTATGCTTGCGCCTGGCGCTATCGCCTGAGCGGCGATGAGAGCGTTCGCAAGCTGGCCGGCGAGACCCTCGATTATGTGCGCCGTCAGATGCGCGGGCCGCTCAAAGGCTTCTGGCACGAGCTTCCTCCCACGGGGCCGCGGCTTCAAAACCCCCACATGCATTTGGCCGAAGCGTGTCTGGCCGCTTTCGAAGCGCTGGGCGAGGACGAGTATCTCGATCAAGCTCGCGAATTGGTGGCGCTCTTCCGTTCGAAATTCTTCGACGGACACACTCTAGGCGAGCGGTTCGATGTGCATTGGAAGCGCCTCAGCGGCGCTGAAGGCGCCCGCTTGGAGCCTGGTCACGCATTTGAGTGGGCCTGGATCCTTTCGCGCTATCAGGGGCTCACAGGCGAGGACGAAAGCGAGCTCGTTGCAGCTCTTATAAGCTTCGGGGAAAGCTTTGGCGTGAACCCCAAGACCGGCGCTGTCTATGACGAGGTCAGCGAGGCCGGGGCGCCGTTAGTGGCCAGCTCGCGCACTTGGCCCAATACCGAACGCATCAAGGCCCATCTTGGGCGGTTTGAATTGTCCGGCGAGGATCCAAGCAAGCCGGTGGCTGCGAGTTTGCGGCTCCTCTTCGACACCTATCTGAATGTCGCCCCGGCCGGTCTTTGGATGGACCGCTTCGACGCCGAGGGCAAGGCGATCGCCGAAGCTGTGCCGGCTTCGATCTTCTATCATTTGTTTTTGGCGTTCTCGGAGGTGCTGCGCCTGGAGAGCGAGCTTAGCGGCGTGTAAGGCGTGCAACGATCAGCTCGGCGGCCTCCGCTTCGCTCACCTTATCCGTCTCGATGTGAATTTCAGGGCTTTCGGGAGGCTCGTAGGGGGAATCGATGCCGGTGAAATTCTTGAGCGTCCCCGCACGCGCTTTCTTATAGAGGCCTTTGACGTCGCGACGTTCGGCGACCTCGAGCGGGGTGTCGACGAAAATCTCGAAGAACTCGCCCGGCTCAGCGAGGCTGCGCGCCATGACGCGCTCGCTCCGGAACGGGGAGATGAACGACACCAGCACGATGAGGCCGGCGTCGGCCATCAGCTTGGCGAGTTCAGCCACACGGCGGATGTTTTCAACCCGGTCCGCCTGGGTAAAGCCAAGGTCGCGATTGAGCCCGTGCCGGAGATTGTCGCCGTCAAGGAGCGTGGTGTGGCGGCCCATGGAGTGAAGCTTCTTCTCCACCAGATTGGCGATCGCCGATTTGCCTGCGCCGGAAATTCCTGTGAACCAAAGAATTGCCGCGCGTTGGCCTTTGATCTCGGCGTGGGCGCCGCGATTGACCTCGAGCGCCTGCCAATGAATGTTTTGGGCTCGCCGTAGTGCAAAGCTGATGAGCCCCGCGCCTGCGGTCTCATTGGTTTCCCGATCGATCAGGATAAACCCGCCAGTGTCGTGATTGTCGCTGAAGGCGTCAAAAGCGATGGTTTGATCAACGCTTACGTTGCAGACGCCAATTTCATTGCTGTCGAGCTGTTTGGCGGGGCGTTCGCTCAGCGTGTCGATGTCGAAGCTGTGACGGATGTCGGTGACGGTGGCGGTGACGGTCTTTGCGCCAAGCTTCAGCCAATAGCGTCGCCCAGGAAAGAGCGCCGCATCGCTCATCCACACGATGGTGGCTTGGAACTGATCGGCCCGCTCGGGGGGTGAGGGCTCGCCGGCGATCACATCCCCGCGCGAGCAATCGATCTCCTGATCGAGGGTGACCACGACCGATTGCCCGGCAAAAGCTATTTCGCGGTCGCCGTCAGCTGTGACAATGCGCGCGACATTGGCGGTTCGGTTCGACGGCAGAATGCGCACCAGCTCGCCGCGTTTAACAAGGCCCGCAGAAAGCCGCCCGGCAAAACCGCGGAAGTCGAGATTTGGGCGCAACACGTTTTGCACGGCCATGCGCATGGGCTTGGCTTGACGACCAGCTTCGTCGATGGCGGCGTTCTCAAGCGCCTCGATGAGCGTCGGGCCGGTATGCCAAACAAGGCGCGCGCTCCGGCCAAGGACGTTGTCGCCCTCCACCCCGGAAACCGGAATGGCTGGCCCGCGCGGGAGTTTCAGCTGCTCGGCAAGCGCTGCGTATTCGGCGACGATCTCCTGAAAGCGGTGCTGCGAAAACCCCACCAAGTCCATCTTGGTGACCGCCAAAACGATGTGCTTGACCCCCATGAGTGCTGCGATGAAGCCGTGGCGGCGGGTTTGGGTCAAAAGCCCCTTGCGCGCATCGACAAGCAACAGCGCCAAATCGGCGTTGGAGGCCGCAGTCACCATGTTGCGGGTGTATTGGGCATGACCTGGTGCGTCGGCGACGATGAATTTGCGCCGCGGCGTGGAAAAATACCGGTAGGCGACGTCGATGGTGATGCCTTGCTCACGTTCGGCCATGAGCCCGTCGAACAACAGCGCAAAATCGAGTTCGCCGCCGCGCGTGCCGACGCTTTTGGAATCCGCCTCTAAAGCTGCGAGCTGATCGCTTGGCACCGCGCCCAAATCGTAAAGCAGACGGCCAATCAAGGTCGATTTGCCGTCGTCGACGGAGCCGCAGACCACCAGCCGAAGTAGGGTCTTTTCAGAATGAGCCGGCGCGGTCATCAGAAATAGCCGTCCTGCTTCTTCTTCTCCATTGAAGCGGGCGTATCGCGATCGATCAGCCTGCCTTGACGCTCGCTTTCCGCCGAAGATTGCAGTTCAGTGATGATGTCGGCGACCGAGCTGGCCTGGCTTTCGACCGCGCCCGACAACGGATAACAGCCCAGCGTGCGGAAGCGCACGCGTTTAAGCTCGGGGGTCTCGCCAGCTTTGAGGCGCATGCGCGCGTCGTCGGCCATGATCCATGCGCCGGATCGTTCAACGACTGGGCGATCGGCTGCGAAATAGAGCGGCACGACGTCGATTTTTTGCTGCTCGATATATTGCCAGACATCGAGTTCGGTCCAATTCGACAAAGGAAAAATGCGAAACGATTCTTTGGCGCGTTTTCTGGTGTTGTAGAGCGCCCAGAGCTCCGGGCGCTGGCTTTTTGGATCCCAACGATGGTGCTCGGAGCGCAGCGAAAACACCCGCTCCTTGGCGCGGCTCTTCTCTTCGTCGCGCCGGGCCCCGCCGAGGGCTGCGTCGAAGCCGTATTTCTCGAGCGCCTGTCGCAGGCCCTCGGTCTTCCAGGCGTGGGTATGGGCTTCTGAGCCGTGGTCGAACGGGTTGATCGCCTTGGCCAGCGCGTCGGGATTTTGATAGACGATGAGCTCGTGTTCTTCCGCGACGCGGTCGCGCATGGCGTACATGTCGCGAAATTTCCAAGTTGTATCGACGTGCAGAAGCGGAAACGGTTGCTTGGCGGGATAAAACGCCTTGACCGCGAGGTGCAACATGACGGCGCTGTCTTTGCCCATGGAATAGAGCATGGCGGGGCGCTGCAATTCCGCGGCGGCTTCGCGCAAAATGTGAATGCTCTCAGCCTCCAGGGCCTCGAGATTGCTGAGCCGGCGGTCAAACGCCATGATAGCTCCGGTACCAGGCCACGAAGCGGGCTATGCCGGTCTCGATTGGGGTCTTTGGCTGGAAGTCGACGGCGCGCGCCAGCTCCTCGATGTCGGCGTAGGTGGCCGGCACGTCGCCCGGCTGCATCGGCATCAGGTTTTGAATAGCCTGTTTGCCGAGCTCTTGCTCCAGAAGCGCTATGACGCGCGTGAGTTTAACCGGCGCATGGTTGCCGATATTGTAGATGCGATAAGGCGCCTTCGAGCTGGCTGGGTCAGGGGCCGCGCCATTCCAATTCGGATTTGGCTCTGCAGGTTTTAAGCCAATCCTTGCCAGCGCTTCGGTGACATCGTCCACGTAAGTGAAATCGCGCTGCATTTGCCCGTTGTTGAACACATCGATGGGTTGGCCGGCGAGGATGGCTTTGGTGAAGAGATAGATCGCCATGTCTGGCCGCCCCCAGGGGCCGTACACGGTGAAAAAACGCAAGCCGGTCGTGGGTAGCGCATAGAGGTGGCTGTAGCTGTGCGCTAACAGCTCGTTGGCCTTCTTGGTTGCAGCATAGACGCTTACCGGATGGTCGACGTTTTGATGCACCGAAAACGGCATTTTGGTCACCGCCCCGTACACTGAACTCGACGAAGCATAGACAAGATGCTCGACCTTGGTCCGTTGGCACGCCTCAAGCAAATTTACAAAGCCCTCGATATTGGAGCTCACATAGGCCTGCGGATTTTGCAGCGAGTAACGCACTCCAGCTTGGGCGGCCATATTGTAGACAAGCCTGAAACGATGCTCATCGAACACCCGATTGAGCGCGCCAGCGTCGGCCAGATCGGCGTGCACGAAGTGAAACTGGCCGCGTTTGGCGAGTTCGCCCAAGCGGGCGCGCTTTAGCTCAACGCTATAATAGCTGCTCAAATTGTCGAAGCCGACGACAGCTTGGCCGTCGTCGAGCAGGCGCGCTGTCAAATGATAGCCGATAAACCCCGCAGCGCCGGTCACCAGAACAGGGGTCATAACTTAGATATTCTGCCTCGCCGCTGACGCCTCTAGGCGCCTTGGCGGTTCGATAGGCGCCCACCGCCGCAAATGCAACTGAATGCCTCCCAGCCAGCGCGCCCCGACGAACCTGAGCCTAGGAACTAGGGCCGAGGGACCAGGGCCGAGCAAAGCCCCGCCAAAGAGGCGAGGTTCGCGAATATCGCGCTTTAGCTGAGCGCCTGCCAGATGGCGGAGCTAATGCTTGGGATAAGCGATTGCGGCCCTCGCTTGGCGAGCGTCAAGAAGGCAATAAAAACGGCCTTGGCAGTTTTGAACCGCGCGCCAGATTTGCGAACCCCAACCCAAAGCGCCCTTGCGATTTTCCGCGCCTGTTAGAACCCATCTTTTTGGCGTTATCGCGGGCCCTTGGGCCGGGCATGTTCTTCTGGCGTCAGGCTCTCAATGCCCCTGAAGACAAGCTCTGGGCAATAGAGCGCAGACCCAAGAAACTGGCCGCCAGACTTTGATAGGGCGCCTCAGATTTGCGAGCCGGGCGCAAAAAATTGGCAAATCCCAAGACCGCCCAGACTGCGCCCATAGCACTTTCCGCATTTGCGAAGGCGCAAACTTGTGGGCCCCCGCAGGGGACGCTTAAAGGCCGGCCGAGGGCAAACGCCTATCCTTCCGGCGCTGCCAAAAGCGCAAATAATTCAAGCTTTCATGGCGACCCCTGGCCGTGGCCAAGGCCGCGGCCAGGGCATGGGCTTTGACCCACGCTTTTGGCTCTAGGCGGGCGCGCCAAGTGCAGCCGGCCCCATGCATTGCAACATTTCTGCATCGTCACCCCGCCCATCACGCTTAGTGCTTGGCGCCGGGTGAGATTTAAGCTTTCTTACAGGCCTGCGCGTAAGAGGGGCCTAAGCGCGCAGTGATGCGTTCTGGGAGCGATACGATGGCGGGGAAGACGGTCCGCGACCACGCGCGTGAAGTTCGCGAGACAATTGTCAAATCCAGCCTTGCCGGGGTTGGCGTGACGGTGCTTGCGGTGACCTTGTGTTCGCAAGCTGGTTTAGCAGGCTTGATCGGCACCAGCGCGGCTTCCGCGATGGGCGGCGCAGGCGCCAATGACCCCTATGCAAAGTTGCCCCCGTTCCCGACCTTGCTCACCCAAGGCGAGGTCTCCGATATTCGCGGACAACTCGCTTCGGTCGCCGCGGCCATGGAAATCACCCGCGCGGCAACCGACGAAAAGATTGCGTACGTCCACGAGCTTGCTGAACATCCTGGCGCGCTTTCGGTCACTGCGCCGCACCGCTTCGCCAAGTCGATGCCGGTTGCTGTGGTTTCGCCGCCCGCCCCTGTCGCCCACGTTCTAAGCCTTGCGCCAAGAATGATGACGCCGGCTGCCGCGCCCATGACGCTACGTGGTACCGAGCCAGCGTCAGTGGCGGCGAGTGTGCCAGCGGCGCCGACAGCGGCTGCCCCGGCGCCGATAGAAGCAGATGCGTCCGCGCCAAGCGTGGCCATCGATGGCGCGGTTTTTACCCCGACGCGCGCGGTCACGGGCTCGCATCTGGAACTTGCAGCGCTGTTTTTCGGCGACGACGACTGAGCGCGGTGCTAGCGCTGCATTGGCGCTCAATTGCTTCTCAAAGCAGTGATAGATTTCAATGCGCGCACTGAGCGCGTGCCTCGATTATAAATAGCGGCGCCTAGCGGCGGTTATAAATAGTGCAGTGTAGCTGCAGCCAAAAGTGCTGCGCCGGCGACGATGCGATACCAGGCGAAGGGCCAAAAGCCGGCGCGGGAGATGAAGCTGAGAAAGGGCTTCACCACCAAGAGCGCCGCCAGGAACGCAAATACAAAGCCGATGGCGATTTCCACGGTGTGGCCCTCGCGCAAGTGATCCTTGATCTCCCATAAATCATGCAGAAACGCCGCCAGCATGGTCGGCATCGCCAGGAAAAATGAAAACTCCGCCGCAGCGCGCCGGTCGAGCCGCGTTAAGAGGCCCCCCACGATGGTCGCGCCCGACCGCGACGTGCCTGGAATGAGGGCAAGGGTCTGAAATACGCCAATGGCCAAAGCCGAGCGGAGCGGGGTGTCGTAAGCATCTTCGACTTTGGCAGTTGGGCGCCAGCGGTCGATGAGCAGCAATACAATTCCGCCCAAAATGAACGCCCACGCCACGACGGTGAGATTGCCGTAGAGATCGGCCTTGACGAAGCGCGCAAAGGCCAGCCCCGCAATAACCGCGGGGATGAAGGCGACAATCACCGCCAAGGCGAAATGGCGCGCCCGCGGGCGGGTGAAGAGATGGGTGATGACTTCAAAAATGCGCACGCGGTAAAGCCAAACCACGGCCAGGATGGCGCCCAATTGGATCATCACGGTGAAGGTGCCGCCGGGATCTTGAAAGCCCAGCAAGCGTTCGGCGATCAAAAGGTGCGCGGTCGAGGAAATCGGCAGAAACTCGGTCAGCCCCTCAACCACGCCCAGGATCGCAGCATAGACAAGTTGCATGATGTCCAAGGCAGACCCTCCTGCGTCGATTGGGGGCGACCATGGCGTGCGTCGTCGCATCGGGAAAGAGGCAATATCGGCGCATATCGGGGGTCGCTCGAGCCTTGAACCCGCCCAGCTCGCGGCGCCATATGCGCTCCGTGGATAGCGCCAACCTCGCACCCATCTCCAGTTCTGAGCACGCGCGATTGACCTCGCGCGCTGCGGCGTTCTCGGTGGCCGCGGCGGTATTGCTGATCGTGCTCAAAGCCGGCGCCTGGCTTGCTTCCTCTTCGGTGGCCATGCTGGCCTCGCTGGCGGATTCGACGCTCGATCTGTTGGCCGCGCTGCTCACTTATTTCGCGGTGCGCTATGCGGCGGCGCCGCCCGATCGCGAGCACCGCTTCGGTCACGGCAAAGCTGAAGCCTTCGCCGGGCTCGTGCAGGCTGGGCTGGTGTTGATCTCAGCAGGGCTCATCGCCGTTGAGGCAATCCCTCGCCTTTTCGGGGGCCCGCCGATGGCCAATGGACTTGCAAGTCTTGCCGTGATGGTGGTGTCGATTGCGCTGACCGCGACCTTGGTCGGCGCTCAATCGCATGCCATCGCGCGCACCGGCTCACTCGCCACGCGTGCTGATCGCATCCACTATCTGGGCGATCTGGGCGCCAATTTTGCGGTGATGATAGGGATCGGGGCGGGCTATTATTTTGGCTGGACCTGGGCTGATGGGGCAGCCGCCTTGTTGGTCGCCGGCTGGCTCTGCGCGGGGGCGCTCTACGTGGCGCGCCAATCGGGGGATCATCTGCTGGATCGCGAACTTCCAGACGCCCAGCGCCAGCGCATTCGCGACTTGGCCGAGAGCGATCCGCGCATCACCAGCGTGCACGATCTGCGCACCCGCACCAGCGGCGCTTACACCCACATTCAGTTTCACGTTGATTTGCCCGCGACGATGACGCTTGAAGAAGCCCATCACCTGATCGTCGAGGCGGAGGCGCGGATCGGCGCTGAATTTCCCACCGCCGACATTATCATCCATCCCGATCCCAAGGGGCGGGCTGAACCGCATGGCCACGAAGATTTCGCGCGCGCCCAACACCGCTGAGGGCGTTAAGCGCAAAGCCCGCGCTTTAGGCTTTGATGCGGTTGGGGTCGCCGCGGCGGACACAGCGTGGCCCAACGGCGCTTGGCTTGAGCAATATTTAGAGGCTGAGCGTCACGGCGATATGGCCTGGCTTGCAAAACCCGAGCGCGTGCATCCGCTTGCGCTTTGGCGCCAGGCAAAGAGCGCGATCTTGGTCGGCCAGTCCTACGCCCCAACCGATGACGCCTTGGCGCTTCTGGCCCACAAGCAACGCGGTCTGGTTTCCGCTTATGCGGCGCGGCGCGATTATCACGACGTCATCAAAGCCAAGTTGAAGGAACTGGCGCGTTGGTTTGCGCATGCCAGCGGCGCCGAAGTCAAAGTTTTTGTCGACACCGCGCCTTTGATGGAAAAGCCGCTCGCCCAGCGCGCAGGCGTTGGCTGGCAAGGCAAGCACACCAATCTTGTCTCGCGCGCCCACGGTTCGTGGTTGTTGCTGGGCGCGGTTTTGACCAGCGCAGAACTTGAGCCGGATGCGCCTGAGGATGATCGCTGCGGCTCCTGTCGTGCTTGTCTTGATATTTGTCCGACCCAGGCGTTTCCCAAGCCCTATCAACTCGATGCGCGGCGCTGCTTGGCCTATTTGACGATCGAGCACAAAGGCCAAATCCCGCGCCAATTCCGAGCAGCGCTCGCAAATCGCGTATTTGGCTGCGACGACTGCCTGGCGGTTTGTCCCTGGAACAAGTTTGCGCAAGCCGCTCAGGAAATGCGCCTGGGGGTGCGTGAGGATCTGCGCTTGGCCCCGCTCGGCGAACTCGCCGCGCTCGACGAGGCGCAATTTCGCGCCCGTTTCGCCGGCACGCCTGTTAAGCGAACCGGGCGCGACCGCTTCGTGCGCAACGTCGCTTGCGCGATTGGAAATTCCGGCGACCCATCGTTAGTCCCGGCGGTGGAAAAATTGCTTGACGATGCCTCGCCCATGGTGCGTGGCATGGCGGTGTGGGCGTTGCGACGCCTGCTTGACGCGGCGAGCTTTGCGGGCCTCAGATCAGCGCGCGCGCCGCAAGAACGCGACGCCAGCGTTGGGGGAGAGTGGGGCTGATGCATCCAGACGAAGAGCCTCCCGCCAGCCAACATCCCCCGGGCACGCAGGGCGCTTCCGAGCAAGGTTCCAATCAAGGCCCTGAACCAGACGCGGGCAGCGAGGCTGAGCCCGGTTCGCCAGCAGCTGGAAGCAGCGGGGCGCCCGCGGCGCAATATCAAACGCCGGCCGGGCTTGACGAGCAAATCTCAGCGCCTGGCCAGCCAGACGAAACTGACGCTGGTCGCCTCGAGCAAGGAGATCCCTACGAGGGATTTTCCGCCCCGCCCGAAGAGACCGCTTCTTTTGCGCCTCACGATGAGGCTGATGACGCGAGCGCTTATGAACGCACTGAACCGTCGCCGGCTTCGTTGTTTGCGCCGCCCCTGCGGCAACCCTACATCGCGTTGCCGGGCGAAGAGCGCGGCGACCCCCGGCGCGCGCGCGACGCCCAAGCCAATCTTGATCTTGATCTTGCGCGCATCAAGCGGCGCAAGCGTTTTGGCATATTACTGACGACATTAAGCGTGTTGTTTGTGGCGCTGGTTGCAGCGCCCGTGACCTGGACGCTGGTCTATCTCTTCGTTGACGCCCCATCCACGGTGTTGATGTTGGAGCGCGCCGCGGAGGGACAAAACATTCGCCACACCGCGGTGCCGATCGCGCGCATGTCGCCCTATATCGTGCGTTCGGTCATCGCCGCCGAGGACGCCAATTTCTGCACCCATCACGGCTTTGATGTCGCCGCGATCGAGGATGCTATGGCGGTCAACGCCGAGGGCGGGCGCGTGCGCGGGGGCTCCACCATCTCTCAGCAAACCGCCAAGAACCTCTTCTTGTGGCCAGAGCGGTCTTGGGTGCGCAAAGGTTTCGAGACCTATTTCACCGCACTCATTGAGTTTATGTGGCCCAAGCGGCGGATCATGGAGCAATATCTCAATGCCGCGGAATTCGGCGGCGGCGTTTTCGGCGTCGAGGCGGCCGCGCAAACGCGGTTTGGAGTGTCGGCGGCGGACCTGACGCCGCTTGAAGCCGCACGGCTGGCTGCTGTGTTGCCAAGCCCCAATCGCTGGAGCGCCACCGATCCGGGCCCCTATGTGCGCGAGCGTTCAGCCTCGATCGTGGCGCGCGCGCAAGTCATTCACAACCAGCACATGGCCGGTTGCGTGCTGGCGCTCGACGCCGCCGCCCCAGCTTAGCTCTTACTCACCTGTTAAGTGAGTTTTGGCTGCAAAGGCTGAGGCTCTGGGCTAAGCTTGGGCGGCGAAATCAACGGGGACCATCAATGACCATGATCTATGTCGTCAGCGCCATCGCGGTGGTGCTGTTGATCGCCCTCTTTGCCTACATTTCCACGCGCTATTACGAGGGCCGCTACGACCGGACCTATATGACCCAGGACGAGCGCGGGTTTCGTCGCGCTCTTAAGGGCAAAACCATATTGTGGGATGTCGAGGAGGCCATCGTCAAAGGGCCTACTGCGCCGCGTCTTGAATATGTGGCGCTGGATGCCGCAACCGGGGGGCGCCGCACCGTGGCGCTCATGGACGTCAAGAGCGGCGCCATTAATCTGCGTCCGCAATTTGCGGCCCCCTTGCCTTTTGACGCGGTGACCGCCGACGATCACAAAGTATTGGTGGACCCGCGCGTTCAGTTCTCCATCAACCGCGATCTCTTGAAACACGTCTATGAAGTACAAGATTTAAGTCAGGCCCTCGACACCCGCATCCATAGCGCCTTTCGCTCCGAGATCGGCAAACTGCGGGACGAGGAATTGCGCGCTTCAATCGCCGAAGTGGAAACCCGCGCCATCACGCGCTTGCGTCAACTTGAAGACGAGGGCGATGAGAAGGGCGAAAAGGGCATGGCGCTCGGGATCAATTTCCATACCGCAAGCCTGAGCTTTACCGAGCCCGATGAGTTTGCGGTGGCGTTTCCAGGTCTTGCGCCCGGGGCCACACCTACCCCCGAACAGGCCGAAGCGATGGAGCGCGCGCGCCAAGCCGCGCGCGCCCAAGGGGTGTTGTCGCTGCGCCCCCAACAGCTCGACCAGATTGCCGATGTCTTCAACGGCCGCGATGCGGCGGGGACCGCTGCAATTCTTGCCATGCTCGAAATGCAGACCCGCCAAAATATTGCTGAGGCCTTGGCCGCAGCCGGCCAGCTCGTGGTCATGACCCCTGCCGAGCTTGGCCTTGCCGGGGTCGAAGCTCAACGCCAAGCCGCCCGCCTTGCGGCCGCCAGCGCTACAGCGCCAGCTGCGGTCAATGGCGGCGCCCAGCGGCCAGAGCCGCGTGTGTGAGCCAAACCATGCACGGCCCGCTTGCCGGAGCAGGCCCGGCGCTGTCATGGAGAAGCTCGCGCACGGGCGGGGCTGGGAGTAGGGCGGCTTGGAC
>Ga0209698_10005430_pt1 | contig 13794 bp, 14 predicted proteins | sample LitLauG_LLR_2012_FD_187203 | JGI IMG/M metagenome (GOLD analysis project Ga0209698, IMG submission 187203) | Freshwater sediment microbial communities from Pennsylvania, USA - Little Laurel Run_MetaG_LLR_2012 (SPAdes) (version 2) | ecosystem: Environmental > Aquatic > Freshwater > Creek >... | reverse complement strand
GTGGTATTCAGTTGCTGGCCGAGACCGAAGGCCTCTTCACCGAGACTGCAGGCGGCGTCACGGTTGGCACCACTCGCAAGCTGATCCAGCAAGACCGCATTCTGCCCGACGAGACAACCGTAGTCTGCATCACCGGCAACGGTCTCAAGACCACCGACGTTCTGGCCGACAAGTATCAGGCAGAAATTCCAATCGCTCCGAAACTGGCGGAGTTTGAGGCATATCTCGCGGCGAAATCCGCGGCATTGCCGGCAACGGTCGCTGAAACAGCGGCGGCAGTCGTTGGTCGTTAGTTGTTAGCGAGCGGTCGCGGTCCGGTGTGGCTAACGACCGGCGGCCAACGCCTTACGACTGATTCACAAATTTTCATTCGGGCACATGCCCGGGAGGTTTCATGAGCATCACAGTTCAAATTCCTACAGCTTTACGACGACTCACAGCCGGAACGCCGCGCGTCGTCTGTTCCGCCTCAAATCTCAGCGAACTGTTCTCGCACCTCGACACGCAGTTCCCCGACCTGAAGCCCCATCTTCGTGATGAAACCGGAGAGACGCGGCGCTTCCTCAACATCTACGTGAACGAGGAAGACATCCGCTTCCTCGGCGGCGCATCGTATTCCTTCCAGGATGGGGATGAGGTGCTGCTGGTGCCTTCCATCGCGGGGGGATCGGAGTAGAGGTCGACCGGGTGAACTTAGTTTGGCTTTGATTGTGCTTGATCGATTGAAGTGTTGCTGAAAATCCGATCACCAACCTCTGCTGGTACCACCCATCTCAACAATCCTCCGCATCCACTCCGGCGGCTCCTTCTCCGTTGTCGCCTGTTTCGCCCGCCTCAGCGCAGCTTGCGACTCCTCGAGAGATATCCCGATCGCAAATGAAAAAGTCGTGCCCTCGATCGTCTGAATGCGGCCGTCCGCATACGTTTGGAAAGGCTGCCTGAAAATCCGCCGGGCCTGCGAGAGCCTGGCGTCCAATTCCTGCCGAGACTCTCCCTTGCACAGAAATTGATCCCCCTGATCGTGATAAGCCTCCAACCGTCCGTCGATCAATATCTTCGCCAGTCGGCGCAAGAGGGCGTCACCGGCGATGGACCCGTAGAAATCGTTGAAACTTTTCATCAGATCGACGCCGACCGCGGCCACAAACGGACTGGCTCTGCCTTTGTCAAAGGCACGTCGATTCGGCAAACCCGTAGATTCTGAAACCAGAACAACGGGCTTTGCAGATTCCGGAACCTGGGTCGCCGGCAGCACGGCTCGGTGAGCCGCAATCGTCGCTCTTGCCTCTTCCAGGCTCGACGAGATTCCACTCTCCACCATGAACGCCGCGAGGAATCCGGCAGAACGGGATATACCGTGCTTGCAGTGGATGAGTACTCGTTCGTGTTTGTCGGTCTGTTCCTTCAGCCAAGCCAAGGCTTCGCGCACGTGCCTGGGAGAGATGACGCCGGTGTCCGGAGCCGCAATATACTTGTACGCCTTACCGGGATGCTCCAGAGACTGGTTTCGCCCCGATGGCTGGTAAGCGTCGGGTCCGCGAACGTTAAGGATGGCCGTGATCCTCTCGGGATTATGGCGGACGAGTTCATCCGCATCGTGCTGACCACCGAGCCACAAATTGTTGACAATGTGGTTCATTACTACGATCTTAGTTCACTCCGCGGCCGGTTGCTGGGACGCTGGGTTACCTTCATACAATATTTAGGGCGCTCCGTCGTCTACATGAGTGGATGGACCAGGCGCTGAAAGATCAGTGGGTAATGGCGGAACAGGATCAGCGGGTCTCCGAAGCGATCGATCGCGAAGGTGGCCGCCTGCGGAATTTCATCCGCAGACGCGTGGCCGATAGCGCCGACGCGGAAGACATCCTGCAAGACGTCTTCTACGAACTCGTCGAAGCCTACCGCATGATGAAGCCGGTGGAGCAGGTGACCGCATGGCTCTTCCGCGTCGCTCGCAATCGCATCACCGACCTGTTCCGCAAGAAACAGCGGGAGGCGTTGCGAAGCGAATCACCTCCGGTTACCGAAGAAGGCGAGACGCTCCGCCTGGAAGACTGGCTTCCCTCGCCCAATGCCGGACCCGAGGCTGCCTACGCGCGGAATGTGCTGCTGGAGGAACTGGAAGAGGCGCTCGACGAGCTGCCGGAGGAACAGCGCGAAGTATTCATTGCCCACGAAATGATGGGCGATAGCTTCAAGGAAATCGCGGCGAGAACCGGCGTAAGCGTCAACACATTGCTTTCACGTAAGCACTATGCCGTGGTATTCCTGCGCGAACGCCTCCAGTCCATCCACAACGAATTTACGGAAGAGTGAGGATGAGGTTGAGGAGAAAAATATGAGAAGAAATTGGGGTGCGCGAGCAGCTAAGTTCGCGTTGATGGCCGTTTTCTTTATACCGCTGTTCATTGCTCTATTTGGCTTTTTTGTGATGCACCTCTGGAACTGGCTCATGCCGGCTCTCTTTGGCCTGCATCTGATCACTTTCTGGCAAGCCGTGGGAATCTTGGTGTTGAGTAAAATTCTGTTCGGAGGCTTCCGCGGCCGGCATGGCGGGCATATGCACTGGCGTCACCGCATGAAGGAACGGTGGGGACACATGACTCCCGAAGAGCGCGAGAAACTCCGCCACACGATACGGGAAAGTTGGGGCCCGTATGGCGCACCCGACGCTCCCCCAAAGGTGTGACGGGATCGCAATGGAGCCGCCTCAGGATCGGCAAGTGTGCGACTTGGCGCTTCCCGTGCAACCGTGTTACAATCTAACTAACTGGTTAATTATATGACACGGTCTGTTGCCGCCGGCACTCCCCGCCGAACTCGCCGTTCCGCCCACCGGCCTCCCGTTCCGCGCGCTCCGCGTTTTGGAACACGCGGGCAGCCCGAGGAAAGCCGCGCTGCCATTTTGCAGTCTGCGGTAAAAGAATTTGCTGCTCACGGTATCGCCGGCGCTCGCATGGAGGCCATCGCCCGCGCCGCTCATGTCAACAAGGCTCTCCTTTATTACTACTTCAAAGATAAGGATGCCTTGTACGATGCCGTTCTCGATCACGTCTTCGGCGGCCTTCGGGAGCGCGTCGTCGCGGTCCTGGATCGCGACTTGCCTCCACGCCAGAAGATGATTGAATACCTCGGCACCTATTTCGACTACATCGCCGCGAATCCCCAGTTCCCTCGTGTAGTGCAGGCGGAGTGGATGCGCTCGGGCGCTAATAGTCCCAGCATGCAGCGCGTCGCGAAAGAGTATTTCCGCCCCATCTACGGGAAACTCGGAGAAGTCTTGCGCGAGGGCGCGGAGGCTGGCGAATTCCGTCCGGTGAATCCGATGGACTTCTTGCCCTCAGTGGCCGCCATGATCGTTTTCTATTTTGGCGCTGCCCCTCTGATGAAAGTGCTGATGAAAGTCGATCCGCTCTCGGCCGAGCGGATTCAGGAGCGGCGAGCGTTTGTGCTGGACTTCATTTCTGCGGGACTCTTCCGCTGATTACGACTTGAAGATCAGGGTTCCCCCGGGGGGGAGACGACCGAAAGCAATTTCGCGGAGATTGTTAGATGAGTGCTCGCAACAAATTTCTAATCGCCCTGGCAATTATCTTGGCCATTGCCGGCGCCTACTACTTCTTTTCGACACCCGCCGGTAACGACCTCGTGTTGGTAGGAACCGTAGACGCCAACCAGATTGTCGTCAGCCCGCAAATTCAGGGGAGAATCTCCAAGCTCCTCGTGGAAGAAGGCTCGCAGGTCAAACAGGGAGACTTGATCGCTCTGCTCGATGCGTCGGAGTTGGAGGCACAGGAGCGGGCAGCGGCGGCCACGATCGCCAGCATGCGGTCGCAGATGAACGCCAACGAGTACACCAGCAAGTCAACCAAAGGATCGACGTCGAGTGACGTATCGAATGCCCAAGCTAAGCTGCAATCGGCGCGCGCACAACTCGCGCAAGCAGAGGCCATGTTGACCCGCGTTGAGAGCGACAGCCGCCGCACAATCGGTCTCGCACAAGCCGGCGTAGCTTCGGATCAAGACCGCGTGCAGGCCGAGATGAACCTCAAAGCGCAAGAAGCCAGCGTGCAGTCGCTGAAACAGCAGGTAGCAGCGGCCGAGGCAGACTTAAACTCCGCCGTCGCGCGCACCAATCAGGCAACGGCGGCTCAGAGCACGGTCGCCTCGACGCGAGCGCAAGTCGAAAACGCCACCGCCCAATTGAAAGAAGCCGAAGTACGACTGGGATACACAAAAATCTATTCGCCGGTGACAGGCACCGTACTCGTGCGCGCTACCCGCGAAGGTGAAGTTGTAAATGCCGGGCAAGCAATCGTTACAGTTGTGGACTTCAGCGATACCTGGGCCTTCGCGGCAATTCCGGAAACAGATGCGGATCATATCGGGCTCGGCGACACGTTACGGGTGCGTCTGCCGGGAGGCACGATCGTGCCCGGCAAAGTGTTTTATAAAGCAGCCGAAGCAGACTTCGCGACTCAGCGGGACGTGGGGCGGCGCAAGCGGGACATTCGAACAATTGCGCTCAAAGTGCGATTGGACAATCCAAAAGGTGCCTACGTGCCAGGCATGACGGCAGAAGTCCTGGTGAGTCCAGCGCAACTCAAGGGCACCGCCCCCAGCAGTGCGGAAGCGGCCGCAAAACCATGACTGAGGAAGCGAACATGGCGAACGGGAACACCCCCAACCGCATGACCGTTGGAGCCTCCGAGCTCAGCATGCGATCCGAGATCGCAGCCGATGCTCCCAACGCCATCGAGGTGGACCACATCGTCAAACGCTATGGCGACTTTACCGCGGTGGACGCGGTTTCGTTCGCGGTCAAGGAAGGCGAAATCTTCGGCCTGCTGGGTCCGAACGGAGCGGGTAAATCTACGTTGATCCGCATGATGACCACGCTCATTCCGATTACAGCGGGAACGGCTCGCGTCGCAGGACACGACGTGGCTTCCGATCCGAACGCGGTGCGACGCACGATTGGAGTAATTCCGCAGGCCCTCACCAGCGATCTTGACCTTACGGTGGAGGAAAACCTGAATATCTATGCCAAGTTGTACGACGTTCCGGCGAAACGCCGGAAAGAGGCGATTGCGGAGTTGTTGGAGACAGTTGACCTGACAAAGTGGCGTGGCGCCCAGACCAAGACTCTATCCGGTGGCATGCGGCGGCGGTTGGAAATTGCCCGCGGCCTGGTACACAGTCCCAAGATTTTTTTTCTGGACGAGCCGACCACCGGCCTCGATCCCGTGTCGCGCGTGGCCGTGTGGGAAATGCTCTCCAACATCAAGTCCAAACGAAAGCTGACGGTGCTGATCACTACGCACTACATGGACGAAGCCGATCGTCTCTGCAACCGGATTGCGATTGTGGACCATGGAAAGCTGGTGGCGCTCGATACTCCCGAAGCGCTGAAGGCGAGCGTTCCGGGATCAAACGTGATCGAAGCACAGTTCGAACATCCTCCCGCCGATTGGGAAGAGCGGCTGCGCGCTTTGCCCGGAGTGACGTCGGTCCAAAACGAGAGCGCGGGGATGTTCCGCGTGCTCACGTCGAATGGGTCAGGCACGACGACCGATCTGGTGGAGATGGCGGTGGTGGTAGGCGTTCCACTCAAGACTCTAACCGTGCAGAACACTACCCTGGACGATGTATTCGTCCACTACACCGGGCGGCAGTTGCGCGATGAGCTGGTGAAAGCATATTCGTTCGTGATGCCGCAGAGGCCTGGATTGCAACCATGAAGCGAACCATGGCAATTATCGAGCGCGAGATGCGCAAGTTCTTCCGCTCTCCGGCGCTGATGATGGTGTCGATGATTTTCCCCCTGGTACAGCTGATCGTGCTGGGGAATGCCTTTGGTGGAAAGATCCAGGATGCGAAGATGGGCGTCGTCGACGAAGACCACGGCACGCAGGCGGTCCGGATCAAAGAGGCGTTTGACGCGGTGCGGGCGACTGCGGGAACCTTTACCGCCGTGCCTTATGAGAACGAAGTACAGGCGCGCGAAGACGTCCGTAACGGAAAGATTCAGGGCGCGGTGATCATTCCTCCACAGTATTCGAAGATGGTGTACGAAAAAAATCACCCCCGGATCGCGCTGATCGTCGATAACAGCGACAACTTCATGAGTTCGAGTTTCGAATCAAAAATGGCCGAAGTCACGGACGCCCTGAACCAGCCCAACGTGTCGCCTCGTCTGCTACAGCAAACGGCGCTCGAGACGGTTGAGTTGTATCCGTACATCGAATACATGAAGTATTTGCTCCCGGGGTCGATCGCACTGGCGATGTTCGTGTCCGCGATGATCGGCGGAGGAATGTTGTACATCGACGACAAGGCGCGCGGAGTGCACGAGGGATACCTGGTCACGCCGATTACGAAGGCCGAACTGGTTTTTGGACTGACCGGCGCTGGAGCGATCAAGGGCGTGCTCACCGGGGTGGTCATCACCATGATTGGGTCGCTGATTGCTGGAGTAGGCACGATATTCAGCCCCGGCACTTTTCTCGGCCTGATTGTGATGATCGTACTGACAGCCGTGGGCTTCAATACCATGATGTTCCTGATGATGGTGCGCGTGGAAGATCCGCTGGTTCCCCGCGCAACTTTCGGAATTCTGAACACCCTGCTGTTCTTCCCGAGCGGATCGATCTACCCGGTCCAGGCCTTTCCGCGTTGGCTACAGGCAATCGCATTTGTGGACCCGTTTACCTATGCCGTGCACGGGTTCAAGTCCCTGTTGCTGAAAGAAACAGGGCTAGCCGCAATTGTGCCGGATGTGATTTATCTGTCAGTTTTCGCTGTTGTTTCGCTCGCACTCGCTGTTCCTCTGTTTAAACGAACCTTGTAGACCTCGACATCTCGCGCTCGCGGGAAGCGGGAAAAAACCGGGAATGCGTTGGTTTCAATCCAAGTTAGGATTTGGCGACGAACCCAATCGCAAATCTCGATGAGTCGCCAGAAAGTGTGATGGGCGCCGCGACTCATTGGCCAGGCGGAAAACGAGATTCGTCGTCATTGAACGTGACAGCACTCGATGGTCCGACTGTCCACCGGACCGCGGTTCGGAACCGTTATCGAGTCGGAGCCAGATGAAACGTCCCAGGCGGCTCATACGAACCTGCCCCGGACTCAGCCGTGTCGTGTAGCTGAAAGCGATGCGCGCCATCTCCGCCAGGTCATGCATCGGTCCAAATTCCACGTCACTGGGACGCGGAAGCTGGCGCATGGCTTCAAGCTGGCGGGCGATGCTTTTGCGGCCGGCAACACAAGGTTGCGTCCGGCAATCCAGAATCTTCTCAACCGCATAAAGCGCGGCGTGATCGACACGTTCTCCGAAGGCCAGGTACAGCGTGCCGGTAGAGGGTGCATAGTTGAGCGGCAGCATTTGAAACGCCTCCAGAATCGAGAGCGGAATACTTACCGGAGAATAGGCGGTAGCAGGATCAAAAGATGTTGCTACTGGACATCCCCACTGCAAGGCAAGCGCAGACGTAACTTCCTGCTCTGAGGCAAAGCCCAGCTTTTCGATCCATTCTCCGATTTTTCCATAGCTCGCCCGCCGCTGTGCTTCCAAGGCGGCACTGACTTCAAGGTAGGAGAGTTTGCCGCGAGCAACCATCAACAGTCCCAGCGGAATGCGGTTGGGCGGCGGTTTCGGCGGCGCCATGATTCTCAATCGCGAAAGCTGACTGTGGAGAGCTGTCTCCAGGCACTGTGGATGACAGTAAAAGGCGCCCTGCAGAAACGTCCCCGTCGGACGGTAGCGGGTACGGAGTCGCTGCCATAACGATAATGACCGTGAACAGGAGAGCAGCGCGCACGCAGGATGCGAACCTCCAACTTTTGTACCCTTGATCCAACGGGCAGTAAGAGCCAGAGATTTCAGAAAATCATTCATCACTCATGCACCTCTGGCAACGAATCAGGCGCAGCCTCCGACGGCAAGGGCAGTATCCGCAACCTCGGCGACACGCAAGCCGTACTTACCGTCGACAATGACGACCTCGCCCTGCGCGATCAATCGTCCGTCGAGCAGCAGATCAACCGGTGAGTGGAGAGGATTATCGAGTTCCACGACCGCTCCCGCACTGAGAGAAAGCACGTCACGCAACAGCATTCGTCGTGTGCCGAAGCGAAGTTTGACGTCAAGGCCGACGTTCATGAGCCGCCGGTAGTTGGCGTCCGACGCGGAGAGCGGAGGAGAAGTCGAGGCTTGCAGAGACGACGTTTCCTTGGGTTGCACACGTGCTTGCAGTTCGGAGGCAAGCGCTGGGCTGATCCTGATCTCGATTGCAACTGTTGGTCCAGGTTCGTCGCGGGTCTGCAAGCACACCACCGCATCCGAGGACCAGGACGGAGCGCCGGAAGACACGAGCTGTAGGTGCAACTCTCCACCCGTAGCCGACGCCAGCGCGGTGGCCGCAAGCCCCGCAACTTGACGCATCAGTTCCTCTAGAGCTTCCTTGTGCTCGGGAGTAAACTCAGCGTTTCCGGGGACACTCTCACTGGCTGGAGCCTCACCGAGCAACTTCTGGGCTAGAACTGTCCCGGAAGCGGCCGGAACCCGTAGCGCCATCTCGCCATGTACGGAACCGTTGGCGACAATCGTATACCATACGTCGGAATCAGCGGTTGCGAACGGCTCCGACAAGAACTCAAAAACATGAGCCTGGCCCGCTACCTGAGAAACCACGCTCTGCAAACTGCCCTTCCAGGCCTCGCACCACTCCCGAATTTCAGATCGAAGTCCGGATCGAAGTTCGGTCACTTGTTCGTCAGCAGCCACATCAGTCATGTTTCACCAGGTTTTTCAATCGTTACAATTCCTTCGCGGCGGCACGAGGCGCCTTGATCGAAAGTACCCGGGCCGCGCGTCGCGTTCCAACGCGTACCGGCTCCGCCGAGCAAAGCGGCACATCCTCAACCATCATGATGGCCGGAGTGCTCGTACTTCTTGCGAACAGAAGCAAATCGCCGGGGACTAGTTCAGTTACTCTTCTTAACGGCACTTGCAGGGCGGGCAAACAAAGCTCCACCGGAAAATTGCAATTGAGCAGTTTGTCCTGAATCTGGCGCCGGGCCTCTGTCGCGCTGCGCGGCCGCTGGTAACTGAAATCAGCGGAGATTTTTCGCAGTAGAGCATTGGAAACCACTGCTGGCACTGCCAGATTGAGCGTGCCCCGCGTCTCGGCCATCTTGATCTCGAAGCTGAGACAAAGATTCTTCTCGTCCGGCGGCATTAAGCGTTGCGTCTGCAGCATCCGCTGCCGCTGGCCGAACCTGAATTCCAGAGCGATCGCCTGCCAGCTCGTTTGCAGTTCCCGGCAAATGATCCGGACAATCGCTTCCAGCACGCGCTCTTCGATTTCGGTGATGTCGCGAGTAATGCCACTGTCTTTACCTTCTCCTCCGAGCATGACGTCGATGATCGGAAACGCAATGGCCAGGTCGAGTTGCAGCACCGCCGTGGCATCGACCGGCGCGAGGTCGCAGGACGCAAGATAGGTTTTCTCCGGAACCCGCTGCAGGAATTCGCGGTACGTAAGATGTTCTGCTGACACCAGACTGACATCGAACACAATCCGCAGGTACCCACCAATGGAATTTGTAAGGTTCCGTGCGAAAAGTTCGTGGAGCTGGTTGATGGCACGCAACTGTTCTCGCCCGATCTGACCCGCCTGCCGGATGTCCCAGGGCTGAACCACGGGGCCGGAAGACCCGGCTTCGGCCTTGCCGGTCCGGGCTCTTCGCACCATGTCATCAATTTCTTCCTGGTTGAGAACCTTGTCCATTGGGGCCCCTATCTTCCTGCCGCTTTGGCGTGAGTAATCGATTCCGTGGATGTATTCAGACAGTTGAGCCGCGCCCGCAGGCGAACCATCGCCAGCGAGTGAATCTGTGAAACCCGGGATTCCCCGATGCCCAGCGCCGCTCCCACCTCTTTCATTGTCAATTCTTCGTAGTAGTAGAGCGCCAGAACGCGCTGCTCTTTCTCCGGCAGTTCAGAAATCGCCGTGGTGAGAAGTTGCTTCATCTCTCCACGCAGACACTCGAAAAACGGCGTCTCTTCCGGCTTCGACGGGAGGTGATCGGTAATATCCTCTTCCTTTCCATCACGCGGAGATTCGGTTCGCAGGCTGCCCAGTTCGAGGCCGTCGAGTTCCGCGAGCAAGGATTGCAGTTCACTAAGATCAAGGCCGAGTTCATGGGCTATCTCACTCTCACTGGGCCCGCGCCCAAATTTTGCTGTCAGCTCCGCATACGTGGAATCAATCAGGCGGCCCTTACGCCGCAACTCCCGGGGACTCCAGTCGAGTTCGCGCAAACTGTCGAGAATCGCGCCGCGGATCCGGAATTTCGCGTAATCGCAGGCCCCGTTCCTCATGGCATCCACGGCGTCGGGAACACTGCCATACGCCGTCAGCAGGATCACGGCCGTTCGCGTTGGCGCAGACTGCACTTCCCGCATCAGCTCGAACCCATCACAACCCGGCATGCGCACATCGGTGATCACCAGCGGATAGGCGGCCTGACGGAATTTCACGAGCGCTTCGCTCCCGTTGGCGGCTAGGTCCACCAGCCACCCCCGCCGCAGAAACCGTGCCTCCAGTGCCGCGCGCATGCCGGCGTCGTCATCGGCGATGAGCATGCGCCTCATCGCGTCACTTCCAACGTTACCGCACGGGCAGTCGGCGGTTCAGTTAAGTGCGCCACAGTGATCGCATGGTCCGCCGCCGGGCGGGGCAAATGCAGACGGAATGTCGTGCCGTGTCCCGGCCGGCTGTCCACGGCAATCGAGCCTCCATGCTGTTCGACGATTCGTCGGCAAACAGCCAGCCCCAATCCAGAACTCCCGGGACGCGTACTGAATCCGGCGTCGAAAATCCGCAGCATATCCTCTGGCGAAATACCCGTCCCAGTGTCGTGAACTACGATGGTAACGCCTTTAGCCCCGCAGTCGATGCCTCGCAGGCTGAGCCAGCCGCCACCGGGCATGAAGCGAAAAGCGTTGAGGGCAAGATTGAGCAACACTTGCTCCAGCCGGTGTCGGTCAGCCGGAAGGGCCACTCCGTTCAGGCCGTTGATCACTTGCAGTTCGACTCGCGCCTGCTTCGCAAGCGGCAGCAGGAAACCGTACCCCCATTCGAGCAACTGTCCCAAGTCGCACGAAGCCAGCTCCGGCTCCGGAGCATTGTGCAGGTGCAACACGTTGTTGACCGTGGCCGACAGAGTCCGCAGTCCTGCCTGGATATGCTCGATCCATCGCCGGCTCTCGCCTTCGAGCCTGGACTCAGCCAGCAATCCCGCAAACAGCTCCAGACTTCCCAGAGGGTTACGAATCTCATGAGCGAGCAAAGCGGACATCTCAACCAGAGCTTGCTGCTTTCGGATGTGCTCCCGCTCGAGTTCCAGCTTCTTCGCCTCACCAAAATCGCGCAGAATGAAAACCGAGGATTTGTGGCCAGCTCTTTCCTCCAGCCAGGCATGGCGGACAGCCACCCACGCCGCGGGCGAAGGCACGGGCGCCTCCACCTCTCGATTGCTGTCACGCGTCCGCTCCAGCGCCTCCGCAATCGAGCCGGGAAGAGCTGCTTCCGTCTCGAAGCTCGCTCCCAGCAGCCGTACGGCTTCTGGATTGAGCGTCGAGATTTGCCCCCCGGTCTCAGAGACCAGAACGCCACAGGGCAGCCCCTCAAGAATGCGGCGCAAACGTTCCCGCATTCGATGGTTCTCCTCCAAACTCGACGCGAGGTCGCGATTGGTGACGTCGAGTTCCTGCCGTAGGTGCACAACCTGTGCCTGCAACTGCCCGTACGTTCTCTCGAGCGATCCCGCCGCTTCCGTGAATGACGCGAAAGCGCGTACCAGTGGATGCTCCGGATCATGCGCCGAGTCTCGCGGAACGGGAAAGTTCGTGGACATGCGAATCACCCTTGCAAGAGCATGACCAGCCCGGCAGAAATTGCCTTAGAGGGTTCTCATGCGATGGACAAACGAATATGACCGAAAAGTCACGGACAACGCGCCGGCTCTGTCTGTCCGTCAACGCCCGCTGCCAGCTCTGGGATCGGCCAGCAGAACATGTTCGGGGCGAATCGCGATCCCGTCTTCGCAGAGAATCACCGCCCTCTCAATGACGTTCTGCAACTCGCGAATATTGCCCGGCCATGAGTGCGACTTCAGCAGCTGCATCGCCTGCGAAGAGAATTGCGGTACCCGAGCGCTTGTCACGAGTCTGTCGAGAATGTGTTTGGCCAGTTGCGCGATATCTTCCTGGCGGTCGCGCAGCGGCGGAACCTCGATCGGGAATCCGCAAAGACGGTAGTAGAGGTCCTCACGGAACTTGCCTTCGCGCACCAGTGTCAGCAGGTGCGCATTTGTCGCAGAGACCACCCGCGCATCGACCCGCACTACCTCGGCGCTTCCCAGCCGCTGCAGCTCCTTCTGCTCCAGGAAACGAAGCAGCTTGGGTTGCAGGCTCAGCGGCATTTCTCCGATCTCATCCAGAAAGATCGTGCCTCCTTGGGCTGCCTGAATGCGTCCCGCATACGATTGCATCGCACCGGTAAACGCGCCGCGAACATAGCCAAAGAGTTCCGCTTCCAGCAGTGCCTCCGGAATCGCCGCGCAATTGACCACCACGAAAGGCCTCCTCGATCGCGGACTCAATTGATGGATGGCACGGGCTACCATCTCTTTACCGCAACCGGTCGGACCAGTAATCAATACGGCCGTATTGCGCGGTGCAAGCAATCGCCCCAAACGGTATACAGGCTGCATCGATAGCGCGGTCCCAACCATTCCCGGCAAGGGAGCGCAGGCAGGGGTCGGTGTCACGGGTAGATTCTGATCGCTTCGCATTGGGTCGAGTGTCGTTGGCCACGAGTGCGCAACAAGTCTGGTCTCTTTTTCGATCGTGGCAAGTTGCCGCGTACTCTCTGAATCGAACGGCGAACCTGACCTGATGAGGTCAAGTTCCGAATCGCTTGTCGGGTCAATCAGCACGACTTCAACTCCAGGAAAACGCTGGCGCACCGTCTCGCGCAGTTCCTCAGCATCCAGATCAGGCAGGCGTCGGTCCAGAAAGAGCACCTGCCAGCATCCGCTTTCCAGGCGGTCCAGAGCTTCCGCTCCTCCCTTCGCTTGCTCAAAGTGTTGAACGGGAGAATGCAGGCTTTCGAATACACGTTGCCGCGTCACGCTACTTGGGCTCGCCACAAGGATGCGGTCAAGGTCCGGCGACATCGGGTTACTGGTCATATCCCCGATATGAAACCGGCAGAATTAGAAACAAATTAGAAGAAGATTAGAAAGTTCTGAGAAAGGGGAAACTATGGTGGAACGCACGGCAAGTTCTGCTTTACAAGCGAACTATTTCTCCACCAACACCAATTCTCCGTTCTCCACTTTGATGTCTTTTACGTTCTCCGGAAGTTTGAGCTGGTCACGTTGCTCCGAGAGCTTTTTCTGCAAGACTTCATTCACCAGTGAGGCCGGCACCGAAAGATCGCCAACCTTTACTTCGGTCGCATCGAACGTAGCGTAACCATCTTTGGAACCGAGATGCCCGGCAAGAGTCAGATAAACGTCTTTCCCCGCAATCTGCGTCAGGAACTGACCTCGGACGGTATCCCCATCTATGGATACCTGATAATCCTTGATATTTGGAACTGCGCCCGGGAACTGCATCGCCGCTCCGGCCCCGGCACTACCGTTCGAAGCGGTTGCAGGCAATATACCGGCTGCCTCCGCCAACGCCGCCGACACTTCCCCGGAATTCATCCGCAC
>Ga0209698_10005429_pt1 | contig 13795 bp, 16 predicted proteins | sample LitLauG_LLR_2012_FD_187203 | JGI IMG/M metagenome (GOLD analysis project Ga0209698, IMG submission 187203) | Freshwater sediment microbial communities from Pennsylvania, USA - Little Laurel Run_MetaG_LLR_2012 (SPAdes) (version 2) | ecosystem: Environmental > Aquatic > Freshwater > Creek >... | reverse complement strand
GTAAGTGGCCCAATGCAGTAGGTGCGGATGGCAAAAGCGGTTGATGCCGGATGCTCGACATCCGACCTATAAAATTGGTTTTCGAAACGGCCCGCGGCTAGCTTGGCTGCGAGCGGATATGCTTTGATGCGGTGGACTGAATTTGCAAACCTGGGGGATTGTTGGGATGGCGGAGGAGCTAGCCTTCAAGGACGAGGCGGCGGCCGAGTATGACCGCGCCTTCGCGCACGTCACCGCGCATTTCATGCCTTTCCTATTGCGGGCCGCCCATGTCGCACCGGGTATGCACGTCCTTGACATCGCGACGGGCACCGGCCTTTCCGCTGAGGCGGCGCTCGCCGCCGTCGGCCCCAGCGGCCAGGTCATGGCAGCTGACGTCTCGCCGGCCATGGCAAAAAAGGCGCGTGAGCGTCTTGGCAAAGCGCCAAATGCGTCAGTCTCTGTCGAGGATGGGCAGGCGCTTTCGTTCGCGGATTCCAGTTTTGATGCCGTGCTGTGCAATCTCGGGCTGATGTTCTTCCCCGACCCGGTGCGGGGCCTCTCGGAGTTTCGTCGCGTGCTTCGCCCCGGCGGTCGTGTGGCCGTCTCGGTGAATACTGTCGTCCAGCGCTCTTACAATCATCAGATCAACGTAATGATCGCGCGACATATGCCCGGTCTGGCCGAGGCGGTTACTCGCACTTTCGCGCTCGGCGAAGAATCCCGGCTTACATCTCTCTTCAACGAGGCTGGCCTGGTGGACATCGAGACCCATATTGTCGGGCACACGTTCGTGCTGCCTTCATTCGATACCTATTACGGTCCCTTTGAACGCGGTGGGGCTTCCACTGGCCAGGCACTTGCCGCATTGCCGGACGAGATACGCCGCGCCGTGCGGGAGGAAGTACGGCGCGACCTCGCCGACATGGGCGGTCCAGTCGAGGCGAAGGCAGAGTATCGGATCGCCAGCGCGCGCAAGTAGCGGGCTGTTTGAGAACGCCCTTCCGGTGCAAGCGCCGACCAAATTCGACATTGGGAGTAACGCCATGGTGTTTCTCAAACACCTACCGCGTCCAATCGCGCGGTCCTTCAGCGAGGCATTGCGCATCGATACGCGGGCCGGCTCCTGGATTTTCATTTCCGGCCAGGTCGGCGGGCCAATGCCGCCTGATGAGGGCGACCGGTTTTACGCGGACAGAAATGGGTTGTCGGGCTCAGCCCACGTTGGCAGACTGGAGCTGGTCGCCATTGCTGGGGAGCATGCGCATGTCACGCCGCGGCGAAATCGAACCGTCGTCAGCTGTGAAAACAGCTGAACCCTTCGCGGAAGAGCGCGCGGCACGCCGCCGCAAAATCATCAACAAGATAATGAACGTGATTGTAGTGGTTGGGATCGCTATCGATCTGTTCTTCGCCATCCTCTACTCCGTGCTCGACACCCGAGCCTACGCCATCGCTATCGGCGTGAACCTCGCGACTGCGGCCCTGTGGGCCATCACACCCTTATTCCACCGCTTGCCGGGCCCATTCGCCGGTGTCTGGTTTCTTGGCGTATTTATTGCGGCAATGCTGAGCTTCACGTTGTTGCTTGGACACGCATCGGGGTCACATTTGTTTTTGATTCTCGTCGCGATCTTTTCGCTGATCTTCCTGGGCCCTCGTCCGATTGCACTACCGGTGCTCACGACCCTGGTCGCCTGGGGAGCGTTCGTCGTCGCGGCCAAGGCTTTGCCTCGTTGGCCGTCCCACATCCCGATGTTGATAGATGAGTCAGAAGCCCTTTTCTACGTCACGTCAGCACTGACGATGTGTGTGCTCTTCCTGACCACCCGATATTCAATCCATCTGGTTGACACAGCCGAAGCGGCGCTGGAGCGCGAATTTCGTCGTTCAGACGCGCTCCTCCTGAACATTCTCCCCGCGCCGGTGGCTGAACGACTTAAGTCGGGCGAACGGATCGCTGATGGATACGATTGCATCAGTGTGCTCTTCGCGGACATCGTCGGATTCACGGCGGCCGCGCGTCAGGCCGGCCCGGAGGCGACGGTAGGTATGCTGAACCGCTTCTTCTCCGTCGCGGACGAACTCGCCCAGCGGCTCGGTTGCGAGAAGATTAAGACGATCGGCGACTGCGTCATGGCGGCCGCTGGTTTGCCCGAACCCTCTGTCAGCCACGCCGAGATGCTCGCCCGCTACGCGCTTGATCTCAGGGAGACGATGGAGGGAGAAGCCTTCGCGGGCGCGCCGCTCAAATTGAGGATTGGAATTCATTCGGGCCCGGCAGTCGCGGGTGTGATCGGCCGCAGCCGCTTTGCTTACGATTTGTGGGGCGATACCGTCAACGTGGCCTCGCGAATCCAGCATGCGGCCAAGCCCGACGAAATTCAGCTTTCGAATGCGACACGCGAGCTCCTCGGCGCGAGTTTTTCCTGCACTGCAGCTGGCGAAGTCGAGACACGGGGAGCGGGTCGGGTAGGCGTCTGGCGTCTGGATCGCGAACTTGAGAGGCTCACTTAGATGCTCCTGCCGTCCGCGTGAGGAGAATGTCAGATCGCGCAGTCATGGCGGTTAGCTCACTATAAGTCCGCCAATAATGTGCGGGCGTCCAGGCGATTCGCTCGTTTCCAAGCCCTCGCCAAACCAGCCCCCGAGGTGGCACGCCGAGCATGTGCTCGGCACCGGTAGCAACGCCCAGCCCGTCAAGCCGCCAGCAGCTCGTCGAGCAAAAGAAGCCCGGCTCGAGGCCGGGCTTTTCGTTCATTGGCCCTTGTCCGAGTGGCCCAGTCGCACGGCGAGGGCTCAATTCCATCCACAGCCGAGGCACGAAGTGTTAAGCTCCAATACGGCGTCCAGTCTTTAGAGGGATAGATGCGACGGCGGGATTTCACTGCAGGGCTTGGCGTTGGCGTCCTATGGCCGCTGTTTGCGTTGGCGGATCCGCCCGTATTGGTGCCCTTGGTCGGATTTCTGAACTCCCAATCGGCCAGTGATTACCAGCGCCAATTGGCGGCCTTTCGTGACGCGCTCGCCGAAGCTGGCTACGTTGACGGCCAAAACGTGAATATCGAATATCGCTGGGCGGACAACCATACCGATCGCCTTCCTGCGATGATGGCCGAGCTCGTGAATAAAAAGGCGTCCGTGATCGCCGCGACCAGCACACCAGCCGCGCTCGCGGCGAAGGCCGCCGGTACAAAAATTCCAATCGTCTTCGAGACTGCATTTGACCCGATCGAGCTTGGCCTCGTCACAAACCTCAACAAACCAGGCGAGAACATTACTGGCGTTACGCAACTCAACTCACTCGTCACTCCGAAGCGGCTGGAATTGCTGCACGAGCTCGTGCCAAAGGCCGGCGTCCTGGCCCTCCTCGTGAATCCGACCAATCCGGCACTCGCGGGGACCGAAACGAACGAAGCCATGTCGGCGGCCAAAAGCTTCGGCATTACCCTTCATGTTCTGAATGCCAGCACCGAGGCTGATTTCGAGGGCAGCTTCGCCAAGCTGACCGAGCTCGGTGCGGTTGGGCTCGTCATCGGCGCCGACCCCCTGTTCACCAGCCGAAGCGCACGGCTCGGGGAGATCGCGGCGCGTCACGCTATGCCCGCGGTTTTTGAAAACCGTTCCTTTGCCGCAGCCGGTGGACTGGCGAGCTATGGCGGCAATCTCATCGATTCTTACCAGCTAACGGGTATATACGTCGCTCGCATCCTCAAGGGAGAAAAGCCAGCCGATCTGCCGGTCCAGCAAGGCACCAAGCTCGAACTATTCATTAACGCAAGATCGGCGAAGGCGCTTGGCATCACAGTTCCGCTGCCCCTGTTGGGTCGCGCAGACGAGGTGATCGAGTGAAGAAGTTATTTCCGACCCTGAGCCGACATCGACCGCCATGCAGCAATGTACCCGTCGCATCGCGGACATATGGTTGGTTCGAAGTCGACCCGAACAAACCAAAGAACGCCGCGATCGCGAGGGTGAGAGCAAGCAAAGAGACGGCCGGCTACGTAACGGACACGATCAAGTTTTTCGACGATCAGGAACGCAAACAAATCCTGGATCAGGTTTTGAGCGAGCTAGATTCCAAGCTTGTGGTGCAGCGCGTCGCGTGAAAGCCATTCGAAGGCTTCGGTCCTGCGAATTGATCAGGAAAATTGGTCATAGACGGCGTGCGCGATCATAATGGTTGCGACAATCGCCATAAGGCCGGTTACCAGATCCATGGAAGCATCTCCCGCATGCCCGCCGGATTGAGACACTTAACTCGACAGCGCGCGTTTTCGAAATTCCTGGAGACGAGCAAAGCAGTAATCACGGTAAAGGTTTTCCACTAGTGCCCACATGCCCGAATCCCCCTGTTAGTCCTGGCGAAGGCTAGCGTCGATCTGTTTCAGGACGACTTCGCGCATCGGGAAATTGGTTTCGAAAGCGCGTCACTTATGGACGCTAATCGAGGTTTCCATTTACGTTCGCATTCACCCCCGCGCAGTGCGCCGCAGGGAGGGTTGCCAATCCGCGCGGTGAAGCCTTTTAGGACAAGGCGAGCCCGATCAACCAAATCGCGGCCCAGGCTAATCCGGCCAACCAAGCGACCATCGTGACTCCAATCGAGGTCAGCCATAGCCTAACAGTCCATTTGGGTCTCAGGCGCACGGCTGATTTTCCCCGGGAACGAGATTGCGATGCGAAGCCAACTCGGTCCGAAGGCAGTCGTTCCCGCGGGGAAGTCGGCGCGCGCCCCGCACATGCAGCCGCCGACGGCGCGAGGCTGAGCCCGTGCCGATCCGATCGCAAAAGTCTTGCGGTGCCAAGACATCCCCATATCCCTCGACAGGCCAAGGCACCCGCGCCGCTGACCGAGCGCGGGGCATCTTGTTGCCGCGCTTTTGCCCGTCGCGTCGTTATGCCTGAAGAGATTTCATCGAGCTCATCGTCCAACAATATTTCGGGCCGAGTCGTGGAATTGCCTGCTCCAATTTTGCCGGGCTCGCGTACGGCGCCCCTGATTAAATTGACGGTAAAATTGTGATATCATCGCACAACAACCTGACCGGGAGGCGGCAAGGCTGACGCGACAGGCTCTCTAGCCGGGGAACCCTGTTATCAAGACAAGGAGCGAGCGAGGCGGCGCACCAGTTTGCCCTGGGCATCAAAAAAATGCCAATTGTATCCGTTGTCAGCGACCGTCATAGTTGCACAATAAACGGCCGGGAAGTCTCAATGGGCCGCGAAACAACGGAGCGGGAGGCCTTGCCATGCAGGATGTAGAAAAGCGTGCGATCGGCAAGGTGATGCGGCGACTGATACCGTTCCTGATCCTGTGCTATTTCGTTGCCTATCTCGATCGCGTCAACGTCGGTTTCGCCAAGCTGCACATGAACCAGGCTCTTGGTTTTAGTGAGGCAGCCTTCGGGTTGGGCGCCGGACTGTTCTTCATCGGGTATTTCCTGTTTGAGGTGCCTTCAAACATCTTTTTGGAAAAGGTCGGCGCGCGCGTCTGGATCGCCCGCATCATGATCACCTGGGGAATCGTATCGGCCGCCTTCGCCTTTATTCCCTCGATATCAGTAGCGACGGGTGTTCCAAAGGAGGGGGTTTTCTATTCTCTTCGTTTGCTTCTCGGCGCCTGCGAGGCCGGCTTCTTTCCGGGCATCATCTTCTATTTGACCCTGTGGTTTCCAGCGGTGTACCGCGCTAGGGTCATCAGCCTGTTCATGCTGGCAATTCCGATTTCATCGATCATCGGGTCACCTATCTCCGGGATGCTGCTCGGCCTGACTGGTTGGGGACTGGAGGGTTGGCAGTGGCTGTTCATACTCGAGGCGGTACCATCGGTTCTGGTCGGTGTGGGCGTCTTGATCTACTTGACCGATTTTCCTCACCAGGCCCGCTGGCTGCAAGGAGATGAAATCGCCTGGTTGGAAGACGTGCAAACCACCGAAAAGAAAAACAAGGAAAGGGTCGAACACCTCTCGTTGTGGCAGGCACTTACGGATGCCCGCATTTTTCAATGCGCCCTGGTTTATTTCTGCCTGAATGCGGCCAGTTACGGCGTAGCCTTCTTTCTGCCGACCATCATCAAGGGCTTTGGCGTCAGCGATACTCAAACCGGATTGCTTGCCGCGCTGCCTTTTGTTTTTGGGGCTGTCGGCATGGTTCTGCTTGGCCGTCATTCCGACAGGACCATGGAGCGAAAAGGTCACGTCGCTGTGGCGCTTCTGATGGCCGCGGTGGGAATCGGGTTGTCGGGCATGGTTTCCAATCCCGTCATCGTCATGGCCTTGCTTTGTTTCGCGCAGATCGGCGTCTCCTCAGTACCGCCGATGTTTTGGCCACTACCGGCAAGCCTCTTGACTGGAGCATCGGCCGCCGCCGGGATAGCGGCGATCAACTCGCTCGGCAATCTGTCTGGCTTCGCCGGTCCTTATGCGATGGGCTATTTGAAGGATTTGACCGGCGATTTTACCGCTGGCCTGCTTTTTCTGTCGGGGTGTGCGTTGCTGGGCGCGGTTGTTGCCGTGATGCTTCGTATTGACGTGAAGCGTGAGCAGCTATCGGGCGAAATCGCGACGGCCCATTAGTGCGATCCTGTGTACGAATCAAGTGTCTGTCTTCCCCGGAACAAGGGAGATGGGCTTGAGGTTGTGTCTTTCGGGAGGAGACAATGCGAGCGGCCGCAGACGAACCGCTGGCGAGGTATGCTCTTGCCTTTGTCTTGGCAGGCGGACGAGGAAGCCGGCTGCTGGAGCTGACGGATAAGCGTGCCAAACCGGCCGTCTACTTCGGGGGAAAGTCGCGTATTGTCGATTTCGCGCTTTCGAACGCTTTGAACTCCGGGATTCGCCGTATCGCTGTCGCGACCCAATATAAGGCTCATAGCCTCATTCGCCACCTTCAAATGGGCTGGAACTTTTTTCGCCCCGAGCGCAACGAGAGTTTCGACATTCTTCCGGCCAGCCAGCGCGTCTCTGAAACGATGTGGTACCTCGGCACGGCGGACGCCGTCTACCAAAATATCGATATCATTGAGAGCCACGCGTGCCGATATATCGTGCTGCTTGCCGGCGATCACGTCTACAAGATGGATTACGAGATGATGCTCCAGCAGCACGTGAGCCAGAAGGCAGACGTCACGGTTGGCTGTCTCGAAATGCCTCGGGTTGAGTCAAGCGCTTTCGGGATTATCGACGCTGACGAGAATGATGTCATCCGGTCCTTCCTTGAGAAGCCCGCTGATCCTCCTGCAATGCCGGGAAAACCGGATAAGTCGCTTGCGAGCATGGGAATCTATGTCTTCGATACGAAGTTTCTTTTCGACCAGTTGAGACGCGACGCAGGTGACTCCAATTCGAGTCACGATTTCGGCAAGGACGTCATACCTTACATCGTAAGACACGGCCGTGCGGTTGCTCACCAATTCAGCCGATCATGTGTACGGGGCAACGACCAGCGCAGTTATTGGAGGGATGTCGGGACAGTGGACGCTTACTGGTCGGCCAATATCGATCTCACAGACGTCGTGCCCGAACTCGATCTCTACGATAGATCGTGGCCGATCTGGACATACGCCGAAATCACGCCACCGGCGAAATTTGTTCATGACGAAGAAGGACGACGCGGAGAGGCCGTTACGTCCCTGGTGTCCGGTGGCTGCATCGTATCTGGCGCCGCGTTGCGGCGATCGCTGCTTTTCACGGGCGTTCATCTTCATTCATATGTCAAAGTCGAGAATGCTGTAATTCTTCCCTATGTTGATGTTGGTGAGCGCGCACGCTTGCGGAATGTCGTCATTGATCGAGGCGTCCGCATTCCGGAAGGACTGGTCGTCGGCGACGATCCGGAACTCGATTCAAAGAGATTTCGAACGACGCCGGGAGGGGTCTGTCTGATTACGCAATCGATGATCGACGGGCTGAAGGCATGAAATCCATTCGCGTCCTGTCGGTCGCTTCCGAAATATTCCCCTTGATAAAGACCGGCGGACTCGCCGACGTTGTCGGCGCACTTCCGATTGCGTTGAAGGCCGAAGACATTGACACCTGCACACTCGTGCCTGGTTACCCCTCCGTATTGAACGCACTTCGGGTGGCGGCGCCCGTCCTTGAGCGGAAACCTTTTTTCGGAGGAACCGCACGTCTTCTAAGAGGCTCGCACAACGGGCTTGATCTGTTTGTGCTTGATGCGCCTCATTTATTCGCGCGGCCCGGCAATCCCTATTTGTCACCTGAGGGTTTGGATTGGCCCGATAACGGTACACGATTTGCAGCGCTGGCGCGCATGGCTGCCAACATTGGCCTCGGTGCCGTTCCCACGTTTGTGCCGGACGTTGTGCATGCCCATGACTGGCAGGCTGGACTTGCGCCAGTACACCTAAGGTACAGTCGTGAGCAGAACCCGGGCACGGTCATGACCGTGCACAACCTGGCCTATCAGGGGAGATTTCCGCGGGAAATGTTGAGCGAATTCGACCTGCCGGCGGAGGCGTTCACGATAGACGGTGTGGAATACTATGGTGGGATAAGCTTCCTGAAGGGCGGTCTTCGGCTCGCAGACCGCATAACGACAGTTTCTCCGACTTATGCCAGGGAGATTCAGACCGATGAGGGTGGCATGGGATTGGGTGGCCTTCTGCGCGAACGAGTGGCCGACCTTCGAGGAATTCTAAATGGCATCGATACGTCGGTTTGGAATCCAGGCTCGGACCCTCACATTGCCGAGCGTTACGATGTGGACCACCTCCAGAATCGGATAGCCAATAAAGCGGCCTTACAGCGACGATCAGGTCTCGAACCCAAGCCGGATGCGTTTCTGCTTGGCGTAATCAGTCGTATGTCTTGGCAGAAGGGACTCGATCTCCTTCTCGATAACGTCCCGGTCATTGCAAGCGAAGGAATGCAATTGGTCGTGTTAGGGACCGGCGACGCCGATCTTCAAGATGCCTGTCGCGCGGCCGCACATGCCAATTCAGGAAAAATTGCCGCATTCATTGGCTATGATGAAAGTCTGGCGCACCTGATCCAGGCTGGTGCCGACGCGATCATCGTTCCGTCTCGGTTCGAACCTTGCGGCCTGACCCAACTTTGCGCGTTGAGGTACGGAGCGGTTCCTGTTGTCTCGGGAGTCGGCGGTCTCGAGGACACCGTTGTCGATACGAATGTCATTGGCGGCGAGAGCGAAACTGGCTTCAAATTTTCACCGGTCACGATCCAAAATCTCGCTGGTGCGCTACGAAGGGCCCATGCGACATTCCGGGACAAAGCGGCGTGGTACCGACTTCAGCAAACCGGGATGTCGAGGGACGTCTCTTGGCGGGATCGCGCGATGCGCTACGCCGATCTATATCGTGAAATCGCTCGCCGGCGGCTCGCCTAGTTCGTCAAGACGACAAAACGGATCGGGCAGGGCGACGTTCCGGGAACGACACAGGAGCTCTCTTCAAATATTCAGAACGATTGCGTCTTGTTCGCTGACAAGAATTTGCACCGGGACAGCAATGGAAAGCGGCCACGCCGGATCGAGGCCAAGGTTCCTGGACCGAGATTTGTTACATTTTGGACAGACATGGTGGCATGAAGGTGCTTCTTAGTGAGCTTTCATTGCCAAGACATACTTGCGATTGCCCGGCGGTTGGATGCCTCCCCGCCGGGCTTTTTTCGTCTCGGCGGGCAGCGTGTGGTCGAAGACACACTGCGGTTGTGCTCGTTTCCGACCGGGCTTAATTGGGGCGTATCGGCGATTTGTTTATCCACATTGCCAGCGCTCAGAAGGAATATTCTTGTTTGCCCCATACTCTCCATCGTGCGATCATGGTTTGGTCAAACCTGTTGCCTGCATTGAGTGTTCTCGTGGCAGAAATCAGACGGCTCTCGTCCGGACGCCGTTGGACGGCCGGGGACGGACCTCCAGTGAACTTTTGAGGTGTTCACCGCAAAGGCCTGTGATGGAAACGGCTGGGTTTGGCAAAGCGAAGACTTCCGCCTATGACAGCGTTCGGAGCGCGGCCACCTACTTGGCCGGACTCTCAACGATCGCCGCGAGTTACATTGGCCTTACCTGGTCCGCGCTCTTGGTGCCCGCAATTAACCCAGCCGCGACTCCATTGTGGCCACCAACCGGGTTCGCGCTCGCGCTGATTCTGCTGGGCGGCTACCGGACTTGGCCGGCGATTTTAGCGGGGCCCTTTTTATCTCACCTCCTGGCCAGCCAACCGCTCATCGAGTGTGGCTCCATCGCGATCGGTACTCTCCTCGGCGCGTTTGCAGGGACATGGCTGATTGTTCGCTGCTCGAATGGTCGCCAGACGTTCGATACCCCCTCCGGTATCGCAAAGTTTGCCGTAATTTCCTTTGCTCCGACCGCGATGATTAGTTCAGCCATCGTCCTGGCAGGATTTCTTATCACCAACCAACCAGGTTCCTCGGACGCAATCGCTACCTGGTCAACCTGGTGGCTTGCAGACGCGGCTGGATCTGTGGTGATTGTTCCGGTCCTCGTGCTCTGGGCGATGATGCCTTTACGTGGTTCGTCCAGACGGAGTCTCTTGGAATCGGTCGCGGTCTCTATTCTCGTGGCCATCATCGGGATCATTGCTTACAGTCCGCTTGTCGGCAGTAATCTTGTCAGCGAAGATCTCAATGTCCTGCCGCCACATCGCGGCCTTCTTGGCTTCATGATTCTACTGCCCTTGATGTGGGCTGGCTTGCGGGGCAATCGACGCAGCGTCGCCACGGCCGCAGTTATTTTCGTTGGATTGGCCGCGTGGGGCTTCTCGATGGGTGGCGACCCCTTTTCGAGAACGGATCTGAATGGGGCCCTATTATCATTGTTCGTGCTTTCGATCAGCGTGTCAGTGCCGCCCCTGGCACTAGCTGCAGCAATTGCGACACGCCAAAAAACCGAAGCCCATCTGCTTTCCGTGCAGGACCAATTGAACCGCCAGATTGAACGGAAAAATCTGGCTCTCGACAGCGCCAAACGCCACTTCCAATTTCTCATCAACGGCGTTGTCGATTACGCAATCTTTGCGCTCGACAAAGAAGGCCACGTTACAAGCTGGAATAGTACTGCCCAAAAAATCATGGGGTACAGTACGGAAGAAATTGTCGGCAAGCATTTCGGGATATTTTATCGACCTGATGAGCGCCGCGCGGGCTCGCCAGCCCGCACGTTGGAGTCGGCGATCCAAGAAGGCAAGCACGAGGTCGAGGGCTGGCGCACCAGAAAAAATGGCACCCCGTTTTTCGTTACCGGTTCGGTTTCCTCGTACCGCGATGAATCTGGAAATCTGATCGGCTTTATCAATATACTCCGGGATGCAACCGAGCGGCGCGATGCCGAGGAGAAACTGGTCGAAGCGCGCGAACAGCTGGCAACGTCACAGAAAATGGAGGCGATCGGCAAATTGACCGGCGGGATAGCGCACGACTTCAACAATCTATTGATGATCATTGGAGGTAGCGCTCAAATCTTTGCACGCTTGCTCGATCCGAAGCTGCCTAAAGCAATCGAAGCCATACAGACCGCGGCAAAACGAGGCGAAACCCTGACGCGCCAACTGCTGACATTCTCTCGTCACCAGCATCTTAGCCCGACGGTCATCGATCTGAATGCTTCCATAAAGAACATGCGCACGATGATCGAGAGCTCGCTGCGCGGGAATATAGTGTACAATGAAAATCTTGGCGAGGGTGTTTGGCCGGTTAAAGTGGATCTCGCCGAATTAGAACTTTCGATTGTCAATATCGCGGTTAATGCTCGCGACGCAATGCCGAACGGCGGCGCGTTCACGCTATCCGTCAACGATGTGACGATAGACCAGGCAATCGGCGATAATCGCCTCAGGGGAGTCTTTTTTGCGATAGCGCTTGGCGACACAGGCACCGGTATTCCGCCGAATCTCATGTCCAAAATGTTTGATCCCTTCTTCACAACGAAGGAGGTCGGCAAGGGAACTGGGCTCGGTCTGTCGCAGGTTTACGGCTTTGCGCATCAAGCGGGTGGAACGGTGACGGCTGACAGCAAGGTCGGACAAGGAACGACGATTACGATCTATTTGCCGTACTGTGCGGACGAGGAAATCACCGGGCCCGTAGCCAAGACAGAAGCACGAGATTTCCAACGGCGGAGAGTCCTCGTTGTCGACGACAACGTTGATGTAGCCGAAGTAACCTCCTCGCTTTTCGAACATCTGGGCTATGAGACCATCTACCGCGATTCGGCCGAAGCGGCATTGAAATTGCTCGAAGCTGGTACGAAGATCGATCTCGTTTTCAGCGATATCGTCATGCCAGGGACCATCGACGGCGTCGGGCTTGCGAGAGAAATCGGATCGCGGTATCCCAATTTACCGGTAGCACTTACGACCGGTTACAGCGATGCAGCAATCGCAGCGCCGTCTAATTTGAGAATACTGCCCAAGCCGTTCGACGCCGAGGCGCTAAGAGATTTTATCCAGGATATTGCACCTCCGAAAGTAATGAAAACATCGGGTGTGCCGCTGGCCTCAAGCGGAGCCGATGCGTTACGCAAAACTTGATCGACCGAAAGCGACCTCATGCGACCCGGGTTATGAGCAAACGGCCTAAGTCGACCGCCTCCCATGCGGTGGATAGCGGGGATGGTTCCATTGTTGCCACAAACAGCAATTGACCTGCGGCTATATTGCGCGGCGGAGTTACGACATGGCCAATCGACCCAGCGATCTTGCACAACGTATGAGCAGCCGGGCGGAGCCGAGCGGCATGGTACGTCAGACGCTCCGGCTGCCGGTTGACGCGGCTCGGACCACGGCTCGTCAGATTATCAATCAGTGTCGTCAGGGCGATTACATGACGGTTGTTGAGCAATGGCGGCAACTGCCGGACGGCCGCATCGAATTCACCGTGCGTCGTTTGCGGGCGATTGATTAGAGTCTGGATCATGATGCGATCAAGTGGAATCGCATCATGATCTCATCCTCTTGTTTGGGCATGATCTCCGCGCAAACGCCGTTCGCGTTTGTCGCGAGGGAAAACCGGTTTCCACTTTTCCGGATCATGCTCTTGGTGACCGGCGACCAATCCGGACTACTCACCACCGCGTTCGCTGAAAAGACAGCGCCACCGGGGAAAGGCGTTGGGGTCCGACTGCGAGAGGGATAGCATTACCTTTTTGGAGCGCGATTTCATGAAGCGTGAATGGCTAAAAGAAAAAGTTCCCGAAATCAGATGCGCCGCTTGCAACGGCACCGGATTTCTCAAAGTGAAGCAACCGGTCGAACCGGGTCGCAGAATCTATCCGGCGCCGTGCAAGGAATGCTCGGGCAAGGGGCGGCTCACGAGAAACGAAATTGGCGGGAACAGACTCGCCACTAAGATTCGCGCCAACTGAATGGCCGCGCTGACGGCACGACTATTTCGCGTAACCCTGAGAGCGCAGCCAGGCGATGCGGCGTTCGCCGTTCATCCACTCGTCGATCTCGCTTTTGCTTTTGAAACCCCGAATGTGAACCGGCTCGACACCCGGAACACCCGGACACTCGGCCAGGATATTCCAGTCGTCCTCGGCAATTCGCATGGGTTTGAAACTTACTTTCGCTTTGGCCATGCGCCGTTATGGCAACAATTCGAATCAAAATCAAAGGGTTTGCGTTGAGCGGAACCGGTGAACGATCACCGATCCCGCGCCAACTTCCGCCGCTCCCAGTGATGATCTCTGCGTGATGGATCGGATGGTAGTTTCATGTTTTCCCTCGCGACAAACGCGAAACGCGTTTGCGCGGAGATCAAGCTCAAACAGAGGGATGAGATCATGATGCGATTCCACTTGATCGCATCATGAT
>Ga0209698_10005428_pt1 | contig 13795 bp, 17 predicted proteins | sample LitLauG_LLR_2012_FD_187203 | JGI IMG/M metagenome (GOLD analysis project Ga0209698, IMG submission 187203) | Freshwater sediment microbial communities from Pennsylvania, USA - Little Laurel Run_MetaG_LLR_2012 (SPAdes) (version 2) | ecosystem: Environmental > Aquatic > Freshwater > Creek >... | reverse complement strand
GGGATGATCTGGCCGGACTTGGCGATCTCGGCCAGTTTGTCCAGCCGGGGATCGGGCACCGCAACCTCGCCGACATTCGGCTCGATGGTGCAGAACGGATAGTTCGCCGCCTGCGCCGCCGCCGTCTCGGTCAGCGCGTTGAACAGCGTCGATTTGCCGACATTGGGCAACCCGACGATACCGCATTTGAATCCCATGATCTGTCCTGAAAAACCTGTTCGTCGCGACGGCAAGCGCGTTACGGAGCGCCGTCATCTTCCTTGTCGAAAAATCCCTTGGCCTGCATCGCCAGATGCACTTTGTTCTGGAACGTCGAATCCCGGTCGCTGGATAGCAGCCCGGCATTGTCGGCGACCGCTTCGCAGAGCGCCTCGACCCAGGGGCGATCGCTCTTGGCGAAATCGGCCAGCACGTGGCTGTGCACCAGTTCCTTGATACCGGGATGGCCGATCCCGAGTCGCACCCGGCGATAATCATTGCCGACATGCGAGGAGATCGAACGCAGGCCGTTATGACCGGCGATGCCGCCGCCGACCTTGACGCGCACCTTGGCCGGCGGCAGTTCGAGTTCATCCTGGAACACGGTGATCTCGCCCGCCGACAGCTTGAAGAAATTCGCGGCCTCCTGAACCGCGCGCCCCGAATCGTTCATGTAGGTCGCAGGCTTCAGCAGGATCACCCGCTCATGATCGAGCGTGCCTTCCGACGTCTCGCCCTGAAAGCGGCGGCGCCAGGGTCCGAACCCATGACGCCGCGCAATTTCATCGACGGCCATGAAGCCGATATTGTGCCGGTTATTCGCGTATTTCGCGCCGGGATTGCCGAGGCCAACAAAGAGTCGCATGACGCGGCATCCCGCGCTCGATTACTTCTTCTTGTCGCCACCGCCGGCAGGCGCCTTGGCGCCGGCCGCGGGCGCTTTGGCGCCAGCCGCAGGAGCCGCACCCGCCGCGGGCGCTGCCGCAGCGCCGGCCGCAGGAGCGGCACCAGGTGCCGCCGCAGCACCAGCCGCCGGCGTACCGGCCGCAGCGGCAGCCGCAGCCGCCTTCTGCTCTTCGGCATAGCCCGAGGGCGGCACGATGGTCACGAGCGTCACGTCTTCACGCGACAGCGACTTCACGCCGGCCGGCAGCTTGATGTCCGACAGATGCAGCGAGTGGCTGATTTCCAGCCCGCCGACATCGGCCTCGACATATTGCGGAATGTTGTCGACCGAGCATTCCAGGTCGATGGTGTGGGTGACGATGTTGACGGTGCCGCCGCGCTTCACGCCCGGCGCCGCTTCGGCGTTCTGGATGTGCAGGGGAACGCTGACGCGGATGGTCGCGCCTTCGCCGAGCCGCATGAAGTCGACATGGATCGGAAAATCGCGCACCGGATCGAGATGGAAGTCGCGCGGAATCACGCGGTGCTTCTTGCCCTCCAGATCGATGTCGTAAATCGTGGTCAGAAACCGGCCGGCCAGGATGCGCTGGCGCAGGTCGGCGTCATCGACCGAAATGGTTACGGGGGGCTGGTTGTTACCATAGATCACTCCGGGCACTCTGCCGGCGCGACGCTCTGCCCGGGCGGCCCCCTTGCCGCTCTTCGGACGTGCGGTCGCCTTCAATTCCTTGACGGTCGCCATTGTTTTAAGTCCTTGTTTTCTAAAAAGTTAAAGGCCGCATCGCGGCCCGTTTGGCGCTCGCAGCAAGCCTCCAGGGGTGCGGGGGCTGCGGACGTGGCGGCGTTCTAGCCCCAAAGGGGCGAAATGACAAGGAAATGCGGGGATTTTTGTTCGGGGTTTGGGCCCCCCGCTGTCATGGCCGGGTTCGACCCGGTGACTGCCTTGTTCGCAAGGGCTTTCCCGATGGATGGATAGCGGGCCACCCCCGGGTATGACACCGAATGGGACGAACGCTTCACCCATCCGTCTTCAGGCTGCCGACATCCGGCGCCGGGTGGGGAACGCCGAGTTTGGCTTCCAGCGCAGCGATGCGCGCCTTCAGCGCCTCGTTTTCCTCGCGCGCCAGCCGCGCCATGTCCTTGACCGCCTCGAACTCCTCGCGCTTGACGATGTCGAGGTCGCGCAGGATCTTTTCGGCCTGGTTGCGGACCACCGCATCGACCTCGCGCTTGACACCCTGGGCGGCGCCCGCAGCGTCGTTCATCAGGCGCCCGATCTCGTCGAAAAACCGATTATTGGTCTGGGTCATCTTGGGTCGATCTCCGCTTCGATGCGCAACTACCTGTTCCATCAGACAATGGCGATCCGGACCGGTCAGTTCAAGGCTGATGTGTCACACGAACGTCAGCCGCCCCGACGGGGATAGGCAAGATTTACGGGCCCCAGGCCCATACGCGTCCCTGGCAGTCATTTCCGCCTATCAAAGCGTCTGGATCGGCTTTCGGCTGTTTGTGGTCGCTTTATCAAACTAGTTCCCTCGATGATTTCGAAAGCGATCTGCGCATCAAAGCCAAACGGATTGAGTGTATGTTTTATTGCTTCGCCGTCAGAATAATAGTCGGCCGCCAAGCGCTCGTTTTGAAGCCCGGCGACGAGTTCGTTGATCCTCAGATCTCGCTTGTACCGAGCCGTAATTTGGGACACTTCAGGATATTCAAAGAAGTTCTTCATCCGGTCCAGAAATTCGGCCGCACCCTTGTCGAGCTTGCCCCGGTAGGTATGCAAATATCTCCATGTCGCGATTATTGGATCTATCTTGTCGAGCACCCGATATAGCCGATTCACTGGGCTATCTTTATCATTTATGATTCTGAGCATTCGCCCAACCAGATCCCGTTCTCTTTGGTCGAGAAACAAGCCAACAAATTCATGAGCTATTCGCTCGCGAACTTCCTTCGGCACTTTATCTAATCTTTGTTGGGCCAGGATTCGGGCTGATCTTCGCTTGTGGATGTTCAGCTGCGTGAAAGATGGAATGTCCCCAAGAACAATCTCGTTCAGTTCATGGTATGCAATGCATAGAGCCAAATCGCGAAATTCGCTGTTTTTAATGCCGTGGTCGGCGACGGGGAGTAAGCAATCCGCTGTAGGATGACGAGCCATGCCGATCCTGGTTCTTTGCCCACATTGCCGAGCTTGGCCTCTGAGCGCAGAGATGCAGGCGCCCCCCTCTCAGCGGGAGCCACGCCGAGACGTTCCGCCCCATCTCTTCGCGCCTGGAACCATGAGCAAGTTGCCTTGTCATGTCCCGGTTTCCTTGCAATCGTATTGATGGCAAAGCCAAGAAAATCGCGAAACCGAAAAGCGAGCAGAAACGCCCCATGATCGACCAGCAGATCGAAATCCCCACCAAGGACGGCCACACCAGCACCTTCATCACCCATCCCGAGCGCGGCGGGCCGTTTCCCGTCATCATCTTCTACATGGACGCACCGGCGATCCGCGAGGAACTGCGCGACATGGCGCGCCGGCTTGCCACTTCGGGCTATTACGTGATGCTGCCGAATCTGTATTACCGATCCGGCGTCATGGAGCTCGGGCCGATTCCGCCGGACCCGGAAGCGCCGGAGCGCAAGCGGATGTTCGGCTACATGAACTCCATCAACATTCCCCTCGTCATGGAGGACACCACCGCACTGCTCGCCTATGCCGACACGCAGCCGGCCGCGAACGCGAAGATCGTCGGTACGGTCGGATACTGCATGAGCGGGCGATATGCCATCAACGCGGCGACGCATTTCCCCGACCGCGTCAAGGCCGCTGCCTCGATCTACGGAACGCATCTGGCCACCGACCAGCCTGACAGCCCGCATCTCGCCGCGGGCAAGACCGGGGCCGAACTCTATTTCGGCTGCGCCGAAACCGATATCTACGCGCCGCAGGAGATCATCGACAAGGTCGCGGCATCGATGAAAGGCGCCAATGCCGAGGTCGAGGTCTACCCCGAAACCCATCACGGCTTCGCCTTTCCGAAGCGGCCGGTCTACCACCGCGATGCGGCCGAGCGGCATTGGGAACGGCTGCTGGCGCTCTATCGCCGCAACCTTTCCAAGTAGACCGGCGCGATGCCCTTTCTCACCATCGCCTTTCCGGTATTCGATCCGAATGCGATTGTAATCGGGCCGTTCGCGATCCGCTGGTATGCGCTGGCCTATATCGGCGGCATCGTGCTGGGCTGGATCTATGCGCGCTCGCTGATCAAGCACGAGAAGCTGTGGGGCGGGCCGGCGCCGATCACGCTGCCGCAGATGGATGATTTCATTCTCTGGGTGACGCTCGGCATTATCCTCGGCGGCCGCACCGGTTACGTGCTGTTCTACAATCTGCCCTTCTTCGTGACGCATCCGATCGAGATCTTCGAGCTCTGGAAGGGCGGCATGTCGTTCCATGGCGGCTTCCTCGGCTGCGTCGCCGCGGTGATCCTGTTTTGCCGCAAGAACGACATCCCGATCCTGTCGCTCGGCGATATCACCACCGCGGTCGGGCCGATCGGGCTGTTTCTCGGGCGGATCGCCAATTTCATCAACAGTGAATTGTGGGGCCGGGCCGCGGATTCCAGCGTGCCCTGGGCGATGGTATTTCCCAATGATCCCCATCATCTGCCGCGCCATCCCAGCCAGTTATACGAGGCGGGGCTCGAGGGAATCGTGCTGTTTGCGATCCTCGCCGTGATGATCCGTTTCGGCGCCTTGAAGCGGCCGGGACTGATCCTCGGCAGTTTTATCAGTCTGTACGGACTCGCCCGCATCGCCGGTGAATTCTTCCGGGAGCCCGACCCGCAGCTCGGATTTTTGTGGCGCGGGCTGACCATGGGTATGCTGCTGTCGGTGCCGATGGTGATTGCAGGCGCCGTCATTATCGTGCTGGCATGGCGCCGCAAATCGCCGACGCGCCAACAGACCCCCGCCGAAAGCAGGCCGTGACCGAATCTTCGCCGCTGCAGTCCGAGATCAAGCGACTGATCAAGACGTCGGGACCGATGCCGGTCTGGCGCTACATGCAATTGTGCCTGACGCATCCGGAGTTCGGTTATTACGTGTCGCGCGATCCCCTGGGGCGCGAGGGCGATTTCACCACCGCGCCCGAGGTGAGCCAGATGTTCGGCGAATTGCTGGGGCTGTGGGCGGCCTCGGTCTGGAAGGCGATCGGCTCGCCGCCGCTGTTGCGGCTGATCGAACTCGGCCCCGGCCGCGGCACCATGATGGCGGATGCGCTGCGCGCGCTGCGGGTCTTGCCGCCGCTGTATCAGGCACTCAGCCTCCATCTGGTCGAGATCAATCCGGTGCTGCGCGAAAAGCAGAAGTCGATGCTGTCGGGAGCGCGCGATATCACCTGGCATGACAGCATCGACGACATCCCCGACGGTCCCGCGATCATCTTCGCCAATGAATATTTCGACGTGCTGCCGATCCACCAGGTGGTGCGGCGCGGGACCGGCTGGCACGAGCGCACCGTCGACATCGAGGCCAGCGGCAAGCTGGTATTCGGCTGGGCCGACGAGCCAACCCCGCGCTTCGAGGTGTTGCTGCCGCCGCTGGTGCGCGCGGCTCCGCCCGGCGCGGTGTTCGAGTGGCGGCCCGACACCGAGATGATGAAGATCGCAAGCCGGGTGCGCGACCAGGACGGCGCCGCGCTGATCATCGATTACGGCCACGTCCGCAGCGACGCCGGCGATACCTTTCAGGCCATCGCGCGGCACAGCTTCACCGATCCCTTGAAGAATCCCGGCCAGGCCGACGTGACAGCCCATGTCGATTTCGAGGCGCTTTCGCGCGCCGCCGAGGATGTCGGCGCGCGGGTGCATGGGCCGGTGACGCAGGGTGAATTCCTCAGGCGGCTCGGCATCGAGACCCGCGCCGAAACCCTGATGGCCAAGGCGAGCGAAGAGGTTTCCGAGGATATTTCCTCCGCCATGAAACGTCTGGTCGGCGGCGGCCGCGGCGGCATGGGATCGATGTTCAAGGTGCTGGCGGTCTCCGAGCCCCACCTTGCCTCGCTGGCGGGGTTCGATGAGACGGCCGACGACGACGCGGACGACACGCCATGACGCTCGCTTCGCCGCTGCTCTCGGCCATTCCCGGCCTGCGTCACGCCTTCTTCACCCGCGACGGCGGGGTGTCCGAAGGCTTCTATGGCAGCCTCAATGGCGGCATCGGCTCCAACGACGATCCCGGCCATGTCGCGGAAAATCGGCGCCGGATGGCCGAACAGATCGGCGTCGCGCCTGAAAATTTTCTCAGCGTGTGGCAGATCCATTCGCCCGATGCGGTGGTGGCCAATGGCCCCTGGGAGGGCGCGTCGCGGCCACGCGCCGACGCCATCGTCACGCGGACCGAAGGTCTCGCGCTCGGCGTCACCGCGGCCGACTGCGGACCGATCCTGTTCGTCGATCCGAACGCGCGCGTGATCGGGGCCGCGCATGCGGGGTGGAAAGGTGCGCTGACCGGCGTCCTGGAATCCACCGTCGAGGCCATGGAAAAACTCGGCGCCGAACGCGGCGGCATCGTCGCGGCGATCGGCCCGCTGATCCGCCAGCATTCCTATGAAGTCGGCGACGAATTCGTCGAACGCTTCATCGAGGCCGATGCCGAGAACGCCGCGTTCTTTCTTCCCGCCTCGCGCGCGGGCCATGCGATGTTCGACCTCGCCGGCTTCATCCGGATGCGGCTGGAAAACGCCGGCGTGCTGATGATCGACGATCTCGGCGTCGACACCTATTCCGACGAGCGCTTCTTTAGCTACCGCCGCTCGGTGCATCGCAAGGAGCCGGACTACGGCCGCCACGTTCACGCCATCGCGCTGGCACGCGAATAGCACAATTGGCCCTTGCCTTGGGCCGTTTACCATCCTTGCCATAATGCCTGCGCGTCTGCCCTAGACCTTAACGCATTTTAACGATATCGCTCGTGGCCGATGAGGGACAGCATCGCCAGCCAGCACCCAGCCCGCCGAACCGCGCCACGCGCGGCGATGGCCGCCATCCTGGTTGCGATCGCCTGCGGGCTCGGCGGCTGCGCCAGCGGCGGAGCGGCCGGCGACTCCTTTGCGATGGCCAGCACCAGCGCGAGCCCGACCGTCACCTTCGAATCGATCGACGGTCCGCCGCCGCAGGTGTTCGACCGCATGGTCGGCGTGCTCGACAGCGAATCGAAGCTGCGCAGCCTCTCGATCGTGTCCCGCGAAGGCACCGCCTCCTACCGGGTGCGAAGCTATCTCTCCGCCCAGGTCAATCATGGCCGGGCCGTGATCGCCTGGGTCTGGGATGTCTACGACCGCGACCAGCAGCGTGCACTTCGCCTTTCCGGCGAGGAGCCGGCCGGCAAGGCCGGGCGCGACGCCTGGGCTGCGGCCGACGACCTGGTGCTGCGGAAAATCGCGCAAGCCGGCTTCAGCGGCCTGACCGCCATGATCAACGGGACCGGGCCCGATGCTCCCTCGCCCGCCCCGGCCCCGGACAAACGCAGCCCCGCGGTCGCCAGCGCGGACACGCCTGAGCCCGCTTCCGGCGAATTCAGCGTCAGCGCGCTCGGCTACACCGACCATTAGCCAAATCGGCGGTTGAACGGTCATTTTTGACCGGGAAAACCGGGTCCATGGGTTGCCAGCCAAGCTAACTCCTTGATATCACCACGCCGTCACCATTGCCGGTTTCGTAGGTATCCCGATATGCTGAATATTGTCTCCAGCAAGGCGCGGGGGGAAGCAACGATGTCGGCCAAGAATGGCTCCATCAAGCTCGTCGCCGGCAATTCCAATCCCGCCTTGGCGCAGGCCATCGGCGATGGACTTGGACTGCCGCTGACCAAGGCCGTGGTCCGGCGCTTCGCCGACATGGAAATCTTCGTCGAGATCCAGGAGAACGTCCGCGGTTCGGATGCCTTCGTCATCCAGTCGACGTCGTACCCGGCCAACGACCATCTGATGGAGCTTCTGATCATTACGGATGCGCTGCGCCGGTCCTCGGCGCGCCGCATCACCGCGGTGATCCCCTATTTCGGCTATGCCAGGCAGGATCGCAAATCGGGCTCGCGCACACCGATTTCCGCAAAACTCGTGGCCAACCTGATCACGCAGGCCGGCGTCGACCGCGTCATGACACTCGACCTGCACGCCCTGCAGATCCAGGGCTTCTTCGACATCCCGACCGACAATCTGTTCGCCTCGCCGGTGATGGTGCGCGACATCAAGGAGCGCTTCGACCTCTCCAAAGTCATTGTGGTGTCGCCCGACGTCGGCGGCGTGGTGCGCGCGCGCGGGCTCGCAAAACGCATCAACACACCGCTCGCCATCATTGACAAGCGCCGCGAGCGCGCCGGCGAATCCGAGGTGATGAACGTGATCGGCGAGGTCGACGGCCATACCTGCATCCTGATCGACGACATCGTCGATTCCGGCGGCACGCTGGTGAACGCCGCCGAGGCGCTGCTCGCCAACGGCGCCAAGGACGTCTACGCCTATATCAGCCATGGCGTGCTGTCCGGCGGCGCAAGCGCCCGCATCATCGGCTCCCGGCTGAAGGAGCTCGTGATCACCGACTCGATCCTGCCGACCGAAGCGGTGCAAAAAGCGAAAAACATCCGCACCCTGTCGATCGCCCCGCTGATCGCGGAAGCCATCTCCCGCACGGCGTCGGAAGAATCGGTGTCGAGTCTGTTCGACTAAAGGCGACGCGCCATCTCTCCCAATCATTGCGAGCCAGCGGCTCGGCGCAAGCCGGGCCCGACGACAGACTTCGCGATCTATCCAAACCGTGATTCCGCGGCGCGTAGCGCGAGCCCGGAAAGGCGCGTTTCGATTGTGCTCGGCCCTCCGTTTTCGCTTCGCTCCAGCCCGGACTGTTAGCCATGTTCAGCGAGAGGCCGAAACGCGGGTGCGACATCCGGAAACTAATCTGGCGGCCAGGGAACAATCGGCGGTCCTGCCGCTTATCGCTGGAACCAAAGGAGTTCAGTATGAACAAGTTCATTATCTCGATTGCGCTCGGGGCCAGCGCACTATTCGCCACCGCCGCGTCGGCGGCTCCGCTTTCTCACGGCCTCGCGGTCATTCCAGACAACGGCATCGAAAATGTCCGCATGATTTGCAATGAATACGGCCGCTGCTGGCGGGAACGTGGTCAACGCCGCGTTATCATCGACGATTCGTATAACTATGCGCCACGCGAACGCTACATCGACCGGCGCGGATATTCCGATCGCGGGTACTACAACGATGGTCCAAGCGTAGGAATCGGTGTCGGCCCGCGCGGCGTCGGAATTGGCGTTGGTCCGAGCTGGTAAGCCCGCGCCCGCCCAGAATCCCGAAGGAAGGCCGCGGCGATGCCGCGGCTTTTTTTCTGCATATCGACACATCGGCCGGTTGGTCGTGTCAACGAACTCCGCGGTAGGCTCCCCGGGTTTCGCTGCGCTCCACAGCGTCGCACATAGCTTCGCGATCTCGCCGCATGTTTCGCGCGAGTTTTAACAGTTTCGGCCCGCCCTCTTCGAAAAGAGGGCGCAGGGAATGCCGGGCGCCCGATGCGCCCGATAGCCGCGTGTGCAGAGGTAGTGGTAGTCAAGCACACGCGTTGTCAGGTCACACCGGAAATCGCCCGGCATTCCCCGCGCAATGGTTTTACGGCTTATTTCGTGCTCTCCCCGGCGACCGGGCTTTTTTGCCACCGTCGCCCCTGAGAAGCGTGCTTCTCAGGAACTTGATGCCAGCGTCGGGGCATCAGGACCACACGACTTTGCCGTCCGCATCCGGCGCCCTCGTCTTTGGCGCCGTCCGCGTCCACCGCATCCCGCCCCGCGTTCGTGACGATCGCGAGCCGCCCCTCTGTGTGGGACGGGACAGCGGCAGATACGAAGGTGATTTGCGCAAATACTGAAGCAAAATATTTTTGCGCGAGGGGCTGGACAGGCAAATCACTGATTTGCCCGTCGGGTTAAAATCGCAGGCCTTTGCGGGTGGGCAACATCGACCTCAAAGCTCACTGACGCGCCGCTAAAGCGATTGGGCCACGGTTCGCATAGAGGCTGCAGTTCCGCGTATGCATCAATTAATTAGAAAAATCCGACGCTCAAATCCAAGCCGTACGTTGCTAAAAGGAGCCATACGAACAATCCGACACCGCAGAACATCGCAATGGATTTAAGCGTTTCAATCTCGACCTGAGTTCCGGCAACGCGCGAAAGTACTCTTGCAATGGCAGTCATTTGCGACCTTTCAAAAGCAGCCCCATGGATGGGTCTGTCCGTGAAAGCTATCGGTTCAAAATGAGAGAGCGGCCTGGCTGCCCTGCATCGAAAAAAGATGGAACGGAGAGTTGTTCCGTTCACTTCTGCACGTAGTGAAGGAAGCCAGCAACGCGCGCGGAGCAGGCAGGGACGGCCTTTTGCCGTGAACCCAAGGCACATAAAACGCCACGCCCGAGTGCCCGCAGCGGAATTTTACGATGCGAGCTACTTACGGCTTGCCGAAAAATCGGTCGCGCAATTGATCTTGCAGCCGTGCGACTGGCGACGTTCTGCTGCCATCCATATCGTGAGGCCGATCAAAACAATCACGGTCACTACCAGCTTAGCTAGAATGCTCTCATTCACCAACCCGGCCCCAACGAAATGACGGGGCCATCTCGCCCTCATGGCTCGGCCAAGTCAACTTCTAGCGCGCGGGGCTGGACAGGCAAATCACTGATTTGCCCGTCGGGTTATCTGGCCGCGCCGGCGGCTGGCGTTCAGCGTACCGTGATGGTGATCGTCTCCGACATCACCGGCGGCGCATGCGGGATGTGGGTCCAGTCGCCGAGCACGAGTTGCAGGGTGTGCTGGCCTTTCGGCAAGGTCACCATGGCTTCGGTCTGGCCGCCGCCGAAATGCTTGTGATTGTCGTCGGAGGGAATGGGTTCCTTCAGCTGCTCCGGTGTCAGCGTGGCATCGATCAAAAGATGGTGGTGACCCGTATTCGGTTTTTCCACGCCGGCCGGGGCAACGCCCATACCGGATAATCCGAACTGCACCAGAAACGGGCTGTCCACTTCGGCGCCGTCCTTCAGATTGATGAAATAAACCTTGGCCCCCTCCGGCGACGGCGTTTGAGCCACTGCCGGCGTGAAGCCCGCGACGGCGAACACGGCAAACAGTGCAAATGCCGCTCTCAACGATGTGATCATCTCGTACCCCTGAAAACCATGAAATCGGAACGCGCGGAATCGCGCCGCCCCATGCCTTTAGCTGTCGTCGTTGAAACAAATAAGGCAGGCCCGGCCGGCGCGGTCAGGGGCTAACGGCGGCGGCTGGCTTCCGGCAACAGGAGCCGCACGAACTGCTCCGACATCTTTTCCAGGTGCCGGGGATTGCGATAGGCGCGCTCCATCACCGCCAGTCCCCGCGTGAAGGTGACCACAAGGTCCGCGGCGATGCCGGGATCACAACTGAGCTTTCGCCGCGCAGCCGGCGTCGAAAGCGCGTCCCGAACCAGAGCGGTCAAATCCTCGATCAGCCGCTTGACCCGGGCCTCGATCGCCTTGCCGGCGAGCGGCAATTCGATCGCCGTCTTGGTCGTCAGGCAGCCGCGCGACGGGGCGCCCTCGGTCATGTGGGCGATGACCCCGCTGAACAGGGCCGTCAGCGCGACCGCGGGATCGGGGTTCGACAGCGTCTGCCTGACAAAATCGAGAAAGCCTTTTGCGTAGCGCTCATAGGCGAGCAGGAACAGCCGCTCCTTGTCGCCATAGGCGTTGTAGAGGCTGCCGCGCTGGACCCCCGTGGCTTCCGCCACGTCGATCATCGATGTCGCGGCAAATCCGTTCTGCCAGAAGGTCGCCAGGGCGGCTTCCAGCAGCGCGTCCTCGTCGAATTGTCGCGTGCCGACCATGGGGTGAGATATTCCATTTTTGACAGCGATGTCAATTTTATCGTTGACAGGCATGTCAAACTTGACAATCCTGTCAAAGAAGCGGGAGGCAAGCAAAGGGAGAGGCCGGTATGGGTCATGGCGGGGCGCAGCTCGACGATGAATGTGTCACGAGTCTCCGGGCGGCGCTGCAGCGCTATCTGGACCTGATGTATGACTGCGACCTGTCGCGTTTCGACGACGTGTTCGCGCCCACGGTCCAGTTGCATGGCTTCCGTGACGGCGCGATGCAGTGTTGGCCGGCCGGGGTCTACCGCGACATCCTCGCCAAGCGCCAGTCGCCGAAATCGCTCGGTGCGCCGCGCGAGGATGCGCTGCTGCTGCTCGACTTCGCTTCGTCAACGCAGGCGCAGATCAAGGTGCGGGTGCGCATCGCGACCATGCTCTTCATCGACTACCTGACGTGGCACCGCATCGAGGGCCGATGGCTGATCACGTCAAAAGGTTTCCACCTCGAAGCGGCGTGAACGTCCTTTCGCGGCCATATCGGCCGGCGAGCCGCTTGCGCTGATCCGAAAGGCATCCAGCATGATCATGGTTCATTACGGGCACCGCCTGCCCGCGAAATACGACCTCGAGCCGATCCGGGCGCTGACCAGGGAACGCGGCCCGGTATGGGACGTCCGCGCAAACCTCTATTTCAAGGCCTTCCTGCTCCGCGAGGCCGGACGCTTCGGCGCCATCGCCAGCCACTTCTCTTCGCTCTACCTCTGGCCCCAGGACACGGCTTACCGCGATTGGCTGGTGAGCGGCGGCTACAGGATCGTCACCGACCTGTTCGGCCGCGCGGAGATCGAGACGCGCCTAGCGCTCGATGCGCGCAAGGGCCCAAGACGCGGATCAAGACACGAAGCCCGCTTTGCCGCCACGGAAGATCTCGACATCCCGCTCGACGCAGACCTGACGGCGGCCTTCGCGCGCGAGATCGAGCGCAACCGCGAGATCGCGGCACGGCCCGATATTGTCGCCGCCGCCGTCGGCGTGGATACGCGGAACTGGAAATTCACCCGCATCCTGCTTTCGACGGACGAGCCGAACGGAAATGAGAACGCAGTCGCCTACCAGATCCTTCATCTGGCGCGGCCTCTGCTCGATACGCTGCCGAACGGCGCCGATCGATGAGCTATCGGTTCGAGGCCGGGCGCATCTATCGGCGGCGGCCGGCTTCAATCACGCTTATCATTTGGGAGAATACATCATGCAGGATCGGAGAGGCGGCTGCCTGTGCGGGGCGGTGCGTTACGCCTTGAAGGGCGAACCGCGGGCTATCGCGATATGTCACTGCACGCACTGCCAGAAGCAAAGCGGAAGCCTGTTCTCCTTCAACCTCGTGATCAGGGAAGCCGACTATGAGCAAGCGGGCGAGACCATGATCTATGTGGACAAGGGCGATAGCGGGCAACCCGTCTATCGCCATTTCTGCGGGCGCTGCGGGTCTCCTGTCCTGGCGACGATCGCGGCGGCGCCCGGAAAGGTCGTGGTGAAGGCCGGCACGCTCGATACCATCGAGGGGTTACAGCCCAAAACTGAAATATACACCGATCATGCGGTGAAATGGCTCGCACCGGTCGCAGGCGCTGCGCGGTTTGCGCAGAATCAATGACCGTGCGGTCGTCACGTCTTGTTGCGGCAAGATCGGGCGGCATCCTGCCACCGGCGAACGGGCAAGTCTCCGAGGAGGTTCGATAACCCGACCGCGAGCGCGCGAAGCCGGGCATTTTCCTTCGCGAGCGACACGACGTTGGGGGGACCCTGACGCGGCGATTCATCGCCCTTGGCGGTCGCAGCCTCTTCGAGCAGCGGCGACAGCACGTCGAAAAAATCGTCATCCGGACGCCGCAGAGACACGACGTTGTTGTTACCGCGACGGTCTTTCCTGTTGCGCGGCGGATGTCCGATACCCATGGCAGGTCACTCGATTTAGGACGCACCCCATCCCGTCGGGTTGCGGCA
>Ga0209698_10005426_pt1 | contig 13800 bp, 11 predicted proteins | sample LitLauG_LLR_2012_FD_187203 | JGI IMG/M metagenome (GOLD analysis project Ga0209698, IMG submission 187203) | Freshwater sediment microbial communities from Pennsylvania, USA - Little Laurel Run_MetaG_LLR_2012 (SPAdes) (version 2) | ecosystem: Environmental > Aquatic > Freshwater > Creek >... | reverse complement strand
CGCGATGGCCGCGCCCGCGATGGCTTCGACCCCCAACGCCGTCGTCGCCAGTGCACCGGCCGCGCGCGCGTCGGCTTCGAGCGCGCCCGCCGCCATCAGCACGAGCGGCGTGCGCTACACCGTGCGTGCCGGCGACACGCTGTCGGCCCTCGCGCAGCGTCACTCCACATCGGTCGATGCGCTCGTCGCGGCCAACCACATCGCCGACCCCAACCTGATCCTTGTGGGACAGGTGCTCATGATCCCGGGATCGGGCACGGCCGCGGGAGCCACGACGGTCGCGACGCCCGCAGGGCGTAGCTACACGGTGCAGGCGGGAGACTCGTTGTGGAAGATCGCCAACGACGCCGGCGTCACCCTCGACGCCCTGACCGCGGCCAACCACCTGAGCATCCAGTCGCTGATCCTGCCCGGCCAGGTCCTCGTCCTGCCCGCGCCCACGTCGTCCACCGGGGCGAGCCAGCCGACCGCACACCGCACGCCGGCCGCCCCGGCGGTCGCGACGCCGGTTGTCGCTCCCGCCCCGCATGCCGCACCCGTGGCCACGCCGGTGGTCGCCCCCGTGCGGGGCGCGTCCGGCTACCTCAACCCCTTCGCCTCCGGGCCGTGGTCGCCGGCCCGCACCGACGAGGGTGTCGACTGGATCCCCACCGCCCCGGCGCCCGTGGTGGCCATCGGCGACGGCGTGGTGACCTACTCGTCGATGAGCAGCGGCTGGCCCGGTGGCGCGTTCATCGCCTACCGCCTGAGCGACGGCAGCCACGCCGGCTTCTCCATCTACGTCGCCGAGCACCTCACCAACCTGGTGCCGGTCGGTACCAAGGTCAGGGCCGGCCAGGTCATCGCCACCGCGCTCCCCGGCTATCCCTGGACCGAGTGGGGATGGGCCGCCGCCTCCGGGCCGTCTCCGGCGCCCTCCGCGCTCTACAACGGCGTCGCCAACGGTTCGTCGACCGCGGGTGGCCGGTCGTTCGCGCGGTTCCTGAAGGAGCTCGGCGCCCACCCGCTGGAGGATCCCGGCCCCGGCCCGGACACCCCGTAGCCGATCCAGCAGCGCGAGCGCTCAGGCGCTCCTGGCCGGGGTGTGGGCGAGGAGGAATTCGCGCACGAGGTCGCAGGTCGCGTCGTGACGGTCCGGTCCGGCCCACTCCAGGACCAGGCGGGCGTCCGGCGCGAGAGAGGCGATCTCCTCGGCGACCGCCCGCGGGTGGAACGTGTCACCGCCGGCGAGCACGAGCAGGGGGACGGCGCAGTTCTGCACGAAGTCCCGATCCACGCTGAACACGAAGTCGCCACCGAACATCGCAGCGCCGAGCGACTGGAGCGCAGCTGCGGACAGCTCCGGCCGCGCGGCGAGCAGCTCCCCCGACCACCCTGCGAACATCTCCTCGAAGGCCGGCCGGTTGTCGGCGCTGAGGCCGATGGGGTTCTGCAGGACGGCCGCGACGACCCGTTCCGGTGCGGCCTGGCACAGGCCGAGGCAGTACGACGAACCGATGCATCCGCCCATGAGATGCGTGCGCTCGATGCCGAGGTGGTCGAGCAGCGCCACGTGATCGGCGGCGTAGCTGTGCCAGCCGTCGCCGGCGCGCACGGGCGCGCGCGAAGCACCGGCGTTGCGCTGGTCCATCGCGATCACCTGGAACGGTGGGGACAGCGCCGAGCGCGGATCGATCCAGGGCAGCGGCTCGCCGGGCGCGTCCGGACGCTCCCGCCACATCTGCGCGACCGATCGCATGCCACCGGGCGCGAACAGCAGGATCGGGTGCCCCTCGCCCACGACCTCGTAGTGGATGCGCGCCCCGTCCCGTTCGAAGACCGCCATGTCACCCTCCCAGCCGCACTGTAGCTCCGCCCCGGTCGCGCGGCGGGTGGTGGAGGCGCGCCGGTCAGGGCCCCGGGGGAGAGGGCCCTGACCGGCGCAGCGTGCGCTCGCGGCGCGAGCCGCGGGAGCGGTGCCGCCCGGCGGGGTGCTCAGGCGGCGGGGTGCTCAGGCGGCGGGAACCGCGGGGCGGGGTGCTCAGGCGGCGGGAGCCGCGGGAGCCGTGCCGTTCGCCGGCGCCGGGGCGCCGGCCGGGGCGCCGGCCGGCGGTGCGCCGTTGCCCGGGCCGCCCGTCTCGATGCCCGTCACCTTGAAATTGGCGTCCATCTTGACGGTGACCTGGGTGCCGTCGGACTTGGTCATGTGCGCCTCATAGGTGGCGCCCTCGGCGTCGGTCTCGACCCGCTGGATGGTCGCGCCCGGCACGGCGGCGTTGGCCGCGGCCGTGGCCTTGGTGGCCGTGTCACCGGTGAGGAGCACCTCCTTCACGCCGTTGGCGCCGACGTGCCCGCCCTTGGTGGGATCGAAACCACCGGCCGGGGGCGCCGGGGTGCTCGAGCCGCTCGAGCTGCCGCTCGACGGGGTGGTCGCTGCGGCGGAGGTGCTCGAGGTGGTCTGGGCGCTCGCGCTCCCGACGAGGCCGGCGCCAATGGCGCCGGCACTCATGCCGGCGGTGACGAGGAGGGCGCCGATGGCCGCTCGTCGCGTGGATCTGTTCATGGTGGGGGCTCCTTGTCTCGGTGCTTCGGGTCCGACTGCCGGACCTGTCACCAAGCATCGGCCCCGGATCTCAGAGGGCCCTCGGCTCACCCTTGGGATCCTCTCCGACTTCGGCTCCTTCCTCAGAGAGCGGCCGGTCCTCGCGCCGTGCGGGTCAGGGGTGCGAGGGGCTGGCGCCTGCCCCATCGCGCTCGAAGACCACCTCGTCCAGGTAGCACCAGTACCAGTCCTCGCCCCGTTCGAACGACTGGATCAGGGGGTGCCCGCTGGTGTGGAAGTGCGCGGTGGCATGCCGGCCGGGCGAGCTGTCGCAACAACCGACGTGCCCGCAGGTCGTGCAACGGCGCAGGTGGAGCCACCGGCCACCCGTGGCGAGGCATTCGACGCAGCCGTCACCACTCGGCGGCGCCGAGGCGATGGCTTCCAGGTGCCCGCAGATGTCCGCCAAGGGTGCCTCCTGTCGTGCGGTTGGACCGCGCTCGTCCCACCCTCGCAGGTCCCTGGCCCTATGCACAGGGGCGCGGCGCAGCCGCTCGGGGAGGAGGCGCGGGGAGCGGCGCGGGCCGGGCCCCCGCGCCTACCATCCGCTCGGACCGGCGGGTGGGGGAAGGGTTCCCCCAGGTGACCAGCCGGCTGGGTCGTCGCCGCCGACCCCGAGCCCCGACCCTGAGCCCCCGACGGGAGACCTTGATGCCCCTCAGCCGCTTCGACGAGTTCCTGGCGCACCAGACGTCGGACACCTTCGACCACGTCTCGACGTCGGACCGCAACTTCTACGACCGCTACTACTTCAACATGCACGCGTGCAGCGATGAGTTGTTCGTGATCATCGGTCTCGGTCAGTACCCCAACCTGGGGGTGACCGACGCGTTCATCACCGTCTCGATCGACCAGGAGCAACACACGGTCCGCGCGTCGCGCGAGCTCGGCCACGACCGCATGGACACCTCGGTCGGGCCCTTGGGCGTCGAGGTCATCGAGGGCCTGCGCCGGTTGCGCGTCCGCTGCGAGCCCAACGAGTGGGGCGTCGAGGCCGACCTGGTGTTCACCGGGACGGTGGAGGCGCTCGAGGAGCCACGGACCTTCGTCCGTCACTACGGGCGGGTCATCCAAGACGTCACCCGCTACGCCCAGGTCGGCACCTGGGAGGGGCGTCTGTCGGTGGCCGGGCGCCGCTTCGACGTCACCCCTGACGTGTGGCAGGGGGCCCGGGACCGCTCCTGGGGGGTGCGCCCGGTGGGCGAGCCCGAGGCGCCCGGGATCCGGGCCCGGCAGCGACAGGACGGCTACGGGTTCCGCCACGACTGGCTGCCGATGCAGTTCGCCGACCACATGCTCAAGGTCCAGATCGACCAGGACGCCGTTGGCCACCGGGTGGTCGAGGAGGCGGCCCGGGTGTGGAACGCGGGGCTGGCGCGCCCGGTGGAGCACCTCGGCCGCCCCGAGATCGACATCGACTACCGGTCCGGCACCCGGGAGATGCGCGGGGCGACCGTCCGGACCACTGCACCGGACGGGCAACCCATCGTCGCCACCAACACCCCCCTGCGCACGCTGTACCTCGCCGCCGGCTCGGGCTACGTCAACGACGGCACCTGGGGACACGGGGTCTACCAGGGGCCGCTCGAGGTGCAGGGCATCGTGCACGACCTGAGCGATCCCGAGGTCCGGCGCCGCTTCGCCATCCTCAACGAGACCCTCTGCCGCTTCGAGCTGGCGACGGGCGAGGTCGGCTACGGGATGCACGAAAACCTGCTGGTCGGGATCTACCATCCAGGCGGGTTCGCCACACCCGACGCCGTCGCTCCCTAGCCCGCGCCGGTCGACGCGGTCACGGCGGGTCGGGTGGTGTCGCCGGTGGGTCGGGCGGCGTCGCAGCGGCGATCCCCGCCAGCCACCGTTCGAGCGGCACCCGCCACGCAGCCAGGTCCTTGTAGCGAGCGGTGGCCGGATCCAGGCTGGCGACCGCCCGGAGGATCCGGGCCGCGAGTGCCGGGGCGCCGGCCACGTCGGTGAGGGGCCGGACCGTGGTGTGGATGCCGAACACCCACCAGCCGCTCTCGGGGAGCCGCACCAGCGTCTCGTACTCGGAGCGGACCCACACCTGGTCGGGCACCGCCGGCCGGGCCGGCCCGTCCGCCACCGGCTGGTAGCGCGACGGCGACGATTGGATCGACCAGTTGCGCCTCCACGACGGCCCGCGCACCGACCCGAGCAGGGCGTCGACCGGCGGACCGAGGCGACGGCGGTAGCCGGGCACCGGGTCGTGGATGTCGGTGATGGGCCGGCCGAGCTTGTCACCGAGGCGCCACCGGTTCGGGGAGCACAGCACGGCGGCGGCGAGGATCGGGACCGGCTCGGGCCGGATCAGGCACCAGTCCTCGGTCACCGCGCTCCCGGCGATGCGCAGGGGGTCGACCGCGGCCAGGTCCCAGGTCCGGCCGTCGTCGAGGAGGGTGAGGGTGGGCCCTTCGACGCGGTAGCGGCTCGGGTGGTCACGGCAGAGGTGCTCGACGAGCAGGTGCCAGAGCTCGCCGGCGGCGTCGCCCACCCGGGGATCATCGATGGCGTCGATGACCTCCCGAGCGAGGGCGGAGAGCAGCCGGGCTCGCCGGTCGAGCTCGGCACCGAGCTCGGGCGCCGGGGGGAGCTGGGTCCACGCCGCCGGCTCGATCGGGTGCAACCCCATCCGGAGCTGGTGGGGGCGGCCGTCGAAGGCGTCCCAGATCGCAGGATCGGGAGGGTCCATGGCGCCATTGTCTTCTGGGTCGTTGGCCAGGTCAGGTGACGATCGGTCACATCCGCGGGAGCCGAGCCGGGCTGGCCCCCGCGGCGCCGTGTCGTCGGATCTTCACGCGACGGTGACAGGTCGTGTTCGTGGCCGCGCCGCAACCGTGCTCAACTGGAGCAGGCGTGCGAGAGGGGACGGGGTGGGTCCGGCGGTACGGGTGGTCGACATCAGCGGGTGGTCCTCGGGGGATCAGAGCGCGCGTCGCCGGATCGCGGCCGAGCTCGACGAGGCCTGCCGCGCGATCGGGTTCGTCCACATCGTCGGCCACGACGTGCCTGGGTCGCTGTGCGACCGGCTGAAGGACGTGGCCGAAGAGTTCTTCGGCCTTGCCGAGGCGGAGAAGCGGCGCTACGAGCCGGCATCGCGCGACGTCAACCGCGGATACTCGGCGCGACGCAGCGAGAGCTTGGCCTACACCCTCGGGGAGGCGCGGCCCCCCGATCTGGCGGAGGCCTTCATCGTCGGTGCGCAGCGCTACGTCGCGGGTGATCCGTACTTCGAGGCGGAGCGGGCCCGCAGCTTCGCCCCCAACCCGTGGCCGGATCGCCCGAGCGCGTTCCGCGAGGTGGTGTCCGAGTACTTCGAGCGGGTCGGAGCGCTTTCGCGCGCCCTCCTCGACATGGCGTCCCTGGCCCTCGGTGTCGATCCCTCGGTGTTCCGTGACGCCACGTCGCGCTCGGTCGAGACCCTGCGATGCAACTGGTACCAGCGCGGCGCCGACGAGCTCCTCGATCCCGCCCAGATGGGACTCGGTGCGCACACCGACTACGGCATCGTCACCGTCCTGCTGGCCGACCCGGCACCGGGACTCGAGGTGATGGGGACCGACGGCGTCTGGCAGCCGGTGCTGCCACTCGATGGCGGTTTCGTCGTCAACGTCGGTGATGCGCTGGCCATGTGGACCAATGACATGTGGACCTCGACGATCCACCGGGTGCAGCCGGGTGTTGCGGGCTCGCCGCCGAGGCGGTCGTTCGCCTTCTTTCAGGACGGTGACCTCGACGCCGTCATCACCTGCCTGCCGACGTGCCGCTCGACGCAGAATCCGCAGCGGTACGCGCCGGTCACCTTGGGCGCACACCTGCTCGACAAGATCCGCGGGGGCCGGGCGCTCGAGCTCCCAGAGGTCGCAGTGCAGACCACCGCCGGTCGGGTCCCAACCGAGGGGTGAGCCACCAGCGCCTGCGGGCGCGGCCCGCACCGGGTTCACGCGCGGCCAACGACGGCCGGGGTCAGCTCGGAGATCCGGCGGGCGCCGATGAGCGCCATCGTCCGGCGCATGTCAGCGTCGAGCATCCCGAGGACGTGGTCGACGCCGCGCTCGCCGCCCACCGCGAGCCCGTAGAGGTAGGCCCGCCCGATCATCGCGGCCCGCGCGCCGAGGGCGACCGCCTTGACGATGTCGCTCCCGCGGCGGATGCCACCGTCGCAGATGACCTCGATCCGGTCGCCGACCGCATCGACGACCGGCGCGATGAGGCGGGCGGGCGCCGGCGCGCCGTCGAGCTGACGGCCGCCGTGGTTGGACAACGCGATCGCCTCGATCCCGGCGTCGGCGGCGATGCGCGCGTCCGCGACGCACTGGATCCCCTTGAGGATGATGGGCCCGCCCCACACCGTGCGCAGCCAGTCGAGGTCGCGCCACGAGAGATCGGGATCGAACTGGCGATTGGTGTAGTCGGCGAGGGAGACCGCGTCGACCCCGTCGCCGACGCCACGGCCGACGACGTTGGCGAAGCGGATCGGCTCGGAGCGGACGAACCTCCAGGTCCAGCTGGGGTGGAGGGCGCCGTCGACGAGGGTGCCAAGTCCCACCTTGGGCGGCAGGGTGAAGCCGCGGCGCACGTCGCGCTCGCGCCGACCCAGCACGGCGGTGTCGACGGTGAGCACCAGCGCTTCGTAGCCCACATCCGCGGCCCGCTGGACCATCTCCCGGACCAGCCCCCGGTCGCGCCACACATACACCTGAAACCACTTGGCCCCGCGGTTGACGGCCGCGACCTCCTCGATGGAGCGCGTGCCCAGGGTCGAGAGGCTGTAGGGCAGCCCGGCCCGCGCCGCCGCACGGGCGACGGCCAGTTCGCCTTCGGGGTCGGCGATGCGGGTGAAGCCGGTCGGGGCCAGCACCAGAGGCATGGGCAGCGGGCGCCCGAGCAGGGTGGTGGATGGGTCGACGGTCCCCACCCCGTTGAGCACCCGGGGCTCGAAGCTCAGTTCGGCGAACGCCCGCTCGTTGTCGGTGAGCGTCCGCTCGTCCTCGGCCCCGCCGTCGATGTAGTCGAAGACGCCCCGAGGCAGGCGACGTCGGGCCATCAGCCGTAGGTCCGCCACCGAAGCGGCATGGGCGAGGCGGCGGGTCGTCGGGTCGAGCTCGAGGCGGCGGAAGCGAAGGACCGCCTGGAGGCTGGCGGGGAGGCGGGATCGGTCGCGCCCCGGGCGCTCCGGTGCAGCAGCGGCCATCGTGGCCCCGATCGTAGGGCGACGCCGGGCGGCGCCGGGGAGCGCCCCCGGCCCGGCCCCGAGGGCACGGCGAGCGCTCCTCGCCGCAGTGGATGGTGGGGTCAGTTCAGGTCGCTGATGCCGACGACGGGTCGGGCCAGGGGCCCGTGCGGCGGCAGCTCCAGGACCCGGGCGTCGCCGAAGTTGTCGACACCGCCATCGGATTGCACCATCCGATAGCCCTGGCCCGACGCGGTGTTGGCCATGCCCACGACCGGGGCCGAGAGCACATGACCGCCGAGCGATCCGTAGAACGGTGCATCCCCATAGGAGAACAACCCGCCGTCGCTCGCCACCAGCCGGTAGCCGTGCCCGGTCGGCGACGGTGACATCCCCACGACGGGCTGGGCCAGCCGCAGGTTGCCCGACGAGCCGTAGAAGCCGGCGTCGCCGAAGGCGAAGAGCCCGCCGTCGGACGCGACGAGCCAGTAGCCCCGCCCGTCCGCGGTCGGGGCCATGCCGACGACGGGCTTGTTGAGGGTGAGGTTGCCGGTCGAGCCGTAGAAGCCGGCGTCGCCGAAGGCGAAGAGCCCGCCGTCGGACGCGACGAGCCAGTAGCCCCGCCCGTCCGGCGTGGGGGCCATGCCGACGACGGGCTGGTTCAGCCTGAGGTTGCCGGTCGATCCGTAGAAGCCGGCGTCGCCGAAGGCGAAGATGCCGCCGTCGGACGCGACCAGCCAGTACCCGGCCCCGTCCGCAGTCGGGGCCATGCCGACGACGGGCTTGTTGAGGGCGATGTTGCCGGTCGAGCCGTGGAACGACGCCGACCCGAGGGCGAAGATGCCGCCGTCGGAGGCCACGAGCCACGCGCCCTGGTTGGAAGGCACCACCCCTGCGGAGGGCGCCGAGTCCACGCTCACCGCGCCGGTCCCGTTGGCCACGACGACCGTGAAGGTGTACGTCGTGCCGTTGGTGAGCCCGGTGATGAGCGCGCTGGTCGACGGCGGTGCCCCGCTGACCGTGGTCGGGGGCAGGTCGCCGGCCGCGCTGTGTGGCGTCACCGTGTAGGACGTGATCGGGCTGCCGCCACTGGCCGGCGTGCTCCAGCTCACGACCGCGGAGGCGTTGCCGGGCGCCGCGGTGACCGACGACGGTGCCGCGGGTGGGCCCGTCGGGGTCACGCCGGTGGTGATGGCGGCCGGTCCGGTGCCGATGCCGTCGGTGGCGGTCACGGTGAAGGTGTAGGTCGTCCCGTTGGTCAGCCCGCCGATGGTCGCGGTGGTGGCGGGCGGTGAGCCCGACACGGTGACCGGGGCCAGCGAGGACGCGCCGACGTGGGGGGTGACCACGTAGGACGTGATGGGGCTGCCGCCCGTGTAGGGTGCCCCCCAGCTCACGGTGGCGGTGCCGTTGCCGGCCACCGCACGGGCGTCGCTCGGGCCGCCCGGTGCGACGGGGCCCGGTGCGGTCGGCGTGAAGATGACGTCGACCCAGTAGTTGCTCCCGGCGGCGGGCCCGGTCGTGGCCGTGCCCGGGAACGTGGACGCGCCCGCGCTGGCGTAGACCCCGTTGGCGTTGCCTCCGACGGCGAGGACGGGGTGGAGCGGGGCGGCGACGTCGGATCCCGATCCATCGGGCCCGGGCGCGGACGGCGCCGGGTAGAACCAGCTCTTCGATCGGGAGTAGTGACCCACCGGTGCGAAGTAGGACACCACGTAGGTCGTGCCGGCGGTGACCGCCACGGGTGACCCGAAGTTCATGGATTGCCAGCCCGAGGTGGTCTCGCCCGTGAAGGTCACGGAGGCGAGGTTGGAGCCCGACGCCGTCCACAGGTTGCCGACGTGCGTCCCGGTGTTGGTCGACGCCTTGTAGAAGCGGATCCCGGTGACGGTCCCGGAGACGTCGGGGGTGAAGCGCATCCCGAGCTCGTTCGGGTTGGCGTCGAGGGCGTCTGCGGTGACCGGCGCCAGGTTGGTGCTGAGCACGGAGCAGGGGCAGCCCACGTTGACGGGCACGCTCGGCGGGGCCGTCTCCAGGTTGCCGCTGTCGTCGACGGCGCGCGACCGGATGGACGTGGCCGGGTTGCCGTGGGCGATCCAGGTGTAGGACCAGCTGGTCGTGCCCGTTGCGGGGTGCCACGTGCTGCCGCCGTCGGTGGACACCTCCACGCCGGCCACCACGCCGCCGCCGGTGTCGCTCGCGGTGCCCGTGATGGTGACTTGGCTGCCGTCGGTCAGTGACGCGCTCGCCGTCGGGGACGTGATGACCGACGTCGGCGGGCTGGTGTCGGTCGAGGGGGTGGCGGCGACCAGCCCGCTCATCAGCGTCGCCGGTTGCACGTTGCCCATGTCGGCGAAGAGGTTGACCACCATCTGGCGGGCGTTGACGTCGGCCGGGTTGCCGTTGGGCGACATGAGGGCCCAGACGAACTGCACGCTGCCCGCGCCGAAGATCAGCGCACCGCTCGGCGCCTTGTACAGCGACAGGTGGTGCGTCGCCGTACCGTTCGGGTCGGTGTTGCTCCCGTAGTCGGTGAACACCTCCGCGCTGCCGGCCAGCGTCGTCGATGACAGGTCGAACTCACCCGCGGGTCGGGAGCCGTTGTCCGCGTCCTCGTCCCACTCGTAGCCGAGGGTCCCCCCGACCCCCGCGCCGATCGTGATCGAGCCACTGGAGAGCCCGGCCACCGCGGTGTTGCGCCAGATCCGCAGGTGGGCGTAGGCCGCCGGCACGACGATGTCGGTCGTGCCCGAGTTGACCACGAACAGCTGGCCCGTCACTGCGTTTTGCGGTCGTCCCCCGTCGGCGGGCGGGCTGAAGCGGGGGTCCTGCCAGCTCCCCGTCCAGGTGTTGGGATCGTTGGGATCGGTGGGAGCGTCGAAGTGCGTCTCCTTGTAGCTGACCAAGGTGCGCATCGGCATGCCGTTGGCGATGCTCGGCGCCCAGCGGGTCTTCCAGAACATCTCGTTGCCGGAGAAGAACGCCAGGTTGACCCCCGCGTCGCGCGCCGCGGTCACGTTGGCCCGCTGGGCCGCCGACCAGTACTCGTCGTGGCCGGTCGAGGTGAAGATCTTGTGGTTGAGCAGCAGCGAGCCGCGGCTCTCGACGTCCGCGCCGGCCATGTAGCTCACGTCGTAGCCGTTGGCCTCGAGGTACTCGATCATGTTGAACTCGGCGTAGAACGGCGAGCTGCGCCCGGAATCGTCGAGGCCCTGCAGCGGGCGGTTGTAGGACACCGCGTAGGCGCCTTTGTACGCCTGAGGGTTGCCCGCGGGGCAGTTGACGACGCAGGTGTAGAGGCTGTTGCCCGCCAGCGAGGCGCCGTGGGAGTCGACGCCGCCGTAGGTGTTGTAGGCCTCCCAGGTCTCGTCGGAGGTCTGGAAGACGACGGCCGAGTGGCTGGCGTCGTTGCGGACCACGAACACGATCGCGCTCGACCCGCCGGTGTCGTTGCGGACCAGGTGCGCCTCGTACACGCCCGAGGTGGCTGACGCCGGGACGTTCCAGTGCGCCGAGGGCGCCCACCCGCCGCAGTCGACGAGGCCCGTGCTCGCGTCGCTGCTGCACACGGGCGGCACGTTCTGGGGCGCGGCGGCGTCCGGTTGGAGGTTGGACTGGATGATGCGAGCCCCGTTGCCCTGGTACCAGCCCAGGCGGAGGATGTCGATGTGGTAGGCGACCGAGGCGCTGATCTTGAACGTCACGGTCTGGCCCACGTCGACCGAGATCTGGGTGGCGTAGCCCTGGATCGTGGCATCCCCGTTGCCGGCGACCTTCCAGTCGCTCGGCGGGTCGCCGGTCTTGGTGTTCTCGCACGCGATGACGCTCGTGACCGGCGGTCCGCACGGGCCACTCGATCCCGCGCCTGCGGGTGCTGCGGCGCCCACGCTGAGCAAACCGCCGACCAGCGCTGCGGTCATCGCGACCGCAGCCGCCCGTGATGCGTGCCCCTTCATCAGCCCTCCTGGCGTGCGGCCCCCGTGAGGTGCCGCGCTCTTCGAACTCACGAACTGCGCAATGCCATGGCCCGGTCAGCTCCGCGCTGCGAAGACGACTGTTCCGAAAAGGGGTGCGTGACCCGGCCAGGCCGTAGCGCCCCATGCCCTCTGCGCGCGCATGGTAGCGCACCGGGTGAGGCGCCGGCCCGCGCCCCTACGCTGCCCCGAGGTGGTCACGAGAGCGACCGCTGTGGTCACGAAGGGAGGATCTGTGCAGATCGGCATCGTTCCGCGGGATCTCGAGACGTCCCTGCGCTTCTACCGGGACACGCTCGGGTTCGCCTACGCCGGCCCGCTGGAGGTCATCGAAGGGCGGGTGCTGCACCGCTTCGAGGTGGACGGAGGCACCTTGAAGCTCCTCGAGGTCCCCGGGCAGCCACCGCCCGAGCGGCGCTCCCCGCCCGGCCCGTTCCAATCGGCGACCGGCATCCGGTGGATGACCTTCACCGTCGAGGACCTCGACGGACTGGTGGCGCGCCTGGCCGGGGCGCGCTGGCAGCTCCCCGTCACCGAGCTGCGCCCCGGGCTGCGGGTCGGCATCGTCGAGGATCCCGACGGCAACGCCGTCGAGCTGGTGGAGCGCCGCTGAGCTGACCGAGGTGGTGAGCCGCTGACCGAGCCAGCCCGACGAGCTGCGCCGGCTCGGCTGCGAGCGGGCCCAGGGCTTCGCCTTCGTCCGGCCCCTGATCCGTGACACCTTCGAAGACCTCCTGGCGGAGCGGGCCTCGATGGGAAGCTGAGCGCGGCCGAGGACGGGGAAAGGGGACCGGGAAGGGAACGGCCCCACCGGGCGTTGCACTCGGGGCGGTCACCCGCGCGACGACCCAGGACTGGTGTGATGCTCTCCGACGAACCCGTGCTCTCCGCCGGACCCGTGCGCTCTGATGCACCCGCGCTCTCCGGCGAGCAACGACAGGAGCGCCTCGAGGCGCTCAACGAGCTGATCGAGCTGATCCGGCCCGCGGTCCAGGCCGACGGCGGTGACCTGGTGCTCGTGTCGGCCGACGTCTCCACCGGCGTGGTCGAGGTCGCCCTCCAGGGCGCGTGCAGCTCGTGCGCGGTGAGCTCCACCACCCTCCAGGCCGGCGTCAGCCGGATCCTGTCGGAGCGCCTCGACTGGGTGACCGAGGTGATCGGCGGGCTCGACGACGATCTCGACTTCGAGAGCAGCTCGGCGATGGGCCGCGGCGGGTACGTCCCCCGCTACGACTACTGACCCCGGCTACCGTCGGGCCGTGGGCAGCGCGCCGCTGGAGACCGTCGGGGACCGGTTGTCCTTCTGCTGCCCCCGCTGCGGCGAGGCGGTCGTCGAGGACCGCTACGGCCCGTGCACCTCGTGCCGGGAGGCGCTGCGGGCGGCCTTGGGTGTCGCCGGCGGCGCCGCGTTCACCAAGGCGCGGGTCGAGCCCAAGATGAACGTCGTCCCCAACCAGGTGGCGACCAAGGATTAGCGCCGGTAGCGTCCGCGCCGTGCAGGCGCCCGACGTTCCTCTGGTGTCGGTCAACGACCACCTGGTCGAGCCGGAGGACCGCTTCGCCGAGCGGCTGGTGTCAAGGGCCCGCCAGGGGGGCACCGCCGGCGGTCGCCAGCCGCCGTCGGAGCGTCTCGGGCGCCTCCTCGGCCTCGGCCCGGGGTCGTAGTGCGCACCGGGGTGCAGGTGCTGCGGCCGCCGCCGGGGACCGGCAACCTGGTCGAGGACTTCGTGGCCCACGCGGCCCGGATCCATCGGGCCGGTCTGGCGTCGATGTGGGTGACGCAGCCGCTCGACTACGACGCGCTCACCGTGCTCGCCGTGGTCGGCCAGGCGGTGCCCGACCTGGAGCTCGGCACCGCTGTGGTGGTCACCTACCCCCGTCACCCGCTCGTGCTCGCCGCCCAGGCGCTCACCACCCAGTCGGCGTGCGCCGGCCGCCTCGTACTCGGGATCGGTCCTTCCCACGCGTCGATCATCGAAGGGACCTTCGGCCTGGGCTTCGAACGCCCGTTCAGCCACACCCGCGAGTACCTGAAGGCGCTGCGGGCGCTGCTG
>Ga0209698_10005425_pt1 | contig 13802 bp, 2 predicted proteins | sample LitLauG_LLR_2012_FD_187203 | JGI IMG/M metagenome (GOLD analysis project Ga0209698, IMG submission 187203) | Freshwater sediment microbial communities from Pennsylvania, USA - Little Laurel Run_MetaG_LLR_2012 (SPAdes) (version 2) | ecosystem: Environmental > Aquatic > Freshwater > Creek >... | reverse complement strand
AGCGCCCGTTCCACCAACCGTGACGATTGCGGCCGCCGCTCAAAAAGAGACTTCGGCAACACCGCCAGTTCCCCACAACGGCAAAAACTACGCCGAACTCGGAAAATTCTTTGCCGACGTTCTCGATCGCGGCTGGCAAATGTACAAGGGCGGTGAGCCGTCTCCGCAACGCACCCCCGTCGTCATCACCGGCGCAGCACTCGGACTGCCCGGCACCGATCATGTATTTGATGACAGCAACGTCGCCCGCATTCTGCGTGGTGATCAGTTTATCGATCTCATCCCCACGCGCTTGCGCAAAGCGATGCTCGAAAAGCACATCACCCGCCTGGTCAAGAGCGACGACGCCGGGCCCACGTTCGAAACCATCAGCGATGTCGGTGACGTGATCAAGCTGGCAGGCCGCGGTGGCGCTTTCGATCTGCAGCAGGAATACGGTATTCCCGCCGATCGCGATGCAGCCTTTGATCGCGTAACCCAACTCGCCGTCGCCTCCGGCATCGACGCATTGCGCGACGCCGGCATCCCGCTCGTCATGCGCTACAAAACAACCAGCAAAGGCACCAGACTGCCGGAACGCTGGGGACTCCCCGACGATCTGCGCGACGATACCGGAGTCATTTTTGCCTCGGCCTTCCCCGGCTGCGATTCCTTCGCTGATGAAATGGCCCGCTGCTACAAGGATCGTTCTCTGCGTGAGCAGTTGACTCGCCTGCAGGGCATCCTGGCGCGTTCGTCGAAGTCCAATGGCGACTCGCCCCTCGATCACGAACTCGAACGCCAGATCGAGGATCTGCGCGATGCCATCGAAAAAGACCCCTACATCTTCAACCGACGCTTCCTGCTGCGAACGCTGGCTATGGGACACTCCCAGTTTGCCGAATTCATCGGCGCGCGCGGCCCCAATACACAAATCAATTCCGCGTGTGCGAGTACGACGCAGGCCGTCTCCCTTGCCGAAGACTGGATCCGCGCCGGGCGTTGCCGCCGTGTGGTCATCGTCTCGGCCGACGACGTCACTTCCGAGCACAACATGGAATGGTTTGGCGCAGGATTCCTCGCCAGCGGCGCCGCTGCCACGGACGAATCCGTCGAAGCTGCAGCCACACCCTTTGACCGTCGCCGCCACGGGCTGATTGTCGGCATGGGCGCAGCCGCCATCGTCGTGGAAAGCGAAGACGCCGCCCGCCAGCGTGGCATCCAACCCATCTGCGAAGTACTGAGCACAGTCACCGCGAACAGCGCCTTCCACGGCACGCGGCTCGACGTCCAGCATATCGCCGGCATTATGGAAAACCTCATCTCGAGCGCGGAGCGTCAGCACGGCATCTCGCGCCACGAGATTGCTCGTCACACCGTCTTTGTTTCTCACGAAACCTACACGCCCGCGCGCGGTGGCAGTGCCTCCGCGGAAATCAATGCCCTGCGCCATGTCTTCGGAGCATCCGCCGATCAGATCGTGATCGCCAATACCAAAGGCATGACAGGCCATGCCATGGCAACTGGCATCGAAGATGTTCTCGCCGTCAAATCGCTGGAAACCGGCCTCATTCCACCCATCGCGAACTTTAAAGAAGTCGATCCGGAACTGGGCACCCTTAATTTGTCGAAGGGCGGTTCTTATCCCGTGGAATATGCCATTCGCCTTGGCGCTGGATTCGGCTCGCAGATCAGCATGACGCTTCTCCACTGGGTTTCGACGAAAGACGGTGTCCGTCGCCGCCCGAACGCGCTCGGCTACTCCTATCGCATTGCCGATGAAAACGTCTGGTCCTCGTGGCTGAAAAAGATTGCCGGTTATCCCACGGCCGATCTCGAAGTCGTACATCGCACCCTGCGCGTGCGTGACCAGGGAGTAGCGGCAAAGGTGGCAGAACCGGCCGCCAAAGTCGAGAGTCCAGTCGCACCGGCACGGTTGGAAGCAGCCGAACCAGCAGTTGTCCGTGCTGCGATCGTTGAGCCTAAGGTCGAGGTTCGTAATTCTAGGGCGCCAATTTCCATTCCAGTCCCCGCGGCGGTCGCAGAGCCTGGCGATCCGGTCAAAGAAAAAGTCCTGGCGCTAGTCTCCGAGAAAACAGGTTATCCAGTCGACATGCTGGCACTTGATCTCGACCTCGAAGCCGATCTCGGAGTGGATACCGTCAAGCAGGCTGAAGTATTCGCGACGATCCGCGAATCCTACGGGATCCCGCGTGACGACAAAATCAAGCTGCGCGAGTTTCCCACCCTCGCGCACGTCATTCGCTTTGTGCACGAGCGCAGGCCGGGCGTATCCGCAGTTCCGCAAACCACCGCGGCTCCATTCTCTGCTGCGCAGGTCGCGCCCAAAGTTGCGCCTCCGGCGGTCGAGAAGAAACCGGTTGACGCGAAATTGGTTGAAGCGAAGAAGGTCGAGATAAAGAAGGTCGAGACAAAGAAAGACGAACCCAGGATTGAACTGGTCGTTGCGCCAACGGCCGTCACCGCCGACTCAACCGATTCGGTCAGGGAGCGCATCCTCGCCCTCGTCGTGGAGAAGACCGGCTATCCGCAAGAGATGCTGGACCTCGACTTGGACCTTGAAGCTGATCTCGGTGTTGACACTGTGAAGCAGGCTGAAATGTTCGCCGCCATCCGCGAGATCTACCAGATTCCACGCGACGAAAACCGCAAACTGCGCGACTATCCGACCCTGGCCCACGTCATCCGCTTCGTGTTCGAGAAGCGCCCCGATCTGGCGCACCCTGCGGTAACTGCGACGGTCCCAACTCCTACGCCGACGATTCAGCCTGAAGCATCCGTTCCGCTTGCTAAGCCAGCCCCCGCCGCAACGACAACCGATGACTCGGTCAAGAAAACCATCCTCGCTCTCGTCGTCGAGAAGACGGGCTATCCGGAGGAAATGCTGGATCTTGACCTGGACCTCGAGGCCGATCTCGGCGTTGACACGGTGAAACAGGCCGAAATGTTCGCCGCCATCCGCGAGATCTACCAGATTCCGCGCGACGAGAATCGCAAGCTCCGCGACTATCCGACGCTCGCACACGTTATTCGTTTCGTGTTCGAGAAACGTCCGGACCTGGCGCATCCGCCGGTGACGGCACAAGTCGAAACGCCCGCGGCTTCGGTTCAACCCGAAGCGCCCGTCACACCTAAGCAGCCCGTCGCCGTACCAACTGCAACCGACGATTCAATCAAGAAGACTGTCCTGGGCATCGTTGCCGAGAAAACTGGCTATCCCGAAGACATGCTCGACCTCGATCTCGATCTGGAAGCCGATCTCGGCATTGACACGGTGAAGCAGGCGGAGATGTTCGCCGCGGTCCGCGCCAAGTACAACATTCCGCGCGACGAGAATCTCAAGCTCCGCGACTTCCCCACGCTCGCGCACGTCATTCAATTCGCACAGTCGCGTTCGAAGCGCGTCGCAGCCGCGCCAGCCGTCGAAACGACCGCGGCGCCGAAAGAACAGGTCACGCCTATCCCCATGCGCACTCCGCGTCCAGAGCTCGCCAGTCTCGATGCGGCGTCCCGCATCCCCCGTAGAGTTCCCTTGCCTTTCTTGCGTCCTCCGCTCTCCTGCTTCAAGGAGACCGGCGTGAAACTCGCACGCGGCAGGCGCGTGCTGGTGATGCCCGACAGCGCTGGAGTCGCCGATGCGCTGACCAAACAACTGCAGGCAATAGAAATCGAGGTCACGCGCCTCGACCCGGCCGCGAACGCAGATGCGCTCACCAGTGCGATTCAAAAAAGCCTCGCAGCCGGCCCCGTGCAGGGAATCTACTGGCTCCCGGCTCTCGATTCCGAAGGGGCACTCAAAGACCTCGCTCCCACCGCCTGGCATGAAGCGCTTCGCGTGCGGGTGAAATCCCTCTACGTTGCAATGCGTGCTCTCTATAACCAGATCGCAACCGCGGAGACGTTCCTCGTGTCCGCGACGCGATTGGGAGGCCAGCACGGTTACGACGACGCTGGCGCGCTCTCACCTGCCGGTGGTGCCGTCACTGGTTTCAGCAAGGCCTACAAGCGCGAGCACACCGACGCTCTCATTAAGGCTCTCGACTTCGAACCCGGCCGCAAGCCGGAAGAGATCGCCGACCTTCTCGTCCAGGAAACACTCCACGATCCGGGTGCCGTCGAAATTGGCTACAAAGGCACACGACGCTGGGTGGTCGGACTGCGGGAGCAACCTATTGCCGACGATCAGCAAGGCATTCAACTCGACAAGAACACGGTCTTCCTGGTGACGGGAGCCGCGGGCAGCATCGTCTCCGCGATCACTGCCGATCTCGCGACGGCATCCGGTGGAACTTTCTACCTGCTCGACCTCGTTCCCAAACCCGACCCGAATGATCCCGACCTGAAGCGTCTCGTGACCGACAAAGAAGGTCTCAAGCGTGATCTTTTCGCGCGCATCCAGAAACGCGGCGAACGCGCCACCCCGGCACTGGTCGAGAAGGAACTGGCGGGCCTCGAGCGGGCGCAAGCCGCGCAATCTGCGATTGACGCCATCGTCGCCACCGGCGGCACAGCCCACTACTTCGCCGTGAACCTGATGGATCCTGCAGCCGTCGCAACCGTGATCGACGAAGTCCGCCGTCGCAGCGGCCGCATCGACGTTCTCCTGCACGCCGCCGGACTCGATCGCAGCCACGCCCTGCCTGACAAGGATCCGAAAGAATTCGACCTCGTCTTCGACGTCAAGGCCGACGGATTCTTCCACCTGCTCCACGCCATCGGCAACATGCCGCTCGGCGCCACGGTCGCATTCTGTTCCATCGCCGGACGCTTCGGCAACGTTGGCCAGACCGACTATAGCGCCGCCAATGATCTGCTCTGCAAGATCACGTCAAGCTTCCGCACCACGCGGCCATCGACTCGTGGCATCGCGATCGACTGGACCGCATGGGCTGGAATCGGCATGGCCGCGCGTGGCTCCATTCCAAAAGTGATGGAGATGGCCGGCATCGATATGCTGCCGCCCGAAGCCGGCATTCCTATCATTCGCCGTGAACTCACCACTGGAGCCTTGCGCGGAGAAGTCGTCATCGCCCAGCGCCTCGGCGTTCTGCTGAATGAGTGGGATTCGACCGGCGGCCTCAATGCAACCGCGACGCCGCAGATCACGAGTGTCACCGGCCCAGTCTCGGGCAAAGTATCTTCGGCCACTCTCTTCAACGGCTTCACTACCCTCGATCCCTCGGTTCAGCCATTCCTCTACGATCACAAAATCGACGGCACCGCGGTTCTCCCCGGCGTGATGGGTATTGAAGCATTCGCCGAAGCAGCCGCGGCACTGCTGCCTGACTCTCACGTGAAAGCGATCGAAAACGTCTCGTTCCTCGCGCCCTTCAAGTTCTATCGGAACGAGCCGCGCGCACTCCGCATCGAAACGCAAATTCATCCTGCCAAAGAAGGCCTGTTAGCCGACTGCCGCCTCATCGGCGTTCGCTCACTGCCTAATCAGACCGAGCCGCAGACCACCACGCACTTCACCGCGCAAGTTCGTCTGGCCAACGACTCAATGTCCGACGAACCGTTGCCCATTTCTTTCCGGCCCGAGGGCAGCCCTATCGACACCGCGGATATCTACAGCGTCTACTTCCATGGCCCTGCGTATCAGGTCATCGAAAAGGCCTGGTGGAACGGCAACCAAGTCATCGCGCAGTTCGCCACCACCCTGCCCGCGAACCATCAACCGTCGGAACTTCCGACGATCGTGGCTCCGCGCCTGATCGAACTTTGTTTCCAGGCAGCCGGCCTGTGGGAGATGGGCGTCCTCGGACACATGGGACTTCCACACCAGGTTCGCGAATTGCGCGTGTTGCGCGACCCGAACCTTGCCACGGGCAAGCTCTACGCGCTGGTCACACCGAATCAGGCATCGCAAACATTCGACGCGCATATCCTCGATGCCAAAGGAAACCGCTATCTCCATCTCTCTGGCTACCAGACCGTGGAGCTTCCCGGCGCAGTTGACAGCGCCAGGCTCAAGAAACTGCAAGCCGCCTTTTCCGAAGTCGTTGTGGCGGCATAACCCGCAACTCAATTGAGGCTGCTCATGCCTAATCCGTTTCAGCGTGTTGCCATCGTCAATCGTGGAGAGGCGGCCATGCGCTTCATCCACGCCGCCCGCGAGTTCACCCAGGAGCAATCCACTCCGCTGCGCACCATCGCGCTCTTCACCGAACCCGACCGGCACGCCATGTTTGTCCGCGAAGCCGACGAGGCTTTCTGTCTCGGCCCCGCGCGCTTCACCGATCCAGAAACCCAGCTCGCCAAAAGCACGTATCTGGATTACACGCGCCTCGAACATGCCTTGACCGAGACCCATGCCGAAGCCGTCTGGGTTGGATGGGGATTCGTGGCCGAACACGCCGCGTTCGCCGACCTCTGCCGCGACCTGGGCATCGTGTTTATTGGCCCGACGGGTGATACCATGCGCCAGCTTGGCGACAAGATCGCCGCCAAGCGTCTCGCGGAGAACACTGGCATCCCTGTAGCCCCGTGGAGCGGTGGCGCCATCGAAACCGTCGCCGATGCTTTCACCCATGCCGAACATCTTGGTTTCCCTCTTCTGATCAAGGCCGCTGCCGGAGGCGGAGGCCGCGGCATTCGCCGGGTCGCCACGACTGACGACTTACCCCAAGCGTTCGAGCGCGCCCGCGCCGAAGCCTTCAAAGCTTTCGGCGATCCCACCGTATTCCTCGAACACATGGTGGAAGGCTCGCGTCATGTCGAAGTCCAGATCATCGCCGATCATCACGGAACCACCTGGGCCGTCGGCGTTCGTGATTGCTCCGTCCAGCGCCGCCAGCAGAAGGTTATTGAAGAAGCGCCATCCCCGGCGCTGACGCCCGAGGACGATCTTGCGCTGCGTAAGGCATCCGTGCGCATCTGTCAGGCAGCCGGATACACCAGCGCGGGCACCGTCGAATTCCTCTTTCAGCCCACGACTCGCAATTTCTGGTTCATGGAGGTAAACACTCGCCTGCAGGTAGAACATCCCGTTACCGAGTCCACCACGGGCCTGGATCTGGTGAAGCTGCAGATTCAAATCGCACGCGGCGGATTCCTGAAGGGTAAACCTCCTGACGCGCTGGGCCATGCCATCGAAGTTCGCCTCAACGCCGAGGATCCCGAGAACGGTTTCGCCGCTGCTCCCGGCCTCATCACTCGCTTCCGAGTCGCCGCCGGCCCGGGAATCCGGCTCGATACCGGCGTTACCGAAGGCGACCGTGTGCCTCCCGATTTCGACTCCATGATGGCCAAGCTGATTGCCCACGGTCAGACTCGTGCCGAAGCGCTCGCCCGCCTCCGTCGCGCCCTGCATGACAGCGTGATCGTGGTCGAAGGCGGCACCAGCAACCGCGCTTTCCTGATGGATCTTCTGAACCGTCCTGAGATCGAAGAGGCGCGGGCCGACATCGGCTGGCTCGATCACATTTCGTCCAACGGTAACCACCTCTCGACCAAATACGCCGACGTCGCTCTCATCCAGGCGGCCATCAATGCCTACGAAACCGAACTCTCTACCGAGCAGGCCCAGTTCTACGCCTCGGCCGCCCGCGGACGTCCTCACGTTTCCACCGATATCGGCCGTACTCTCGCTTTGCGCTATCGTGGCCAGCTCTATTCCCTGAAAACCCAGCGCCTCGGGCCCCAGGACTATCGTGTCGAGATGGACGGCGTCACCGTCGAAGCTCACCTCGATCGGCGCGACAAATTCGAGTGCTGGATCACGGTGTTCGGCCAGCGCTTTCACGTCGTTTCCATCTGCCAGGGTGCAAATTCCAGGATTGAAATCAACGGCCTCTCGCACTCCGTCGATCGTGATGATTGGGGCATCGTCCACGCTCCTGCTCCCGCCGTTGTCGTCTCAGTGACCGTCAAGCCCGGGGATGTCGTTGCCCAAGGCGACCGCCTGGCCGTACTCGAGGCTATGAAAATGGAGACCCAGGTCGTCGCTCCATTTGCCGGCAAAATCCGCGAGGTCTTCATCATCTCCAACGTACAGGTCGACACCGGCGCTCCGCTGCTTCAGATCGAAGCCGCGGATCGGGAAGAGTCCACCGCGCCCCAAGATCGCATTGTTTTCGGCGCCTCAAAGATCCCCACCGCGGTCGAAGACGCCCCGTACACCGCCGATACCCTGAAAACTCTTCGCCAGCTCATGCTCGGTTTCGATCTCGATCCGGCATCCACTGTGCGCAACTTCATCTCGTCCACCCAGCCCACCCCGAATGCCGAAGCTGTAAGACGCGCGGAAGGCGAGATCCTTAACATCTTTGTCGACATCTGCTCCATCTTCCATCGCGAGCCCAACGTCAATCACCGCATGAGTGCGGAAGAACCTGGGGCGGAAACGTTGTTCTTCAGTTATCTGCGCCTGGTTGAGACCAAGGGTGAAGATCTGCCCGCTTACTTCGTCGAGGCTCTACGCCGCTCCCTGAGTTACTACGGGATGCGGACGTTGGATTGCACGCCCGCGCTGAAAGAAAGCCTCCTCTGGATTTGCAAATCCCATGCGCGCATGGATCAGCAAGTCAGTGCGATTCTCAACATTCTCGAGCGCCGCTTGCAGAATATTCCCGCACCGGGACCCGGGACCAACGGTTCCTTCCGAACCCTCCTCGACCGCCTCGCGGCGATCACGCATGATGTCTACCCTGCCGTGAGTGATCTCGCCAACGAAGTACGTTACCGCTATTTCGATCAACCCGTATTCGAGAACGCCCGCAATCAGGTCTACGACGAAGCTGAGGAGCATCTCAACTTCCTTGCTGTCCACCCGGATTCTCCCGAGCGTCAGGTCAGGATTCGCGCTCTCGTCGAGTGTCCGCAGCTACTGGCGGGATTGCTGGCTGGCCGCTTCCCGACTGCGGATCCAGCTTTCCGTCAGACGATGCTTGAGATTCTGACGGATCGCTACTACCGCATTCGTTCACTGCAAAAGCTGTCCGCCGCGCAAGCAGAAGCCTTCAGCTACGTCACTGCAGAGTACGATCACGAAGGCAGACGGATTCACGCCATCGCGACCTGTGCCGATTACCGTGAACTCTGCGCTGCGGCGAAGGCCCTCTCCCCAGAAGTGGTGGCAGTGCCTCCCGATCACGACGTCGTCGTAGACTTCCATCTCTCCAAGCGCGGCGTGCTTGCCGACGCGGACGCCACCCAGGCCGACATTTCGAACCTGATCAACAGTGTTCCCTTCCCTCGCGCCCTTCGGCGCATTGTGGTTTCCGTTGCGGGGATTTGCCCCGGTCAGCGCCTCAGTCAGATGCAGCACTTCACCTACCGCTCCGGGGAAAGCGGCTATCAGGAGGAGGTCCTCTACCGCGGCGTACATCCGATGATGGGCAAGCGCCTCCATCTCTGGCGTCTCAGCAACTTTAATATCCAGCGCCTGCCTTCGGTCGAGGACGTGTACCTGCTGCACGCGGTCGCTAAGGAGAATCCGAAGGACGAGCGCCTGTTTGCTGCGGCGGAAGTGCGCGACGTGACTCCCGTCCGTGATCAGCAGGGCAACATCGTCCAACTACCGCACCTGGAGCGCATGTTGATGGAAGCTTTCGCGGCCATTCGCCTTTTCCAGTCGCGGCGTAATCCCAAGGAACGTCTCTACTGGAATCGCGTGTTTCTCTACGTCTGGCCTCCGCTCAATCTGCGTCCCGACGAATTGCACACGATTGTGCGCCGTCTGGTCCCCGCAACCGAAGGGTTGGGCCTCGAACAGGTCGTTGTCCGCACCCGTATTCCAAATCCTTCAACCGGTGAGTTGCGCGACATGGTCGTCCGCATCTCAAGGCCGGCCGGCAGCGGCATGCTCATTACCTACCGCCCCGCCGACAAGGTTCTCCCGCTCAAACCGCTCAGCGCCTACGAACAGAAAGTCATTCGTGTCCGCCAGCGCGGCATGATTTATCCCTACGAGATCATCAAGATGCTCACTCCTCCCAGGGAGAACACCCGCGCCGAATATCCGCCGGGAGATTTCGTCGAGTACGACTTTGACGCCGAAGGACGCCTCGTGCCGGTAGACCGGGCTCCCGGCCAGAATAAGTCCAACATTATTGTGGGACTGATTCGCAACTTCACTTCTCGCTATCCCGAAGGCATGGAGCGCGTAGTTCTTCTCGGCGATCCCAGCCGCGATCTCGGCGCTCTCGCCGAATCCGAGTGCCGTCGCATCAACGCCGGGCTTGACCTGGCCGAGCAGCGTGGCATTCCTCTGGAGTGGTTCGCGATCTCCGCCGGGGCGAAGATCTCGATGGAAAGCGGCGTCGAGAACATGGACTGGATCGCCCGGGTCCTGCGCCGTCTCATCGAATTCACGCAAGCCGGAGGTGAAGTAAACCTCCTGATCAACGGCATCAATGTCGGCGCCCAGCCTTACTGGAACGCCGAAGCGACCATGCTCATGCACACCCGTGGCATCCTCATCATGACTCCCAAAGCCGCGATGGTGCTCACCGGCAAGCGTGCCCTCGATTACTCCGGCAGCGTCTCCGCGGAAGACAACCAGGGTATTGGCGGATATGACCGCATCATGGGTGTCAACGGCCAGGCGCAGTATTGGGCCCACGATCTGAATGAGGCCTGCCACATCCTGTTCCGCCACTACGATCACACCTTCGTTCTGCCCGGGGAACGATTCCCGCGCCGTGCCGAAACCACCGACCCGATCGACCGCGACATTCGCGACTTCCCGCACGGCGAGGCTGGCGAGGAAGGCTTCACCCGCATCGGCGAGATCCTCTCCGACGAAACCAATCCCGGGCGCAAGAAGCCCTTCGACATTCGCCGCGTCATGCTCGCCGCTGTCGATCAGGATCACCCTCCTCTGGAACGCTGGGCCGGCATGCGTGCCGCCGAAACCTCGGTCGTTTGGGACGCGCATCTCGGCGGAATTCCCGTCTGCCTCATCGGCATCGAATCCCGCGCCATCCAACGCATGGGCTTTGTGCCCGCCGACGGCCCCGACCAGTGGACCGCCGGCACTCTGTTCCCCCAGTCATCCAAGAAAGTGGCGCGCGCCATCAACGCCGCCACCAACAATCGCCCCGTCGTTGTGCTCGCCAATCTCTCGGGATTCGATGGATCTCCCGAATCGATGCGCCGCTTGCAACTCGAATATGGAGCCGAGATCGGCCGCGCCGTCGTGAACTTCAAGGGCCCCATCGTCTTCTGCGTGATCTCGCGCTACCACGGCGGAGCCTATGTGGTCTTCTCCCGCGCTCTCAACGAACAACTCGAGGTCGCGGCCCTGGAAGGCACCTACGCCTCCGTCATCGGCGGTGCCCCGGCCGCAGCCGTGGTCTTTGCTGGAGAAGTCGAAGCCCGAACCAAAAATGATGAGCGGCTCCAGGCCCTGAATCAAACCATGCTGCGGGCAACCGGAGAAGAAAAAAGAAAACTTCGTGCTCAGTGGAGCGAACTGTACAAGGTCGTCTATTCCGAGAAGCTCGGCGAAATGGCCAATGAATTCGACCATGTCCACAGCGTGCATCGGGCGCTCCGCGTAGGAGCCCTGGACCGCATCATCTCTCCCGAAAAACTTCGCCCTTATTTGATCGATGCGGTCGAACGCGGCATGAGCAAGGAGAACAAACAGGCAACTGAACTCGAAGTCCTTGAGGCGGCATAGTTCAATCCTGCGATCACTTTCGGCACGTAGTCTGCTCGGAGAATTTCTCATGAGCATTTTCTGGTTTGAGCGGTCAGCCCTTGACGTTCCCGCAGCCGACGAATGGCTGAGCGAGAAAGAAAGGTCTTACCTCGGCGGCCTGCGCTTCCCCAAGCGTCGCGAGGAGTGGCGTCTCGGCCGTTGGACCGCCAAATGTTCCATCGCCTCTTCTCTCGGCCTTCCCGGCGATATCCCGACGCTCTCGCAAATCGAGATATGGCCCGACCGCTCCGGCGCACCCGAAGCTTTTCTCGCTCACGAACCTGCCCATCTCGCCATTTCCCTGAGCCACCGCGCCGGAAAGGCTGTTTGTGCCGTGGCCCCATTCGAGGCTCGCATCGGTTGTGATCTCGAGCTCATCGAGTCCCGCCATCCCGCCTTCCTTTCCGATTACTTTGCTACAGATGAACAAGCGCTCGTAGCCCACACCGCGCCCGACCTGAGAGACTTCACCGTCACTTTGCTCTGGAGCGGCAAGGAAAGCGCATTGAAGGCACTGCACCTTGGCCTCCGCCTTGACACCCGCAGTCTCAACGTCTGTCTCACCGAGTCGCCTCCGCAAGCGCGCGACTTTTTGCTCGACTCCTACCCATTGCGCCTGCTGAACTCGCACTCCATCGAACAGGAATCCTCCGACCAATGGCATCCCTTCCAGGTCCTGTTGAGAGATGTCCCGACTTTCGTCGGGTGGTGGCGCAATCCCGACGAACTCGTCCGCACCGTAGTCATCGCGCATCCCATTTGTCCAGTCTTGTGAATTCCAAAGACTTGTTCGCACCGCTCGAAGGGATAATTCCGTTGTAAGCCTGTGGGTGGCACGATGACTAGTGGCCTGCCTTGCTGCCCTGCTGCTTTGCCCCTTTGCTGCTCTGCTGCGTCGCTACTTTTGTCATCCCGAGCAAAGCGAGGGACCTAGGTTTTCGCTCGCGCCAACAACGCCCTAATCCCCCGCTCGGCTCGCAATAACGAAGTGGTCCCACCGCACCCATATGGATCATCCCGCGCGCAGAGCGATAATAGCCTCGTGAATCCGCCTGCCATTGCGCCCACTCAAGACGTCAAGGACGACAAGAACCTCGATCCATCCGGCCCGCGCATTCGATGTCCCCTTTGTGGTTGGTCGCCCCGAAAAGAAGACCGCTGGGGCTGCACCTGCGGGCACACCTGGAATACCTTCGACACCGGCGGAGTTTGCCCCGCGTGCCTGCATCAATGGACGGAAACCCAATGCCTCAAATGCCACCGCTGGTCGCGTCACTCCGATTGGTACACGCAGTAACCGTCAATTGAAGATTTATCGTCTGAATTGATTGGGTAAGAACAGGATTGAACTTGGAAGATGCTCAGTCGGAATCCGCGGCGGGCCTCACGCGGCAACAAATCCCATAGTGCTGCCACAATCGAAACCACGGGCTATGCGCCAGTGTCTCGTCGTGCCTTCGATTGGCTGCCGAGATGTCGTTCTCACTCAGCGGCCGATTGTCCGGCACCGCAAACATGCGTTCCAGCCACTCGATGTCAGCAATGGTCTGTTCAGCGTCCATCGGCACAATCATGTAGCACAGACTGGCGATGCGTCAAATAGACCCTGTGCAACAGACGTTACCAAAGCGGAGATTCGCTGCCGCAATCCCGAAGCGCAACGAGGGATTTGGCGTTGGAGTGATACGGCAACACTAGATATGCCACGTAATCGTTACCAAAGTCCAGACACACCCGTTGCAAAGGAGCACTGAAGAATTCCCGCCCAGTTGCCGATCACTGCCAAATATGATTAATCCGGTAAGCAGTTCGTATACGAATTACGCCAACGCAGTATCACAACCGGGCCCTCGCCCGCCGCAGCCTCCTCAGAGCAACGCCCTTCCCCAGGATACCGTTTCCCTGAAGAGCACCGGCGACGTCGATCACGACGGCGACAGCCACTAACCTGAAGTTGCAGCACACCCGGCCCAACCAAGCCGGAGCGCCCCGTCCTTGCCGTCAACGCTGCGGCAAGGATGGGGAAAAGTACCCAACTCCGCAAATCACCAGCATTGAGACAAAAAAGAAAAAACCGCTGATTTAGCGGGCTTTCGCGGATGATAGCTGGTAGCGCTACCGGGAATCGAACCCGGGTTTGAAGATTGAGAATCTT
>Ga0209698_10005424_pt1 | contig 13804 bp, 9 predicted proteins | sample LitLauG_LLR_2012_FD_187203 | JGI IMG/M metagenome (GOLD analysis project Ga0209698, IMG submission 187203) | Freshwater sediment microbial communities from Pennsylvania, USA - Little Laurel Run_MetaG_LLR_2012 (SPAdes) (version 2) | ecosystem: Environmental > Aquatic > Freshwater > Creek >... | reverse complement strand
AGCGCCGCTCAAACCGGGTAAGGATAGCAGAAGAGGTATCAGAATTGCAAGGGGGTGTCCCCAAAAATCTAGCACGTGGATGGCCAGCTCTGTGGAAAAACGCTTCACCCCGTGACCAGCTAGACACCCGTTATCCCATTTATCCTCTATACTTTAGCACGCTATCCGGTTTTCCGCATCCGCAAGAATTCAACAGCCCTGACGGCCCTCCAACAAAATCGATTTTCCTTCTCAAATTTTGCTGCTGCCAAATCTGTTCCAATGGGACAATTGCCAATAGCGGGCGTTCGTCGCGAGTGAAGCAAGAGCCATGAAGAAACAGACACGAATCTGGCTGGCAGCTATCGCCGTCGTCTTGTGCGCCGCCACACTTTTCGGATATCGGAAATGGAACCGGCAGTCTGGCTCGGCCCGCGAAGAAATTCTGGCGCTGATGCCCACCGACGCCAGCGCTGTTGTGTTCATGGATTTCGCCGAACTCCGCAAGGCTCCGTTCGTCGCGCAACTTTATGCCTGGGCTCCGAAACCCCAAGCCGACGCGGATTACGCTCAGTTTGTTAAAGACACGGGATTCGATTATGAGCGCGACCTCGATCGCATCGCGATTGCCGCCGAGAAACACGGTCAGGACTCCGCTCTGTTCGCTGTCGTGGATGGAAAATTCGATCGGCAAAAAATTTCCGCCTTCGCATTAAGAGACGGAGCCGCGGTAAAAACAGGTGGACACGAAATTTTCTCTGTCCCGACCAGCGGAACCTCAAAGAAAATCTCTTTTGTATTCTTGCGAAACAACCGCATCGCACTAACCAACGACTCGAATCTTGCCGTCTTTCTCGATGCGCAAAAAAGCTTCGAAGACCTCGCGCAGTGGCGCACACGGTTCGAACGGCTGGCAGGCTCGCCGCTATTTGCCGTAATCAAACAGAACGCCGCCCTCGGCGATGCCCTTGCCGCACACGCTCCCGGCGGACTCCGCTCGCCACAGCTCTCCACTCTGCTCGACCAATTGCAGTGGATCACCGTCGCCGGAAAGCCGGACAACGATCGCCTCCGCGTAGTCGCCGAAGGCGAATGCCTGGGCGAGAATACCGTACGCCAGCTTACGGACGTGATGAATGGCGTACTCATCCTGGCCGAGGGCGGCCTGAACGATGCCAAGACCCGGCAGCAGCTGGACCCCGCGATGCGCGACGCTTACTTGGAACTGCTGAAAAGCGCGGATGTCTCAAAGATCGACCGCGGCGATAGCAAATCCGTGCGGCTCGTATTCGACCTCACCCCCGGCTTTCTCGAAGCGGCGCGCAAAGCTCCGCCGGCTCTCCCAGAATCTACACCAAGCAAACCGCTCCTAAGAAAAGCTCCTGCCTCCAGAAAAGGCCGTACCTAGGCGACACGGCTGCTGCAAACTAGGACGAGTCTTTATATTCGAATAAGGATCGGCGCCTTGAAAACAGACCCGCCGCCATCCCATCCGCAAAGTATTAATTAGAAATTAGTCGCCGGCAGGAGTGGACTTCATATAGCGCCAGGGGTTGATCGGCGCGTTGTTCATTCGAACTTCGTAGTGTACGTGCGGCCCCGTCGAGCGGCCGCTGATGCCAGTATATCCAACCACCTCGCCACGCTTGACGCGTGCACCGGCCACCGCCGAAAACGCCGAAAGATGCGCATACCAGGTGGTGATTCCGAACCCATGATCGATAACCACCAGCCGGCCGTAGCCCGCATGGTTCTCCGCAATGGTGATGATTCCGTCCGCCGTCGCGTGTACCGGAGCGCCATAGTCTGCCCCCACATCTAGGCCCGTATGGAACGCGCCTTCCCCGCTGAACGGATCCAGCCTCTCGCCGAAGCTATCGGTTATGTGCCCCATGACCGGCCAGATCGATGGCGTGTAAGTAGAATCTGCAAAACTCATCGGGGACAACAACTGGAGGCCGCTGCTGGAAACCGCAATCACCGCGGCATTGCGTTTCAAGAACGTGTACTGCTCAATCGAACGGTCGAATGCGTCCTGCGCGTCCACCGGGTTGTCGCCCTGGTCGAACGCCGCCGGATGGTAGCGCAGCACGCCGTAAGTCATGGCCACTTCGGTCGCGAGGGACTGCAGAGAATCAAGGCGCTGGTTGGTGTCGTTGACGGTGGTTTGCAACTGCTGATATTGCTTCTTGAGGTTTTCCTGATCGTGACGAAGAGCGTTGTAATTGCCCACTTTCCAGAGCATCCGCGAATACGAGCCCACCGCCGCCGTCACGCTGATCGCTCCGATGAGGGCCAATACGGCTAGACCATGCAAGACGTACGCCGGCACGATAAGCTTCTTCAGCTTACCCGGCGACGACGCGATATAGAACGTGTAGCTCTTACCCCGCATAACTTCCGGGCCCCCTCAGGCCTTCCTATTTGACATTTGCGAGCAAATTTCCCTGGCGCCCGCTTGAACTCGAACCTGAACCAAAATCTGAACCGTGAGCCTTGGTCCGCGACCTCCGACATACTAAATTCTGTAGACGGTGCCGTCAACCCTGTTTTTAGTACTAGCGTGGGACAGGCTGTGCAAACCTGTCCCCTGCCCGCAAGGACAGGTCCCGCGCTTGCGCACAAATGCGCACCCGTTCTCCCGGATAGACTTCAAAGGACCGCTGTAGGAATCAGAAGCTATACTGTCGTCTGCCACTCGATTGGAGGCTTCTTAGAACCCAATGCCGCGAAATCGCCAGAACGAGGATTCAATCCTCCAGAGGATTTCGGGAAGTTGCCCCTCTTCGCAGAGTCGGGCCTCCCGGAAGTCCGTTACTCTCGCAATTGGCGACGACGCGGCGCTCTTCAGGCCTAAGCGCGGGCACGAAACAATCCTTACCTGCGACTGGTTCCTGGAGGGAACTCACTTCTTGCGGGACAAACATCCTCCTGACGCCGTCGGTTGGAAGTGCCTTGCCCGCGCGGTGAGCGATATTGCCGCGATGGGGGGCACACCCCGCTGCTTCCTCCTCAGCTTGGCCCTGCCCGAAACGCACACTGGCCTATGGCTTGATCGATTCCTCGAGGGCTTGCGGCGCGCTTCCCAGAAACTTCAGTGTGCGCTGGCAGGCGGAGACACCACCCGGCGAAACGAAATTCTCATCAGTATGACCGTAATCGGAGAGATGCGCACTGGGCTCGCTGTCCAACGCTCAGGGGCACGCGAGGGTGACCATATCTATGTAAGCGGAACCTTGGGTAAGGCGGAGCTGGGCCTGCGATTGGTTCGCCGTGTGAAGGCCTTCGCGCCCCGGAATAATCCCCTCCTAAATAAACATCTTTACCCTGAACCACGATTGGAACTGGGGCGCTGGCTGGCCGAGAAAAAGATTGCCACGGCAATGATGGATCTCTCCGACGGCTTGTCCAGCGACTTGGCCAGACTTTGCGCTTCGAGCGGGGTCGGCGCGCTTCTAGAGAAAGCCAAGATCCCACAAGTCCAGATTCCGTATGCTGCACAAAAATATGGCGGCGATCCTTTGCGACTCGCATTGCACGGCGGAGACGACTACGAATTGCTCTTCACCGTGCCTCTGCGCAAAGCAAGACTCCTGAGGAAGACTTTTCAAGGTGTCCGCCTCACCGCGATTGGAAAAATCACCCGATCACGCAAAGTACTTGTGCTGGATGAGCAAGGCCACGCAACGCAACTCCTCCCCCGCGGCTGGGATCCCTTCCGGGAAAAGCTGTAGAGGCGGGCAAGCTGCGAAACTGACACGAAGTTCTACCGTTCAAATTGGTACACGCCTTTGGACAGGATTCGGACGTATTCCACAACTGGCCTTCTTCCGTTCTTACGAACAATTGTTTGTCTGCGCTGGAGCCTGTACCTTTGCTTTGGAAAGTTCGAGCAGGAACCCTCCCGCTTAGCCCTCCTCGCTTGACTTAATAAAACTAAAAATTGCAATCGATCCCCAGGAGGATTCGTGCGAAAGCTTTTACTTGTCATGGCATTTTTGGCGGCGCTTTGTTTTCCAAAAGAGGTGCTCGCGCAACAACCCATCCGCGTGAAGTGTGGCGGGCCAATTTATACCGATTCAAAAGGTCAAGTTTGGCAAGCGGACTATGACTTTAGCGGAGGGATGCTCAATACGAGAACCGCTACCATCACCGGCACCGCGGACCCCACGCTGTACCAGACCGGCCGGAAAAACGATATCTCTGTCCCAACCGTGAAATACAGCTTTCCGGTAGCCAATGGAATCTACCACGTGAATCTATACTTTGCTGAGACCTACGCCTTGGATTTTAAGACCGGTGCCAGAGTGTTCAACGTAACAATCCAGGGAAATGTCGCTATTCCGAATCTCGACATCTTCGCGGAAGCCGGCGCCAATGCCGCCCTCATTAAGGGCGTGGACGTGACCGTCACCAATGGAGCGCTGAACATTGAATTTGACAATGTGGTTGACAACGCCAAGATCAACGCCATCGAGATTCTTCCAGGAGCGTCCGGACCATCTCTCTTGCTGAATTTCAAGTATCCAGACGGTACTCCGGTCGCCGGTACTCTCGCCTATACCGTCAGTTCTTCCCTTGTGTCGTTCCAGGGCAGCTCGCCACTAAACAATGGCCAGGCGCAGGCCGTGATCTTTGCCAATCCCAGCGCCATGGGCATCAGCGCGCAGTTTCAAGTCGCCCTCAGCTTGACCGATACCGCAGGCCACGTCCTCTGGCAACTCAGCGTGGGCATGAATCCGGCGCAGGTGAATATTGCCGCGGTGCAAAGTTCCGCGCTCAATGTCGTTGTTCAAAAACTGTAGTTTTCTCAGAGCAGAGTAGCGCGCCGCGATTTCCAGGCCGTCAAAGACGCGGTGCAACCCCGGTCGTATTAGCGACCCACGCCCTCGTGGAGCGGTGAAGCGGCCGGCGTTTTTCTTTGGGAGCAGGTTCTCACCCGCCTGCCCGTGAAGGCCGACTTGGCCAGCACGGCCCTCGGTCTGACTGCTCGCGGTACTTGTTGAGGCTCTTCGAACCTCCAAGTGCGTTATTCACTGAAAGAATCGCAGAGAAGGGATCCCTGGCAAATAATAAAGAAAGGGGAGGCCGATTTTTCGGCCCCCCGTCTGATTGTTAGTTTCCCTCCAGTTAGAAGGAATATTTAACGTAGATCTTAATCTGCCGTTGACCGGTAACGGTACCAGTTAAATCGCCGAAACTTGAAGCGCCGTCGGCGAGGTTGACGTCAGGAAGCCCATGGTTGCCGTGGTTCAGGGCATTGAAAAACTCCGCGCGAAGGGTGAGCGCCTGATGCTCGAGATGATGGAACCCGATTGGGATCATCTTCTGTACCGAGGTATCCCAGAACTGTTCGTTCGGACCAAAGTAGGTGTTCCTGCCAACGTTTCCAAGGAGACCTTGGTTCGGTAGACCTGTACCGGGAACAGCGTACCTCGCGAAATTGCCCTGACCAAGGCTCGCGTTAGCAAGACTTGGGCGGTCATTAGTCGACCTGCCATCTCCATTGGTATCTACGCCGGAAGTAACCGTCTGCGGAACGCCAGACTGGAACGTAGCAAAGCCGGAAAACTGCCAGTGACTCGTCAATGCATGCAAGATGCCATATCCGACGTTATCGGTCCGATGCACGTACGGAATTTCCCAAATGTAGGTTACGACGAGGCGCTGTCTCCGGTCATACGCCGAAGGGCCGCGATCCCCCGCCTGGCTGAGCGGATTCTGCGAAAAAGAGCTCAACCCGCTGTTGGTGAACACCTCCGAACTGTCGTCAAGTAGTTTGGAAAACGTGTAAGCCCCGCGCAGAAGTAAGCCATGAGTAAACTTGCGGTCCACGGAAAACTGCGCTGAATGATAGGAGGAGTCAGCGCCGTTTGTGCGGATGGTCATCGGTCCCAACGCTGGGTTCATCCGAGCACCACCCAGAACGCGGGGGTTGTACTCCTGGTTGGTAAACAAGTGTTCGCCGCGCGTGCCAACGTAAGCCGCGGTGAAAATGAACCCACCGCGGAACTCTCTTTGAATGTTGAGATTCCACTGCAAGGTTTCGGGATTCATGAGGTTGCCGGCGATCGAGTTGGATCCGGCAAGCGGATTCAGGAGCGGCGCAACGGCGTTCAACGACCCGGTCGAGTTTGCTATCCCGCGACCACCGTTTTGCGCGGACGTTCCTATCAGCGTTCCGCCGACTGCGTTTGGCGAGGTTCCACCCGTATTGTCCAAAATATTCGTGAACAGAGAATCGTAGAAGATTCCAAAACCCGCTCGGATCACGGTCTTATCTTGTCCGAAGAACCGCGACCACCGGTGGGGCGTATACGCAAAGCCTATCCGCGGACCAAAATTGTTTCTGTCCGCAGGTTGCTTTGCTGAGTAGATCGCTGGAAAAGTTGCTCCCGTAGTATTGCCAATCCCGAAGCCTGATTGTATCGCCGGGAATTGCAAGACATTCTCTGGAGTTCCCAGGTATTCGTATCGCACGCCAAGGGTGAGTGTAAAATTCTCCTTCACTCTCCAAGTGTCCAGGATGTAAGGCGCGTAGGTCGTCACGAACGGTTGAAGGATGGGGCTGCCGAATACCTTGTTGATGGCGCCATTCGGGCCCGTGAAATTGTCGACGAAGTTTGCCAGCGCGGTGCAACCTGTTAGCGGAAGTCCACAGTTGTTTGTATCCGCAGCCGAGCCTTGGATATAGCTAATGGTGCCTCTGGAATTGAAGGGAATGGCGTCCACGACCGAGAGATGATTAACATCAACGCCTCCCTTGAATGTATGGCGTCCCACGGTATAGCTAAGCGAGTCCTGATACTGGTACGCCTTATGTGCACGGCCCTGCGGTAGGTTGGAAGGGAACCCCAGAGTGGGGAATGGTGCGCCACTGGCAGATATTCCCGCGATGCTGATTGCAGGCGCATTTGCCAGCGGGTTGGCGGCTGTCGCAGCCGTGGGTCCGAAAGTGAATCCAATGTTGGTATATGAAACGCGAAGTTCGTTAACGGCTCTGGAAGAAATCGTGTGGGTCCACCCACCCGCAAAGCTCTGTGACGGACCTCCCTGCTGCGAGTCAAACGGCTGCAATTGACGAGGGAAATTGAACAAGTCGGGTGTCAGCGAGCTGTCGTCCCGGTAATAACGGGCCATCAAGGAATCCTTGTCGGTCACGTTGAAATCCACGCGCACGTCCCACTGCCGGTCATCCTGTTTCTCACCGATGCCGGTTCGTTGGACTGAACCGAACTGAACCGTTCCGCGGTCCGTACCTCCCGGTGTGGCGCTACCAAGAGCGATGTTCTTAAGGGTCGTGGCCGCACTTGATGCCGTTAGTCCGCCGTACGAGGCAATTAGGAAGTTAGCATTGGCTGTTCCAGCCGCCTGCAATGCAGCAAGTCCGGCGGCCGTCGGCGCCAGGATGGTACTTCCGTTATTCGTGGATCGAATGGGATTCCACTGGGAAGATCCAAACACGAACAGCTTGTTATGCTTGATGGGACCGCCAATTGCAAAACCGTAGAGATTGTCGACGCTCACGGGGTGGCATGTTCCACTCGCTTCGCAGCCTGCTATCAAATCTTCCTTCTTCGCCGTCGCTAAGGCGGAGTTCGTCGCCAGTTCCCATGCAGAGCCGTGAAAATCGTTCGTGCCGCCCTTATAAATCACGTTGGTCACCGAACCGCCGCCACGGCCGAATTCCGGGCTATAAGAATTCGTAAGAACAGTCACCTCACCAATCGCTTCTTTGTTGATCGGCTGGAACGCTTGGCCGTTGATCGCGTTATCGTTGTTGTCTTGGCCGTCGATCAGGAAATTGTTCGCCCGGGGACGTGTGCCGTTCACGGAAAAATCTACGCCGTTACTAAAACCGCGCCCGTTTCCATCTTGGACACCTGGCTGGGTCAGCACCAGGGCGATCGGGTTGTTACCGAATATGGGGAGCTCGTGAATCTCGGACGAGGAGATGCTCGCGCTCAGATCACCAGACTGGGTCTGTAACTCCTGTCCCGAGGATGCTTCGACAAGGACCGAGGTAACCTGTCCAGCCACTTCCAACGTCCCATTGAACGTCGTGGTCAGTGACGCATTTACAGCAAGACCGGAAACCTTTATCTCGGCAAATCCGCCCTTCTTGACTACCAAAACATAGGTGCCAGGCAGGAGTGACTCGATGCGGTACGATCCGCTCGAATCGGTTTCCGATACGCGCGCTGCACCACCCCGGTCCGTACTGGTCGCCTCTACTGTGGCCTTTGGAACGCCCGCCCCAGTCTTATCGAGGATTACCCCCGCAATTACGCCATTGCTGGTCTGCGCGTGTCCCGGCAGGGCTGAGAGCACCGAGAATGCAACAACGAATGCCAACACTATTGCTGTGCGATAAAGATTTCGCATGAGATTCCCTCCGAATCTTACGATTGAATTGGGGCCTCATTGTGATCGGATTCGAACCCTCTTGCCTGAAGAGGATTCACAGGTCACCGCAATTCCAGAGGGAATGAATGCAAGGTTCTTTCCAATCTATAAGTTATCTCAATTCTCACTCTTTATCGACTAACTCTTTTGTTTCGCATGGTGGTACTAGAACTTAAATTTGAGATTTAGAACTAATTTATTCCAATATCCGTATCGCGTTCCGGTGAACATACCAGATTAGGGATAAATGTTTGCCCCTCCAAATGGTTGAGGTTCAGTGTCTTGCAGGGAATTCTCCGGACAAAGAAGTGAGTTCACTTTCTTTAGAAGCGGGTAGAACTTTGCAACAGTGCCCTTAGTGCTGCGGGGGATGGGGGCGGAAGGCGTCGAAGCGTCGCCGGTTCTATCCGTCCGGGAGGGCGGCTTTTCTTTAGGGGCTGCGGGCTCGTCCTCAGTGGGGGCGGTGTCCGGTGTGTCTACGTTCAGGTGATGCTCGCTGGCTTGCTGCTCGAGCGTGACTACATTTTGGAAATCCACCGCTGGAGTCCCTGCTGCCGCTCCCTGCATGAATTCGAGCCAGATGGGTAGCGCGGCGCGGGCGCCGGTCTCTTTTTTCCCGAGCGAAATCTGTTTGTCGTCGAAGCCTACCCACACGCCCGCGGTGAGCTGGGGCGTGTAGCCGACAAACCAGGCATCGGTGTAATCCTGTGTCGTTCCCGTTTTGCCGGCGGCCGGGCGGCCCAGCGCTTTGGCCTGAATGCCGGTTCCGAATTGAATGACTTCTTCGAGCATGGCGGTCATAGTGTGCGCCACGTCGGGAGAAAGTACGTCGTGTACTTCAGGATGTGCCTCTTCCAGCAAAGCGCCGTCGTAGCTGGTGACGCGGCGAATCATGTGCGGATCGATGCGAATGCCATCGTTGGGGAAAACCGTGAAGGCGGAAACGTGCTCGATCAGTTTCATGTCCGCGGCACCCAGTGCCAGCGGCAGATAGGGCGGGAGCGGCGTAGTGATGCCGAAACGTTTGGCCATGTCCACGACGGTATTGATGCCTACTTTTTCCGCCAGCTTTACGGCCGGAACGTTGCGTGAGCCCGCCAGCGCGCGGCGCAGCGTGATGGTCCCTTCAAATTTTTCATCGTAATTGCGCGGAGAGTAGGGCTGGCCGCCGCTGATGGTGGTAAAGGGCGTGTCCACAATCGTATCGAAGGGCGTCGCGCCTTTTTCCAGCGCGTCCGCATAAACGTAAACTTTGAACGAGCTGCCCACCTGGCGGACTGCCTGCGTAGCGCGGTTAAATTTGGAATCTTCGAAACTGTAACCGCCGATCATAGCTTTGATTTCGCCGGTGGGATTATCGATGACCAGCAGGGCGCCCTGGGGCCCGGGCTGCTGTTCGAGTTGGACACGCACGGTATTGTCGCGCAATTCCTGAATCGAGAATTGCGCGAGGTCGCCCACTTTCAAAAGATCGGCAGGTTTTTTTCGTCCCGTCCAGGAGAAATCGCCGGGAGAAAGTATTCCGCGGTACGGTCCGATCTTGATGACGGCATCTCGCTCGCTCACCGTAAGGACAAGCCCAGTGACGTAGCTTCCCTTCTCGATCGCGTGGCGCCAGTCGTCGTCTTCGTAAGTGTCGAGTTTGCCGAGATTGTCGCGCAGGACGTTGGGAAGATTTCCCTTCCAGCCGTGGCGGCGCTCGTAGCTGTGCAAACCGTCGCGGAGAGACTGGTTGGCGATGCGCTGCATCTTGATGTTCAGCGTGGTGTAGACGCGCAGCCCGCGTTCGTGAACGGCTTCGGTGCCGTAAGTCGATTCCAGGTACTTGCGAATTTCCTCGAAGAAGTAAGGCGCGAGGTCGTTGCGTGGATATTGCACGTGCAGACCAAGCGGCAATTTCCGAGTAGCGGTCTCTTCCGCGGGCGTGATCTTACCTTCCTCTTCCATGCGGTGGATCACCAGATTGCGGCGGTTGAGCGCGAGTTCTGGATTTGTGAGCGGCGAAAATTTCGGGCCGTTGACCATGCCCGCGAGCAAGGTGGCTTCCTGGAGCTTCAGATCGGTGACCGGCTTGCCAAAATAAAATTGCGAGGCGGCGGCAAAACCGTAGTTGCCGTGCGCCAGGTACACCTGGTTGGCATACATCGTAAAAATCTGCGGCTTGGTGTAGCGCCGCTCGATTTGCAGCGCGAGCAAAATCTCCTGCATTTTGCGGCGGAAGCTGCGGTCGCTACGGTCCAGAAAAAGATTTCCGGCCAGTTGCATAGTGATGGTGCTGGCGCCGCCGGTGATGCGGCCCTTAATCACGTTGCGGACCGCGGCCGTGAACATCCGCGGAAAGTCGATGCCCCAGTGTTCTTCGAAGTGCTGGTCCTCAATGGCGGTGACCGAGCTGTACAACACTTTGGGGCACTGCTCGTAAGTCATCAGGATGCGGCGCTGCAGCGCAAAGCTGCCGGCCATCTGGCCGTCATCCGCGTAGACTTCGGTGACCACGTCGGGGCGGTAGGTTTCCAGCGCGCGAATTTCCGGCAAGTCGCTGGCGTACACGAAGAGCAGACCGCATCCCGCACCTAGCGCAATCGCGCACAGCAACAGAAACGCCAGCGCGACGCGGTCAATCAGTTTCCAGCCGCGCAACCGCAGCGTAATGGGAGGCAGACTCAGCATCGAATGAATACTTTATCGCAGAAGTTGAATACCTGACCTACGAGTGTCCCGAAAGTGTTTCGTAATACTTTTCTCCGGAACAGCCGCGGCAAAGAGTGCGGCCGTTTACTGCGACTTCGCGCTTGAAATTGATGCCTTCGCCGCATTCGGCGCAGACCACGCGCGGCCCCTTGAAGCCGGGCAAGTCTTCGGGGTGGACTTCGACTTTCACCCATTGCTTGTCGAAAAGGATTTCGTCGGAGAGTTGCGCGTAGGCTTTTTGCTGGCCAGGGTCTTTACCTAGTTCAGGAAACATTTCGCGCGCGGCTTGCTTGGAAGATTCCTTGGCGGCGATGCGCACGGCGCGGCCGGTTTGCAGGTCAACGAATGTGGCGGCGACTTTGCCCCAGTCGCGGAATTTCAGCGCGCGCTTGCCCAGGCGGCAATTGGCGACGAGGGCGACAGCGTCGGTGACGCAACGGTCGATTTCAACGTAGGTGACGATCCGCTTGCGTTCGGCAACGGGATCCTCGATGCCGAGTTCGTTCAGGCCGAGCATGGCTAGCCGCACACCGAGAACCTGGCCGGCGCAGAGGTGGCCGTGCGCCACAGCGGCGAGGTCGAGGTATTCAGCGAGAGTTTTCATCGGGGCCGGTTAAGCCTTTTCCGGAGCCGACCAGGGATGCGGCTGGCGCGCTTCGAGGAACGCGAAGATGGTCATGAGGAGTGCGAGCGCGACCAACGCGCCGTCGCGGACAATCGTCATGGCGGTGAGCTTCTCCGGTGTGCCAAAGCAGCCGCAGTTGATGTCCATGTGTAAAAGGTAGGCGCGCGTCACAACCGTTAAGAAGCCCACCATGATCGCGGTGATGGCCGTGGCCCAGATGCGCAAGCGCCAGCCAATCAGCAGCAGTAGGCCCAGCACGATTTCCACGAAGGGCAAAGTATGCGCCACCGCTTGGGACGCCTCGGCCGAGATCATCTTGTAGGATTCCACTTGTTGCGCGAAAAGCGAGATGTTCATCGTAATCGAAAGTTTCAACACGAACATCGGCCAAAGATTCGTGTTCGGCATCAAAAGCTTAGAGAATCCCGCGTAGACAAAAATTCCGCCGAGGACCAGGCGGCCGATCCAAATGATGGCGCGTCGGAGATTGAGTGGGCTGGATTGCATCATGGGTTCTTGAATCGTTTCGATCGAGAAAGCAAATTATTTCTGACTCAGGAGCTGCTCGAGAAAAGTCTTGAGAACGTCGTAGGTCATGGAGCCGGAGTAGGGATAGGTCTGGCCTTTGCAATGAAAAACGGTGGTGGGCGTCTGATTCACGCGGTAGGTCTGGCCGAGCGCGGAATCCTTGTCGATCATGGGATCGAGCGTGCCGCCCTTGACGAGCGCGCGAACCTTGGTCATTTCCGCAGGGGAAAGAACGGTGGCCACGGTGCCGTCAACGTCGCCCGACTGCTCCCACTTTTCCTGATTTTGGAAAAGGGCTTGCTCCACCGGTTCCACCTTGCCCAATTGCGCGGCAGCCCGCGCGTAGCGCGCAGCAACGCGTGAATGCGCATGCATCGGAAGCGGGAAATCACGGTGAATCAAGTAGACCTTCCCGGTGCTTACGTACTCGTCCATGAGCCGGCGATTCGTAGTGGTGAAGAGCGTTTTGCAAGCCGGACATTGAAAGTCGCTGAACACTTCCATGACCACCGGGGCAGTCTTCGAGCCGAAAGCCTTGTGCGGATCGATGTCAGGGAGGCCCGCGGGGGACTGCGGGGCGGCTTGGGCGAACAGAACCGCGAAGGTACCAAGTAAGCCGAGAAGAAGTGATCCTGCCAGAATGCGCCGACGGTTCACGCGATCCTCCGAAATGGTTGGAGCGATTGGCTCCGAATCGTGACGAGACAGAATTCTACCTTGATTCCGCGGGAATAAAAGAGCCGTCGTGCTGCGAAGTTCATCTAAGCGCCAAGGGCAGCTGGTTCGGAAGCTCTACCAAGTTGGAAGCGACCGCGAGGGGAAGCGTTGCGCGGAGGAATCCTAGTTAACAATAACAGCCTACCCCCCTGTTTTTTCATAAAGTGTTCATTCTAAATGACTTTAAGTTGCTTTATAATCAATTCTTTTAGAAGTGTTGATTCTAAAGGTAGTTACAGCTGTGGGCCCGGTTTTCCCGGCAAGTGTTGAACCTAAAAGAGTTTGCCCTGCAGCGAATAGGAAAGCAGGGGTTTTCAACACGAAGCGGCTTAAAGCCCTGGAATCCTCCCACGAACCGTGCCCCTAGTATCTAGAGAGTCTTATACACGAAAAATTATCAACGGTCAAGAGCGGCATTTGGTCGATCGCATGGAAAGTCAATGAGTGGTTGTAAGATGAAGAAAGAGAAGGCTTTATTGTCGCTATCAAACAACTTGACAAACATACACTCAACATGTATACTCCCCCTCGAGCTGAGCTTGGAACGCGAGAACTGAGCTGGATTCGCCTTGATTTGAGGGAGTTACGGGCGAACGCAAATGGCAAAAGGTTTCAGGAGGAATGGCAGCAATGAGCAAGATTATTGGAATTGACCTGGGAACAACGAACTCCGTAGTGGCCGTGATGCAGGGCGGCGAACCCGTGGTGATCCCCAACCAGGAGGGAGCCCGGACGACTCCGTCTGTGGTGGCCATCACAAAGACTGGCGAACGGCTGGTCGGGCAAGTGGCCAAGCGGCAAGCGGTGACGAATCCCGAGAACACCGTGTATTCGATTAAGAGATTCATGGGGCGGCGC
>Ga0209698_10005423_pt1 | contig 13804 bp, 7 predicted proteins | sample LitLauG_LLR_2012_FD_187203 | JGI IMG/M metagenome (GOLD analysis project Ga0209698, IMG submission 187203) | Freshwater sediment microbial communities from Pennsylvania, USA - Little Laurel Run_MetaG_LLR_2012 (SPAdes) (version 2) | ecosystem: Environmental > Aquatic > Freshwater > Creek >... | reverse complement strand
AGCGTGCCGGAGCCGGTCTTGGTGATGCCTAGCGCCTTGCTGGCACCGCCGTCCGTGATGAGGCCGGAGAACGTGCTGGTGGTGTTGTTGGCCCCGATGTTCAGCGTCGCGGCGCTGCTGGCGCTGTTCGTAACGATAGCACCGCTAGCCGCAGAGGCTGTCATGCCGTTGATTGTTTGAGTGGTGCCATTGAGATCCAGAAGGGTCAAGTGATTGGCGTCGGCGCCGTTGAAGACCACGTTGCCGGCGCTGGCTCCATTGGGAACCACCCCCGATGCGCCAAGTTGCAGGATAGTCGAGCAACCAGTTTTTGCAGCGCTATAGTCATTGCAGCTGATCGTGGTGTTGCCGGCATAGTTGTTGCCCGTGTTGGAAAGCAGGAAAATCCGGCTATTATTATTGCCTCCGTTCATGCCGTAGAACTCAATACCGTAGGCTCCGGTGATTTGACCACTGAGGGTAAAAATGACTCCCGCAGCCGGATTGTAATTCCCGATCCGGGCGTTGCCCGACAGCGAGATCGTGCCCGACAGCGTGCTGGCCGCATCCGAGCGGACGGCGCCGTCAAAGTTGTTGAGCGCATCCGCTTCCGGATAGCCGGTGCTGCTGAGGTTCATGGCATTGGTTAAAGTCGTGGCCGCGCTGATATAAAGCTGACCACCGTTGGTTTGGACGATAGTGGTGCCGCCGCCCAAGTTGCCTTGCGACGACACAAAGATACGGCCGTTGGTAATGGTGGTGATGCCGCTGAACGTGTTTGCGGTGGAGGAAAGCGTGAGATCGCTTTTTAAGGCACCGTCCTTGATCAACCCGCCGGAGCCACTAATCGCGCCGGAAAAAGTCTGGGCGTTGGTGCCGGCACATTCCAAGGTCGCGCCACTGGCGATGGAGATGGCCCCAGCATAACTGCCGTTGCCCAACTTGCCCGCGCCGCTAATCGTTAGCTTGCCGCCACTAACGGTAGTGCCGCCGGAGTAAGTGTTCACAGCGGTGAGGATCGTCGTTCCGGTGCCCAACTGAGAGAGGGCCATTTTGCCGCTGGAACTGAAATCCGAAATCACGCCGTTGAAGGTCACGGTATTGCTGCCGCTGACGTTGAGGGCGCGGACGGCTACTGTCGCGTCGAGGGCCGAGATGGTGCCGTTGAAAACGAGCGGCCCCTGGCCCGGGCCGGCGTTGAGGTTGACGTTGAGAATGCCGTATGGGCTGTTGGCGGTGCCGTTGCCGTCCACGATCGGGAAGTTAATCGTCTGCGTATTGTTGATGCCTTCGTTCTGGATGTTCGGGTCACCCGCACCGTAGTTGTAAAAGGTGATGGAGTTGCCGTAGAGGTTGAACGGACCGGACGCGGAGCCGGCCTTGAAATAAATCTGGAACCCGCTGCTGCCGGCGGCGAAGTTGTTGGTGTTATTGACACGGATGTTGTTGGTAAAGTTCAAATAACCTTGCGGACTTGCCGGCAGGCTGCCGCCCCAGTTCGCGGCGTCGTTCCAGTTGCCGGACGTGCCGCTGCCGCCAGTCCAGGTGTAGGTGGACTGAGCCAAAACACGCTGGCCTGGGAAAAACCCGGCGACCAAGAGCGCCAGAACCGTCCAAAGCGGGCTGGTGATTTGAGTTAATTTTGGTGTCGGATTGGGTTTCATAATAATGGTTTTGAGGACGTTGAGAGTTCTTGGGGCAAAACAAGCTGGCTGCGAGTATTTACTTTTTAAATTGTTTAGAAGTTGCATTTTCCGCAGCACACATTTTATGCGGTTTTCACATTAGATTTCTGATGGCAACGGAGAGAACCATACACCAAAAACAGCATTTATCAATCACGAGTTCTCGTGGTGGCATGAACGACCAAAGGTGGCTAGGATTGTCCGAAAAATACACCGTCAATGCCATTTTGAAGCGTTTCGGCTCGTCATCCGCGGGAAAGTTCAGCCATTTTGAAGCGTGACTGTGATTGTTTTGGCGGAGCATTTGTGATAAGCCCATTGGAAATGAAGCCCCACACCGGCACTCGCTTTGAAAACCATGAAGTTTGCTGACTCCATCACGCTGTTTGCCATGGTGATTGTTTCGGGCTTTGCCGCCTTTGGCACCCCGGCTTCACCGCCCAACCTCATCGTTATTCTTACGGACGACCAGGGCTACCACGATGTCGGTTTCAACGGCTGCAAGGACATCCCGACGCCGAACCTTGATTCTATCGCCAGCAACGGTGTCCGCTTTACGAGCGGTTACGTTTCGTCTTCGCTCAGTTCCCCCAGCCGTGCCGGCTTGCTGACGGGACGCTATCCGGAACGTTTCGGATACGAACGCGATCCTCAATGGCAGCCAAGCAATCCTGCCGCCGGCCTGCCGCTCACGGAAACCACTTTGGCCGACACTTTGGGCAAGGTCGGTTATGAAACCGGAATCATCGGCAAATGGCACCTCGGCGCCAACCCGGCCTTGCATCCGCTCAAGCGGGGATTTAATGAATTTTTCGGCTTTCTGGGCGCCGGGCACCAGTATCTACCGGAAGAACTGACGATTGATGATACCCGCAAGGCGAAAATGGAATATGATACCTGGCTCCTTTGGATCATGCGCAACTACGAACTGGTCAAGACCACCAACTATCTCACGGATGAATTTTCCGGGGAAGCGGTGCGCTTCGTCGCGCGGCACCAAGACAGGCCCTTCTTTCTTTTGCTGGCCTACAATGCCCCGCACAGTTCACTGGAGGCTCCGGAAAAATATTTAAGCCGCTTTCCGAAAATCCTCGGCACCAATCGCCGGACCTATGCCGCCATGATGAGCGCCGTGGACGATGGCGTCGGGAGCGTGCTGGCGGAACTTCGCAAGCGTGCTTTGGAGGAGCGCACCGTGGTGGTCTATCTCTCCGCCAGCGGCGGGGCGCTGGATGCGAACTCCTCGGATAATTATCCCTTGCGCGGCTCCAAGAATTATCCCTGGGAAGGCGGCTGGCGCGTGCCGTTTGCGATGCAGTGGCCCGGACACCTGGCCAAGGGAATGGTTTATGACCAGCCCGTTTTGTCACTCGACATTTTTGCGACGATCACCGCGCTGGCAAATGCGCCCGCCAACCCGGAGCGCCCTCTCGACGGCGTCAACCTCGTTCCTTATCTCACCGGATTGAGAGCAGGCGCCCCGCATGATGCAATTTTTATGCGAATGCCTGCCCGGGGGGCTTTTGCGGTTCGAAGCGGAGAATACAAATTGGTTGTTCCGGCCACGGACCGGGCCGCCGAACTCTACAATCTCTCCACTGACATTTCGGAGTGCAATAATCTCGCCGAAGCAAAACCCGCGGTGATGCAGGACCTTGAAAACAAGCATGCTGCCTGGAGTCAACGAATGATCCATCCAGACGCCCGCGAAAGCACAGAACCCGACGAGCCCCAACCAATAGACACCGATGCCGGAAAGTCAAAAGCCGGACCATGAGCGATAACAAATCAAAACGAATGAGATTCAAAGGAAATGCGGTTGCCGCACTGTGCTCGGTAGTTTTTTTTACCCTGGCCCGCCCGGCATGGTCTGCGCCTGCTCCCGCAAAACCAAACATTGTCCTCATTCTCGCCGACGACCTGGGTTACGGCGACGTTGGCTGTTACGGAGCAATGAAAATCAAGACTCCCAACATGGACCGGTTGGCAGCAGAGGGTGTGCGCTTCACCCAGGCATACGCGCCATCTTCGACTTGCACGCCGTCGCGTTTTTCGCTGATGACCGGTGAATATGCCTGGCGGCAAAAGGACCGCAAAAACAGCATCCTCGACGGCGACGCGCCGCTGTGCATCGAACCCGGCCGGCTCACCTTGCCGGCGATGTTGCACAGAGCCGGCTACCAAACCGGCATCGTCGGCAAATGGCATCTCGGCCTCGGGGACGGCCAGACCCCGGTGGATTTCAACCAGGAAATCAAACCCGGTCCGATCGAAGTCGGCTTCGATTATTGCTACATCATTCCGGCCACGGTGGATCGGGTGCCCAGCGTCTGGATTGAAAACCACGACGTGGTCGGGCTGGACCCCGCTGATCCGATAAAAGTGAGCTACCTCACGAACATCAGCAACGAACCCACCGGATTGGAGCATCCCGAATTGCTGAAACAAAAAGCCGACAGGCAGCACTCCGACACAATCATCAACGGCATCAGCCGCATCGGTTTCATGAAGGGGGGCAAGTCCGCGCGGTTCAAAGATGAAGAGCTCGCCCCCACAGTCGTGAATCAGTCCGTCAAATTCATCGAGCAACACAAGGACACGCCGTTCTTTCTCGAAGCTGCTTTGTTTGAGCCACACGTTCCGCGCGTCGCGGGAAAACCGTTTGTCGGCGCGAGCGGATGTGGCGTGCGCGGCGATGTCATCGAGCAAATTGATTGGGAGACGGGCGAAATCATGAAAACGCTCAAACGGCTCAACCTGGAAACAAATACTCTTGTGATTTTATCCAGCGACAATGGCGCAATTTTGTTCGACGGCTACTACGATCATTCTTTCGAGGATTTGAACGGCCATCAGCCCACCGGCGGTTTGCGCGGCTGGAAATATCTCGTCTTCGAGGGCGGCTGCCGCGTGCCGTTCATTGCTCGTTGGCCAGCGCAAATTAAACCGCGAGTCTCCGGCCAGATGATCAACCTCGTGGACTTGCTCGCAACGTTTGCCAGCCTGACGGGCCAGAATATTCCCAAAGACATTGCGCCCGACAGTTTGGATTTGTCCGCAGTGCTGCTGGGAACGACGACCAACCAACTTCGCGACAACACCGTGTTGCATGGTCTTTCCGACATGCTGGCGCTGCGTCTGGGCGATTGGAAATTCATTCCCGTGAACACCAACGCCAGAGTCACCGGCATGGGCAAGGGCGCGAACGCTGCTGACAACCGCTTTGCCGCGAACCATATCACCAAGCCAATGTTGTTCAACCTCGCGACCGATCCGGAGGAAAAGACCAACCTGTTTGCAGAATTCCCGGAACATGTGGCGGCATTGCAGAAACGGCTTGCCGCCATTAAAAATGGGAATCTTCCATGAACGGTGGCAGTTCAATGGTTGGCTTTTGCTTGTCGTTGGCGATTTGGTTTTCTGCTGCACTTCATGCAGCAGCGACCAGTTATTATGTTCAGCCATTGCTCGGCAATGATGAAAACTCCGGCACCAACCAACTGGCGCCATTCAAAACTTTGACGCGGGCCAACCAATTAGTTTTGCATCCGGGCGACCAGGTGCTCCTTGCCGCCGGTCAGACCTTTGCAGGCCAGCTGGCCTTTCAAAATGTGACCGGAACGGCTGAAAATCTGATATTGATTTCAAGTTATCCGGAAAATGCCGATAGCAATGACGGTCGCGCCTTGATTGATGCGAAGGGATTTGTGGCCGGAGTTTGTTTGAAAAACTGCGCTTACTTCCAAGTTGCCAATCTCAAAATTACCGCGAATGGCGGCGGGATGTTGCCCGGCCAAATAGCCGCGACCGACCAACGTTACGGCGTCCTCATCACCGCGACACAGCAGGGAGAATTCACCGGCTTTACACTCACCAATTTGGTCGTCAAAGATATTTATTTTGAAGAAGCAGGTTTTATTCGCAATCCGGCTGACACCAAGACCGCCAATGGCAAACAAAGTTATGGCTGGGGAATTAAATTTTTGATCAAGCATGATTCCGCCACGCTGCGTGACATCCGTATTACGGATTGTGAAATTGAAAACGTGAGTCACACCGGCCTTCAATTTAGCGGACCGCATGATGGATTGCGCCATATCGAAGTCCAAAAAGTAAAAGTGTCCCGCACCGGCGGACCAGGTGTGCAAATGGGCGGCGTCACCGATGGGCATTTCAGCTTGCTGGACGTAAACCGCAGCGGCAGCACGAATGACACGCGGAATTGGAAACGCGGCAGCGGTCTGTGGACTTGGGGTTGCGACAATGTGGTGATCGAGCAAAGCCGTTTTCAAAACGCCAACGGCGTGGGCGATTCGTGCGGCGTGCATATCGACTATAATTGCCGGAACGTGATTGTGCAAAAAAACTTCAGCGCCAACAACGCGGGCGGATTTTGTGAGATTCTCGGCAACAACTATAATTGCGCCTATCGCTACAACGTCAGCGTCAACGACGGCTGGCGCGTCAAGGGCGTGAACGGCGCGATGCAGGAAGGCAAAACGTTTTGGCTCAGCGGCTATGTCGGCGGCAAAAAGCAAATCGGACCTTTTAACACTTACTTTTACAACAACACGATTTTTGTTCGGACGAACATTGACGCCAAGATGTCGGTGTCGCCAACGGCGCGCGGCGTGCTAATTGCCAACAATATTTTTTGCATCGAGGGCAAAAGCAAAATCGTGAAGGGCGATCAAACGCGCCAGGACGCCGCTAAAACCGGACAGCCGAATCCAGATATGGTTTTCAAAAATAATTTGTTTTTGCGGCGCGACAATTGGCCGGCGGCGTTGTCGCTGCAAGACCAAAATCCCATCATGGGAAATCCTGAATTTCAAAATCCTGGCGGCATGAATATGGAAGACTATTTGCCGAGCCATCGTGAGTTGGTGAAAAATCGCGGCGCCGAAATCACTTTGATCCCGCACGACCAGTTCGGACTTTTGGGCGGATTAAAAATGGAGCGGGACATTTTAGGTCAACTCATTGTTGGCCGGCCTGATTTGGGAGCCATTGAAATAAAAAATTAAACTCAGCGAACTTTGAACCATGAAATCAGTTGCAATCACCTTGGCAACGCTCGGCCTGCTGTGGCAAACCGCCATGCCAGCCTGCGCGCGCGAACTCACGAACGACCTCGGCATCGCGCAGCAGGACGACGCGACGATGCAATGGTTCATGGATGCAAAGTTTGGAATGTTCATTCATTGGGGGCTCTACGCCGTGCCTGCCAAGGGCGAATGGTTCATGGAAAATAAACCCATGTCGCCGGAGGAATATCGGAAGTTTGCGACGGATCAGGGCGATGGAAGTTTTTTTGACGCCAAAGATTTTGATCCGGCGGCGTGGGCGAAAATTGCGAAAGACTCCGGCATAAAATACCTGTGCCTCACCGCGCGGCATCACGATGGCTTTGCGCTCTTCGACAGCAAATACACGAATGCCCTCACGAGCGTGCAAACGATTCACCGCGATCTTTACGCGGAATATGTGAAGGCCGTTCGCGCTGCCGGACTCAAGGTCGGATTGTATTACTCACCGATTGACTGGCGTTACCCCGGCTATTACGACGTGTGGGGCACGAACTGCGCACCCAACAAGTGGCTTTATAAAACAGACCCGGCGCACAAGGAAAATGCCCGCGTGATGAAGGAAGAAGTTTACGAGCAAGTCCGCACGTTGTTCAAAAACTACGGCCCGTTCGATTACGTTTTTTGGGACGGCGGCTGGCTCGCGCAAAAAGGAACGGATCGCGATGCGATGTTTTTCTGGGAGCCGGGCAAATACCGCGACCCGAATAATCCGTGGCCGGTGGCCGATGCTTGGAGCGACTTCGACGAATCCGGCAAGCCGCTCGGCTTGATGGGCATCGCGCGCAAGTATTCGCCGAATGTCATCGTCAACCGCCGCGCCGGTTGGATCGGCGACATTGCGGATGAAGAAGGTTCCAAGCCCGTCACCGGCCCGGTCAGAAATTTTTATTGGGAGAAATGTCTTAACTTGAACAAATCATCATGGGGCTACAACGACCATCAAAATCTGATGACCTATGAAGAAATCGTCAGCTTCCTCGTGAACGTCGTGGTGCGCAACGGCAACATGCTTTTGAATTTCGGTCCCGACCGGCATGGCGTGATTCCCGCGAGCCACGCGGCCTTGACCAAGCGCGTCGGCGACTGGCTCGCGGTGGTGGGCGACAGCATTTACGGCACGCGCGGCGGCCCGTGGAATCCGGTGGACGGCCAGTATGGCTTCACTTACAAACCGGGAAAATATTTTGTCCACTTGCTGCCCGACTACCAAGGCACGGAATTCACCACGCCGGTCATTTCAGAAAAAGTCACCGGCTGCCGCGATTTGTTTACGAGCAAGAAATTAAAAAACACCGTCGCGAAAGACGGTTCGCTGCACATCACCGGATTGAACCGCACCGCACATCCGGCGGACACGGTGATTACGATTCAGGTGAAAGCGGCTAAGAAAAAATAAGTTAAATTATGTCTCCAATATACTTTTCCAGTGCTATGGACGCTGCGCTGCGATGTCCTCGTCAAACGAAGCGGAGGGTGGAACAAACGTGGTTAGACTTGCGTCACGGCCACACACTTCCGTCGCCAGACGCTGCCTCGGGACTTGGATGCGCATAAAACATCTGCCATACCTGCCATGATTACGCGCAACGACCATCGAGGTTTCACCCTCATCGAACTGCTCGTGGTCATCGCCATCATCGCGATTCTGGCGGCGATGTTGCTGCCAGCTTTGTCCAAGGCCAAAGCGAAAGCCAAAAGCATCAACTGCCTCAGCGGTATGCGCCAACTCGGTATCGCCACGCGGATGTATGTGGACGAAAATCAGAATACCCTGATGCCGTGGCGGCATGGCAACTATTCGCCGTGGGCACCCTTCACCATCAACGGCACTTTCGTGGTGAACCAAGACAGCCAGCGCATCTATTGGCAAGACATGCTGCGCTTGGGCGGCTATGCACCGTCGCAAAAAATCTTTGATTGTCCGTCGTTACTAGCCCCGGCGATTGGGATAGCCGCCGGTGCGGGTCGAAGCACCAATGCGACACTGGGCATCGGAATGAGCCGTCCGAGCTTTGGCGTGGAGATGGATTCAGCCGCCGTGGCCAACAAACCCGTGCGGGAAAACAATGTGATGCACGCCAGTGAATCGCTTTTGTTTGCCGATGCGGGCGTGCTGCCCCCGGGGGTTACGCCGAGTCCCATCGCCGACAACTGGGCCGAGCAGACTTCCAACGGAACGACCGGCTATGGCAGCAGCTACTTCAACACGCCGTCGGGCACGCAGTATCCCACAGATTTGGTTCGATCAGTGCCGCGTCACGCGGGCCGAGTCAACACCACTTGGTTCGATGGCCATGCTGAATCCATTAAGAACAGCAAGATTGGCTATCAATATCCCGCCGGTGATCCGAACGCCCTGTGGGATTTGCAATGAACCCAAACCTATTTCCTAAAAAACTCAGTAATCAATTAAATGCAAAGCCCATGAGCAAAAAGATACCGTTCATCGCCTCTGCAATCCTGCTCGCGGGCATAGCCACCATTTCCACCTACGCCTCCAACATCGTCAGCAATCATGTCACGGCTAGTCCGCCGAGCCGCGACGCTTCGCCCGCCACGAACCAGCCCAATATTATTTTCATTCTTTCCGATGACGTTGCGCAGGGCGACATCGGCTGTTACGGCCAGAAGTTGATTCAGACGCCGAACCTCGATCGCATGGCGGCTCAGGGCACGCGCTACACGCAGGCCTATTGTGGCAGCAGCATTTGCGCGCCGTCGCGCACTTCGCTGATGACCGGATTGCACCCGGGACATTCACCGGTGCGCGGAAATTATGAGATACCGGCGAAGTCAGCTTTTGGTGCCGGACAGCTTCCGTTGCCTGAATCCACGGTGACGGTGGCGCAGATTCTCAAGTCCGCCGGTTACGCCACCGCCTGCACGGGCAAATGGGGCATGGGGCAATTCGATACCACCGGCAGCCCGCTGAAAAAAGGCTTCGATCATTTCTACGGCTATAACGGACAGATTCAAGCGCACGAATATTTTCCGCCCGCGCTTTACCTCAACGATCAGCGGATTGAGTTGCCGGAAAATAAAAACGGCGCGAAAAAAATTTATGCGCCGGATTTGATTCTCAAAGACACACTCGACTGGGTTCGCGCCCACAAGGACGGCCCGTTTTTTCTCTACGACGCCACGACGCTGCCGCATTTCCGTTACGAAATTAATGACCTTGGCGAGTATGCGCACCGCGAAGGCTGGACACCGCAGCAGAAAACCTACGCCGCAATGGTCACCCGGCTCGACCGCGATGTGGGCGCAATCTTCGCGCTGCTCAAGGAACTCAAAATTGATACGAACACGCTGGTCATTTTCGCCGGCGACAACGGTTCAGCCTTGGAACCCAACACACCCATCGGAAAACTTTTTGACCAAAGCATGGGCGGCAAACTGCGCGACGCCAAAGGCAGTATGTATGAAGGCGGATTGCGTCAGGCCGGAATCGCCCGCTGGCCCGGCGTCATTCCCGCCGGTCGCGTGAGCGAAGAGCCTTGGGCGTTCTGGGATTTTCTGCCGACCGCCGCCGAAATTGCGGATGCCAAAATTCCCGCGAGCTGCCACCCCGACGGCCTCTCGTTGGTTTCTTTCTTGAAAGGCGGGCCGGCGCCGAAGCGTGATTATTTCTATTGGGAGTTGCACGCAGGCGAACCGCTGACCGCGATGCAAGCCGTTCGTTTTGGCGATTGGAAGGCGGTAAAAAACCGGCCGAATGCGCCGGTGGAACTTTACAACCTGCGCGAAGGTTCCGACGAAAAAACCAATCTTGCCGCCAGCCATCCCGACCTAGTCGAGAAAGCCAGCAACCTGATGCGGCAAGCCCATGTGGACGATCCCAACTGGCCGATGCAGCATCCGCCAAAAGCGAAACAACCGGAGAAATAACCAATCATGCCTCATGCATCCATCAGAGGTTTTAACGGCCTCTTCATTTCGATTCTTTGCAGCGCGTTTCTGTATCCAGTTTGCGCTGCCGACAATTCAACTGCCGCTGCGAAAACCAAGCCGAACTTTCTCTTCATTCTCGTGGACGATTACGGCATCAAGGACGTGGGCATTGAAGGCAGCAAGTTTTACGAGACGCCGAACATTGATGCGCTCGCCCGCAGCGGGATGCGGTTCACGCAAGGCTACGCCGCGTGCTGCGTGTGCAGCCCGTCGCGCGCGAGCATTTTGACCGGACAATACCCCACACGCCACGGCATCACGGATTACATCGGGGCTGAAGTGGGTCAAGCCTTCGCCAAAGCACGGCATAGCAAATTGCTGCCATCCGACTACGTGCGCAACCTGCCGGCGACGGAGACAACTTTGGCTGAGGCGCTCAAAAGCGCGGGCTACACGACCTTCTTTGCAGGCAAATGGCATCTCGGCAGCAAAGGTTCATGGCCGGAAAATTTCGGCTTCGACATCAACAAAGGCGGCTGGGACGCCGGTAGTCCCGAGGGCGGCTACTACGCGCCGTGGAAGAATCCCAACCTGCCCAGTGGTCCAGCCGGTCAATCGCTGACACAGCGGCTCGCCGACGAAACCATTTCTTTCATCGAGCAAAACACCAACCAGCCGTTTCTCGCCTATCTCGCCTTCTATGCGGTGCATGGCCCGATTCAAACCACCAAGCCGCTCTGGGCAAAATATCGCGCCAAGGCCGTCGCCCAACCGCAGCCGAAGGAGCGTTTTGAAATAGACCGCACCCTGCCCGTCCGCATCGTGCAGGACAATCCGATTTACGCCGGACTGATTGACGAAATGGACAACGCCACCGGCCGCGTCCTGAAAAAACTGGATGAACTCGGGCTGTCCTCTAACACGATTGTCGTGCTGACGGGCGACAACGGCGGCGTGGTTTCCGGCGACAGTTTCAGTTCGTCGCAACTGCCTTATCGCGGCGGCAAAGGCCGGCAGTGGGAAGGCGGCACACGCGTGCCGGTTTATATCCGCGCGCCAGGTCTCACCCCTGCCGGCAGCATTTGCGACACGCCGGTGAGCGGCATTGATTATTTCCCGACTCTTCTGCAACTGGCGGGAGTTACCAATTCACCGAAACAAATTGTTGACGGCGTCAGCCTCGTGCCGTTGCTAAAAGGCGGCAGCATCGCACCGCGTCCGCTCTTCTGGCACTATCCGCACTACGGCAACCAAGGCGGCGAACCTTCCTCCATCATCCGCTCGGGCGACTGGAAACTCATCCACTACTGGGAAGACGGCCGCAATGAACTTTACAATCTGGCCACCGACATCGGCGAGCAGCACGATTTGGCCGCGACGGAAACGAAACGCGCCGCCGACCTGTGGTCGCAATTGCAAGCGTGGCTGAAATCCACCGGCGCGAAACTGCCGCAGCCGAATCCCGATTACAATCCCGCCTGGGCCGAGCAAAAGCGCGCCGCCGCCTTGAAGCAAAAAGCCAACCTCGAAAGGCAACACGCGGAATTTCTGAATCCAAAGTGGCAGCCGGATCCGACGTGGTGGAAGAGCCAGCAAACGCCTGACTGAAGTTACATTTGTTTGGCGAATTATATGAGTCAGATGAAAGACGAATCCAACTTTTCGGCGAACCAATCGGCGCGGCGTGATTTTCTTAAGACGTCCGCCGCCACCGTGCTCGGGCTAGCTTTTTCGCGCCTACCGGTCATGGCCGGGCCGTTCACGCGCAAGGATTTTGAACGTCTTGTTCCCGCCGACAAAAAGCTTTCTGCCGATTGGGTGAAATCACTTTTTGAACGCGGCACGCCGGAAGTGTTACGCGGCAGTGAACTTAAACTGGTCGGGATGCCAGTCGGCGGCATCGGCTGCGGCCAGCTATATCTCGGCGGCGACGGACGGCTGTGGAATTGGGATATTTTCAACCAGAACATTTCCACCGGCGATAAGCATTATGCCAAGCCGCTCATGCCGAATTCGCCGCTCACACAAAAGTTTTCGCTGAAGCTCGGCGATAAAATTGTTTCGCTCGACCGCGACGGTTTTGCCGATGTGACTTTTCGCGGCGAGTATCCCATCGGCATCGTGAACTACGCGGATGCGAATGTGCCGCTGGCGGTGAAACTCGAAGCGTTCTCCCCGTTCATTCCGCTGAACACGGACGACTCCAGTCTGCCTGCGACAATTTTTCAATTTACTGTCCACAACACTTCCGCTGCAACAGTGGAAACGACGTTGACCTGCGAACTTGAAAATGCCGTGTGCTTGTATCACCGCAAACGCACCGGTGTTTTGCACAACCGTTTTGTGAAAGCGAACGGCGCGACCATTCTGCTCAGCTCGGCTGAAGCGGATGCCGACTTAAATAAATTGCCGGACTTCGGCACGATGGCGCTCGCGTTGCTCGGCGACACGAAGGAAACGAGCGGCGACAAATCTGCTGCGTTCACCGGGAAACTCATCGGCTCGCTCGGAAAAAAGCTCGCGCTCGCCGCGGGCGAGTCGCAGACGGCGACGTTCGTCCTCGCGTGGCATTTCCCGAATTTATCCCTGGGAAAGAAACAACCTGATGTCGGGCGGCATTACGCGACTCGGTTTGATTCGGCGCAGGCGGTGGCGGAATATGTCGCCGGCAATTTTCCGCGTCTCGAAGGCCAAACGAAGTTGTGGCGCGACGCTTGGTATGATTCGACGCTGCCATTTTGGTTTTTGGATCGCACGTTTCTCAACACCTCGATTCTCGCGACCTCGACCGGCTATCGTTTTGCGAACGGACGTTTCTACGGACGTGAAGGCGTGGGTTGCTGCGAAGGCACTTGCACCAGCGTCTGGTTTTATGCCCAGGCCATGGGGCGGCTCTTTCCCGACTTGGAACGGTCGGTCCACGAGCGGCAGGATTTTGCCGAGGGCATCGGCTTCGATCCGAAAACCGGCGGCATCTGGACGCGCGGCGAATATCGCGGCGACTTCGTGCTGGACGGGCAGGCCGGCAACATTCTTCGCGCTTATCGTGAGCATCAGATTTCGCGGGACGACGCTTTTCTGAAGCGGAATTGGCCGCAGATCAAAAAGGCCATGCAATGGCTGATCCAGCAAGACGGCAACAACGACGGCATCATTGAC
>Ga0209698_10005422_pt1 | contig 13805 bp, 14 predicted proteins | sample LitLauG_LLR_2012_FD_187203 | JGI IMG/M metagenome (GOLD analysis project Ga0209698, IMG submission 187203) | Freshwater sediment microbial communities from Pennsylvania, USA - Little Laurel Run_MetaG_LLR_2012 (SPAdes) (version 2) | ecosystem: Environmental > Aquatic > Freshwater > Creek >... | reverse complement strand
CCGCTAGCGGCGCACGCGACTCGACTGACCAGCGGCCCAACGCGCCCACCCGCCACGCCACCCTGTGAACCTTGGTGTTGGCCCCATCAATCGGGCAGGTGTCCCGCCTGCCCGTCACATCGAGGAGCCCATGAAGCCCGACCGCCAAGAACTGCCCTCTGATGTATCACCTCGAGTGATGGGGGCGGTCACGACCCACGCACGCTCGTCGTTGAGGTCTACGACTACCCGCACCCACCTTCGGGGATCGACGTGTCGCCGATAGAAAGTGCTCGCGGCCTGGGATCGCGCACCTGACGTTTGCTGGCGCCGGGAACGCGGCGACGCGCAGGGCCCGCAAGCAGAGCCGGATCTCCGCCGTCGTCGTGCGTTTCAGCCGGGCGCGCAAACGCTACGAGCGCCAGGGCGTGCTCGTCGAGGAGCCAGCACTCCAACAGGCCGAAGGGGAATGCCTCGCCGACGAGGACGCCCGCTTGCGCCGTCGTCAGCGAGAACGCAAGCGGCGCGCCGTCGAGGACGCGGACTTCGAGCATGAGCTCCCGAACGAGATCGGCCGGCTGTTCCCGGGCTGCTCCCCTGAGCGTGTGAGGGAGATCGCCTCACACCAGCAGGCGCGGTAGCGGTCGCGTCGGCTGGACCGCCTCCGTGCGCGCGCTCGAGCCGACCGCGATCACGCTCGCAGTGGCTGCCGCTGCGCGTCATCGTGAGGACGCGCGCATCGTGCCGAGATGTGACACTGAGTGCCCGCGACGAGGGAGGGCATCGCTGTGACACAGATCATCGACAAGCGTGTGACGGCCGAGATCGAGGGCGACTTCGTTGTCTTCCTCATCGGCATGCGGATCAACAAGCTCCTGAAGGCATCGAAGTGGCTGCCCGTCTTCTTGGCGATGCCCAAGATGGTGCGCGAACTCGAGCAGAATCCCGAGTCCGGGTTCCTCGGCGCAAAGCTCTATCTGGGCAGCCCCCGCCAACCGATGCTCGTCCAGTACTGGCGCTCCTTTGAGCACCTGGAGACCTACTCCCGAAGCCGGGACAAGGCGCATTGGCCCGCTTGGGTCGCCTTCAACAAGCATGTCGGGTCGAGCGGCGATGTCGGTATCTGGCATGAGACCTACCTCGTCCCCGCCTCGAGCTACGAGTGCGTCTACAACAACATGCCGCCCACTGGCCTCGGCGCCGCGACACGACTGGTGCCGGCGGCCGGTCGCAAGGCCACAGCAGCGAGCCGAGCAGGGCTGCGTGACGAGCCCTATCCCGACGGCGCCCACACCGACGGCATCGAGATCTGAGCCCGGCCGGGTCGTCCCAGGGTTCGAAAGCCGCGAAACGAGAGCTGATTCGCGCTCACGCGGCCAACCACCGCGATACGCCTTGGCGGTGTGGTTTGCGCAGCGGATCCGGCCTCCAGCCGCCCGCCCGGAGCGCCGGCCTATGCGGGCGGGACCTGGTTGTTCACCTGCGGTCCGTGGTACAGGTGGTCTTGGTCCTTGCACGCGGGCGGGAAGAAGAACTGGACGCTGTCGCTGCGCACGTTGTTGTAGCTGGCGTAGAGGGTCGCGCGACCGATCGTCCCTACGGCGCAGTTCCTGTCGGTGCTCCTCGTGACCCGCACCCTGATCTTCATGATGTTTCCCGGGTAGCCCCGCGTCATTGCGTAGTGGGAGTGGTAGTCGAGGTGGATTTAGAACAGCTGATGTTCAACGCCGTCTGCCGTCTTGACCAAGAAATGCCCTCCCCTCAGGTACAGATAAGCCCGGCCGGCTTCCGGTTTGCCCGGAGCTTCCGGCTGTTCCTTGAGTTCCAAGAGGCCGTTGGCCTTGAGCGTGAAGACCTTGTTGTTGTCGTAGCCCTTCACGGTGATCCAGTTGCCCGTGGAGCCCGCCGCCGAGGGTTTCATGAGGATGCCTTGGACGGCCGTGCCCGCTTCGGGCCCGTTATGAGATTCGAGTGAGAGCATCGCCGCGTTCGCGTCGCCCGACGGGCTCCCAGACTCGTTGGTGTGCGACACCTTGATCGAGCCGTGCGAGCTCTCCACACCCGAGACCTCGAGGGTTGAGAAGTCACGGTTGGCCGAGACGACGTTGAGAGCCGCGCCTGTACCCGCGGTCGCCTTCAGGAGAATCGTCGCCGCATGATGCGAGGTGGATTCCCCTTCCGCGCGAACGGCTTCGCCCGTCACGCTCGAGAACACCGACGCGCCGAACGCGCAAGATGCTGAAGTGCAGTTCGGGCTGGACACGCCCGCTTCCCCTCGTTCGCCCTTGGGACCGGTGGGCCCCGCTTCCCCTCTGGGGCCCGTCGGTCCGGCGGGCCCTGTCGGGCCGGTGGACCCGGTCACCCCCGTCGCGCCGGTAGCTCCTGCAGGCCCGGTCACCCCCGACCCTCCTGTCGCGCCGGTCGCTCCGGCGGGCCCGGTTGCCCCTGCTTCTCCCGTCGCGCCGGTGGCTCCTGTGGACCCTGTTGTGCCTGCTTCTCCTGATGCGCCGGTCGCGCCGGTGGGCCCCGTGGGCCCGGTTGAGCCTGCTTCGCCTGATGCGCCGGTCGCGCCCGCGGGCCCTGTGGGCCCTGTTGTCGCTGCTTCCCCCGATGCGCTCGTCAGGCCGTTGGGCCCGGTGGGGCCGGTGGAGCCGGTCACCCCCGAGCTGCCAGTCGGACCGGGAGCGCCTGTGGGGCCCGTTGTACCGGCTTCGCCCGAAGCGCCCGCCGGCCCCGTCGGGCCGGTCGGGCCGGTCGGGCCGACTTCTCCCGGGCCTCCCGCCGGACCGGTGGGTCCCGACCTGCCTTCCTTGCCTTCGGCTCCGAGTTCGACGAGTTTGTATTTCGCTTTGCAGACCCCGTGTATGGGGGTCACGGCGACTGTGCCTTCTCGTTCTGGTACGCACAGCTTGACCGCGCTGTCAGCCACCGCGCCACCGGCCAGCACGGCCGACGGCCCGACCGCCACGGCCCCCGCCAACAGCACGCCCCGGAGAGCGCTGAACATCATCACCACCGTTCCCTTCCATCCCGTTGTGGGGCATGTGAAACAGGTCCTGCCCCGAGAGCGTTTGATCGCAGGCTAACCGGCGGGTCTGAGCGGAGCGTCGGTTGGATCCTCCGGTATGCTCGGGCGACCGATGACCCAGGCCGACCGGCACATCGCGGAGAAGGATCGCTGCAAGGCGTGCGACGGCACCGGCTGGAAACAGTGGTCGTCGGAGTCCGAGCCCGAGGCGAAGTGGATCGTCTGCCGCGAGTGCATCGGCACCGGGCGCACCGACCAGAAGGGGCGCAAGCGCCAGAAGCCCGACGGCGCCGGCTAGAGGTGCGGGCTTGCGGGCGAGGTCGCGCGGGGTGCGTCGCCGGCTGCTACCAGACCTGTGCGGCGCCGCAGTGGGGGCAGGTCACGCCCGTCGATACGGTCGCTTCGAAGAGGTAGCCGCACGCGCACGCGTAGGAGGCCCGGTCCAGTGGGCCTCCGGCCTCGCGCACGCGCGCCGCGGCCAAGTCGAGCTCGGGTGGGGGTGCGGCTTCGCTCGCGGGGGCGGTCGCCTCGCTGGTAGCGGGAGTCGGCGGCGCTGCGCTCGCGCGCGCGTCCGATGCACGCCGATGGGCGCGGCGGCGCTCCGCCAGGGGATGGGCAAGTTTCGCTCTCAGCATCGTCCACCCACTACAACGTCATCCACGGCTCGAGGTTTCGCCCTGCAACGCGACTTTCCCTGCCGGAGGGCGCCGACGGGGCGCGCAAGCGCGCTGCTGGCAGGGCTCATTTTGGAATACTGGGCGCGATGAACCCGGCGCGCAAGCGAAAACTGCGGCTTGTCGTGGCGCTGAGCGCGGCCGTCGTGCTTGCGAGCGCGCTGATCTACACGAGCTTCAGCGCGGCGAGCCCCGCGCTTAGCCCGTCGCAGCTGCTCCACGAGGCACAATCGGGCCGCAGCTACCAGGTCACGGGCACGGTCGTGAAGGGCTCGGTCCACCGCGAAGGCGCGGTGCTGGACTTCAGCGTCGCCGATCGGGCGGGCAGCGGCGCGGTGGCGCTCGCGTACACCGGCACGGTGCCCGATCCCTTCCACGAAGGGCGCGAGGTCATCGTGACGGTGCAGAGGCAGGGCACGCGCTTCGTCGGCGAACGCAACTCGCTGATCACGAAGTGCCCGTCGAAGTACAAGAGCGCTCCGCCGAGCGAGAACCAGGGCTCTTGAGCGCGCCGGCCGGTATCGCCGGGCGCGGGCGCGCGCGTTAGGCGTCCATGGCGGGACTCGGCTACGCATGTCTGCTGCTGGCGCTCGCGGTGTGCGTGTACGGGATCGGCGCCTCGATCTACGGGGTGCGCACCGGCAGGCCCGAGTTCACAGCGTCGGGCCGGCGCTCGATGTATGCGCTGGCCGGCGTGTTGACGGCCGCCTTCGCGGTGCTCGAGGTCGCGTTCCTGTCCAACGATTTCGCGTTCAACACCGTCGCCGACACGTCCAGTCGCACCACGCCCGGGCTCTACCGTGCCGCGGCCGTGTGGTCATCCCAGGAAGGCTCGCTGCTGCTGTGGGCGTGGCTGATGTCCATCTGGTCGAGCCTCGCGCTGTTCCTCACGCGCAGGCGCCTGCGCGACATCGCCGGCTACGCGACCGCGATCCTGCTCGGTTTCGGAGCCTTCTTCGTGTCGCTGATGGTCTTCTACGCAAACCCATTCGTGACCACGACCCCGGCGCCCGCGGAAGGGCAGGGCCTGGACCCGCTGCTGCGCTTCCCGACGATGATGATCCACCCGCCGATGCTGTATTCCGGCTATACGCTCTGCATCGTCCCGCTGGCGTTCGGGATGGGCGCGCTGCTCGCGCGCAGGCTCGACGCGGACTGGATCAGGGCGATCCGGCGCTTCTCCTTCGCCGCCTGGCTGTTCCTGGGCGCGGGCATCCTGCTCGGCGCGCGCTGGTCCTACGCGGAGCTCGGCTGGGGCGGATACTGGGGATGGGACGCGGTCGAGAACGCGTCCCTGATGCCGTGGCTCACCGGCACCGCCTTCCTTCACTCGCTGATGATCCAGGAGAAGCGCGGGATGCTGAAGGTGTGGAACGTCTCGCTCGCGCTGGCCACCGGCACGCTCGCGATCATGGGGACGTTCCTCGTGCGCAGCGGGGTCCTCAACTCGATTCACGCCTTCGGCGGGCAGACCTTGGGCGTCCCCTTCGTGATCCTGATCGGGATCCTGATCGCGGGCTCGATCTACCTGGTCGTCTCGCGTCGCGAGATGCTGCGCAGCGAGCATCGCCTGGACTCGCTGCTCTCGCGTGAGTCGATCTTCCTTGCCAACAACGTCGTGCTGGTGGGGTTGTGCTTCGTGATCTTCTGGGGCACGTACTTCCCGCTGATCTCCGAGGCGCTCACCGGTCACGAAGCGTCGGTGGGGCCGCCCTGGTTCGATCGCTACACGGTTCCGCTCGCGTTGATGCTCGTATTCCTGAGCGGTATCGGACCATTGATCGCATGGCGACGCGCGACGCTCGCCAACGCCCGGCGCAACTTCCTCGCGCCGCTCGCGATCGCGTTCGCGACGCTGCTCGGCCTCGAGCTCGCGGGAGGGGCGCACAAGCCGCTCGCGGTCACGATGTTCTGCTGCGCCGCGTTCGTGCTGGGCAGCGTGGGCCAGGAGTTCGTCCGCGGCACGCGCGCGCGCAGGGCGATGGCGGGAGAGGCCTCGCCGCGGGCGCTGCTCGCGCTAATGCGCCGCAACCGCAGGCGCTACGGCGGCTACATCGCGCACGTGGGCATGGCCGTGCTTTTCGTGGGGGTGGCTGCGTCGTCCTCCTTCCAGCACGCCACCGAGCTCGGGCTCTCGCCCGGGCAGTCCGCGCGCGTGGGCGCCTACACGGTTCGCTACGTGCGCCCGACAGCCACGGTCACGCCCCGCTACGACGCCGCGCACACTGGCTCCACGCTGAGCCTGGGCGCGCTGCTCGACGTCACGAAGGGTGGTCCGCGGGGTCCCCACGTGGCCACGCTGAACCCGAGTGAGGGCTACTACGCCTCGCAGGACCCGAGCCAGGGAACCGTCGGCAGCCTGATCGGCGGGCAGGCTGTGAGCCACGTGGCGATGGATGCCGGCATCACGCGTGACGTGTGGACCGCGATCCAGCCCGATATCGAAGCGCCCGCGCTGAAGCGCATCGTGGAACTCGGCAACCGTACGCTGCCGGCTCAGGACGCCGTCGTCGCGATCGGCGTTCTCGCGAAAACCTACCTCGAGCACCCGCCGCAGGCGCAGTTCCATCTCATCGACTCGCCGCTGGTCATGTGGATCTGGCTGGGGGGGATGATCGTCGTGGGCGGCGGTCTGATCGCGATCTGGCCCGCGCCGAGCGCCGTCCGCCGGCGCGCGTCGGTGCGTGCACGCGCGCGCGCTGTGCGCGGTCTGGCGCGCGCCTGAGCACACGACGCCCGTGAGAGCCTGAGGCGAGAGGGTGGGCCTGCTGATCGTGTTGCTGACGCTCTTGCTGGTGGGGGCCGTCGTCGTGGTCGTGAGCGCCCCGCTGCGGGCCGCGCGCGCCGGCGCCCCCGAGCTCTCCTCGAGCGGGGGCGACCACGCGGCGGGGCCGCTGCAGCTCGAGCGCCTCGAGCAGCTCGAGGCTGCGCGTGAGGCCAAGTACCGCGAGCTCCGCGACCTCGAGCTGGACTTCCGCACCGGCAAGCTCTCGCGCGCCGATTACGAGGCCACCGATGCGCAGCTGCGCGCAGAGGCGATCGCGATCCTCGATCGCCTCGATCGCGTTCAGGCCGGCGAGGCCTCGCTCAGGACCAGGGGTGCTTGAGCAGCACGATCGCGTTCACGAAGAACAGCACCGCGAAGAAGACGGTCCAGCGGTTGAGGTTGCGCTCGACGAGCGAGCCTCCCCCCAGTGGGCCGACGCCGCTGCCGACGCCGAACGCGCCCGAGAGCCCGGAGTCCTTGCCGGAGTGCATCAGCACGAGCAGCACGAGGACGACCGCTATGACTACCTGGATGGTCGAGTCGATGGCTTCCATCGCTGCAAAGCCTAGCGCGCGCGGCCCCGGATGTGGCGCACGCGCGGGCGCATGCAGCGCGCGGCGCGCTCGCACGGCCCCAGCCGCGCCGTGACAGTCCAGCGCCGCGGCGCGAGGCTCGCCCGCCGCGCCGCGGGGGTCTGCGCCGCGGTGTAGGGTTTCCCGGCTGCAGCGTGCATTGCGACAGAGAGGCCAGGGGACTTTGAGCGTCTTGATACGAGCTAGGGCGGCGTACGGTCAGCGCCACGCTCCGTCGCCTGCAATCGCGCGGCGTCCCGGCCCGCAGGAGTGCGCCCCCGCGCCCCGAACATGCTGCGAGGGCGCTACTGCGACGCCACGCCTGCGCTGTCGGTAGGGTGCCCCGTTCCTGCACAACATGACCGCACGGCTACACGTAATCGACGGGCACTGCCGAGAAACCTTTACGGATTGCCGCGTGGCTGCCGATATGACCCGCGGTGGACCCATCCCGCGCCCGTGGGATGGCTCCTGCCGAGGCAGAAGCTGAAGACAGGACCATGGGAAGACCCCAACGCGCACACCGACCGAGCACGCTTAGCCCCTCCGCCTTCAGGCGCAGGGCGATCCGCGCGCTGCTCTCCGCGCTCGCGGGCAGCGGCCTGAGCGCGGCCGGGCTCGGCGGGCCGCTCGTCAGCAGCGCGCTCGCCGCCGGCTCGCAGGAAACCTCGACCACGCAGACGAGCACCACCGAAACGACGGGCCAGGAAAAACAGGGCTCCCAGCAGGGCACCACGACGACGCCCGAAACAACTACGACCACCTCCACGACCCCGACGACCACGACGACGAGCACGACGCCCACGACGACGACCGCCACGACCACTACGCCGACCGCGACGACTCCGGCCGCGCAGAGTCCCGCCGCGGCGCAGGCACCGACGGAAGCGCCCACCGTCGTCCTGCAGCGCAAACAGCAGGCGGAGACCTCGGGCGGCGCCGAAGCGTCGAAGGCCACGCCGAAGAGCACGCCGACCAAGAAGAAGCGCCAGCCGAACAACGTGGCCGCATCTCCGCAGTCGGTCGCCGACACCGCGGCGCTCGAAGCGATCCTCGCGTCGAGCAACGCCTCCTTCGAGGCACTCAACTTCTACCGGATCCCGCTGTTCCTGCTTCCTGTCTACAAGGCCGCGGCCGTGCAGTACGGGGTGCCGTGGCAGATCCTCGCGGCGATCAACGAAATCGAGACCAACTACGGCAGCGACCTCTCGGTCTCCACGGCGGGCGCCGTGGGCTGGATGCAGTTCATGCCCTCGACATGGCTGCAGTACGGCGTGGACGCCCTGAACGCCGGCTACGCGGACCCCTACAACCCGGTCGACTCGGTCTTCGCGGCGGCTCGCTACCTGCGTGCGGCCGGCGCCGCGACCAACCTGAAAGCGGCGATCTTCGCCTACAACCACTCCGAAGAATATGTGAGCTCGGTGCTGCTGCGTGCGAAGCTGATAGGCGCCTACCCGACGTCGGTGGTGGCGACCCTCACCGGCCTCATCGACGGGCGCCTGCCGGTCACCGGCAAGCGGCTCTCGTGGAGCACGCTGCAAGTTGCGCCGTCCTCCGCGCCCGTCTCGAGCGCGACGGCCGGCGCGGCCGCCATAGCGGGCCACACCGCCGCGGGCTCCGGCGCCGTCGCCGCAGCGCCCGCTGTGGGCGCCGGCGCGAGCGCGCCCTCGCCGTCGGTCGCGGCGGCGGGCGCCGCAGTGGCACGCCAGCCGCTGCAGCTCGCCGACCTGACCACCGGCCCGCACGCATCGGTCGTGGCGGTGCAGGACGGACGCGTGACCGCGATGGGCCACTCGCGCAAGCTCGGCTACCACCTGGTCCTGCGCGACGTCTACGGCGACGTGTTCACCTACGCAGGGCTCGGCGGCCTCGCACGGACCTTCACGCGGGACAAGTCGACGAGCGCCTCCGTGCAGACGCCGGTGGTTCAGGCGGCAAGCACGCGTGCACCCGCGCCGAGGTCTGCCGCGAGTGCCGGTACGCAGCTGCCGGTGACGCTCCAGGTCAAGGCTCACGACGCTGCCCGCGCCACCACGGTCGCGCGCGGCGGACAGGTCGCCATCGCTCCGGTCGCACAGGAAGGGCTACCCGCGGGCATGAACCGCGTGCGCCTGTACGCCCGGCCTCACAACCCCGACGCGCGTGCCGCGGCGGTTGCGCGCGCGGCCGCGGCGGCACGCGCCGCGAGCTCTACCGCGAGCCAGCCCCTGCGGGTCGGCTCGGTCGTGGCGGCCGGCACGGTGCTCGGTCGCGTGCTCGTCTCAAGCGGCGGTCTCAGTGGTCACCTGCGCTTCGCGGTGCAGCCGGCGGGGGACTCCGCGAGCATCAACCCCGGACCCGTGCTCGCCAACTGGGCACAGCTCCAGGCGGCGCTGCACCCCGAGGGCGCAAAGGCCACGAATCCCCTGCTCGGCGCGACCGCCAGCGATGTGCTGCTGCTCTCGCAGTCCCAGCTCGAGCGCGCGGTGCTGTCCGACCCGGCGATCCAGATCTATGCGTGCGGCCGCCGCGACATCGCCGCGGGCCTGGTCAACCGGCGCGTGCTCGCGGTGCTCGCGTTCCTCGCGCGCAGCGGCCTCGTTCCGACGGTCAACGCGCTGCGCTGCGAACAGGCTCAGTACGCGGCCGACGGCAGTCTCTCGAGCGCCGACGAAGGCGACGTGCTGGGGATCTCGGCGATCAACGGCGTGCCGATCGCGCACCACCAGGGCCCGGGGACGATCACCGACCTCACGATCCGCACCGTGCTGAGCCTGCCCGGCGAGTTCGTGCCGCGTGAGATCCTGAGCCTGATGCGCTACCCGCACGCGCCCAGCACGCGAGCGAGCGCCGCCTACTGGAACCAGCTCGAGCTCGTCTTCGCTCCTGCCCGCGGGACTGCGCAGGGAGCGCGGGTGGCCCACTCCGCACGAGCGGGCCGCGCCGCCCCCTCGCCGCTCATCGCGCGCACACTCGACCCCACGCAGTGGAACCAGCTGATGACGCGCGTGGCCGCGCTGCCGTTCCCCAAGGTCTCCACCAAGCCGAGTTCGGCGGCGGTGCCTGACCCGAAGAAGCACTAGGCGCCGCTGCGCCGCCCAGGCCGCCGCGGCGTGGGGCGCCCCCGGTGCCTACCCTCCCGCGCCGGCGGGCGGAGCGCCACTGCTGCCGCCACCCGGCCGTGCGAACCTGCCGCGCAGCGCGGTCGCGCACTTGACCTCGGCGGCTTTGAACTTGGGGCTCGCGACCTCGCTGCCCTTCGTGCTGAAGATGGGTCCGTTGCCCGTGGTGTTCGGTGGGGGCAGGTTCACGCCGTTTTCGCGCATGCATGCGGCGAATCTCACGAACGCCTGCCTCGACGCCGGGCTGTTGGCGACGCCGCCTTTGAAGCGTCCGGCGAGTGCTCCCACGCACTTCCTCAGCGCTGCTTGGTACTGCGCCCGCGTGACCCCCTTCGGCAGTGCCGGCCCCCCGGCGGGACCTCCGAGGAAGCCTCCCGGGCTCGACGGGCGCTGCCCTGGTGTGCGATTTGGCAGCGTGACGCCGTCCTTCTGCAGGCAGGCGCGCAGCGCCGCGAAGCGGCTCGCGCCGGGCCGGGGTGGGACGGTCGTGGATGCGCTCGCGCTGGCGCTCGCGGTGGAGCCGGTGCTCGAGCTGCCGGTGGAGCCGCTGGAGGAGCCGCCGCAAGCCGCCAGCAGGATGCCGACGAGCACGAGGGCGATCGCGGCCGTGAAGGCGGTGGAGTGCCTGCGGGTGGTGAGGTGGGGCATATGGCTCCTTGTGGGATGGCCGCCAGCAGGGCCGCGCCGGCGCGATGTCGGAGACGCCCATTGTGCTTTCGGCGGCTAAGTTCTGGGTAAGACGCCCCAGGGGTGCGCGCGAGCCTATCCGCCTCCGAACAGTGAGGGCGCGCCGGAGGCGCCGCCCGAGCCTGCGCCCGAGCCTCCGAGGAGCCCCCCGAAGCGGCTCGCGCCCGAGCCGCCGACCGTGATCGCTTCGGCGCTGACGACGCCGCTGGAACTGCTCGCACCGACGATCGTGACGCTTTCACCTGGATGGATCGCCGGCACGCTCGACTTCACGGTCTTCGTCACCCCCGTGCCCGCCGAGGTGAGGATCTTCACGGTCGCGCCTTCGGAGTCGGTCACGTACAGGGTGGCGCCGTCAAGGTATGCGACGGTCCCCTGGGTGGGACGCGCGAAGCCGCCCGCGGCTGCGACGCCCGAGGACGCGGCTCCAGCCGGGGAGGCTCCGCCGCGCGCGCCTGAAAGTGCGCGAAAGCGCGAGGCGAGGGCCGAGCCCGAGGTCGCGCCGGCAGAGCTCGAGGAGCCCTGTCCCTTCTCCACGAGCACGCCGCCGATGAAGCCGACCGCTACCAGCAGGACGGCGAGCAGCGAGAGCGGCAGCGGCGTCAGCAGACGCCGCCGCGGGCGCCGTGGTAGCTCGTGCTCCTCGCGCGGCCATTGCTCCTCTCCGTAGAGCGGCTCCTCGCCGGCCGCGTCGGACTCGCCGAGCGCGGCATACGGCTGGGTGCCGTGCTCGATAGCGGCCTCCTGGTCTGATCGGGTTGGTTCCTTGGCGGACATCTGGGTCTCCTTCTGCGAGATTGCGGGCTGGCGGCGGACCGACTGCTCCCTACTCGAAGCGCAGTGCCTCGATCGGGCGCATCGCTGCGGCGCGCGCGGCGGGGTAGGTGCCGAAGAACAGGCCCGAGGCGACGGCGGCGCCGAAGGCGAGGAAGATCGAGTACGTGGCGATCGCGGGATGCACGCCGGCGATCTCGAACTGGCTGCCGATGACGCCGACCGCGACGCCGGCCACGCCCCCGATCAGCGACACGAGCACCGCCTCGGTGAGGAACTGGGTGAGGATGTCGCTGCGGCGTGCGCCGATCGCCTTGCGGATACCGATCTCGCGGGTGCGCTCGGTGACCGACACGAGCATGATGTTCATGACCCCGATCCCGCCGACCAGCAGGGAGATCGCGGCAACCTCGCCGAGCAGGGTCGTGAACACGCTGCTCGTCGAGCTCGACGTTTCCAGCAGCGAGCCCTGGTTGAGCACGCTGAAGCCCGGTTCGGCGGTGTTCTTGACCCGGTGGCGTTCGTCGAGGATCTGTGTGATCTCCGCTTCGGCGGCGTTGAGCGAGGATTCCGATGACGCCTGGACGGTGATCGAGTTGATCGGGCCGGGGCCGGCGAGCGAGCTCTGCACGGTGGTGATCGGCGCCATCACCACGTCGTCCTCGTTCGTCGCTCCGTTGGTTCCCTTCTTGGCGAGCACGCCGATCACTTCGTAGTTGCTGCCGTTGACCTTCATGTTCTGCCCGAGCGGGCTGACGCCGGCGAATAGTTCCTGCAGGACTTCTCTGCCGATCACCGCGACTCGCCGGTGTTCGGCGACGTCGGCTTCCGTGAAGGAGGAGCCTTCCGCGAGCTTGTAGCTGTGCGCGGTCAGATAGGAGGGTGTGGTGCCGACGAACGATGATGGTTCATAGCTCGAGCTGCCGTACACGAGCTTCACCGCGCTCGCGCCGACGACCGGGGAGGCGCTCCTGACGTCGGGAGCGAGGGCGTGGTCCTGCAGCGCCTGCGCATCCTGTCTGGTGAGCGAGATGCTCGCGGTGGTGCTGGCGCGCGCGCCGCCGCGAAAGCCGCCGCTGCCCTGTACGACGAGCACGTTCGTGCCGAGGCTCTGGATCTGCGAAGCGACCGCCTTGGAGGAGCCGTTGCCGACGGCGATCAGGACGATCACAGAGGCCACCCCGATCGTCATGCCGAGGATCGTCAGTCCCGAGCGCAGCTTGTTGGCGGTGATCCCGTTCCACGCGATGCGCAGGGTCTCCGCGCCGATCATGATCGCGCCTCGAGCGCGCCGGGCTGCTCGGCGCGGTGCGCGGACTTCTGTGCGCGCGGTGGCGGCGGCGGGTCGTGCACCGCCACGCTGCGGTGGTCCTCGACGATCTCCCCGTCGCTCAGTCGCACCACCCGCTTGCACTGCTCGGCGACGTCGGGCTCATGGGTGATGAGCACGACCGTGCGCCCTTCCGCGTTGAGCCGCGAGAAGATGCACAGGACCTCCTCGGTGGAGCGGGAGTCGAGGTTGCCGGTGGGCTCGTCGGCGAGGATCAGCGAAGGGCTTGTCACGAGCGCCCGCGCGACCGCCACGCGCTGCTGCTGCCCGCCGGAGAGCTCGGAGGATTGATGGTTCATGCGCGCCGCCATGCCGACCGAGCGCAGCGCAGCTTCGGCGCGACGCCTGCGCTCAGCGCCACGAAGCCCCGCGTACGCGAGCGGCAGCTCGACGTTCACGAGCGCGCTCGTGCGCGCCACCAGGTTGAAGCTCTGGAAGACGAAGCCGATCTTGCGGTTGCGCAGGTCGGCAAGATCGTCCTCGTCCATCTCGCCCACGTCCACGCCGTCGATCAGGTAGCGCCCGCTCGTGGGGACGTCCAGGCAGCCGAGGATGTTCATCAGCGTGCTCTTGCCGCTGCCGGAGCTGCCCATGATCGCTACGAGGTCGCCCGCGTCGATCTTCAGCGTGATGTCGCGCAGCGCCTGCACCCTGATCTGGCCGAGCTCGAAGACCTTCGACACGCCGTGCACCTCGATGACCGGGTGGCGCGACGCACGCCCGCCGCGGCCCCGCGTGCCCTCGCGCTGCGGCGCTGCGCGCACGACGAGCGGCTCGCTGCGCGGCCGCCTCACCCTCGCCGCAGCGCGCCTGCGCGGCAGCGCCGCCATCAGCCGCCGCCCCTGAAGAAGGCGCCACCGCCGAAGCCGCCGCCGAGCCCACCTCCCGGC
>Ga0209698_10005421_pt1 | contig 13806 bp, 10 predicted proteins | sample LitLauG_LLR_2012_FD_187203 | JGI IMG/M metagenome (GOLD analysis project Ga0209698, IMG submission 187203) | Freshwater sediment microbial communities from Pennsylvania, USA - Little Laurel Run_MetaG_LLR_2012 (SPAdes) (version 2) | ecosystem: Environmental > Aquatic > Freshwater > Creek >... | reverse complement strand
ATACCTCCGGCGGTACACCGCGCGGCTCAACACCAGCGTGTCCATGGCCCGCGTCATGCCCACGTAGCACAGCCGGCGCTCTTCCTCGATGTCGTCCATCTCCAGCAGCGTACGCGAGTGCGGAAACAATCCCTCTTCCAGCCCGCACAAAAAGACGAGCGGAAACTCCAGCCCTTTGGCGGCGTGTAGCGTCATCAGCGTGATTCGCGCCGACTCGTCGTAGCCGTCGGCATCGCTCACCAGGGCGGCATGATCAAGAAACTGCTCCAGCGTCTCCCCACGATCTTTCGAGTCCAGCGCCGCATTCACCAGTTCGCGCAGGTTCTCCACGCGGGACAGAGCCTCAGGCGTATCTTCCTCTTCGAGCTGCTTGATGTACCCCGTACGGTCGATCAGGAACTTAAGGATCTCGGCCGTGTTCGCGGCCTCGCCGGAAGTGCGGAAGGCGCCCGCATCCCCCGTAGCGCCGGCATCCTGACCGCTGTCGAGCGGGCGTCCCGCCCGCTCTTCTTCTTCCACGGGGAACGCAGTTCCGCCTTCTTCCGCGTCTTCTTCCCGATCCCCGAAATCAAACTCCAGCGGATCGAACTCCGTACCCTCATCCCCCGAAGCCGCGATAGCCGCGGGCGACAGGGGGCGGGACGCCCCCCGGACACCCGGCGGGACGCCGGCGCTACTCTCTGCGAACCGCTCCACATAGGTTCCCGCCAGCATGGCTCGCGCGTCTTCGATCAGCTCGCGGAAATTCTTCAGCGCCTGCAGCGCCCGTGGCGGCAACAACTGGCGCTCGATCGCCTGCCCGAGCGCACCCCACAACGACACGCCCGTTTCCAGTGCCAACCGCTCGAGAATTTCGATTGTCGACTTCCCAATTCCGCGCGCCGGAGTATTGATCACGCGCAGAAGCGACACGGAATCGTCGGGATTCAGAATGACCTTCAGATACGAGATCATGTCTTTGATCTCGGCTCGCTCGTAGAACGAGAAGCCACCCACTACGTGATACTTCAGCTGATAGCGGCGCATGGCTTCTTCGAACAATCGTGATTGCGAGTTTGTCCGGTAGAGCACGGCCGCGCGCGGCGTCTCGCCCGCCTCTACGGCTTCGCGCAAATAGCGTGCAATACGGTCCGCGACGAACAGGGCTTCATTCTCTCCGTCGGGCGCTTCGTAGTAGCCGATCTTCGTCCCGCCCTGGCGCGACGTCCATAGATTCTTGCCCTTGCGCTTGAGGTTGTTCGCGACCACCGCCGACGCGGCTTCCAGAATGTTCTGGGTCGAGCGGTAGTTCTGTTCCAGGCGGATGATCTTCGCCTCGGGAAAGTCCTTCTCGAACTCAAGAATGTTGCGAATGTCGGCTCCCCGCCAGGAATAGATCGACTGATCCTCGTCGCCCACCGCGCACAGGTTGTGCCGCGTGCCCGCCAGCAATCGCATCAGTTCATACTGCGGGCGGTTCGTATCCTGGTATTCGTCGACCAGGATGTACTGAAAGCGCCGGTTGTAGTAGTCGCGCACCGCCGCCACCGACTTCAGCAGGCACAACGCCTCCAGCAGCAGATCGTCGAAGTCGAGCGCGTTCGCCTTGCGCAGTTCTTTGCGATACTCCTCGAAAATGTGGGCAATCTTCTCGGTCTTCGGGTCCCCCGATTGCAGATAAATTTCCTGCGGATCGAGCATGTGATTCTTCGCCCACGAAATGCGCCCCAGCGCGATGCGCGGCGTGAGGTCCTTATCGTCGAGGCCCATCCGCTTCATGACGGACTTCACGATGCTCTGCTGATCAGCTTCGTCGTAGATGACGAAATTCTTGGTGTGTCCGATGGACGGCTGCCCCGGCACGGTCGACGGAATCCGCAACGCTTCGATGTCGCGCCGCAGCACGCGTACGCAGAAGGAATGAAACGTCGAAATGACGGGCTTGGCTACCGACAGGCCACCCACGATCCGCTCGACGCGATCCACCATCTCGGCCGCAGCCTTGTTGGTGAAGGTCACGGCCAGGATCGACTCGGGCATCACTCCCATGTGCTCGATGAGGTAGGCGATGCGGTAGGTAATCACCCGCGTCTTCCCGCTTCCGGCGCCCGCGAGAATGAGGACGGGGCCCTCGGTAGTTTCGACGGCCTCGCGCTGCTGGGGATTGAGTTGGTCTAGAAACGACAACGCAGTAAATGCCTCAATTCAATTTTCGATAGCAGACCGTAGATTCTCGATGGAAAACCGAAACTTAGAACCGTTTCGGGGAACGTCTCACTGGCTGGTTTGCGACTTTCCCTGTGGACCTCTGTGTGCCCTGTTGGTTAGCCCGCTTTTCGCACCGCCTTGCACTCGGCGCACGGGCAAACCTCCCGCAGAAATGCCCACGAATAGATCCCCAGGTCGTGCGCATCATTCCAGCTGAACTTGATGGCGTACTTGCCCACGCCCTCGGCCGAGAGCGGCTTGGCCGCCGCTTTGAACATGGGCAGCGCCCCGGGAGCCAGTTTGGGAGGGTCCCCCGGCGCGCGGCCGCTCTTGCTGCGCTCTTCTTCGCACAAGGCGCAAGGGCAGGCATCCCGCAGAAAGGGAAAGGTGTAACTGGACCGGTGCCCATCCTGCCACTCGATCTCCATCCCGGTCCCTGCAGTTAGATTCACCCTGACTGACTTGGGATCCGTGCTGGCGCTGGGCGCTTTCAGCGGCGACTGCATGATTTCAGTATCGCATAGGGCTACCTACCTTGCCCCGCAGCGGGCGATACGCTTTGCGACCTAAAGTTGAGGGTTGAGTTTGAGATTGATGCTCGTGGTCCTACTCGATCAAGCGGGTCGTGCAGCTTATGTAGACGCAGCCTTTATCGCGGTTTAGTTGATTCAAGCGCGAAACCTCGGCATCGGCGTCGGGTTTTGACATCAAGACTTTGACTACGGCAACGCTGTTTTCGGGGTAGGCGTGGTCAAGGGGAGTGTCGATCCTCACGATCGCATAGACATGCTTAAATTTGGAATGTGGCTGATCCATGCTCGGCGCCCTTGCGTCGCCTTACGGTAGCGCCTCCCGGACGGGTTGTCCAAACCCTCTCAAATCCTGTACAATCTAGTGTTTGCACATCAAGTTCTGAACCTTTCTGGAGAGCAGTCCGATGGCACAAGTTTGTGAAATCTGCGGCAAAAAGCCGATGAGCGGCAACACCATCAGCCACGCCCACAACGTGAGCAAGCGGCGCTGGAACGTCAACCTGCGCCCCGTCCACGCCAAAGTCGGCGCCACCACCAAGCGCATGCGCGTCTGCACCTCCTGCCTGCGCAGCGGCAAAGTCGTCAAGGCCTAAGCCGAAGAACTACCGAAGACACAAAAACAAAGCGCTCCCCCTTTTAAGAACGCGGGGGCTCACCTCGCTTGCAAACCGGGCTTTCCCTTCGTACTGCCTTACTTTCCTTTGTGGTGAAGATTTTCGGGTTTACTGCACGCTCACCAGCTGCACGTCGAAGATCAGCGTCGCATACGGTGGAATCACCCCTGGATAACCTCTGGACCCGTACGCCAGGTCCTGAGGAATGCGCAGCTGGCGCTTGCCGCCAACCTTCATACCCGCCACGCCCTCTTCCCATCCCTTAATCACGTCTCCGGAGCCGATGCGGAACGGGAACGGCTTGCCTCCGACCGAGCTGTCGAACTTCTTGCCGCTCGTGAGCCAGCCGGTGTAGTGGACCGTCACCTTCTGCCCCTTCTGCGCTTCCGCACCGGTGCCCACCTTGATGTCCCAGTACTGGAGGCCGGACTTGGTCTTCGTGCCCTCACCCGTAACTTGGGTTGGACCGCCAGGGACTGGCCTCTTGGCCGTGGAACCAGTGGGCTTCTGCGCCGAGCCACTTTGTGAACTGCCACCCTGCGCCAGGGCAATCGATGCCGCCAGCACCACGAATACAAGCGTTGCCTTGTTCATGATTTCAGCTCCTCCATCAAGATCAATCAACCACAGAGGCACCGAGGGCCACAGGGGAAACTTGGGACCTCCGATTACCAGCTCACGATGGCGAAAGCGAATTCGCATCCGCACGGTTTTCCATCAGAAAAAATCCTCTGTCTTCCTCTGTGGCCCCTGTGGTTTATTTCTTTGCTACGCCAGCGCGATCACGTCGATTTCCACTAGCACGTCCTTGGGCAATCGCGCCACCTCGACAGTCGACCGTGCCGGTGGTGCCGTCGGGAAGTACTTCGCATACACTTCATTCATCCCGGCAAAATCTCCCATGTTCTTCAGGAACACAGTCGCGCGCACGACTTTCTCCAGGCTGCTGCCCGCCGCGCCCAGAATCCCCGCCAGATTCTTCAGCACGCGGTCCGTTTGAAACCCGGCGTCCCCGGTGACCAGCGTATTGGTGACCGGGTCGAGTGCGATCTGCCCTGACACAAACACAAATCCGTTGGCCCTGATCGCTTGCGAATAAGGCCCGATGGCCACCGGGCCGTCCTTGGTGACGATGACATCGCGCATGGGAAGGCAGTCTCCAGTCGTCAGTCGCAAGTCGTTAGCTACTAGCTGTTAGCCGTTGGCTTCTAGCCGGAACTCCTGCGCCGCTGATTAACGCAGATACGTGCGGTACAAGTCAACGCCGCGGATACCCTTCGTTCCGAATGTGAGAGATTTTAGCCAACGACCAACAGCCAACGACCGTTTTTCGCTGACGACTGCCGACTAGCGACTGCCCTAGATCTTCTGCAGCCTCTGCACATCCCGCACGCCCGGAATCTTCCGAATGCCGGTGATGATCGTTTCCAGATGTTTGAGGTCGGTGATGTCGAGCACGATATCCACGACGGCCTGGCTGTTGGCAGTGCGGGCTTCGATGTTGCGGATATTGGATTTCGCGTCGCCGATCACGCCCGTGATCAGCTTCAGCATGCCGTAGCGGTCGTCGCAAAACACGGTGAGTTTGACGGGGTAGGCACTGGGAGTCGATTCGTCGCGTGCCCAGGCAACGTCAATGCGGCGCTCGGGCTCATACATCAGGTTCACCACGTTGGGACAGCTGATCGCGTGCACCGCCACGCCTTTTCCACGGGTCACGTAGCCGACGATGGACTCGCCGCGAATCGGGTTACAACATCGCGCCCGGTACACCAGCAGATCGCCGGAGCCTTTGACGATGAGCGCGTTGTTCTCGCCGCCGAAGACGCGCCGCACCACGCTGCCCAGGCCGGCATCGCCTCCCTTGGACTCTTCACTGTCGGGGGCTGGCCCGCCGGCAGCCGGCGTGAGTTTTCCCAGCACTTGCCGGGCCGAGAATTTCCCATAGCCAATCGCGGCCATCAGATCATCCGGACGGCCCAGGCCATAGTCGGAAGCGATCCTCAGCAGTTCCTCGTCTTTCAGCTCTTTCAGAGCGATGCGATACTTGCGCGCCTCTTTCTCGATCAGCTTCCGCCCAATCTCGATGGCGCGCTCGCGCTGGTGGATGTTAAGCCAGTGCTTGATCTTGTTGCGCGCGCGCGACGACTTCACCACCGAAAGCCAGTCGCGGCTGGGCTTGTGTCCCGGCTGGGTCAGAATCTCGACAATATCCCCGCTATGCAGCTTGTGCCGCAGCGGCACCATGCGCCCGTTGACCTTCGCGCCCACGCAGCTGTGCCCGACTTCGGTGTGCACCGTGTAGGCAAAATCAATGGGCGTCGAATCGCGCGGAAGCACCACGACCTTGCCCTTCGGCGTGAAGGTGTAGACCTCTTCCGGATACAGATCGACCTTCAGCGTCGATAGAAATTCGTTGGGATCGGAGACGTCGCGCTGCCATTCGACCACTTGCCGCAGCCAGGCCAAACGCTGCTCGTCCTGCGCCGAAACCGCGCCATCCTTGTATTTCCAATGGGCCGCGATCCCCTCCTCGGCCATCTTGTGCATTTCTTCGGTGCGGATCTGCACCTCGAAGGGCGTGCCGTCGTCGGTGATCACCGAGGTGTGCAGCGACTGGTAGAAATTCGGCCGCGGCATGGCGATGAAGTCCTTGATGCGCCCCGGCACCGGCCGCCAGACATTGTGAATGATGCCGAGCACTGCATAGCAGTCCTGCACCGAGCGCGTGACCACGCGCATGGCGTACAGGTCGTAGACCTGGTCCACGTTGATGTGCTGCCGCACCAGCTTCTTGTGGATGCTGAAATAGCGTTTCGTACGGCTCTCGACCTTTGCCGTGATGCCGGCTTCCTTCAGCTTGTCGCGCACCACGGCTTCCACGCGCGTCAGGAACGCCTCGCCTACCTTGCGATGGGACTCGACCGCCTCCTTCACCTGCTCGTAGGCAATCGGATCGATGTAGCGGAACCCCAGATCCTCCAGCTCGCCGCGGATCTTGCCCATCCCCAGCCGGTGCGCGATCGGGGCGTAAATCTCCAGCGTCTCTTTCGCGATCTTCTGCTGGCGTTCCGGTTCCAGATGCTCGAGCGTCCGCATGTTGTGCAACCGATCCGCCAGCTTGATCAGGATCACGCGGATGTCGTCCACCATGGCGAGCATCATCTTGCGGAGGTTCTCCGCTTGCTGCTCTTCCTTGGTGGCAAAGTCAATCTTGCTGATCTTGGTGACACCCTCGACAATATGCGCCACCTGCTCGCCGAACTCCTGCCGGATATCGGCCACCGTGACCGACGTGTCCTCGACCGAGTCGTGGAGCAGGCCAGCCGCCACCGCCACCGAGTCCATCTTCATTTCGGTGAGCACCAGCGCAACTTCGAGGGGATGGACGAGGTAGGGTTCGCCGGAGGCGCGGCTCTGCCCGGCGTGATGCTTCATCGAGTAGTCGTAGGCTTTCTTGACCAGCTCCAGATCGTCGGCAGGCCGGTTGGCTTGCATGGTCTTCATCAGGTCGCGGAATTTCGTGACCGTGAGGACGTTGGTTGCGATCTGTTGGCGCAGTGTCGCCATGCCGGATTATAGCCTGTGGGAAACCGGGGGCAGGTGGTTACTGAAGCGTGATCCCAGGGGCCTGATCTCTTAACTGAATTATAACGTGAGGTTCCGGCTCGTCCGGTTCGGTTCCTCTGCTACATTTAGGGCGTTATGGCTGCTCTCGATTCCGCTCGCGTCCTGGTTTCCGGAGTCTCTGGTCCGATCGGCGCTGCGTTGCTGCCTTCGCTGAAAAGCCGCGGCTTTCAGGTCACGCGCCTGGTGCGCGGCCAGGCCTCGGGCGAGGACCAGATCTCCTGGGACCCGGCCAAGCCGCTTGCGCCGGAATCCATCTCCGGATTCGATGCGGTCATCCACCTCGCGGGCGAAAGCGTCGTGGGCCGTTGGACCAGCGGCAAGAAGACGAAAATTCGCGACAGCCGTGTCCTCGGAACTCGCAACCTCGCCCAATCGCTTGCGCAGGCCAAAGATCGCCCGCGCGTGCTCATCTCCGCTTCAGCGGTGGGCTACTACGGCGACCGCGGCGAGGAACTGCTGCGCGAGGAGAGTCCATGCGGCGCAGGCTTCCTCGCAGAAGTGTGCCGCGAATGGGAGGCCGCTAATCAACCCGCCACAGAGGCCGGCGTCCGAACCGTCCAGGCCCGCATCGGCGTGGTCCTCAGCCCCTCGGGCGGAGCCTTACAGAAAATGTTGCCGCCGTTTCGGATGGGTGTCGGCGGGAACCTCGGCTCGGGCCGCCAGTGGATGAGTTGGATCCACGTCCAGGACCTGGTCGGAGCCGTCCATCACATTCTGAAAGCCGACCTGCTTCAGGGCCCAGTCAACATGGTCGCGCCGAAACCGGTAACCAACGCCGAGTTCACCAAGACGCTTGGTTCCGTCTTATCGCGTCCAACCATCTTCCCCGTCCCCGCTTTCGCCGCAAGGCTTGCCTTCGGCCAGATGGCCGAAGAAGTCTTGCTCGGCAGCCAGCGCGTGGAGCCTGCCAAGCTCATCGCCAGCGGATACCCGTTCCAGTACACCGACCTGCGGAAGGCGTTGGAGGCGGTGCTGAAGGCCTAGTTCTTCCGCACGACTGCCTGTGACTTGCGTCATAGCAACCTTGCCTGGTCTCTGACAACCTTGCAGCAGGTTTTCCGACCCGAGAATGTCCAGACGACTCCTTGCCGCGACCTTGGTGCTCACCCTGTTGAGTTGGCTGGGCGCACTCGCCCAGCCGATGCCCCATGAGCATGGGAAGGCCAGCGTGGCCGCGACGGCACCAGCCGCCCACGATCACAACGCGATTCATCGCTGCTGTCAGCCGCCCCGTGCCTTCTCGTTTCCAGTTGCCATGCTGCCCCTCGTGCCTGCGAATATGCCGTGTGGAGGGGAACATTCCTGTTGTATCCGTCCCGGACCGCAGAACTCCCCCAATCTGCCATCGACCACTGGGAATCGAAGGCCGGCTGCCGAAGCCGTGGACAGCCTGCAATCCGAAAACAGCGCGCCAAACGCCACACTTGCTTTCGGCGCTTTCCGCTTCGCCACAGTTCGGCCGTACTCGGCCTTTAGCACCGTGCTGCGGAACTGATCCTCGCCCCTCGCCACCCTGCGTGATGGAATTTGCCGCGCCCGTCTTACGGCGCTCAACCGATCGCAAAAAACTGAATTTTATAGATGGAGACCGATCTCAATGAGATACAAGATGCTCGCTTTCATCCTTGCCCTGACGGTCGCGTCGTGGGCGCAAACCACCACTCCAAATCAAACTCCCGACTCAGGGAAGACAACTGCTGCGGATGGGCCATGCGGCGATTGTTGCGCCAAGATGGCCTCCGCCGATCACAAAGACGGACATTCGTGTATGCACCACGCGGCCTCCGCGAAGGACGCAAAAGAAACCGCTTCCTGCTGCTCGGGCAAGGACGCCGCTTCCTGCTGCGCCGGGAAAGACGGCAAGTCCTGCGCGAAGGACGACAAGGCGTCTGCGAGTTGCTGCGGAGGCACGTCCAGCAAGGACCAGACGGGTTGCTGCTCCGGCAACGAAAGCAAGACAACGGCGAAAAACTGTTGCGGTGGAGGGCAGTGCAAGCATGATCACACCGATCATGCGGCACCGGGTAACTAGCGTCGCGAACCACGGAAGCCCCAGCCAAGCGGCTGGGGCTTTTGCCTCGCAACGATCCCGTCAGTTGTAATTCGCGTTGGACGGCGGCGAGGTGTCCTCGTTTGGCTGCTGCATTTCTTTCTCGAGCCGATCCAAAAGCTCGGCTCGTTGACCGCTGTGCAATTCCCGCTCCAGTTCCTCCAGAGCCAGCGCGACCACGTGGTAGTGGTGGGCACCCGCGAATCTCGGATCCTTGGTCACGTCCAGCCAGACCTTATGCATCAGACCGATATCCTGCGGACGCATCCGCGGAGTGTGCGGTCCCAGCAAGTATTCCTCGAAGCTGCCATCTGCCTCATAAACGACCAGGGTCAAACGCGGGCGAGGTTCGGGCAGCCGTTCCCAGGCGTCTCCGGTCAGCTTTCCCTGTTCGTCGGCGGTCAGTTTGTTGGAGCGGCCACACACAATGCGGCTGGAATCGAGCCGCTGCGCCGTCACCATGATGGCTTCAAACACGTCCGTACCGGGCACCACGAGCAGCGAAACCGGCTTACCCTCTTTCTCGGCGACCGCGACCACCGCTGTGAACAGTTCCTGCTCGTAGTGATCAAATATCTGGCTGGCATCGAATACACTGCTGCCGCTGAAACTGTGTTCGCGGTGGTAGAGCCGCGCGCTCATCACGACCACATCCTGCTTGGCGGTGTTGGTGCGAGCCAGCACGTCGCGCAGGTAATGAAGATTGCGCGGGTCGCGCACCGCCACGAGCACGTTTCCCGGCCGGACGCCCATGGCGCCGCTGCCCAGTTCCTGGTTGCCGTACACCCGGAACTGGTCCAGTTGCTCCGGCTTTCCGTGGCGTTCCTTGGCGACGTGTTTCTCGGAAACCGTAAAGATCGCAAAGAAGACACCACTGAATATCAGGCCGGCAATCGTTGCTTCCGACTTGGTGAACAGGTTGACCACTGCCGTGATGAACAGCACCACCGAAATCGCGGCAAGACCTAGAGGAATTTCTGTTTTGCCGATGTGCAGGTTCCCCGGCACCTTCCATTCCCGGTTACCCGGCTCGGTAAAACGCAGCACCAGTACCGCCAGCGACTTCATGGCGAAGCTCCAGATCACGCCGAAGGCATACAGGCCCGCCAGTTTGTAGACGTCGCCGCCGCTGGCGATGATCGTGAACAGCTGCATGCCCACGATCAGGTTGATGATCCGGTAAGTCGTCCCATACTTGTGCTGCGGCTTTTGAAACCACTCTGTGAGAACCCCGTCTTCGGCCACCCGGTTCAGCACCCCGTTGGCACCCACGATGGACGTATTCTGCGCGCCCGCCAAAATCAGCACCCCGACCAGCACCACGAAGCCGTGGAACAGCAGCTTGAGCGGCAGCGGACCCACCAGGAACATCGCGATCCCGCCAATCAGGTTGGCGAAGAAGTCGGGGCGGACGCTGTCGGGGATAATCATCACCGCGAAAAACGAAACCAGCGAGGTAAACAGCAGGCTGTAAACGAAAATCACCAGCCCGGTCTTTTCCAGGTTCTTCAGCTTGGGATGCTCGATTTCGCGGTTGACCTGGGCCAGCGTCTCCTCGCCGCTCATCGCCAGCACCGAGTGCCCGAACCCGACGAACACAATCACCAGCGTCAGGCGGCTGAACCAAATCCCGTTCAACCAGCCGAGCGATTCCTTGTTCAGCGGCACCACGCCGGGATTCAGCGGATTGGGAGGAAGATGGACGCCGATCTTGAAGACCGTGATCGTGCACCAGATCAGAAGCATCACGACCATCACCGTGGTGATGATCATGATTTGCATCGCCTTCTCGCTCGACTCGTGAATCCCCTGGATGTTCTTCCACCAGAAATACAGGCACACCGCCACTGCGAAGACGGCGGAGAAATAGTTGTCGTTGAAGCTGAGGGGATGGTGGAGGTACTGCCCAATGTCCTTGGTGAATCCGGCCAGGTACTGGCCCGCCGACACTGCGCTGATGGGACCCGTCAGCACGTAATCGAACAGCAGCGCCGACACCGAGAACTTGGCCAGCGTGCCACCCATGGCTTCCTTCACCACGCGGTACACGCCGCCGCGCACGAACATGCCGCTCGACTCAATGTAGAGCGCGCGCACGCAGTAGCTGAACAGCATCACCGCGAGAATGAACCAGGGCGCGCTCTTGCCGATCACCTTCTCGGCGTCGCCGCCCACGTAGTAGGCCGAAGACGCCAGATCGGCCAGGACGATGGCCGCCGCCCGCCAGAAAGAAATGAAGGTCAGCATCACCGTGGTGGCGACGAAGACCTTTACCGCAGGCCGCTTGGAACTTTCCAGAAATGTGGACATGAAGACGCTAGGCCCACCGGAGGGCACAGGCAAACCTAAAAAAGATAGCACACGGCGGGCGGATCGACGCACATCGAGCCCGCCGAGCTGCCGTTCTGATCGGCCCTATCTCTTTTTCAACTTTGCTTTTCCGGAGCCAGGTAGGTTTTTGTCACGCGCTCGTGCCAGCACAGGTTGTCTTCGTCCAGAAACTGCCACGCGTAACCCATACCCAGCGAGATCCCCGACAACATGCTGCCCAGTACCCGCCAGCGACGCAGGCACCGGCTCGGGAACGAACCGTCGAATCGTTGCAGCTGCAGTTTCATCGCGCGCAGTCCGGGCGTAGTTCCCGAGTAGACGATCAGCAGATATTGATAGGCCGCCCACAGCGCACCCGTGAGTCCGGCGCCGAGCGCGCCGATCTGGGTAAGCGGTGGTTTGACACCTGCAATTCGATAGAAGATCGCGCCGAAGACAACGCCGGCCAGCACAACAATGGCGACGTCGATAGCCGCCGCCAGAAGCCGCTGCTCGAGCGGCGCAGACTGCAGGGGCATGTCGATGCCCAGCCGCCGCTCGGGTTCTCTGACCCGGGCTGCTTCAATCGTAATTCCACCCAGTGCCGGAGGCGGTGGCACAACTTCGGGCGCCTCCAGGATACGCGGACGGTCGATCACCGGATCGGCAAGCTCGTGCAAGGGAGCCGGTGGGGCATACATCGACCGCGGGAATTCGATGATCTTCGCGGTGGTCTCGCTGGACTGAGGCTCGACGCGTTCGGGAGCGGCCTGCGCCGTGGTCCTGTCTGGAGCGCCCAGGGCAGGCTCGACTGCTATTTCCACTCGCTCGACCGCGACGGCCTGGCGGTTCGCGAGTACCGGCGCCGTCGAAGATTGCGTGCGCTGGGGCGAGGCGGGAGGCTCGCTGGTCCGGGCCGGGACTGCCCAAGTGGCGTCCGGCGTCTCAAACGTCAGCCGCAGCGAGGGATATCGGGGCCCACGGGGACGACGGCGTGCGCGGTAACGGTGCAACCGCTCCGACACCTCCGTCCGCCAGGATTGATTGCTGGTTTCGCTGAGCAGATCCGGTTGCACCGGAGTCTGCACCCCTTCACCCCCGGACGCGACCCCTTGTGACCCTGGCCCTACTGCCTCCTCCAGAGAGGCATACTCCCGAGCGGGTTCGCTCCCGGCTCCCCTGCGGTCCACGATGAACTCGGGTCGCGAAGATTCTCCGTTTCCTTCCAGGCTCGCAGCAAACTGCTGCTCGCTCGTGTCTGCCGCCTCCAGATCAATCAGGCGCGCCTCGGCATACAAACGCGGCGACTCGCGTTCGGCATCTGATTCGAGATGGGCCTGGATTGAACCAGCGGCCTGGCGACCGTCAGGCACACAACTGCAGACGTCGCCGCAACGCGAACAAGTCATGGATGAATCTTATGAGAACGCCAGGGCCAGAGCTAGCGGCCACAGTGCGGAGCAACGACCGGAATCCTCTACGGCTGAGCGCTTTGCCTCGCGGGCCAGAGCCGTGCTAAGGTCACGAGGTCCCCGAAATTATGGCAAATGTTGGGGTCTCCGTGCGTTTCCGATGATCTCCCGCACACGATTGCTTATCACGGCGGCCCTCGTTTGTCACCAGCTTCTCGATCCCCACTTAGTTACCAGCCAGTTGCGTTCCGAGGCCCAGTCGTCCGCGACTGATCGGGCTACGCCGCTTCCACCCAGCCCCGTGGCCGTTGCGCGCGATGAAGACGTCACCATCACGGCCACTGAGCGCCAGGAAAAAGACGGCCCCCTCTACAAGTTGAAGGGTCATGCCCAGGTTCGCTACCGCGCCTACACCCTGTCGGCCGACGAGATCACCTACAACTCCGACACCGGCGAGGCCGACGGCGAAGGCCACCTGTTACTCGAAGGCGGCCCCGTCGACGAACACATCGAAGCCAGCCACGGCTCCTACAATCTGCGCAGCGAGAGCGGCAAGTTTTACAGCGTGATCGGCACCATCGGCGTCCAGATGAAGGGCAACCGGGCGGTGCTGACGTCCTCCAGCCCCTTTGCCTTCACCGGAAAGATCGTGGAAAAAGCCGGGCCCGACCATTTCATTGTCTACGACGGCTCGGTCACCACCTGCGAATTGCCGCACCCGAAATGGACTTTCAACGCGCACAAAGTTGTGGTCGAGACCGGCGGCAATGCCCAGGTCTACCGCAGCAGTTTCAGGATTCGCGGTGTCCCGGTATTCTACTTTCCTTTTGCCGCGTTCCCCACTGATCGCCTGGCCCGGCAATCAGGATTTCTTATCCCCAGCTTCGGCCGCTCTTCGGTCAAGGGCACGATCCTGGGCGACTCGTTCTACTGGGCCATCAATCGGAGCACTGACGCCACCATCGGCGCGGAATACTACTCGCAGCGGGGATGGGCCCAGCGCGGCGAGTTTCGCTCCCGCCCCAGCGACACTGCCTATGTCGATCTCACCTATTTCGGCGTCATCGACC